>Ga0308176_10000792_pt1 | contig 19742 bp, 13 predicted proteins | sample PhyCR2_3_FD_203890 | JGI IMG/M metagenome (GOLD analysis project Ga0308176, IMG submission 203890) | Soil microbial communities from UC Gill Tract Community Farm, Albany, California, United States - DLSLS.C.R2 | ecosystem: Environmental > Terrestrial > Soil > Agricultural land | place: USA... | reverse complement strand
GAGCCCGGCGACCGAGAAATTTCTCGACGAGGCGGTCACCTGGCGCGAGGTCGGCTACAACATGGCCGCCCACCGCGAGGACTTCGAACGATACGAGTCGCTCCCGGCCTGGGCCCGGGCCACATTGGAGAAGCACGAGCGCGACCGCCGGCCCCATCTCTATGATCAGGATCGATTCGCCGCCGGCGAGACCCACGACGATCTCTGGAACGCCGCCCAGGGGGAGCTCCGCGAGCAGGGGCGCATCCACAACTATCTGCGGATGCTGTGGGGCAAGAAGGTGATCGAAGGGTCGGCCTCGCCGCGCGAGGCGCTCGAAACCCTGATCGATCTGAACAACCGCTACGCCCTGGACGGACGCGATCCCAATTCCTACACCGGCATCTTCTGGTGCCTCGGCCGCTACGACCGCCCCTGGCCCCCGGAGCGGCCCATCTTCGGCACCGTGCGCTATATGAGCTCGGACAGTACGCGGCGGAAATACAAGGTGGACGGGTATATTGCGCGGTATGGGCGGAAGGGGCAGATGGTATTGTTGTAACGTATTTGTAGAGGCGGCCGATGAAAGGGAATTTCATGCGATTTATTATCCTGATGCTTCTCACCCTCCCCCTCCTCTCCTGCGCCTCGGGAGGGCCGAAGCCCGTGCCCTCCGTGCTGGCGCTCCGCCTGGAGCGGTTCCTCCATCCGCCCGGGGGCACGGTCGCCGTGGTCTACCACAACCTCGGCACGGGAGCGATCTACGCCCGCAACGAGGACCAGACCTTCCACGCCGCCAGCACCATGAAGGTGCCGGTGATGATGGCGCTCTTCCAGGCGGTCGACAACGGCGAGCTCCGGCTCGATCAGCCGATCCCAGTGCGCAACGAATTCCAGAGTCTCGCGGACGGCTCCCCCTTCTCGCTCGATGCCAAGGACGACGGCGATCCGGATCTCTATCAGGCCGTCGGCTCCACCCGGCCGCTGGAGGAGCTGATCCGGCGGATGATCACGCGCAGCTCGAACCTCGCCACCAATCTGTTGATCGAAAAGATCGGCGCCTCGCGCGCCCAGGACCTGATCCGCGGGCTCGGCGGCTATCACACGATCATCCTGCGCGGCGTCGAGGACGAGAAAGCCTACCGGGCCGGCCTCAACAACGTCACCGCGGCGGAGGACCTCGCGATCGCCCTCACCGCGATCGCGCAGGGCACGGGCTTCAAGCCGGCCTCGAATCAGAAGATGCTCGAGTTTCTCAAGGCCCAGGAATTCAACGAGAAGATCCCCGCCGGCCTGCCGCCCGGCACCCCGGTCGCCCACAAGACGGGGGACATCACGGGATTCCATCACGACGCCGCGATCGTCTATCCGCCGGGTGAAAAACCTTACATTCTGGTGGTGATGACCGAAGGGTATCAGGACGAAAAGGATGCCAACCGCGCCATCGCGGCGATCTCGCAGGTGGTCTGGGAACGGCGGGCGGACCTGCTCTCGGGACCGGAAGCGCAGCCGGCCAAGCCGCCGCGCGAGGGGGGATAGACGATCATGACCGCCGACGCCGATCTCCTGCAACGCACCACCGAGCTGGCGCTCGAATTCCTGGAGGGTCTCCCCCACCGGCGGGTCGGCCCCACCGTTCCCCTCGAGGAATTGCGGGCGGCCCTGGGCGGCCCGCTCCCCGAGCAGGGGGAGGATCCGCTCGCCACCGTGGAACGGCTCGCGCGAGCGGCCGACCCCGGGCTGGTAGGCATGGCGGGGCCGCGCTATTTCGGCTTCGTGATCGGCGGTCACCTGCCGGCCGCGCTCGCCGCCGACTGGCTGACCTCCACCTGGGACCAGAACGCGACCCTCTACGTGAGCGCGCCGTCGAATTCGGTCGCCGAGGAGGCCGCGTCTGGCTGGCTGCTGGAGATCCTTCAGTTACCGCGCGCGGCGAGCGTGGGCTTCACCACCGGCTGCATGATGGCGAACTTCACCGCCCTCGCCGCCGCCCGCCACGCCGTGCTCGCCCGCCGGGGGTGGGACGTGGAGACGCGCGGCCTCTATGGCGCGCCGGAGATCGACGTGGTGATCGGCGACGAGGCGCACGTCACCATCCACGCCGCCCTCCAGATGCTGGGCCTCGGCCGCGACAGGGTGAAGCGGGTCCCCACCGACGGCCAGGGGCGGATGGAGACCGCGGCGCTGCGCGAGGTTTTGAAGGACCGCCATGGCCCGCTGATCGTCTGCGCCCAGGCCGGCAACGTGAACACGGGCGCCTTCGATCCGCTCGACGAGATCGCCACCGCCGTCCGCGAGCACGCGGGGTGGCTGCACGTGGACGGCGCCTTCGGCCTCTGGGCGAACGCGTCTCCCGCGCTCGCCCACCTCGCCCGCGGCGCCGAGAAAGCAGACTCCTGGGCCACGGACGGCCACAAGTGGCTCAACGTCCCCTACGACTCCGGGATCGTGATCGTCAACGATCCCGCGGCGCACCGGGCGGCGATGACGATCGCCGCCCCCTATCTCGTGCAGACGGAGGGGCGCGAGCGCGATCCTTTCGACTACGTCCCCGAATTCTCGCGCCGCGCCCGGGGCTTCACCGTCTGGGCCGCCCTGCGCTCTCTGGGCCGCGCTGGGATCGCCGATCTCGTCGGCCGCTGCTGCGCCCTGGCCCGGCGCTTCGTGGAGATCCTGCGCCAGGAGCCCGGCGTCGAGATCCTCAACGACGTGGTGCTGAATCAGGTGCTGGTCCGCTTCCATCCACTGGGAGGCGGCGATGCGGACGCGTTCACTCGCCAGGTCATTACGCGGGTCCAGGAAGATGGCACCTGCTGGCTGGGCGGCACCACCTGGCACGGGGTGGCGGCGATGCGGATCTCGGTGTCCAACTGGTCGACGACGGCGGCGGATGTGGAAGAGTCGGCGGGGGCGATCTTGCGGGCCGCCCGGGCATAAATGCCCGGGCGGGGCGGGGGCCCTCTTTACAACCCCCGCTCCACCGGCGGCAGACACCGCCCCTCGTCGCAAGCCTGATACCTCAACATGAGCCGCCCCCCCTCCGAGATCTCCCCCGTGATCTCCACCCGCCCCGAGTACACCCTGATCGCCTCCTTCGAGTATCGCGACTCGAGCCGCTCCCCATCCGGATAGCGCACGTTCCGCACCTCGCCTTCCACCTCCGTCGCCACCAGATAGGGCTCCGAGGCGGGGTTCGCCTGCAGGTGCCAGCCGGGGGCGATGTCCAGGGTCAGACGGAACGGACGCCAGCCGTCCGCCGCGTCTCCCAAAGTGAGATGCGGCCGCACCAGTTTCTCCGCCTCGTGCTCCAGCATGGCCACGGTGCCGGCCGAGGCCTCGCGCTCGTGGGCCGCCCGGGTCTCGCCATACTCGGCATTCGCCTCCTCGGGTCCGCCGCCGCTCTCGTGATAGCGGCGGACGGCGAGCGCCAGCATCCGCACGCCTTCGGGATGGTTCTGGACCAGCTCCGTGAAGGCGCTGAGGGCGGCCCGCGCCTCCCCCCGCCAGCCGAGATCCCCCGTGCGCCGGCCGAGATCGATCAGGTTCAGCACGGCCACGGCGTTGGCCGCGGGCATGGCGCCGTCGAAGACGTCCTTGCTGCGGAAGAGGACGTCCGGGCTCACCCCCGCCGTGAAAAAGCCCCCTTCCGGGTCGCGCAGCCGCCGGAGCTGCTCGCTGGTGACGTCGGCGGCGGCGGAAAGCCAGCGCGCCTCGCCGGTCGCCTCGTGGAGGGCGAGCAGGCCGCGCGTCAGGAAGACGTAGTCGGCGAGATAGGCGGCGATCTTCCCCTGCCCCTGGCGCCAGACGTGGAGCAGCGGCCCGCCGGACGGGCGCATCGTGTCGAGGATGAAGTCCGCCGCCCGCGCCGCCTGCTGGACGAAGGCGGGCTCGCCCAGGAGCTTGCCGGCCACCGCCAGACCCGTGATCACGGTGCCGTTCCAGTCGGTCAGGATCTTGTCGTCCGTGGCCGGACGCTCGCGGCCGTCGCGGGCGGCGAAGAGCTTCGCCCGGCCGGCGTCGAGCTCCCGCATCAGATCCTCCAGCGGCATCCGGCGGCGGCGGGCCACCTCGTCGAGCCGCTCGGGGAGATGGAGCACGTAGTGGCTCCCCTCGAAGAACGGCGGGCCGCCGAAGCCGAGCAGGGGAGCTAGGAAGGTGAAGTCCTCCTCCCCCAGCGTCTCCATCAGCTCCTCGCGGCTCCAGACGTAGTAGGCCCCCTCGTGGCCGTGCGTCTCCGCGTCGATGGCGCTCCAGAAGGCCCCCTCGGGCGCGGTCATCTCGCGGGCGAGCCAGCCGGCGGTCTCGCGCGCGATCCGCGCCGCCTGGGTGTCGCCGGTGCGGGCGTGCTCGCGGGCGTAGAGCTCCAGGAGGAAGCCGTTGTCGTAGAGCATCTTCTCGAAGTGGGGGATCTGCCACTCGCGGTCCGTGGCGTAGCGGTGGAACCCGCCGCCGAGCTGGTCGTAGATGCCGCCATGGGCCATCTGATCGAGGGTCGCGGCCAACATCTCCCCTGCCTCCCCCTTCTCCCCGGCCAGCTCCAGCAGGAGATAGAGATTCGAGGGGGTGGGGAACTTGGGGGCGTTGCCGAAGCCCCCCCACTGGGGATCGAAGCGCCGGGCGAGCGATTCAAAGGCCCGCAGGGCCACCGGACCGGCGGGGGGCTCCGGCGACGGATGCGACCGCCCCTCCAGATAGTGGGCCATGGCCCGCGCCATCTCCGCGGCCTGCTCCTCGACGTCGGCCCGGCGGGTCTTCCAGGCATTGGAGAGATCCTCCAGCACCTGCCGGAAGCCGGGGCGGCCGTAGCGGCTCTCGGGGGGGAAGTAGGTGCCGGCGTAGAACGGCGTGAGGCCGGGCGTCAGGAAGACCGAATTCGGCCAGCCCCCCTGCTCAGTGAGGATCTGGGTGGCGGTCATGTAAATCTCGTCGAGATCGGGGCGCTCCTCCCGGTCGAGCTTGATGTTGACGAACTCGCGGTTCATCAGCTCGGCGACGGCGGGGTTCGAGAACGACTCCCGCTCCATGACGTGGCACCAGTAGCAGGTGGAGTACCCCACGGAGAGGAAGATCGGCTTGTCCTCCCGGCGGGCCCGCTCGAGGGCCTCCTCCCCCCACGGGTACCAGTCGACGGGGTTGTGCTGGTGCAGCAGCAGATACGGGCTGCTCTCGCCGGCGAGGCGGTTGGTACGGCTGGAATCGTGCGCGCTCATTGGTGAATCCCTCCCCCGGCACGGTTTCCGTGTCCGGCAGGGGGCATTGTATTAGGATCTTCATCCGGCAAGAGGTACGCGGCCGGTCCGCCCGGGCATGAATGCCCGGGCTACGCTTCAACCGAGAAGCCGGGTGAACCCGGCTCCCCGCTCGCGGGACCTAACCCCAGAGCCGGCTTCAGCCGGCTTTTCGGTTCCAACGTAGCCCGGGCATTGATGCCCGGGCGGGGCCGGCAAGCTGTACGCCCCCAAAAGGAGATCCACCGATGGTACGAATCGATCGACGCATCGCCGTAGCCGCAGGATCGCTCCTCATCGCCGTTGTCTCCCTGGCTCCGCAGGCCGCCCTCGCCCAGGCCCCCACCGTCGACTCCGTGGTCGACCACCTGACCCAGGCGCTCGGCGGCAGACAGGCCTGGGACAACACGCACTACATCCGCTTCAACTTCCTCGGCCGCCGCACCCACTGGTGGGACAAGTGGACCGGCCGCCACCGGCTCGAAGGGGACACCAAGGAGAAGCAGCATTACGTCGTGCTGGAGAACGTCAACACCAAGGAGGGGTCGGCCTGGCTCGACGGCAAGAAGCTGGAGGGGGAGAAGGCCCAGGAGATGGTCAAGAACGCCTACGGCGCCTGGGTGAACGACACCTACTGGCTGATCGAGCCCTACAAGCTGCGTGACCCCGGCGTGAACCTCTCCTACGTGGGCGAGGAGAAGCTCGACGGCAAGACCTACGACAAGCTGGCGGTCAGCTTCGGCACCGTGGGGCTCACCCCGGGCGATCGCTACTGGGTCTACGTCAACCGCGACACCGGCCTGATGGACCGCTGGGAGTACATCCTCCAGGACCAGCCGAAGGAGGGCCCGCCGACCGCCTGGAAGTGGGAGGGGTGGCAGAAATACGGCAACATCATGCTCGCCCCGCACCGCGTCCAGGTCGGCGGCGACCGCAAGCTGGAGCTGACGGACATCGCGGTCTTCGATCAGCTTCCGGATTCGGTGTTCACGTCCCCCGAGCCGGTGAAGTGACGTGCCGGGCCGTCTCCGCGCCATCTACCTGAAGCGCTTCAAGAGGGGTCCCATGGACCCGCGAGAGACGGCCACACTGATTGCGGGCAAAGGGCTCGAAGGCAACGCCAACCAGGGGGGCGGCGGCAGGTGATCCTCCTCTCGGAGGAGGCCTGGAACGACGCCACCGCCGAGCTCGGAATGCCCCTCGATCCTTCCGCCCGCCGGGGGAATCTCCTCCTCTCAGGTGTCGACCTCGAAAAGACGCGCGGCCGAACCTTGAGGATCGGCGGCGCCCGCCTGCGCATCTTCATGGAGTGCACCCCCTGCTACCAGATGGACCAGGCCTGTCCCGGCCTCCAGGAATTCCTCCGCCCCCACTGGCGAGGCGGCGCCTGCGCCGAGGTGCTCGCGGGCGGGGAGATCCGGATCGGCGACGCGGTGGAGTGGGAGGAGGAGGCGCAGGGGGTGCTGCCGTTCAGCCCAGAAGGGATGCAAGCCTCAGGTCCGCCGGAGTAAAACCGAGAGGGGCCGGGAGAGCTCCCGGCCCGACGGACAAGTGGCCGTGGACGATGCCGCGGTCAGGGCGCCGCACAGAAAAGCGGGCAGTCAGCGCCGCAGAACCGCGCGTAGTTGTTGTAATAGCAGCACTCTTCTCCGGTCCCGCCATTCGCCCAGGACCGGTGAAAACAATCGAGGGCATCGCAGTAGACCTGGTCATAACAGCCTTGCACCTGGCAATCCCCCACGGGATTGCCCGTGTACGTGCAAGACGCGGTGGCCGTCTTGGGTGGAAAGGAGAGCGAAAAAACCACCATCGCCACGACCAGGGAGAGCTTGAGCAGCAATCTTCGGGAACTGGCAAGCATGTCTACCTCCTCGCTGAAGCCTGCTGTCAATTCAGCGGTATCTATAATATCCCCTGGCTTCTCAGGTGGCAAGCACGGCGGGTGGGCAGGATCTGTAGATACAACCCCTCCGGAGCCGGCCGGCCGCTCACCGGCTCCAGAGTCCATCGCTTGTCAATGAACCCAGCCGCGGCTCCCCATGAGACCGGAGTCGCGCTGATGGATCGTCTACGCATCCCGGAGCCCTGGCGTCCAAGCGTCTCAGAGCGCCCTGGGAAAGGGACCGTCTGAGACGCAAATGAGACGCTAGCGATCCGGGGCGGACGGTTCGCCCCGAAAGGCGGACTTCTCGCCTCGCAAGGCGGACTCTCCGGATCCGGGGCGGACGGTGCACGCCGAATCCCGGAAGACGCTGACTTCGGCTGGGCTCGTCCGCCCCGAAAGGCGGGCTCGCCAGATCCGGGGCGGGTGGCGCACGCCGAATCCCGGAAAACGCAGACTCCGGCGGTGCCCATCCGCCTCGCGAGGCGGATCTCCGCCGCCGCCTTCCCGTAGCGCGGCCTAGGTCCCCGGCAGGAAGCACTCGCCAGAGCAGGCGAGGCAGGAGATGGTCGTCGTCGTCCCGCAGACCGTGATCGTGCAGAGATGGGTCCCCTGGTGGTCAGGACAATCCTCGCACCGGTGGAAGAACTGGCATGAATCCGACTTCGCCGGCCGGGCCGCGGCGGCGGTGAGGAGAACTGCGCAGGCGAGCAGCAAGACCCTGGTTCTCTTCGTAGCAGCTCTCTTCATATCGTCGTCTCCTTGGGCTGGGAGCCACGCCATGGGGCTCCTATTCAAGACGGTGCAGCGGATGCGATAAGGCGGGACCCTTCGTCTCTCTACCCCGGCAAGACTGTGCGAAGCCCCTCCGGGCCGAAGGCCATGGTTCCCTCAGCCCAGCCCAACGGACTGGGTTGCGATAGGTCCCAGCCACCCTCCGAGCCCCACCGGGGCGCGATAGCCAGCGTCGCGGCCACCCCGGACGGCCCGCGAGCGCTCCCGGCCTCAACGTTCCCACCGGGCCGTCCGTATACCAGAACGCCTCGAAACGCTTGCTCCGAGATTCCACCCGAAGAGGCTGATGCGGCTCTTTGACAACTGAATCCCTGCCAGGGGGACGGGCGGGCCCGTCTTCCTGGCCCCCTCCTTCTGCTGCCACCCGTATGCGGGGCGGGTGGCAGTCCCTCCTTCGTGGCGCTGAGGTACAATACTTCCTTCAACGTCCAGGAGAGCCGCCCATGGAGATGGACCCGCTCCGCCGTCGGGAGATCTACGAGAAGGCCAAGAGCTTCGAGGAGCGTGTGGCAGAGCTGTTCCGCTTGCAGGGATTCCGCGCGATCGTCGACTACCAGAGAGACGACATGCAGTTCGATGTTCGGCTGGAGATGACGACCGGCGCCTTGCCGATCTTCGGGCTCGTGGAATGCAAGGATACCGGTCAAACCGTCACCCAAAAGCAGGTCCGTGAATTCGCCTCCAAGGTAGAGACTGCCCGCGACGCGGAAAAGGTGTCCTACCAGCCCATCCTCGTCGCGCGCTCTGGTTTCGCCAACAACGCGTACGCCGTAGCGCAAACGAAATTCGTTCGCCTGCTGACCTTCGAGCAACTCCTACTATCCCTGGTCGACCTCGGCCCCAACCTCGAAGCCGCGATTCGCGTCTTTGAGGGCACTCCCCTGGAGCGCCTCTACGTCGAGCAGGAGGCCGTGCTCGAAGCGGATATCCGGGATATCCGCCCCGGAGAGTCCGTGGAGCCCAAGGGGCTCACGGAGACCGTCCTGAAATGGCTGGACCGCCCGAGTGGCACCTTCCTGGCCCTCCTCGGCGATTTCGGTTGCGGGAAAACCAGTTTCTCCAAACGCATCGCGTGGGATCTCGCGACTCGTTCCAAGGAGAAGCCGGGCGAGGTCCGGATGCCCGTCCTGATCGATCTCCGCGAGGGCGGCTCGACTACGGTCACGCTCGAAAACCTGCTTACCCACCATTTTCAGCGTCTCTCCAGCCAGGCGTTCAATCCGCAGGCTCTGCTCCACCTGAACCGTGAAGGCTACCTTCTGCTCATCTTCGACGGCTTCGATGAGACCATCGCCTATACGGAGCCGGGCCGGTATCTGGAAAACCTGCGGCAGATCCTCCGGGCCGCTGAGGGCAAGGCCAAGGTCCTCATGACTTGTCGGACTCACTACTTCCGGGACAGACCCGAAGCACTCAAGCGCCTGGGAAGGACGCCCGAAATGGCCTCCAGCCCAGGAGCGACCAAACTGTACGAAGAGATCCAGGAAAGGGCAGGAGCCGAGGTCTGCTACGTCCTGGAATTTCGGGAGCCGCAGATCGAAGAATATCTCCGAAAGGCTCTGCCTCCACCCGCAGACTGGCGCGTCTTCCGCGAGCAGATTCGGGACACCTACAACCTCGAAGAGCTTGCCGAGCGTCCTTTCCTTCTGGAGATCATCGTCAAGACCCTACCACGTCTCTTGGAGCGTGGTGCTGAGGTCACTCTCGCGGACCTCTACGAGACGTACTGTGAAAGCTGGTTTGCTCATACGGATTTCCGTCTCACCCTGACCCGGGATCATAAAGTAGAGTTGGTTGAATATCTAGCTCGTCTCATTTGGGATTCGCCGGAAAACCGCGTCCACTACGACCTCCTGTTCGAGAGATCCGCGGAATTCTTTAAGGATCGTCCCCTCACCATTCACGACAAGGAGAGGATCGACTACGAAGTCCGAACCGCCCTTTTTCTGCACCGCGATCCGGAAGGGTACTACTCTTTTATTCACCGCTCGTTTTTGGAGTTCTTCATCGCACGAACGGTCCGGGAGGGTCTCGCGAAGGGTAATACGACCTGCCTCGATCTTAAGCGGATTACCCGCGAAGTGGCGTTCTTCCTGGAGTTCTGGCCGGAGGCGAAGCAGATTCCTGACATCGCCGGAAGAGTGTTGAAGGCCGAGTATCAGGCAAGGATCTCAGAGAACAGCCTGTTTCTGCTGTATTTCCATGCTCGGGCGAGTTTGGGACCGCTCGTGGGTCCCGGAACGGATGCGGCAGACAATCTCTCGGAATTACGAGAGACGTTTTCGCGGATTCGCCCGCGGACTCTACACCTTGAAGGAGCAGACCTCGAAGAAGCCCCGATTCCCGGAATCGATCTGCACGACGCCATGCTCGAAAGGGTCAATCTGAGCCGGGCCAACCTTTGTCAAGCATCGCTCAACCTCGCTCAGCTGACTCGCGCGGTTCTCGGTTTTGCGGATCTGCGCTTGGTCTCCGCCGAGGAGGCGGATCTCTCGGAAACTGACCTCAACCACATCGATGCCCAGGATGCATCATTCCGCGGCACAGACCTGAAAGATGCGGACCTGAGTTTCGCGCGGCTCACCCGGACCGATTTCTCGCAGGCCAGATTGAGAGGTGTCCAGACCATCGGCGCGGGCTTCCTCGGAGCCTCCCTCCCACAAGGAATTCCGTGGCCGATCACCGCCGGCCGAGCCGAGCCCGAGACTCTCTCCATCCGCTGGCTGTCCGGGCACCCTGATGGTATCCAAAGCGTGGCCTGGAACCCGGACGGAACCATCCTGGCCACGGCTCCGAATGACGGAACGATCAAGCTCTGGGACGCCGCGAGCGGAAGATTCCTCAACGCCCTCGTGGGACACGAGAACGGGGTCTTCTCCGTGGCCTGGGCGCCGGACGGACAGCGACTCGCCTCCGCCTCCCTCGATCAAACCGTGCGGCTCTGGGACGCCGCCAGCGGACGACTCCTCAACACCCTCGCGGGACACGAGAACGGGGTCCGATCCGTGGCCTGGGCGCCGGACGGACAGCGGCTCGCCTCCGCCTCTGAAGACAAAACCGTGCGGCTTTGGGATGCCGCTAGCGGACAACTCCTCGACACTCTCGCAGGACACGAGAACTCAGTCCGATCCGTGGCCTGGGCGCCGGACGGACAGCGACTCGCCTCCGCCTCCGAAGACAAAACCGTGCGGCTCTGGGACACCGCCAGTGGACAACTCCTCAACACTCTCGCAGGACACGAGAACTCAGTCCGATCCGTGGCCTGGGCGCCGGACGGACAGCGACTTGCCTCCGCCTCTGACGACAAAACCGTGCGGCTCTGGGACGCCGCTAGCGGACAACTCCTCAACACCCTCGCAGGACACGAGAACTTAGTCCGATCCGTGGCTTGGGCGCCGGGCGGACAGCGACTCGCCTCCGCCTCCTTCGATGGGGCCGTGCGGCTGTGGGACGCCGCCAGTGGACGACTCCTCAATACCCTCGCGGGACACGAGAACTGGGTGAGCTCCGTGGCCTGGGCACCGGACGGACAGCGACTCGCCTCCGCCGCCGACGACAAAACCGTGCGGCTCTGGGACGCCGCCAGCGGACGACTCCTCAACACACTCGCGGGACACGAGAACTGGGTGAACTCCGTGGCCTGGGCACCGGACGGACAGCGACTCGCCTCCGCCTCCGAAGACAAAACCGTGCGGCTCTGGGACGCCGCCAGCGGACGACTCCTCAACACACTCGCGGGGCACGAGAACTGGGTGAGCTCCGTGGCCTGGGCGCCGGACGGACAGCGGCTCGCCTCCGCCTCCTCCGATGGGACCGTGCGGCTGTGGGAGGCGGATTCGGGTGAGACAATTCAGGTCCTAAAGGTCACAGGCCGCGCCTACTCCGTTGACTGGATGGCAGATGTCGGCCGATTGGCGATTTCCCTAGACCAGGGCTTTGTCGAGATCTGGCACCTCGAAGCCGAGCCTTCTCGCCTGCTGGGCCGTCTCTACCACACCCCGGGAGGCTCCGGCTTCGCCGCCAGCTCGGACGATTACGTTTCGGGCCCCCAGGAAGCCCTCGAATACGTTCGATTTGGTGAAGGTTGGGCTCTTTACGATTTGACCGATCTTCCCGAGCGTCTCTCTCCGGAGCGGGTGGCGGCGGCGTTCGCGTTCAACCCTACAACCCCACCACCTCCCCCTCTCCCACCACCCGAAACCCCCGCCCCTCGATCGCCTTCCGGGCGGCGCCGTTTGGCTCGTAGGCGGGGTTCGAGTGGTTCAGGTGGGTGAACCAGACCTTCAGCTTCCCCGCTTTCACCAGCGGCTCCAGCAGGTCCATCGTGGTTGTGATCAGCGGGTGCTTGATCTTGGTGACGTCGCGGTCCGGTAATTCGTCCGGCGAGTAGAAGGTGCCGTCGAGGAGGGCGAGGTCCACCTTCTCGTCGCGGAGGACGTCCGGGAGCGGCTTGGGCCAGGTCTTCCAGTTGTCGGTGTCGGGGACGTAGAGGATCGTCTTGTGGGGTCCCCGGATGAGGAAGGCCATGGTGTCAGAATATTCGTCGCGGTGCGGGACCTGGATGGGCTTGATCGAAACGTTTTTCTCCAGATCGAAGGGCTGGCCCGGCTGGAACTCGCGGATCGCGATGTTCTCCAGGCGGACGAGCTGGCTCCAGGGGCCGTTCGCGCGCAGGAAGGCGGCCATGCGGGGGGAGGCCCAGACGGGAATGTTCTTCGTATTCAGGCTCTCGAAGCCAAAGTGCGCGAGCCCCAGATAGTGGCCGATGTGGGCGTGGGTTAGGAGGACGCCGTCCACCGGCGCGCGGTCCACCTTGCCTTCCGGATGATGATGGAAGGCGTGGATCATCTCGATCTGGGCCGGCAGGTCCGGCGTGGCGTCCACCAGGTAGACGTGATCCGTTTTGGGAAAATGGATGGCCAGGCTGGCGACGTGCCGGGCCAGCGCCGGATTTTTTCGCGCCGCCGAGCAGTGAGTGCAGTCGCACCCCGTCTGCGGCATGCCGCCGTCCTGGGCCATGCCGAGGACGACGACGCGGGGCCCGGCGGGCGGGACGGCGGCCGTGGCGAGGGCGGCCAGGAGGAGGACGGGCGCAAGGGCGAGGAGCCTCATGCGCCCATTCTCGCACCTCCTGCTACTGGCAGGTCTTCCCGGCGTGCCACCGGCCGCCGATCTGGGCGCACTCGTCCTTCGTGCTCACCACGCAGAACATCCGCGAGCCGGCCTGGAAGTCGCAGGCTCCGGAGCCCGCGGTCGTCTCGCGGCGCTCGTCCAGCATCCGGGTCAGGGAGTCGATCACGTCGGCCTCGGATTTCGGGGTAGAGGCGGGGGCGGACGTGGCGCCTTCCGGCGGAGCGGGCGCGGCGGGGTTGATGGCCGCCGTGGCGGTGTCCGCCGGCTGCGGGGTGTCCTCGAAAGCGGCCACGACCACCATCTCGTAGGGGAGTGACCAGTCGAGAATGCCCGGCTTCTGCTGCGCGTGGGAGGCCCGGAAGGAGAGGAGCGAGAGGTCGATGCGCGGGATGCCGACCACGTGCAGGGTGTCCCCCTTATGCAGCCCCTTCACCCGCTCGAACGGCTGGGTCCCCGCCGCGAAGACCATCCGGCGCTCGCGCACGAGGAGCTCGCCGTCCAGATCGAGGATCGCGGCCTTGACGGTCAAGCCGTCGTCGACGGCATGGGTGGGGTCCTCGTTGAGTTGGATGGCGAACTCGACGTAGTTGAAGCCCGCCATGGTGGTGGTGATGGTCGTCGTGGATGCTCCCACGGTGATGTGGCTCTTGAGGTTCTCGTAGGAGCGGAAGGCCTGCTCCGCGTCCTTGTAGGTGAAGCCGTCGATCGGCTCCAGGGAGTCCGCGAGCTCCTGGTCGCCGACCTTGAGCAGGGGGTGGACCTCGAAGACATGGTCGGGGTTGGTGGTGTTGAAGGGCTGCAGGGGGTCCCCCTGCTTGAAGGTGATGTCGCCGCCGTGCTCGCACCAGAGCCGCCAGACGCCGCGCACCTGGAGCGGCTCGCCCGAGCTCTCGGCCTGGTGGATCAGGTCGAGCGCGGGCTGCTGGAAGCGGGCGTTCATCACCTCGGCCACGGCCGGCAGCCCGATCTCCGGGGCCCGCCCGGCGGCGTGGAGGTCGCCGTCCTTGCTGGCCGGATTCGGCCTCGGGTGGGCCTTGTCGACGGTGAAGCTGGCGTCGATCGTGACCCGGTTCTTGAATTTTTCGATGAAGCTGTTCTTGAGGGTGATCTCGATGTCGGCGTACGCGGCGAGCGGCAGGACGATCGCGTAGGCGAGAAGGAGGGAGAAGACCCTGCGGCCGATCCGTGAATCGTGCATTGGCACACCTCCGGAATTGGGGTTCTGAAGTAACTATTATAATGTAATGGCTCCCTCATTGCATCCGGGCGGCGCCGCGCGGTAAGGTCCCCGTCCTCATGAAGCCCGCCCGCCCGATCGCGCGCCGGGAGCTCTGGCTCGTCGGGGCCATCCTCCTGGTCTTCTGCCTGCTCGCGGCGACGCTCTCCCTGCCGGCGGAGGAGGACGCCTTCATCTACTACCGCTACGCGTGGAACTGGGCGCACGGCCAGGGGCTGGTATTCAACGCGGGCGATCCGGTGGAGGGGTTCTCGGGGCCGCTCTGGATGGGCATCCTGGCTCTCGTCGCGGGCGCCGGATTCGATCTGCCCCGGACAGCGACGGTGCTCGGGCTCCTCTGCGGCGCCGCGGCGCTGGCCGCCACTTGGGCGCTCGGCCGCGCGGCGGGCTTGACGCTCGCCGGCCGTCTGGCGGCTACCGCCTGCGTGGCGCTCTCCTATCCGTTCATCGTCTGGTCGCGCAGCGGTCTCGAGACGCCGCTCTACTCGCTCGCCATCGTCGTCGCCGCGGCCGCCTATCTGGCGGCGGAATACCCTCTCGACCCCCAGGCGGACCGCCGGTGGCCGCGCCGGATCGGCGCCGTAACGCCGGTCTTCGTCTGCCTCGGCCGTCCCGAGGGGGCGATGCTGGTGATGGTCATGGTCGTGGACCGCCTGCTCGCCCGCGACCGCAGGGGCGCCATTCGCTACGGAGCCCCCGCGGCGATCGGTTACGGCGGCTATCTGGTGTGGCGATTCCTGACCTTCCACAGCCTGGTGCCCAACACCAGCGTGAAGCTCTATCCGCTGCTGATCGAGCGGTCGGGAGGTCAGTTTCTCGACTACGTGCTGTTCCTCGGGGCCCTGCCGCTGCTCCTGCCCGCGATCGCCCTGCTCGACCGCCGCGGCACGGGACCGGAGCGCCGGCGCCTGGGGTTCCTGGCCGCGGTAGTCTGCCTGGTCTCGTTCCTGTTCAACTTCCTGGCGGGAGGGGACTACCGGCCGGGCTTCCGCTATTTCATCCCCACGCTGCCGGTGCTGATGGTCGCCGTCTGGTACGCCGCAGGTCTCCTCCGTCCCCTCTCCTCCCGGCCGGCGCGGGCGCTCCTCCTCGCACTCCTCCTCAGCGGCTCCCTGATCCGGCTTGGGGCAAACCCGCCGCGCCTCCACGGCTGGCGCCAGGAGGTGTACGGGAAGTGGCGCGATCCCTCCAGCGACGACAACTGGGCGATCCGGATCGTCCGCTGGATGGAGGGGAACGTGCCGGAGCGCAGCGTGGTGGCGTTCGGCCAGATGGGGCGCATCCCCTACTATCTCGCCCGCGACGGGCACCAGGTCACGTTCGTCGACACCCTGGGGCTGGTGGACCGCCAGGTGGCCCGGATCTACCGTTTCGACGGCAAGACCAGCGATCTGCTGCGCGACATCCGGGCCGGCCGGTCGCCGCGCGAGGCGCTCGAGCTCGGCCGCCAACGGCGGGCGGAGCGGTTCGCCGAGACGATCCTTGCCAAGCATCCCGACTTCCTGCTGATCGAGGCGGCGCTGAGCGACTATCCGATGATGCGGGCGCTCCAGGAGAGCCCCGAGCTCAAGACCGCCTATCACCAGAGCGGTCAGCTCCCTCTGGAAGGGCTGCCCTACGTGCGGATCTATACGCCTCTCCGTCGCCGCCCCTGATCGTCGGATACACTTTCCGCCCATGCTCGACGCCCTCTCCCGGCCCCAGGCGCGTTTCGCCCGCGCCAGCAAGAAGGTCCGGCGCGCTCCCCGGCGTGAGGAGCTTCCGGCCGTGGAGGCGGGCTCCAAGCGCATCCCCCCGCTCGCCAAGCTCCTCCTGGCCTGCGCCGCCGTGGTGGCGGCGTACGCGTGGGTCCGGCTCGCCGCTCCCCTCCCCTGGTCCTACGACGAGTACTACCACCTGGGGCTGGCGCGGGAGATGCTCACCTCGGGGCTGCGCATCACCTCGTTCCGCTGGACGCCGTTCTCGTTCACCTACGATCATTTCGCCGACGCCGAGCCGCTCTTCCATCTCCTGCTCATGCCCTTCGCCCGGCTCCCCCTGGAGACCGCCGGGACGCTCGGGGCGCTGCTCGGGCAGGTCTTCCTGGTCGGCTCGTTCGCGGCGGCGCTGTGGATCGCGCGCGCGCCGCGCCCCTGGTGGTTCGTGCTCGGGCTCGCCGGGATCGGCACGCTGTTCGCCCAGCGCATGGAGATGTGCCGGCCGCACGTCTGGCTGATCGGATTCTCGGTGCTGGCGGCGGCGCTGCTCGTGGAACGGCGGTGGAAGGCGCTGTTCGCCGTCTGCGCGCTCTTCGCGCTCACCCACGCGGCCGCGTGGATCGTGATCCCCCTGGCGCTCCTCTGGTCCTTCTCCGGCCTGGCCCTGCCGCCGGAGCCGGGCGAGCGCCGCGTCCCCTGGCAGCCGGTCGCCGCCGCGGCCGGCGGATGGCTGCTGGGGCTGCTCCTCAATCCGGACGTGCCGGAGAATTTCCGGCTGCTCGCGATCACCAATTTCGTCATCCCGTTCCAGGCCACGGGCGCGGGCAGCGCGCTCCTGCATTCCCAGCTCGGGACCGAGCTCTCGCCCCCCGGCCTCGACGTCCTGCTGGCGCAGTGGCCGGCGTTCCTCGTGCCGGCGCTGGTGGCGTTCGCGCTGCTGGCGCGGCCCCGGCTGCGCAGCCGGGCGACGCTCACCGTGGGCCTCACCGCGCTCGCCTTCCTCCTCGCCGGCAGCTTCGCCATCCGCCGCTTCCTCGAGCTGGGAGCGCCGCTGGCGCTCTTTGCCCTGGCGCTGGTGATCCGGGAATGGCGGGACCGCGGCGAGCCGCCGCTCTTCCCCGGCTGGGAGCGGCTGCTCGCCACGATCGCGATCGCCGTCGGCGCCCTGTGGACCTTCGCCGCGCTGCGTACCGATACCCAGGGGGGCGCGGCGCCGCTCGGGATGGCCACCTGGCTGGGCGAGCACGGCGCGGCCGGTGAGCGCGTCTTCACCGCTCAGTGGGGGGACTCGGCGCCGCTGTTCTATGCCGCGCCGCGGCTCCAGTCGCTGGTGGCCCTGGACCCGACCGCCTTCTATCTCAAGGACCCGCGCCTCTTCGCCACCTACGTGAGCGTCGTCTCCGGCCAGGACCCCGATCCGGCCCGCACCATCCGCGAGCGCTTCGGGGCCCGGTGGCTGACGATCCCCCCGGCCCTCTATCCCCAGCTCTTCAACCGAATCGCCCATTCTCCCGGGGCCCAGGCGCTCTACAGCGACGAGAATTACTGGGTGGTCGATCTCGGGAAACCGCCGGGTTAGACTGCCCCCATGCGGATCGTCTCGCTCGTCCCCAACGGCACGGAGATCCTGTTCGCGCTCGGCGCCGGGGACCTCGTGGTCGGCGTCAGCCACGAGTGCGACTATCCGGCGGCGGCGCGGACGCGGCCGATCCTCACCGGCAGCGCGCTGACTCCCGGGATGAGCGCCGCCGAGGTGGACGCCGCCGTCTCCGCCCAGGTCGGCAGCGGGCTCAGCCTGTATACCCTCGACGAGGCGCGGATCGCGGAGCTGGCGCCGGACGTGATCGTCACCCAGCAGCTCTGCCCCGTCTGCGCCGTCTCGACCGGGCAGGTGGATGGTGCCGTCCGCCCCCTCCCCCGCTGCCCCGAGCTGGTTTCGCTCGATCCGCGCACGATCGGCGAGGTCTTCGCCGACATCCGCCGGGTGGGCGAGGTCACCGGACACGCTGATGAGGCCGAGGCGCTGCTGGCGGACCTCGACCGCCGGCTCGCGGCGGTGCGCGAGCGGATCGCGGAGAGGCCCCGCCCCCGCGTGCTGGCGCTCGAATGGCTCGATCCGCCGTTCGCCGGCGGTCACTGGGTTCCGGAGATGATCGCGCTGGCGGGTGGAATCGACGCCGCCGGAGAGCCCGGCGGCCATTCCGCCCGGCTCACCTGGGACCAGGTCGCGGCGGCGGATCCGGACGTGATCGTGGCCATGCCCTGCGGCTTCGACGAGGCCGGCGCCCGCGAGCAGATCGCCACGATCGCCGGTCTCCCCGAGTGGCGGTCGCTGCGGGCGGTGCGCGAGGGCGATGTCTTCCCCGTCGACGCCAACGGCTGCTTCAGCCGTCCCGGGCCGCGGCTGGTGGACGGCGTCGAGCGGCTGGCGGCGATCCTCCACGGCGGGAATCCGCCGGACCGATCCGTCTAAACACGCGGACCCGGAACCGGGTCTAACAGAAAGCGGGAGGCGGACCCATGGTGGGCCCGCCCCCCGCGGCTGGTCCCCCAGGACCGGCCTCCTCGTCAAGACGCTCTTGGCACCGACCGCCCAGGGGCGTCCTTTTTGTTGGCCCCCTCTCCCGGGCCCTCATCACCCCGGCCCTCTTCTCCCGTCCCCTCCCCCCTCCCTCGCCGGGAGAAGAGGGAGGCACCCCTTCGGGGTTCTTTGGGCGGGCGGTTCCCCTCTCCCGGTGAGGGAGGGGGGAGGGGACGGGAGAGGGGCAGGGGTGAGGGTTCATTCCTCCCATCGCGTGGGCGGCGGGTTGGTGAGCGGATCGCTCAGCGGCAGCGGCTCCACCGGCTGGGAGGACGGCGGTACGGGCGCCACCGGCGGCGCTCCCCGGCGCGGCCAGTACCCCGGCTCCAGCCCGAAGCGGGACAGCACGACGGCGCCGAAGCCCACCACCGTGGCGGCCGTCACCAGGAGCACCCCGAACAGCGAGAACAGGAACGCGATGACGCCGAACGGCCAGGGCAACAGGCCGAACAGGCCACCCAGCACGCGCCACCCCTGCAAGGCCACCACGCCGGTCAGGGTGGCGGCGTAGGGGCTGGCGAAGGCGCGGTTGAAGCGGCCCTCCAGCAGGCGTCCCAACCGGTACGCCACCGCCGTGTAGCCGAGCAGCACGAGCAGCCCCAGATAGAGGAACAGGAACGGATAGAGCAGGAACAGGACGCAGCCGACGATGGTGATCGCCAGCAGGATGGTCACCACGAAGAACAGCGGCCAGAAGAAGATGGCGCTCGCGAGCCCCACCGCCGCCGACGGCCACGGCTGCGCCGTGAGGACGCGGTCGACCCGCTCGAGCGGCCGGCGCGCCACCAGCACCACCAGGCAGGTGAGCAGGGCGGCGAGCACCAGGCTCATCAAGCTGCCCAGCAGGTCGGACACTCCACCCCAAGGCCCCCAGTGCTGGTGCCAGATCGGCCCCGACCGGAAGCCGTGGCGGCCGAGGAAGGGGAGCACCCCGACCTCGTGGATCGCGCCATGCACCACCGAGCCCGGCTCCCGGTGCACTCCCCCGCCGACGCTGGTGACGTCGCCGTCGACCACCGCGTTGGGGCCGAGATAGACGCTGCTGCCGACGCTCACCACCTCCCCGCCCACCTTCCCCTGAACCCGCACGGGGCCGCCGATGGCGGTGACCTGGTCCCTCACCTCACCCTGCACGTCCACTGAGCCGCCGACGGCGACCGCCTCGTCGGCCGTCTCATCCTTGTCGACGTGGACGCTGCCGCCCACGTTC
>Ga0308176_10000791_pt1 | contig 19746 bp, 17 predicted proteins | sample PhyCR2_3_FD_203890 | JGI IMG/M metagenome (GOLD analysis project Ga0308176, IMG submission 203890) | Soil microbial communities from UC Gill Tract Community Farm, Albany, California, United States - DLSLS.C.R2 | ecosystem: Environmental > Terrestrial > Soil > Agricultural land | place: USA... | reverse complement strand
TTCCCTAGAATTACTAAAAACAAAACGTCTTAACTTAAACAAACAAAACCCTCGCTAACAAACAACAACGTCCGGTCCACTTTCTTTGACGTCATACACCTGTAGATGGACGCTGGCCAGCACCACGTCCATAGTCGTAATAAAAATTGATTTTGTCGCCTTTGCTGTTTTGTCTTTTTAGGATGTTCATAGGGTAGCAGTTTTTGGAGTCATGGAATAGCTCAATACGTGTGCCGTGAAGGATAAAACTGACAGCTTGCAGGGAGCAAGAATCACAGCTTTTTGGCAGGTGAGTAATAACGAATAAAAGCGAACAGAATTTAGCTTTCCTCCCTTTCCGTTTCGTTTTACGAAGGGTTTTGTTTGGCAGTCCAAAATCTGCCAAAAAAGAAGAACTGAATGGTGCAAACTTTTTGTCAGTTGTTGCCGGATGTGGAATTCCTGACTTGGGAGACGTCCCAATTTTTCGTGTGTCATTTCGTGTGTCAATTAAGTGTCAATAATTGTGGTAGAAAGCGATAAAAAGCGATACTTTTTGACACACACTAAATAAAAAAGCCTTGTAAGTCAACACTTACAAGGCTATAAACGTGCCCGGGACTGGAATCGAACCAGCACATTCTTGCGAACGGCAGATTTTGAGTCTGCTGCGTCTACCAATTCCGCCACCCGGGCAATCATGTAAAAGAACCTTGAGGGCTGCAATGTTACAACTTTCTCGTTAATGAAAACTTTCAGCGAAAAACTTTTTTATCCGCTTATTTGCAACAATTTTTTGGACAGTAAAACGCTTTTTAGCCCGTTTAAAAGACAGAGAAGTTTAATTGTTCAAAATGCATCCGCACAAAGGGGAATTAATCTACTTGCCCGGGCTGCCAGTTTTCCTTAAAATTTTTTACTGGCACTTCCGTCTTTGTTTCTCAATGACGGCAAATACGCACAACGAGGCAAGGCATAAAGTCACCGGTTTTTGTTTTGAAAAATATCTTTATGTTGTGGTTACAAAATCACAGTGCACATACACAAATAATGGCTTTACGAAAAGAAACTTTTACCGACGCGGAGTTGATTGATAGCCTGGTGAACGAAACCCGTTCCGATGCCGCTATACGCTTTATGTACCGCGAACATTTTGAATTGCTCAGCCGTTACATATACAATAACAGCGGCAACGAACAGGACGCAGAAGATATTTTTCAGGAGGTAATGGTGGCTTTCATCAACCTCATTCAAGCGGGAAAGTTCAGGGGCGAGTCGAGCATCAAAACTTTTCTTTTCTCGTTGAACAAAAACATCTGGCTGAACGAACTAAAACGGAGAGGCCGTGCCGAGGCGAGAGAAGAAAAATACGAAAAGCAAAACGTGCAGGAAGTAATCACCGCCGACATAGCAATGGAACTGACCCAAACCAAATCGGAGTTGATGAAGACCATTAACGAATTGGGTGATGCCTGTAAAAAAATTTTACTCTTGTTTTATTTCGAGAACCGAAGCATGAAGGAAATACTCGACTACCTGCCGTATGAAAACGAGCAAGTGGTTCGAAACAAAAAAAGCAAGTGCCTTAAAAAGATGGAGGAACTTGTAAGAGGCAATCAAAACCTTTACCGTCAACTGAAAAACTATTTACATGGATGAAACCTTACATAATGATGAACTGCTGATCCGCTACCTTGATGGCGAGCTTTCCGTCGGGGAAAAATTGGCGCTGGAAGAACGCCTACGCACGGACAACGCCTTGCAGGAACAGCTAACGCACTTGCGGGTTGCGGTTCAGGCTGTAAAACATTTGGGCACGGCGGAAAAAGTGCAAGCCGTTCATGCCGAAATGATGAAAGAATTAAAGTCTAATAACAAAGGCAAGGTTGTTTCGTTCTCCAAACTTGTGCGTTACACCATGGCCGTTGCCGCAAGTATTCTCGTTTTGTTTGTTGGTGTGCGGCTGTATTTGAACGCCCAACTTTCACCGGAAAAGCTGTACAACGAATCCTTTGTTGATTTCAACGTATCGGCCGCAAGAGGCAGCAACGAAAATTTCTCCGAAATTGAAAATCACTACCAGCAAAAAGCTTACGAGGCGGTAATCGCCGATGTGCGTTCCGTGAATATGGACGCAAAGGACAGTCTTTTGGTGGGCCTTGCTTACCTGCATCAAAACCGTACAGCACAAGCCGTCGGCATCTTTCAACGGCTCGCTAATTCCGCCAACAATTTTCAGCAGGACGCCGAGTTCTATCTTTCGTTGAGCTATCTGAAAAACAAAGAGTACAGCAAAGCTTTGCCCTTAATGGAAAAAATTAAAAATACGCCATCGCATCTTTATCGTGAGTACGTTACGGAAAAAGTCATAGAGGAAACAAAGAAGTTAAACGATAAATAGAACCTTCCTGTGTTCGCCTGTGAAAAGCCTAAGGTCCCGCTTTGCGGGACTTTGTTTTGTAAAAAAGAAAAGCGGACAAGAGCAAAATTCCGGCAAGTAAATACCACATCCACGCAAAACTTTTTTCGGGCGAATAAGCGCCAACGAAAACAAGGTGTGACCAATAGTAAGGTTGCTTCAGCCGCGGGTTGATTGTTTTGTCGGCCAGGTAGTCAATTTTGGCAGCTTGCACGGCTTTGGCAATGGAAAGTCCTTTGTCCAGGTATTGATGAATGCGGGTAGTTAAATAAGCCGTTGAAAAATCATCGGCTTTCCAAAGCGACGTAATGATGTTGGGACAACCCGCGTACGCAAAGGCACGGCTCAAGCTCAACACGCCTTCGCCTTTTGCCAGGATGCCGGCGCCGGTTTCGCAGGCACTTAAAATAACAAGGCCGGTATTTTGCAAACGAAGGTTGTAAATCTCTTGTGCGTACAAAAGGTTATCGCCTGTTTGCGTTGGCGAAAAAACAACATAAGAAAGGTTATCGGCGCTGTTGTTCGCCACAGCATGCGTGGCCAAATGCACAACGGGAAACGCCTTGCTGTACTCTAAAAATTTTTCTTTCGTTGCCGCCGTATCAAAAAACTGTTTCCCTTCTGTGCCTTTTATTTCCTGTTCGGATGCGGGCAGCGTTGAAAAACTGGTTGAAGAGCGGTGTGCAAACGGTGCAAACGAGAGCGTTTTTGCAGCCGAAAAATCAGTTGTGTTTTTTTGGAGCAAGGCCGTGGAAAACTGGTATTGAACGGCGGTCCGTTGCACCAAAAATTTGCCTTCTTTGGCCTGCAGGCTTTCAAACGGGAGATAAGTCAGCACGTCGTCGGGAACAATGATTAACTGTTCGGTTTCTGCCAACGGCACATGCGACAAAAGCAAATCATACAACACGGGATTTTGCGCCGTTGTGGGTTTTGCCGAAGGCATCTTTAAAGAAAGGAGTTCATTCTGCAACAAATTATTGAACCCGGCGGGCAGCGCTTGCTGATAACAATCCGCACGGTTCTTTGTCACAACAAGCGTGGTCAATTGTTCGGGTGAAAGGTGATAAGAAACCAGAACCGTCTTGCCGTCCAGCAGCGATTGCAAAGAGGAAAGCGAAAGAATCTTGCTTCCTTGCACCGCTTCTTTTGCCGAAAGGTTTTCCTGGAGTTTTCCCAGTTCAATTTCATAATCGCGGATGCTGTTGTTAAACGTTGCCAATTGTGCGCTGTCCGTTGCCTGCGCCGACCGGATGGAGAGGCGGGTAATCTCTTGTTTGATGCGCCTTTCTTTTTGTACCGCAGATGATGTGTTTTCAGCAAGCGCCGTATTCAATTGCCGGTTAAGCGCAAGCACGGTGGCCTTGTTTTGCTGGTCAAAAGAATAAAGAAGAGAAAGATATTTTTTGTTACCGGTCTGTTGGTACAATTCAAAGGCAACGTTGATGGGCTTGTCGTGAACGGCATGAATTGTTTTCGTAAGAAAGAGACGGGCTTCATCGCTTTCGTAAGTACGTTCAACGTAGTCAATTAATTTAAAAGCCGATTGATAAACGGCCAACTCTTGCTGTGCCGCGTTGCTGTCTTTGTTTTGAAGATACAGCGTATGCCAGACTTCTGCTTTTGCGTTCAAAACACCAAACAGGTTGATGTAGGAAAACACACCGGAAAACTGTTCAGGGTTGTTGGCAACGCTTTCGTGGCCGTAAGCCGGGTAAAATTGGTGAACGGCTTTTTGATAATAGCGAAGTGCTTCGTTGTAATGATGGAAATGATAGTGATAATCGCCGAGACTTTTTAGTACCGAGCCATAACCAATTGGATCGCTGTTAGCGCCGAGTGAGCGATAAGCGTCGACCGCTTTTTGAAAATAAAAACTTGCCGAATCAAATTCGTTCAATTTAAAAAAAGCATTGCCCATGCTGTTGTACAGCCGGGTGATTTTGTTGTTTTGAAAATGAACTTTTCGGAGATAATAAATCGCTTCTGCGGCTTCGCCCTGCGACAAATTCAGTGAGCCGATGTTGTGGTAGATTTCGTTGAGGTTGGCCTTCAGGGGAATCAGCTTTTGGTAAATGTCGTTTGCCTTTTTGTATTCTTCAAGGCGCAAATAAAGCTGCGCCAGGTTAATGTTGTAGTTTACAAACAGTTCGTTGTAATAAGGGTTTGATTTGGATAAAACCTGCAAGGCTTTCTGAAAATAATTTCCGGCTTGTTTGTAATTGCCCTGCTCGTAATAAAGCACGCCGGTAATGTTGTACAACCGTTCACCTTCGGATAGTTTATTGGCGTAGGCCGCGTCTATTTTTTCTGCCTGCTTGAAAAATTGTACGGCCGTATCAAACTTGTTTTGGTTATAGAAAATAATTCCGGCGTACAAAAGGGGTTTAAACAAAACAGAATCCGGCAAGCTGCTTTTTTCTTTGCTGCGAATGGCTTCTTTGTAACCGGCAATTGCCTCACTGAAATTTTCAAAATAATGTTGAAGCTCACCAATCCGAAAGGCGGTATAAAAAAGTAAAGAGTCGTAAAGTGAAATTTTTGGGATCTGCCGGTAAAGTGTCGTAAAGCCTGTCAAGGCCCTGCGGTTCCATTCTTTTTCTAAAGCTTCCTCTCTGGGGCCGTATTCTTTTGCGAAACTTAAGTTCGTGGCTTTGTCATAATAATCCTGCGCAGTTGCGTACTGCCTCAACAACGTATCATAATTCGTTGCGGCTTTTTGTGACAACGCAAAGCAGACGGCAAAAAATAGCAAGAGCAAAAAAAAGATGGACGATAAGCCGCGGTTCCTCACACAATCAACAAGGTTTAATCAACAATGATAACGCAAGGAGGTCTTGGTTTAGACAAGGAGAGATCACTAGGCAGATTTGTTTCGATGGCGCCATTCGTGGAAGGGATTGTTGGCAGCGACCGCAAGCCCAGGGTCATTTGCTGGTGTGCCTGCATAAGGGCGCTTACATTGCTCGGCACTTCGCTGATGGTGCGGTAGTAATAAAGAACAATATCTATTTTATTGGCGGCTTGTTGGCTGTTGTCGTTGATGGTGTATTTCACGGTCGCTACTTTCCAGCCTGTGCCCATCACACCCGAATTAAAAAAGCCCCTGCGCAAACATTCTTTAATGTTTATCTGCCCGTTTACTGCGTTAATGGCAAATTTTGCGTCGGCGGTTAAATCGTAATTGCCTTGCGGCACGACCTTCGAAGGATCACCGTTATAAATAGGGTAGATGATGGAATCGTTTTGCGAAAGGCTGTAAAATTTATCAACGTAGGTAAGGCCCGAAATCAGCACAAGCGTTGAATCGGCTTGCGTGCCGTCACTGGATTTGAATTTGATTTTGTACCACATGCCGGTCTGGCTCTCACCGTCTGTGCCTTTTTGCGTAACGGTAATGGCGCCGGTGGTTTTGTCAAACTGTAAATTGTCGGGGAAAACCGTGTACGTTCCGGCCCCTTTTGCCAACGGTGAAACGGTATAGTCGTTGTTTTTCAGATAGAAAACTGAATCGCCATAGGTGAGCTTGTATCCAGCCGCGGGAGGGGGCATGCAATCACACAGCTTTTCTGTTTTCGTGCATTGGGTAAGCAGCATCGAACTCATAAAAATGGAGACAACAAATAAGGCCCGCATGAATGATGTTGTTAGTTTTATCAAATTTACTTAAAAATGTTAGCCCGACAACTCTTTGTCAACTTCGTGTTTTGCCTTCAAATTTGTGTCCGCATCATTCCGAAACGTAACCTCCGCTCATGATAAAAATTGGAATTATTCAAGAAGGCAAGATTCCCGCCGATAACCGCGTGGCTTTAACACCGGCGCAATGCAAATGGGTGCAGGAAAATTTTGGTCAGTGCGAGATTTTTGTGCAGCGTTCCGAAAGCCGTTGTTTCAGCGACCGCGAATACAGTTTGGCCGGCATAACCTTAGCTGACTCGCTGGAGAATTGCGATGTCTTGTTTGGCATTAAAGAAGTACCGCCGCAACAGGTACTGCCGCAAAAAAAATATTTATTTTTTTCGCACACCTGCAAGAAGCAGCCGCACAACCAAATGCTTTTGCAAACCATTCTTGCAAAAAGCTGTACACTCATTGATTACGAATGTTTGCGGCACGAAGACGGGCAGCGCATCATCGGCTTTGGTTTTTTTGCGGGCATTGTGGGTGCGCACAACGGCATGATGGCTTACGGCAACCGCACCGGCACGTTTCAGTTGAAACGCGTCTATCAGCAAAGAGATTTTAAGACGCTTATACACACCTATTTCGGTTTGAAACTTCCGAACCTAAAAATTGCTGTTACCGGCTCGGGCCGCGTGGCGCACGGCATTTTGGAAATCATGAACCTGATGGGTGTGATTGAAGTGGAAAAAGAAGATTACCTGTCGAGAGAATTTGCCTACCCGGTTTACGTGCAGTTAAAAGGTGCAGATTTGTATGAACACAAGGAAGGCAAACCATACAACCGCGATCATTTTCACGAACACCCGAAAGACTACGTTTCGCTTTTCAAACATTTTCTTCCGCACACCGGTGTTTTGCTCAACGGTGTTTTCTGGGATAAAGACGTTCCGCGCCTTTTTGAGAAGGAAGCCATTCAACGAAAAGATTTCCGCATTCAAACCATTGCCGACATTACCGATGACGAGAACGGATCGGTTCCCATTAATGTAGGCGACCAAACGATTGAAAATCCTGTGTACGGCATTGATAAAAATTCGTTTAAAAAAACTGCGCCTTATTTGCCCAACAGCGTTGACGTGATGGCCGTGGGTAATCTGCCCAACGAATTGCCGCGTGATGCGTCGAAATATTTTGGCGAGCAGCTAATAAAATACGTGTTGCCCGATTTATTTTCCGGTGAATCGGAAATGATCAAGCGGGCAACCATTGCTAAGGGGGGAAGGTTGACGGAAGCTTATGATTACTTGTGCGATTACGCAGCCGGTAAAGTTGAAAATTAAATTTGCACAAACAGTCAACATCTGCAAACATTTTTCATTGTGCACTAAACACCAGGTTTTCACCTTCGGCAACTTCAGGGTTTGCGAGTGCAAGGCGGCTGTTTGTTGACGCTGTAACGTTCCAGATTTTATTCAGCTTTAGCAAGGCGGATGAACTGCCGAAGTTGAGCGTTACCGATTCGGTAGAACCGCTGCCGTAATACGTAACCGCTGGCTGATGACTCCAGGTTCCGTTAATAGAGTTATTGTCTTTCTCAGCCACCACAGTGCCGCTGTTGATACCCGCTGTCGAAAATGTAAAAACATAACCCGAAAAGCTGGCGGTCTTGTCTTCCGTTTTTTGCGCATAAGTGCTTACGATCCATTTTCCGCTAAGTGAAAAAGCGGTTGTTGCGTTTTGTGTTGGCGTTGTTTGCGGCGGTGTTGTATCGCTGTTTTGTTTGCTGCAACTGCTGGCAGAAAAAAGCAGAAAGAATCCACTGAAGAAAACGGCGGTGTTTAATAAGGTTTTCATTTTACTTTTTTTGATGAAGAGATACTTATTAATCAATTCTGCATCGGCAAACGTAACCGTTGGAATGCAGGGATTGTGAAGTTGCACAGCGTTGTGATAAGAAGTCGAAAGCATTTCTTTATTCAACAAAACTTCTGCTGTCTTTTCATGGCACAGATTCTTCTTGCTGAATATTTTTAAATGCTTGCGCATTGATTGCTGCAGCGTAAGTGTAAACAAGGCACGAAGCGGAAGTGGTTTTGTGCGGAAAACAAAGAGGATTGAAAAAGAAAAAGTCCCGGAGAACCGGGACTTGTATAAAGTAAAATACTTGCGTTCTTATTTGGAAGAACCTTTTTTAGAAGCGCCGCCTTTCGACGAAGCACTTTTCTTCGAAGCGCCTTTGGAAGAAGCTTTCTTAGCGGCTCCTTTTGAAGATGCTTTTTTTGCTGCACCTTTGGAAGAAGCTTTCTTAGCGGCTCCTTTTGAAGATGCTTTTTTAGAAGCACCACCTTTAGACGAAGCACCTTTTTTAGAAGCGCCTTTCGAAGAACTTTTGCTGGCTCCTTTTGAGCTTGACTTTGAAGCTCCTTTAGATGAGCTTTTGCCGGCAGCTTTTTTTGCTGTTGCCATGTTTTTTGAATTTAATGGTTAGTAAAAAATAACGACAGTAAAACTAAAAACAAAAATTTAACTGTCAAAGTTTTTTACACAACCATCATACCAAACACTAAGCGCCTGCTTCTACCGGATTAACAGAAACAAAAGTTCTGTCTTGTCTTCCTTTACGAAATTCAACCACGCCGTCAGCGATTGCAAACAACGTATAGTCTTTACCAACGCTTACGTTTTTACCGGGATGATATTGCGTGCCGCGCTGACGAATGATGATGTTGCCAGCAATTGCGGGTTGACCGCCAAAAATTTTTACACCCAAACGTTTGCTGTTCGAGTCGCGTCCGTTCTTTACCGAACCTTCGCCTTTTTTATGTGCCATGATTTAGGAGATTTAAAATTTAAAACTTCTGATTTCTAAATTTTTTACTGACCGTTGTTGAATCAGAAATTAGAAATCCAAAATTAGAAATTGCGTTTACGCGATTTCGTTGATTCTGATTTTGGTGTACTGCGTGCGATGACCTTTTTTCTTGCGAAAACCTTTACGGCGTTTTTGCTTGTAGGCAATTACTTTGTCGCCTTGCACATGACTCAAAATCTCGGCAGAGATTTTTACGCCGCTGTTGCTAAAGGTCAGGTTGCCGTTGTTGTCGGCCATCACCACATCAGAAAATTCTACTTTGGAGCCAGCGTCGCCACTCATTTTAGGAACGTACAAAGTCTGGTCTTTTTCAACCTTAAATTGCTTGCCGGCTATTTTTACAATTGCGAACATAACGGTTCAAAAATTAGGTGGGCGAAGGTAAGGGAAAGAAGTCAAATGTTAAAAGGCGAGAAAAGAAAAAGCTTGCGGTGCTGCAATTTTTAACGTTTAACTTTTGCTTCTGCGCTAAAAATTGTTTCGGCAATTGGCGTAGGTTTGTGCGCTTTCTCGCTTGCCATGAAGTTAAAATCATTTTTAGCCAAGCCTTTTGCTTCTTACGTACACAAACAAATCCGCCGCAGCAGCCTTACGGCCTTGCAGGACCAGGACAGCATTTTAAAAGACTTGCTCAAGGCGGGCAAAGCCACGCAGTTTGGTGCCGATCACAAGTTGAGTGAAGTGGGCAGCTACGACGGCTTTAAACAAGCGGTGCCGGTACGCGATTACGAAGGCTTTAAGCCTTACATCGAAAAAATAAAGGACGGCAAGCACAACGTTCTCTGGAAAGGGAAGCCCATTTACCTGGCCAAAACATCGGGTACCACAAGCGGCGTTAAATACATTCCCATTACAAAGGATTCTATTTCTAATCACATCAACACAGCCCGCAACGCACTGTTAAGTTATATGGCGGAAAGCGGCAACACCGCCTTCGCCGACGGTAAGATGATTTTTTTATCGGGCTCACCGGAACTCGAACGCATTGCCGGAATTCCAACCGGCCGCTTGAGCGGGATCGTAAACCATCACATTCCGGCTTACCTGCGGCGCAACCAACTGCCTTCATATGAAACCAATTGCATTGAAGATTGGGAAACTAAGTTGGATGCTATTGTTGCCGAAACCATCAAGCAGGACATGACGCTCATCAGCGGCATTCCGCCTTGGGTTCAAATGTATTTCGATCGTCTGCAGGAAAAGAGCGGAAAAAAAGTAGGCGACTTGTTTCCAAATTTTTCGGTGCTGGTACACGGCGGTGTGGCCTTTGAACCGTACAAAGCAAAACTCTTTCAAAGCATTGGCAGAAGCGTGGCCACTATCGAAACTTTTCCGGCATCGGAAGGTTTTTTTGCCTTTCAGGATTCGCAGAACGCAGAAGGACTTTTATTAAATACGGCCAGCGGGATCTTTTTTGAATTTGTTCCGGCAGCGGAAGTATTCAACGACAATCCAACACGACTTTCCCTGCACGATGTAAAAGTAGGAGAGAACTATGCGCTCATTGTAAACAGCAACGCCGGTCTTTGGGGTTACAACATTGGCGACACGGTAAAATTTGCGAGCATCAACCCATACCGCATCGTGGTTACGGGACGCATCAAACATTTCATTTCGGCCTTTGGCGAACACGTAATTGCGGAGGAAGTGGAATGGAGTTTGCTAAAAGCGGCGGCAGAAGAAGGTTTGCGCATCACCGAGTTTACCGTGGCGCCATTGATACAGCAAGGCGAAGGAAAAAGTTACCACGAATGGTTGGTGGAGTTTGAACAGGAACCCGCAAATGCCGAAGCCTTTGCATTGAAAGTGGATAACAACCTGCGGCAAAAAAATATTTATTACGATGATCTCGTTCGCGGAAATATTTTGCAGCCGCTAAAAATCAGAACGGTGCAAAAAAATGGTTTTGTGGAGTACATGAAATCTATCGGAAAGCTTGGGGGGCAAAACAAAGTGCCGCGCCTGAGCAACGACCGCAAACTCGCTAACGAATTGTACAAATGGACAAAGCAACCCTCATCCGTTTAACCGCAAGTCAAAGACCAAAAGTCAAAATTCAAACGTGACGCCGAAGTAAGGCAACGTTTTTACTTTTTACTTTTGACTTTTCTCTTCTTTGCATCCACCATGAATACAACAACGACGATAAAACGAATTGCACTGTTTGGCTCTACCGGTTCCATCGGTGTACAGGCTTTGGAAGTCATTGAAGCAAACCCCGACAAGTTTTCCGTAGAAGTGCTCACATGCAGCAACAACGTTGAACTCCTCATTCAGCAAGCGCTTAAATTCAAACCCAATATTGTCGTTGTCAGCAACGAAGAGAAATACAAAAAAGTAAAAGACCTTTTAGCCAGCACCGATACAAAAGTATTTGCCGGTGAAAAGGCCCTGGAAGAAGTGGCCTCGATGGACGTTTACGATTTAATGCTGGCGGCCATTGTGGGGTATGCCGGTTTAAAACCCACGCTCAACGCCATCAAGGCCGGCAAAGCCGTTGCGCTTGCCAACAAAGAAACACTCGTTGTTGCCGGCGACATCATCATGCAAACGGCTTACGAAAAACGAGTGCCCATCATTCCCGTTGACTCGGAGCATTCTGCCATTTTTCAATGCCTTGTGGGCGAAGTGCGCAACCCCGTTGAAAAAATTATTCTTACGGCAAGCGGTGGCCCTTTTCTTGGCCGTAAACCCAATTACCTTGTCAACGTCAAACGTGACCACGCCCTGCAGCATCCCAACTGGAGCATGGGCGCAAAAATCAGCATTGATTCGGCCACGCTCATGAACAAAGGCCTCGAAATGATTGAAGCGAAATGGCTGTTCAATTTAAAAGCCGAGCAGATTGAAGTATTGGTGCATCCGCAAAGCATTATTCACTCGATGGTGCAGTTTGAAGACGGCAGCGTAAAAGGGCAAATGGGTCTTCCCGACATGAAGCTGCCCATTCAATACGCATTGGCCTTTCCCAAACGCATTAAAAATGATTTTCCGCGAATGGACTTTAAAAAAATTCGCACACTCACTTTCGAAGAACCCGATATAAAAACCTTTCGCAATCTTGCCTTGGCCATTGAAGCCCTGCACAAAGGTGGCAACCTACCCTGCGTGATGAATGCCGCAAACGAAATTGCAGTCTATGCTTTTCTACGCAACCGCATCGGGTTCCTGGAAATGACCGACGTGATTGAAGAAACCATGCAAAAGGTGAGCTTCCTTTCAAGGCCTTCGTTGCAGGATTACCTTGACAGCGATGCGGAGGCCCGCAACTACGCAGCCGATTTAATAAAACTTTAGACAGCGGGCTGCCGTCAGGCGGTATGTGAACTTAGGTTTATACATTCCTATTGTTATCTTGCAGCCTTCAAAATTTGAGCGTTCTTTTTGCGCATTAGAATCGCCGGCCTTGTTTCTTCGTGGAGCCTGTGCTGAGCGAAGCCGAAGCATCGCACACTTATACGTTCAGAACTTTACTCAACAAAATTCCGTTGCACCTGTGTGAACGGAAAACGAAAAACAAATGATGATTCTACTTGCGGTTGACTGGTCTGCTTTATTCGCCAACATCGGCCAGTTCATCCTGGCTTTTTCCATACTGGTTGTCTTGCACGAGATGGGACACTTTCTGCCGGCCAAATGGTTTGGATGCCGGGTTGATAAATTTTACCTCTTTTTCAATCCCTGGTTCTCGCTGTGGAAAACGAAAAAAGGCGAAACCGAATACGGCCTTGGCTGGATACCGCTTGGCGGCTACGTAAAAATTGCCGGCATGATTGACGAAAGCATGGACAAAGAGCAACTGAAAGCTCCTGCGCAGCCTTACGAGTTTCGGGCAAAGCCGGCCTGGCAACGATTGATTATTATGCTGGGCGGCGTAACGGTGAATTTTATTTTGGCGCTCGTCATTTTTGCGGCCATTTTGTTTGTGTGGGGCGAAGAACGCCTGCCCGTTCAAAATATAAAATACGGCTTGTGGGTTGATTCATTAGCACAAAGCGCCGGCCTTCAAAACGGAGATGTGATTACCGGTATTAACGGGAAACCTGTTGCCTATCTGGACGAAGTAAGAAAGGGCATTTTCTTCAACGAAAGGGCTACGCTGGATATAAAGCGCAACGGCGGTGATACGGCTGTGACGCTGCCTCCCGGTTTTTTGTCAAACCTCACCAAAGACCAGAAACAAACCTTTATTGCGCCGCGCTATCCGGCGATTGTAAAGTCGGATGCCGATGTGAAATACGTGTCGGGGAAAATGATGCCAGGCGATGAAATCGTTGGCGTGAACGGCAGCCGTTTTCATTACATTGACGAATACCTTGACGCAAAGAAGCCGCTCACTAACCAGAACATAACGTTGTCCTTGTTGCGCAACGGAAAAGACACCGCAACGGCTGTTGTAAAAACCGATGATGTAACACGCACCAACGTTGTTCTAAAAGACTTTGACGAACTGCTGACCACCGAAAAAAAGAACTACGGATTTTTTGCAGCCATTCCAGCGGGTGTGAAATACGGCGTGGACCGTTTGAGCGATTACATCACCGGCATCAAGCTTTTGTTTACATCAAAGGAGCATAAAGTGAAAGACAACCTGGGCAGCATTCCGTCCATTGCCAAAACCTTTGGCGGCAGTTGGGACTGGCAGCGCTTCTGGACGATGACGGCGCTGTTCTCCATCATTCTTGCCTTTATGAACATCCTGCCTATTCCGGCTTTGGACGGCGGCCATGCGCTGTTTACGCTTTACGAAATCATTACCGGCCGCAAGCCAAGTGATAAGTTTATGGAGTATGCGCAAATGGTGGGCATGGCCTTGTTGCTTGGTTTAATGTTGTATGCATTTGGTTTAGACATTTGGCGGATGTTTCGTTGAGATTTTAAGAATTCGCTTACCGGATTAGCAGATTAAAATCAGTAAGTTTGTTGGCTGTTCTAAAAGCTGAATAGATTTACCGAACGTACAAGAGTGCGACGCAACGAAAGCCAAATAGTTGCAACGCAGCCGGGTACATAAAATCTTTAAATAAAAGAAGCGTTTGAATGAAGAAGAAAAGGTTGAATGAAAGAACCTCTAACCTCCAACTTCAAACCTCAAACTTTTCCGGGGCCGTTTGGTTTTGACAGCATCGATCTTTGAAAGTGTAAGCATGCCGGGCGTTGGATAATTAGCCCGTAAATCTGAATATTCAAAACACAACTGGCAATACTCAGTATGCCATGGCTGCCTAATCAGTGATTAGTTAGTCATTAGGGCCGCCGCGCAGGTTCGCCACTTTCCAAGCGCCGCCGCCGACTTAAACAAAACAGTGGATGCGGCAACCGAAGGCTGTGACGGTTGCTTAAGACCATCCAGCTAAGAAGATGATTGGTTTGTTTCTGTCCGGTCATCTTCCGACAAGCAATCAGAAAATAAGCATGTAGAAAGCTTTTGAACGTCATGTTTGGACACGGGTTCGACTCCCGTCGGCTCCACTCTTAATTAGCTACAAATAATTGTTAGTCAATCGTTTGTAGCTTTTTTATTTATACTTAGTTGCCCAATTGGTCTTATGCCGTTAGCAGTCGGTTACTACCAGCTACATCCAAAAGAAAAACAAGCCCTGCATGCGGTTCCAAAAATTATGCTTTTACAACCTGTCCAGCACCTTATGGTCTTGAAGTGACAACCCTTCGGACTTGCGATAGGTTCGCCATTGGAACCAATTGTAAATGGAAGTGGCGCATTGCCTTTGCCAAAGCTTTCTCGCATGCTGCTGGTGAATATGTTGTCCCCAGCTTTTTTGTCAAAACCTTCTCCATTATCATAAAACTCATAGGGCTTTTCGTTAATGTTTACAGTAAAACCTTTCACGCCCAACGGCGCCCTGGCTTTCATTTCGACTTTCGTACTTGTACCGACTTGTTTAATCGGCGTGAAAATCACTTCTGAAAAATCCTTGAGGCCTGATGCCGGCTCGTTAGGCTTTTGGGCGAACGCTATTGATGACAAAGAGAAAAAAAATACAAATAAAGTGAGTGCAAAAAGAGGTTTCATAACAATTGATTTTGGAGGTGAAAAAAGCGAGGGTTCCTTATAAATATAACAATAATTTTTAAAACATTAAAACCCACGCTAAGGCTAATCTTGTCGTTTACGAAACCGGAAAATGAACAGATTGCATGTTTCATGTTATTAATTACTCACAATTCAACAACTCGCGAAGGCCAATGTTTTCGCTAAGGTTGTCAGCGAGAATAAAACTATGAGCGTTAAACATTGTTATAAAAACCTCAATTAATTCGCCGCTTGTATTCCATCCGTTTTGCTTATAAACTGAACTCTCAACAACCCTTTCCAGGTCAAGCTCCTCTTCGCTCTTAATCGAACTTTCAATTATCACCACGCCCTCGCGGCCAGCTTCGTGCTCAGCGAAGACAGAGAAAACGCATTGCTTTATTTCCGTATGCACATTCTTAACCAAGTCGGTTCTTGTTGCTTCTGGTAGCAGTTGCAGGAGTGGCAATTTTTCAAGCAACGAATAAGGCACATCGGTTTTGATCACTTCAATTACCTCTTTCATTCGCCGGATGGCGTGGCGCCGGTTCAACAGTGGAATGTTCTGGTTGAATGCGTGGGCAAAGATTAGCGAGTTGTCTTTTGTAATAATTGCATGATAAGTCATAATTAGAAACTCCTTCGTTGGCTTCTGTTTGTTCTTGCATTAGAAAGTGTAATGTCATTTCCTCTTAGCGTACCCATTACAACCACCGTCTGCACTCCCATGGCACCACCAGCCGTACCCGCCGACTGTCCCGCGTTCGCTGTAGATACGTGTCCAAACGAAAGGAAAGCAGATCTGTAAGCCGAGGCCTGTGCAGAGATTAAAACCATTTCGCCTTTGTGCGGCGTAGCCGTGTAACCGTCGAAGGGCACGAAGTCAAGGCCGTCTCGGTGAGACGGCAGCGAACCAAAAGAGTTTTTGATGACTGTGCCCAATATGCTTCCAGGGCAATGCCAGCGGCAATGCCTGCAAAGGGATTGGCAAGCAGAGAGGCAAGCGCTTTTTGTACGGTTTGAGCTATCAGACCAATTTCTATCATCTGTTCGCCGAGCATTTGCAGTTGAAACCCTTCTACCTTTATCAAATACTTTCAAAACACCCTAATTGTCAATGAACAGGAAATTGCAGCGTGTAAAACTGCTCCCTTTATTGCTCATTTTTTTGGCTACGGTCCGTATCTCCGCGGAAGCGCAACAGCACAAAAGTGTTCCCGATAAAGTACAAACGGATACCGTTCAAATCATCGGCGCAAAGAAGACAAATGCCACCACGGTGGAAGTGCGGTTGTCCAACGGACAAAAAATGTTGCTTGATTTTTACAGCGACAATATTTTCCGGCTGTATTACGACAGGGCCGGCAATTTCCTGCACGATCCCGAAGCCAATCCGCCAGCAAAAATCCTGGTGGACAATCTCCGAAAACCGGTTTCAAAACTGGTAGTCAGTAACGACAATAACAAGATCAACATCAGTACCAAAAACATAACTGTGGAGTTGAGCAAGCCTTCAACTCGCATACGAATAGTGACCAAAGACAACAAGGCAGTGATGGAAACGCTGGCGCCGGTTGCGTTTGATAAAAAAGGAGTAACGCTAAAACTGAAAGAAACGCCGCAGGAATATTTTTACGGCGGCGGCGTGCAGAACGGACGGTTCTCACACAAAGGGGAAAGCATTGCCATAGAAAACCAAAATAGCTGGACCGAAGGCGGCGTTGCCTCTCCTGCACCCTTTTACTGGTCTACCAACGGTTACGGATTGCTATGGCACACGTTTGCAAAAGGAAAATACGATTTCGGTTCCAGGGAAAAAGGCGTCGTCAACCTTTCGCACGAAGTCGGCTATCTCGATGTTTTTTTTCTCGTTGATCAAAAACCCGTTGCCCTGCTGAAGGATTTTTACGGCCTCACCGGCAAGCCGGTATTGTTGCCAAAGTTTGGTTTTTATGAAGGCCATTTGAACGCCTACAACCGGGATTACTGGAAGGTAGACAGCAGTGGTATTTTATTCGAAGACGGTCTTCGTTACAAAGAAAGCCAAAAGGACAACGGTGGTGTGAAAGAGTCGCTTAACGGAGAAAAGAATAATTACCAATTCTCGGCCCGTGGCGTAATTGACCGCTACAAAGCACACGACATGCCTTTGGGCTGGATTCTTCCCAACGACGGCTATGGCGCGGGCTATGGTCAAACAATCACCTTGGACAGCAATATCCAAAACCTGAAAACTTTTGGCGATTATGCCCGTCAACACGGAGTGCAAATTGGATTGTGGACACAATCGGACCTGCATCCGAAAGACAGTATCGGCGCCTTGTTGCAACGTGACATTGTGAAGGAAGTAGGTGTGGCCGGCGTAAGGGTGCTGAAAACAGACGTTGCCTGGGTAGGACGCGGTTATTCCTTCGGGTTGAACGGCGTGGCGGATGTGGCGCAGATCATGCCGAAGTACGGCAACAATGCCCGTCCGCTTATCATTACACTCGACGGATGGGCAGGCACGCAGCGTTATGCCGGCGTGTGGACCGGCGACCAAACCGGCGGCCTCTGGGAATACATTCGCTTTCACATTCCAACTTATTTAGGTTCGGGTTTGTCGGGGCAACCAAACATTACTTCGGACATGGACGGCATTTTTGGTGGGAAAAATTCGGCCGTAAACGCAAGGGATTTTCAATGGAAAACCTTTACGCCCATGCAACTGAATATGGACGGTTGGGGCGCCAATGAAAAATACCCGCACGCCCTGGGCGAACCAACTACTTCCATCAACCGTACTTATTTAAAACTAAAATCAGAACTCATTCCTTACACATACAGTATTGCCAAAGAAGCGACGAACGGTTTGCCCATTGTGCGAGCCACGTTTTTAGAATACCCGAATTCTTACACGTTTGGAAAGTCAACGCAATATCAATACCTGTACGGTCCGTGGTTTTTGGTGGCGCCGGTTTACAAAGAAACCCGGGCGGATGCGCAGGGCAATGACGTTCGCAACGGGATCTATTTACCAAAGGGAACCTGGATTGATTATTTCTCCGGCGATGTTTACGAAGGGGGTTGCATTCTCAACAATTTTGAAGCACCCATCTGGAAGCTGCCTGTGTTTGTAAAAAGCGGCGCTATCATTCCTTTGACACATCCGAATAACCACGTTACAGAGATTGACAAAAGCTTGCGCATTTACGAAGTCTATCCTGCGGGCAAAACATCTTTTACCGAATACGATGACGACGGGCTTACCGAAGCGTATAAAGAGGGAAAAGGCGTTACGACGCTGATTGAATCTTCGGTTGCAAACAAGACCTCCATCGTTACCGTGCATTCTGCAAAGGGAAGCTTCGACGGCTTTGTAAAAAATAAAATCACAGAGTTCTGCATCAACCTGACGCAGTTCCCAACGAACGTAGCGGTGCGTGTGGGCAATAACGCCGTACGATTAACGAAGGCTGTTTCCAAAGATGATTTTTTAAACGGCACGAACGTATATTTCTATGACGCGGCGCCCAACCTGAACCGATTTGCTACCAAAGGCAGTGAGTTTGAAAAATTAGTCATAAGAAAGAATCCCCAATTGCTGGTAAAGATTGCGCCAACGGATATTACGGCCAACACAGTGACGCTTACTGTAAATGGTTTTCGTTTTGCACCCGCAGGCCGTTTGCGCAAATCATCCGGCGCTTTAACCGCACCGGCAAAGGCGCAGGTACTGGATTCCAACGCACAGGCTTATACACTGAGGCCTACGTGGAGTAAAGTGCGCAACGCCGATTATTACGAAATTGATTTCAACGGCCAGTGTTACACCACTATCAAAGACACGGCTCTTTTGTTCGATGATTTAGCGCCGCAAACAACATACAGTTTCAAACTGAGTTCGGTAAACAAAACCGGTACTTCGGTCTGGACAAAATTTTCGGCTAAAACAAAAGTAAACCCGTTGGCATACGCAATCAAAGACATCGTGGCCGAAAGTTCAGCGCCTTCTCAGGAAGACAACGAGATTTCAAAATTGTTTGACTTTGACGAAAGCAGCATGTGGCACACGAAGTGGAGCACGAAGGCTGTTCCTTTTCAGGTAGTGCTGGATTTGCAATCCGTAAACCAGCTCGATAAAATTCAATACTTGCCACGCAGCCGGGGCAACGGAATTTTTTTAAAAGGAAGCGTTGCTTACAGCTTGGACAAAATAGTTTGGAACGATGCCGGTACGTTTGAATGGACACGAAACGGAGACACAAAGGAGTTTGGCTTTAGCCATCATCCAACGGCGCGATACATCAAAATAAAACTAACGGAGGCCGTGGGCGATTACGGCTCTGGCCGTGAGTTGTATGTGTTTAAAGTTCCCGGTTCTGAAAGCATTATTCCCGGCGACATTAACAACGACAAAAAGATTGACAACAATGACCTTACCTCTTACATTAATTACATCGGTTTGCGAAAAGGCGATGCGGACTTTGAGGGCTACGTAAGCAAGGGAGACGTCAACAAAAACGATTTGATAGACGCTTACGACGTCTCCAACGTAGCCATTCGTTTGGATGGGGGCGTGGATGCAGACCAAAAGGATAGCTTAACCGGAAGACTGGAAATCAGCACCGGTAAAAACTACTTTAGCAAGGATGAAATCGTTGAAATAAAAGTCAAAGGCGTCAACCTGAAATCAGTAAACGCCTTAAGCTTCGCACTTCCTTACAACACACAGGATTTTGAATTTCTAAGCCTTGTTCCGATAAGCATCAAAAAGATGGAGAACATGACAACTGACCGCCTGCACAGCAACGGACAAAAAGGCTTGTACCCCAC
>Ga0308176_10000790_pt1 | contig 19746 bp, 15 predicted proteins | sample PhyCR2_3_FD_203890 | JGI IMG/M metagenome (GOLD analysis project Ga0308176, IMG submission 203890) | Soil microbial communities from UC Gill Tract Community Farm, Albany, California, United States - DLSLS.C.R2 | ecosystem: Environmental > Terrestrial > Soil > Agricultural land | place: USA... | reverse complement strand
GGTCACCAACACCGCCGGCACCCAGACCGACTACCACGTCTACTACCCCTTCGGAGAAGAAGCCACCGCCTTCGACCCCAACGCCGACCGCATGCAGTTTACCGGCCACGAGAGGGACGTGAATTCGCAGGCGGGGACGAGCCCGTCGGCGGATGATTTGGATTACATGCATGCGCGGTTTTTCAATCCGTGGCCGGGACGGTTTACGAGCGTGGACCCACTTGGTGGAAGCCCTAAGAGGCCGCAGAGCTGGAACTTATACTCCTACGTTACCAATAATCCTCTCAACTATACCGATCCGGACGGCCAAGGTGAGGTCTGGGTTCATCAATACGTACCGGTTGGAATGACCCCGGACGAGCTCGCCAATGGACTCGGGCTTTACGTCAACGTGATAGAAGATTCGTGGTTGAACGGAACCACAACAAATCGCAGTACGGGTTACTGGGGGCTGAATTCTCTGGAGTCTGGAAGTCTGTTCTTCCGCTCTTTGTTTGGGTTTAGTCTTGACGGCTCGATTAGAGGCATGCGCGCCTATTATGAGAATCGCCTAGGTCAGATGGCGGTAGGGGGAAACAACTTCGCGGCTTTCATCGACTGGTTCGGATTGGAGTTTGTGCTACCGCAAAGCTCCGGAGATCTTGGCATGCAGCTCGGCATGGCATTGATACCCGAGCTTAAGCTTGAAAAGCCAGCTGAGGAGCTGATAAGTGGATCACTTAAGGCATCGAAGTCTTATAGAGGGGAGCTAGCCAAAACGACATATAAAGAAATACTCGAATTGGCGAAGGGCAAAGGCCCTGCGGCTCAGGCGGCTAAGCAGATGAAGAAGCTTATCGAGGCTTCAGAGCGACTTCTCGAGAAAACCAAGGGGAAGTTCCGTTGATGGAGAACTGATATGGACAACGGTCAAGAAACACTTGCGGTTCTGATCGATGAAGAACGTTTTGATGAAGCCTTGTCTCTGTTATCCGTGATTGAAAGTGCGAGGAGCTTGACTCTTCTCGAGCTGCTTTTGAAGGGACGTTGTATTCAACTCGCTTCCGGCACGGGGACGCCGCCTTTAAGTGAAGCTGAGCGGGCTTTTATCCAAGCGTTGGAGCAGGATGCTGAGTACGTTCCGGCTCTTCTTGAGCTTGGCTGGTTCTACTTTTCGGTCGAAGATGATGCAAAGAAGGCAATGCCGCTGTTCGAACGAGCGCTGGCTCTCAGCTTAAACCAATTAAGGGAAGCTATAAGAGGCAAGAGAGATTGCCTGGAGGAGCTCCAGTCAAGCGAGCTGGCTGAGAAGTTCTTGCGAGATGTTATCCGTAATATACTTGAAGAGGCCATCGGTGAAGATGGCCACGATCAAGGCTAGCGAAGCCTTCGGCCCCCGCAACACGACCGCGTCGGCCGCCACCAACCGCCTGACAGGGTCGGTCATCTATGACGCGGCGGGTAATATGACCTACTGGAACGGCGCGTCGTACCAATATGACGCGCTCGATCAGATGGTCCACATGACCAACGGCACGGAGGACTGGGCCTATATCTATACGGCGGACGACGAGCGGATCTGGTCGTACAATCTCGGGGCCAACTTCTCGCACTGGATCCTCCGCGGCCTCGACGGCAAGGTCCTCCAGGACTTCCTGAACAGCAATGGCTGGAGCGTCGCCGAGGACTACATCTATCGCGACGGCCTGCTGCTCGCCGGCTATCTCGGCAGCGGCCAGCGCCGCCACTTCTCCCTCGACCACCTGGGCACCGTGCGCCTGGTCACCAACACCGCCGGCACCCAGACCGACTACCACGTCTACTACCCCTTCGGAGAAGAAGCCACCGCCTTCGACCCCAACGCCGACCGCATGCAGTTCACCGGCCACGAGCGAGACGTGAATTCGCAGGCGGGGACGAGCCCGTCGGCGGATGATCTGGATCACATGCATGCGCGGTTCTTCAATCCATGGCCGGGGCGGTTTACGAGCGTGGACTCACTTGGTGGAAGCCCTAAGAGGCCGCAGAGCTGGAACTTATACTCCTACGTCACCAGTAATCCCCTCAACTATACCGACCCCGAGTCGGCTCAAACTATCGCTAGCATTGCCAGTGAAATACTCAAGGCTGCGGGGTTCTAATGCCTACTAGAAGAAAGCCTCAAATAGGCTGGGTTTTTCATTTCGTTCTCGAGGCTCAGGATGGTAGGCCTTTGCCTCCTTCAACGGCGGAAGCCTTGATAGACCAAATAATAGCTTGGATTGAAGAAAGAGGATTACAGATTGGGGGAGGATTTCGTGAGCCCACATATGAAGAAGCTAATCCTGCACCTCTCCCGTTGAGAGGTCCTTGGCCAGAAGACAAAGAAGGCGATGGCTGAGTTAATCCCCACCCCGCTGATGGGCCCAAGTAGATCTGCGCTTTGCTCTGCCGTGCTGGTCGCGGCGGGCTTGCTCATGGGCGGATGCGGTGACGATCTGACAAAAGACTTCGAGCGATTACCGCTAGAGCGGCAAGTTAAAGAGTACGAGCTGCACCTCCAGAGATACGGACGCCCTCTCACGTATGCAAGGGCTGCGATTGCGAAGCACGGCTTTGGTGCGGCGGATCTGGCTTGCGACCATCTTGCGACGAAAGATCAGTCCCTTCCTGCGTATGAGGCATTGCAGATTGTTCATTTGGCGCAGACCGGAGGGTGTTCTCTAAAGCAGACGCCCTGCGAGTCCGTAGTTAGATCCTTCGTGGCGGATCATCCGATCGGTAGCACCGATGGCCACTTTGCGCGCATAACTCTTGAGGCTATTGAGCGCGACTACACCTCTCCCACGTGGCACGTCGACGCATGTGGTCACCGCTGAATATCAGAGGGCCAGAGCTGCGGCGCGGCGGTGAACTGATCGTAATGGGAGATTTTCTAGACTCACATTGTTGAAACCAAGCAGTGAGCCCGAATGCACGCAAACCATGAGATCAAGTCGGACTCATGCGGAGGGATTTGAAACAACTATGGAGGCACACACCTATGATCTGGAAGCGGAGCCATCATTAGCTCTATACCATGAGCTCATCGATTTTGCTCTTGAGCGCTGTCCATCAGCTCTGCTGGTCCTGCGGCCTGAAATCGGATTGACAGAGGCAGGCCAAGAGGTTCTAGGTTCCCTTGATCCATATGTCGAAGAGAGAGTGAAATCGGCTCGCTGGCCGGGAACCGAAACTTTCGGCTCCCAAGCAGATGTCTTCTACTTCCGGCTGGAGGCCGGTAGTGCTCATGTGCTGCGAAGTGCGACCGACCATCTCTTTGGTTGGTGTCAGCCCGATCTTCCAGAGGACCTGTGCTTCCTTCGGGAGGATCGAACGCCTTGGCTTTTCACGATAGCCCATGAGCGTGATGGTTATTTCGTGCTTAGCGAGTGGGAACGGAGGCAACTCGTGCACGCTCTTCCAGCCCTGAGAGTCAGGCGATGTGCTAACTAGGCTTCGCCCCAGACCGACAAAGATGTAGTCATTTTCCATCGGGTTGGTCTTTTCGAAGCGCTCCGGTTGAGCGTTGGATCGAGATAGACTCGGTCCGTGTTTAAGCCGCGAGCGACTGATGGTCGGGGAACAGGTGCCACGCTCTTCGACCTAGAAGAGTCTCGATAAACGCCGATTCTCCCCCCTCCCAGGACAGGTGCCAGCACATCCAAGTGAATTGGTGGCGTGTCGGGGTCAAGGCCAGTGGCCGCGTAATCCGTATCATCCTTCCTTTTAGATAGGGTTAGCATGACAACCGCGAAAACAACCGATGAGCTGTCAAGGATCAACGATCTCATTCATGATTACTGGTTCGACATCGAGGACGCCGTCTTCGATGCGCAGGTTGGAGTAGTAACGCTTCCGTTTACCCGGCCGGCACAGGATCAGGAACGGGCTCGAGCGTTTCGCAGAAGTGAGGTGCCCGATCGCCGGTTTTTTTTAAAAATTTATCACGTCAAGCGGTGGGTTGTCGAAGACCGTCAGCGCGTAGGCCTTTACGATTTCAACGAGGTGGTCTATGAGCCTTCATCCAGGTCGATCAAAATTACTACCGGAATCCCGATTCATCTCGTGGCAGAGGTGGAGGATCTTGAAGTAAGTGTCGAGGAGGCTGGAGGAGCGCTGTCGAGCTAAGGCTGGAGAGCCCGGCCGGACGAGGTCGTGAGAAAATACACCGCTGCCAGTGATGGTATGAGCCGCAACAGAAACAGGTTCCGCCCGGAACAGGTGCCACCCAAATCGCATAGAAGACTCTCGATAAGTCCCCATTCTCCCCTTCTACCCGCTCTGAAGCCTCTCTCCGAGGGTCTCCGGCGTCCTCTCGGGGTCTTCCCAGCCCAAATCCAGCCGAAATTGACGACATACACTTCCGGTATCCTCGCCCGAGCACAGCTTCCAGATACACCTCCACCATCCGCCCTCCTCAGGACGCGAAAGTCAGCCCCCTCACCAGCTCAAGAAGTCCGCCCCGCCGTCTACCCGTTCACGAACGGCAACGCCGGTGGGAAGCTCCCTCGGGGGAACACCACATCCCGGACCCCCGCCCGGAGCTTCTCGGCGGCGGCACGGTAGGCCGCCACGAACAGGGCGTAGGCGTCCCAGAGCTCGCGGCGCACGGCCTTGCTCGCCGCGTGGAAGGCCGGCGCGGGTGACTTCTTGGTCCTCTTCGGCCTCCTGAGCGGATTCTGGGCCAGGACGGCCGCCACTCCCAGAGGCTTGACGCCCGTCCTTTTCCTCCGGGCGGCGGCTTCGGACTCGATGTCCTCCACCAGAGCCGCGACCCGGGCGCGCCTCTGCTCTGCCGTCAGAGGCTTCCAGCACGGCAGCGGATCGAGCTCCAGCACCTCCCGCGTCGCATACTGGAGAGGGGCAAACTTCTCCCCCCGGCGGCGCGCCAGGTACTCCTGAGTGCGGTCGAACCAGAGCCCTTCCAGGACCTCGCCGTCGAGCAGCCCCCGCACGGCGTGTACCCCGGGCCAATCCCGGGGGCCTTCCACCAGGTCCTCTTTCGCGCCGTGCGCGAGTCCGTACCGCAGTCGCTCAATTTGGGCTTCCTCCTCGTCGCTGACCACGATCGCCTGGTAGCGCCGGCCGAAGATCTTCTCCTTCCAGCCGGTCCTGCGCCGACCTCCCTCGCCAACTTGGAGTTGAAGTACCCCATGAATTGAGAGAGGGTGTTTCGCTTCTTGGGGTAGGAGCAATGATGTTGTCGCTGGACACGATCCCGTTCCCCGAGCTCTCTGGCTACCTGCCCAGACACCAATCGACCTGACTGCTGGTGCACTCCGGAGCTCCCGGGACGGGCTGGCAACCGGTGCCGAACCAGTCGTAGTAGCAGTCCGCGTCCGGCAGCCGGCAGATGTCGCAGACTTTGATCGCGCGCGAAGGATGGGATGCGCTGATCCCCGTGACCAGGACCAGAGCTGCGATCAAGACAAGTTTCCGCATGGAATCTCCTCCGGATTCGTGCAGAGGCCACATTGCCCCGGCACGATGTCTTCCTATTACACAAGTGCACATCGCGCCGAGAAACGAGCGCCGAGAGGGGGTGGGTGCCCCGGAAGAGGTGCGCCCGGAGAAGAGGTGCGGCAACCGAAACGAAGTGCCACCCTAACCGCCAACCCCTCAAACTGCCGTCAGATACTTCCAGCACGGCAGCGGATCGAGCTCCAGCACCTCCCGCGCCCGAAGGGGAAGCAGCGAGCCATCCCCTTTTTGTCCCGGTCCTCACGGCTTTTCGACGGCCGCAGCGAATTGGGTGGCGCCTCGAAAGGGCGAGCCATCCAACCCCGGAGGCCGGGCGGTCGGCCCTTCCATGGAGAGGTTGGAGGGTTCCTCGGAATTGTTGGTCCGTTCCGCGGAATCCTTGGATCGTTCCACGGAAGGGTGGGCCAATTCCACGGAGAGGTCGGAGGGTTCCTCGGAATTGTTGGTCCGTTCCACGGAATCCCTGGATCGTTCCACGGAAGGGTCGGCCAATTCCACGGAATTGTTGAGCCGTTCCGCGGAGCGACCGAAAGGTTCCGCGGAACGGGTCAACGATTCCGCGGAACCGTTGAGGGATTCCACGGAACGGACCGACTTTCCCACGGAATGATCCGAGGATTCCGCGGAACGAGCCGGCTTTCCCGCGGGATGATCCGAGGATTCCGCGGAACGAGCCGGCTTTCCCGTGGAACGGACCGGCTTTCCCGCGGAGCTAACGCCCCGTTCCCGTCTGGGGCCGGCCTTGGCGTCGCTCATCTCGCCGGCGACGGAAGACGCGAGGAGCGCGGGAGGGCCCAAAGCGCCATCAGACGGCCGGCGGCCGGCCCCCTCCGGGCCGGTACCGTCCCGCTCCTCGCAAGCCTCCCGTCAAAGTTGACGCGGATTCTACAGGAGGCGGTTCCACTTTCCGTGTCCCCCAGAACGGAACAGGCGCCACTAAGTAGACAGACCCAGAACGTCCGACGGGCTGGGAGATCCATGTCATGAATCCGATTTCTTTTTCTTGTGGAGGAGGGTACGCAAATGGAGAACCTTGGAGTCGTTGAAGGCGGCAGCCGTGATGCGGCGGTCCTGAGCTGGCTGGAGGGGCACTTGCCGGGCCCGGCCACGGAGCTGGAGCAGGCATACAAGGCTCTGGAGCAACTGGAGAAACGCTTCGAGCAACGGGAGCCGTCGGTGCGGGCTTTTCTGCTGGAGAGAGGCCGCTTCGCGCGCCTGCACCGGGAGGCGGACGAGGCCTTTGCCATGTATCCGAACCCTCGCTCCCGCGGCCCCCTGTTCGGCGTTCCTCTCGGCGTCAAGGACGTGTTCCACGTCGACGGGCTCCCCACCCGCGCCGGCAGCCGCTTGGCGGCGGAGGAGCTCGCGGGCCCACAGGCGGGGGCCGTCTCCCAGCTCCGCGCCGCGGGGGCGCTGATCGCGGGCAAGACCGTCACGGCCGAATTCTCCTACTACGCGACCGGCCCGACCCGGAATCCGCACAACCTTCAGCACACGCCCGGCGGCTCGAGCAGCGGCTCGGCCGCCGCGGTGGCGGCGGGCCTCTGCCCGGCGGCGCTCGGCACCCAGACGATCGGATCGATTCTCCGGCCGGCCTCGTATTGCGGCGTGGTCGGCTTCAAACCCAGCTTTGGACGGGTCTCGGCCGAGGGGTTCGTTCACCTGGCTCCCTCGCTCGACCACGTCGGTTTCCTCACCTCCGACGTGGCGGGCGCGAAAGCTCTCTCGGCGGTCCTGCTGAAGGATTACGATCCGGCCCGCGCGGACCATGTCCGCCAGCCGGTGCTGGGGATCCCGGAAGGCCCCTACCTCTCGCATGCTTCCGCGGAGGGCCTGGCCCACTTCCGTGAGGTCTGTGAGCGGCTGGCCGCGCGGTATGAGGTGCGGCCGGTGCCGGCGATGGCGGATTTCAGCCGGATCGTGTCCCGGCATCACCGCCTGATGGCGGCCGAGGCGTCGCAGGTCCATGCGGATTGGTTCCGGCGCTTCCCGGAGCTCTACGCGCCACAGACGGCGGAGCTGATCACGCGCGGGCGGGAGATCCCGCCACAGCAGACGCAGCAGGACCGCGCCGGCTGCAAGACGCTGTGCGACGAGCTGAGCGAGCTGATGGACAAGCACGGCATCGACGCCTGGATCTCGCCGTCCGCGCCCGGCCCGGCGCCACGCCGGTTCGCCGGCACCGGCGATCCCATCATGAATCTGCCCTGGACCCACGCGGGCCTGCCCGCCCTGGGCGTTCCGGCGGGCCGCAACGCGGAGGGCCTGCCGATGGGGCTTCAGCTCGCCGGACGCTGGCTCGCCGACGAGGCTCTGCTGAGCTTCGGCCAGGAGATCGCGCGCGTAGTGGCTCCCTGATCGATCCTTTGAATCGCGGGAGCGAGAGCGCAGGGTGCCGGCGCCGGGGCTACGGGTGGCTGCCGGTCGCGTCGTAGAAGGCGCCGATCGCGTCCTTCATCTGCTTCAGGGACGGCTCGTGGACGTACATCATGTGGCCGGCCTCGAAGTACTTCATCTGGATGTGCGACTGCTGGGCTTTCTCCAGGAGGAGATGGCTCATCATGTACTCGGTGGCCAGGAACGGCGTCGCCAGGTCGTAGTAGCCGTTGATCGTCAGGACCTGCAGGTTGGGGTTGTACCCCATGGCGTGGCTGAGGTCGGCGCCGGTATCGGGGAAGGGGGCCGGGAACGGCAGGCCGGGGGCGCGGTGCTTGAAATCCCAGCGCATGCCGATCTCGTCGTTCTCGATGTTGTAGGTCTTGCCCTGCCCGAACTTCAGGTCGGAATGGAGATAGTCGAGGAACGCCGCCGTGAACGGGGCCGCGATGGCCGCCGACTGCGGATCGTAGTCCGAGTCCTCGCTCAGGAGGTCGAAGCTGACGCCGGTGAAGCGGGAGTCGAGGCGGCCGACGGTCACGTGCTTGTCGCGCATCAGCTCCTGGGTGAACTGGCTCTCGCGGATCCGCAGCTTCGCCTTCTTCACGAAGCCGGTGGACAGGCCGGTGTACTGGTGGATCTTCTCGGCCACCGCATCGCGCTCCGCATCGCCCAGCCCATCCCCCTTCATCAGCGCCGAGGCGTACTCTCCCATCGCGAACTTGCGCACCTCGTCGAGGAACGGCTCGAGCTTGGCGGGCTGTTGCGGCAGGAGGTGGTGGTACCAGGCCGTGGCCGCGAAGGTGGGCAGGATGAGCGGATAGGGCTTGTCGTTGCCCGGGAGCGGGAAGATCGCCTCGAGGTCGAGCGCCACGGAGACCAGGATCACGCCGTTGAAGGCCATGTTGCTCTTCGTCTGGAGGTAGTCGACGACCCCCGCCGAGCGGGTGGTGCCGTAGCTCTCGCCGAGCAGGTACTTGGGCGAGCCCCAGCGGTGGTTGTCGCTGACGTACTGGGTGATGAAGCGGCTGACCGACTCGATGTCCGGGTCGACCCCCCAGAAGTCCTTGTCCTTGGCCTCGCCCACCGCCCGGCTGAGGCCGGTGCCGACGGGGTCGATCATCACCAGGTCGGTCTTGTCGAGGATGCTGTAGGCGTTGTCGACGACCCGGTAGGGCGGCGGCAGGGTCGGGCCGGCGTCGGCGGTGACGATGCGGCGCGGACCGAGCGCCCCCATGTGCAGCCAGACCGACGAGGAGCCGGGACCGCCGTTGTAGGCGAAGGTGATCGGGCGCCGGCCGGCGTCGCCAGTCTCTCCGGTAGCGCGCTGGACGTAGGCGACGTAGCCGATCGACGCCGTCGGCTCGTCCTTGTCGTTGCGCACCAGCAGGGTGCCCGCGGTGGCGGTGTAGTTGATCGTCTTGCCGCCGATCGAGATGCTGTGCTGGGTGACCGACTGCTCGGCCTTCGGCGGCTCGCCCGCCGGCTTCTTGCCGCCGTCGGCGCCGGACGGCCGGTCCTGAGCTCCGGCGGCGGCGGCGAGCAGCGCGGCGGCGGTCATCAACCCCACGAGGATTTTCTTCACGAAGCGACCTCCCTTGAACGGATGCTGTGAGTTGGGCAGACAATATCCTGCCAGCTCCTCTTACGCTCCCCTACCGGCGGGGTTGCATCAAGCACGATTCGGGCTTCCGCGAATTGGCTGGCGTCTCGAAGAAGCCTGAGCAGGTTTTGGGGCGCCAGGTCGTTCTCTTGTCTAGCGCAGGAGATCCGGGAATGGACGCGTTCCTCAAAAGGAGACAGCGTGAAGACCGTGGCCCGGCGGGCAATGGCGGTGGACCCGGCGGTGGCGCTCCGCGACGGGTGAGCAATCAGCGGCCCGGCGCTGGAGTCACGATCAGCCTTTTCGGCGGCAGCGGGTACAGGGAGCCGCTCGCCCGTGCCCGCACGAGCGCCTGGATCTCGTGCTCCCCGGGGGGCAGATCCCGCGCTGGGATCCGCGCGCGCCAGCCGGCGGGGCTCGCTTCCTGGAACGCCGCCCTGATGTCAGACCGATCGAAGAAGACCGTCGTGTCGGTGCTGAGCCGGCCATCCACCGTGACGACGACAGCCGCCGGTGTGTCGTGATCGTCGAGCGCCCAGCCCGCGAGCAGGACGTCGTCACCGGCGGTCACGGTGACGACCGGAGCGCCGCTCGCCGCCATGCGGTCGAGGCTGCCACGCACTCGCGGCGGGAGCGGTTGGAAGGCAAGCTGGGTGGCCTGGGGCATCTTGAGACGCGCGCTCAGACCCCGCGGGGCCGGCCGATGCCGGAGCTCGGCCAGAAAAGGGGTGTTACGAGGATCCCAGGCGGCCCTCATCTCTCCGGGACCGCCCTGGACGGCGAAGATCGCGACGTCGCTCGTCCCCGTGTACCAGAACGCGCCGATGGCCTGGATCGCGACCGAAAGACCGAGCGCGGCGGCGAAGACGAGGCGCCCGGGAGGCCGTAGAGTGGAGAGGACCGGAACAAGCATCCAGACCAGCAGGGGCACGAGGTCGGTCAGAAAGCGTGGTCCCCAGGAGAAACCGCCTCGCCAGTCGGTCTTGGCATAGATCAGGATCTGGAGCACCGCCGCGCCCATCAGAAGGAGATTGAGCGGGCGGGTGTCGCGGTCCCGGAGCACGCGCGGGAGAAAGGCCGGCAGGAACAGCAGGAAGGGGGAGAAGACGAACAGGCCGCGGGCGGGGCTGACCAGCAGCCCCGCGACTCCCGGCAGGATCTCGCGCTGGAAGAAGAGGGGGCTGGCCACGCTCGCGACGCCGTAGCCCCCCGCCAGGGCGCCCGTGACGCTCAGGTTGTAGAGCAGCATGAGGGCCACGGGCGCCGCCGCGCCCGCCGCCAGCAACGAGATCCGCGCGATCGAGCGCCGCGCCCAGAGCAGGCTGTAGAGTCCCAGGGCCGCCGCGATGACGGCGTCGGGGGGACGATTCGCTGCGATCAGTGCGCACAGGAAGCCGGCCGCCAGCGCTCGGTACGGCGTGCACGGGCCGGTCAGAATCAGCAGGACGGCAACCAGCAGGAGCTCGGCGAACCCGTGCTGCCACAACGACTGGCTGCTGATGACCCAGGTATCGGTGCCGAAGGCGAAGGCGGCGCTAAGCAGAAGGGCGTCGCGCGGCCTGGCGCGCCGCCGCAGGAGGAGGTAGAAGAGGACCGCGCTGGCGCTCGCCAGCAGCGAGGCGGTCAGCTTCTCCATCATCATGGCCACGCGGTCGAGCCGGTCCTCGTCCCAGCCGCGAAGCTGAAGATAGGCCACCGCCGGCGCGTAGAGGGGCACGATGAGGACGGGGAGCGCCACGGGGTAGAGGGAGACTGCGTGGCCTTCCCGAGTGTGAACGATCCAGTAGGGATGGGGATGGCCCTGCGCCGTCGCGTCGACGATCGGATCGAGCGTCACCGTGCCGTAGCGCCAGATCCCGAAGGGAAGGAAGCGCGCCGGATAGGTATCTCCGGCGCCGATCAGGCGCAGGTTCGCGTTGTAGACGAGCAGGCAGACCAGGCCGAGGAGGAGAGCGGCGCGAAGGTCTCCACGGGAACGGCTCGCGGTTGGATTCACGAAGGTTGAATTTTACCACGGCCCCGCTCTTCCCCCGAAGGGGGGGTGCGTATAGTATTCACGACGCAAATCCGCCGACGCATCCTTTGCCATGTCCACGACCTCGCCCAATCCTCCCCTGCCGCCGGGCGAGCTCCGGCAGCTCGTCGGTCCAACCGAGGATCGCTACTACGACAACCCGACCGGCCGGATGATGTTCCCCGAGTTGCCGCCGCGCGCCTACGACTTCGTCTTCGACTGGGGCTGTGGATGTGGCCGCATCGCGCGGCAGCTCCTGCAACAGAGGCCCCAGCCCCGCAGGTACGTCGGAGTCGATCTTCACCGCGGCATGATCGAATGGTGCCGCCGGAATCTGTCCCCCCATGCCCGGAGCTTCGAGTTTCACCATCAGGACGTTCGCAACCTGGGCCTCAATCCCAACGGCCAGGCCGAGGTCCTCCCCTTCCCCGCTCCCGACGCCGCCGTGACTCTTTTCCTCGCCTGGTCCGTGTTCACGCACGTCAACGAGGCCGCCGCCGCTTTCTATCTGCGCGAGCTCGGCCGCGTGCTGCATCCGGACGGTGCCGCCATCACCACTTGGTTTTTGTTCGACAAGGCGGATTTCCCGATGATGCAGGAGTTTCAGAACGCCTTGTTCATCAATGACGTCGATCCCACCAACGCGGTGATCTTCGATCGCAAGTGGCTGCGCGACAGCGTGGAGCGCGCCGGTCTCGTGCTCTCGTCGGTCACCCCTCCGGCGGTCCGGGGGTTTCAGTGGCAGATCCAGTTGAAGAAAGCCTCGCCGGGCGCTTCCCACGCCGAGCTCCCCCCGGACGTCGCGGCCCACGGCCTACAGAGGCCACCGCTCATGCCCGCCGGTGCGGACCAGCTGGGGCTCGGCGGGCCCGATGAAAAGAAATAACGTTTTCGGGCTCTGCTGTCTGCTGCTCCTGGCCTGCAATCATCGGGATGCGCCGGTGGCGGCGCCGCCCTCGTTGCGGGATCCCATGGTGGTGGCCGCCGACGGCCTGTCGCCGGCCAACGGCTTCGACGGGCTGGGCTCCCTGTTTCCGGGCAGCGGTTGGGGACGTCCGCAAGGGAACGGAGGGCCGGACGAATGGGGGAGCATGGCCTGGGTCGTGGGGCGCGAGGCGGTGGTCCACACGCTCCTTCCTCCCGGTCCGCCGATGGACTTCTTCGCCCGCTGCCTGCCCTATCCCTGGGACGCCCAGGCGCCTCTCCAGTCGATGGAGGTTCTGGCGGGAAACCAGGTCGTGGGACGAGTGGACCTCGCTCGGGATTGGCAGGACGTCCGCTTACCATTGCCCGAAGGCCTGCCGCGCGGCCACCTCCTCGACCTCCGGCTGCGGTTCGCGCACGCCCTGAAGCCCCAGGACCGGGGAGTCAAGGACTCCCGGCTCCTGGCGGCGGCTTTCACGGAGCTCGCCGTAGTCCCCCATGACGTGCCGGACCCGAAGCGATTCCTGGCGGCCCAGACCTTCGATCCGGAGACGGGCCGGGTGGCTCTGCCCCCGTCCGGGGGGTTGCGGCTGCCGCTCCCGAGAGCCAGTCACATAAGGTTTCAGCTCAGGGATTTGCGCTCGGAGTGTCAAGGTTGCGCGCTCTCGTTCGAGCTCTCGGAGCCGCGCGGGACACCGCACCCCCTCACCAGCGACGTGCGGCAGGACACCCGGACGGCCGAGGTGAGCTTCGACACGGGGCCGCGCGGGATCTACAGTCTCTGGATTCGGAATTCCGCGACCCGGCCCGGTGCTTCCGGGACGACGGAATTCGTGCTCGGGCCGGCTCAGGTCTGGCCCTCGAAGGAGCCCCGGAGCACCTCGCGGCCGGACGTATTCATTTACCTGATCGATACCTTGCGCGCGGACGCTCTCGTTCCCTATGGAGGCAGGCCCGGGATCGCGCCGCGCATGAGCTCGTTCGCGAAGGACGCGGTCGTCTATACACGGTCTCGCGCCGCCAGCACGTGGACCCTGCCCTCGGTGGTCTCCCTGCTGACCGGCGTGTATCCGGACCGTCACGGGGTCATGACCGGGAATTTCCAGTACGATCCCCAGCGGCAGCCCTCCTTACAGCAACGGCTGGGCGAGCGAGGGTATCACACGCTCGGCATCTCCCACTCCTTCATTGCGAGCGCCGCGTATGGAGTGGACCGCGGCTTCAAGGATTTCTACCTCACCAATCACCTCAACGGCCCGGAGCTCCGCTCCCAGGAAGCTCGCGGGTTCCTGGTGGCCTGGCTCAGCCAGTACGCGGAGGGCTCCCCTCTCTTCGCGTACCTCCACACGGTGGACCCGCACCTTCCCTACACCCCGCCCCCCGGATTCCGCGCGGCCTCCCCACCGCCACCGGGATACCCGTCCCTGGCGAGCGGCCTGCCGGCATCCGGCATGGCCGGAGATCCGAAGGCGGCCGCCTATCTCCGGGCCCTCTATGAAGGCGAGGTCCGCTATGCCGACCGTGAGCTCGGCCGTTTCGTCGACCTCCTGAAATGGCTCGGCCTCTACGATCAGAGCCTGGTGATCCTGGTGGGCGACCATGGAGAGGAATTCGCGGAGCACGGTGGCTTCGAGCACGGCAGGACCGTCTTCGAGGAGGCTCTGAGAGTGCCCCTGATCGTGAAGTATCCGGGGGGACGCTGGGCCGGCGGACGGGTCGATTCGGCGGTGAGCCTGGTCGACGTCGTTCCGACCGTGCTGGCCGCTCTCCCGGAGGGCGAGGGGGCGGCGGGCCTCGACGGCCGGGTGTTGCCCGGCCCCGGCACCCCCCGGCACCGCGACCAGCCGGTCTACTTCGAGGTCGCGCCAACCACCGGAACCGAAGCGCCGGTCGATCTGCGGGGGTTGGTGGTGGGAGACCTCAAGTGCATCGAAAACCGGGCCGGCGTGGACCGCGATGGACGGCCGGCGCCGCGAATGCAGGCGTTCGACCTCGCCGCCGATCCGGGAGAGCGGAGGCCCTACCCGCAAGAGGCCGGAGAAACCGCCCGCTGCCAGAGCCTTCTGGAGGGCTGGAGCGCGGCGCGGGCGCGCCAGGTGAAGGAGCAGCGATCGCGCCGTACCGCGTCGCCGGAGACCCTGGAGGAGCTGCGGGCCCTCGGCTACATCCGCTAGGAGCCGAGGGCCGCGGCTGGAAACGCTCGCCGCCGTCTACCGCTCGGGCGCGGCCGCCGGCTTGTCCTGGACCAGAGTGTGGACCAGCTTCTCCAGAGCCTCGATCCGGCTCTTGAGGCCGGCGATCTCCTTGTCCTTCTCCTCGACGACCTGGTTCAACCCCTGAACGGCCAGCAGAGCCACGCCGGCCTGGTCGCCCGGGGCGATGTGCTTGTCGTCCGCTCCCAGCCCGAAGGCCTGGTGGAAGTCTTCGGCCATCGGGCCGACGTGCCGGATCTCCTTCTCGGTCTTGTAGCTCCACAGCGAGACCGGCAGGGCGGCCACCCGCGAGAGCGCGTCCCGGGGAGCGAGCGAAGCGAAGCCGGTCTTGAGATCCCGGCTCGACCCTTGAGTGAGCGTGCCGGCGATGGTCATGCTGCCCGTGCTGGTGATGACCACCTCGAGACCGGTGTTCGCCTGGTTGTTGATGATGTACTGGCTGCCGATGTTGCTGGTGGTCCACCGCGAGGCATCGCTCGTGTCGTCGAGGATGAACGCGACGCCGCCGCTGCCCTTGAGCTCGAGGAGCTCGCGCGGGGTGGAGGTGGCGCTCGTGTTCTCGATGGTGACCTTGCCGTCCGTCGTTCCCGCATCGCTGCTCAGGACGTGCACCTTGGTGCTCGGGCTGGCCGTGCCGATGCCCACGTTGCCGGCGGCGCTGATGTCGATCGAGCTGGTGGGCGCGCCCGGCCGGATGCGGAAGGGCAGGCGAGAGCCGCCGGTGACGTCGCGGACGAAGAAGTTGGCCTCGTTGCCGGCGATGTCCCAGGTCTGGGCTGTGAAGCCGCCGGAGTTGTTCTGCTCCAGCCGCATGGCCGGGGTGTTGCTGGTGGCGACGTGGATGTCGAGCACCGGAGTGGCGGTCCGCAGGCCGAGCCGGCCCGTGCTGTCGACGAAGACCGAGTTGGTCGGCGCGCTGCCGGTGACGGTGAAGGGCACCGTGGCGGCGGTGATGTCCTCGATCGAGAACTTGTTGGCGCCGCCGCTGGCGGAATCGTTCGCCGTGAGCTGCCAGTCGTGGTTCGCGAAGCCGGCCGACGAGCTGGTGTCGTCGAACTTGATGCGGGTGTTGTTCTCCTTCAGCCGGATGGTGTCGAAGCCGAAGCTCTCGTTGACGACGCAGTCGAGGCCCACACACAGGCTGCCCTGGACGATCTCGTCGTCCGCGACCACCTGATCCTTGGTGGTGATGGCTCCCGCCGCCTTGCTGCCCCGCGGCGCCTGGCTGGCCGGCTCCCGCAGGTCCGGGGAGACGAAGGTCCCGTCCTTGATGGCGAAGGCGCCCGACTGCCGCAGCGGCGTGCTCGGCAGCTTGCCGTCCGCCTGCAGCTTGGTGAGGGTGGCGTCGTCTCCGGTCTCCCGCGCGTGGGCCATGGCCCGCCGGGTCGCCCGGTCGAGCACCGGCGAGGCGACCAGCTCATAGGTGTAGGCGCCGTCCGGCAGCGGCTTGCCGTCGTCGCCGAAGACCCCGAAGGAAGGAGCGGTGCCGGCAGGGAGCTCCCGGCGCAGGACCACGCCGCCGGGGCCCGAGACGGTCAGGACCAGCTTCTCGTACGAGACGTTCGGCTGCCACTCGATGCCGACCGAGCTGACGTTGACGGCGGCCAGTTGGGCCGGACCCGCCGCCACCGCCGGGATCGCCAGCAGGCCACCCAGGGCCAGGACCAGGATCGCCGTCCTCCAAAGCTTCGTTCGTGTGCTCTTTTCCATCGACCTACCTCCTTCCATTCAAATCAGCCGTGCCCGGGGACCGGACCCACGCGATCCGGACCCGAAGAGGCCACCACGAGACACCGGCAAAGCGCCATGCTGACAGAGCCGAGGCTCAAAGAAAGTGCGGAAAAATAGAGAGAAAGGGACAACCCCGGCCGCGCTCCTCGATCGGTCCTGAAAAGACAGGCGAAGCGAGCGGCGATCCGTTACCAGGGCAGGCAAGGGAAACCGGCAGTCGTGGGAAGCCCTTGCCCAAATATAGACGAAGTCTCATGGATTGTCGATCAGACTTCCCTGAGTCGAAATTCTTTCGCGAGAATGATAAGTCTAAAAATCTGATGGAATGTCCGCAAGACCTCATTCGGGCTCTGGGAGTGGGGGGTCCGCTAACTCCAGGCCGACCCTCTCCGCCGCCAGCCGGTATCCGGCCGGGGTGAGGTGCTGGTCGATCGAATAATAGATTTTCTCACCCTTGGCCAAGGCCTGGGAAAAGGGCTCGGTCAGGTCGAGGACGGGGATGCCGTGGCGGGCGAAGATCCCCCGGAAGATCTCGTTGGGGCGGGTCCGGTCGTAGCGGGCGGGATCGAGCCCGAAGCGCCGGAGGTTGGCCTGCCAGCGGTGGGGGTCGACCTGGATCAGCGAGGGGACGATCACCGCCAGGACGCGCGCCTTGCCGGCGTCCGCCGCCAATCCGGCCACGGCGCGCTCCGTCTCCGCCGCGCCCTGCCGGACGGTCTCGGACGTCCCCTGCTTCGCGTAGAGGTCGAATTCCTCCCGCTGCTGGCGGGTCTCCAGCGGCTCCGGACGGCCGAGGAGGCGGCGAAGCGAGGCGCCGAGGGAGGAATTCTTGATCAGCACGAAGAGCTGGGAGTGGTAATAGAGCCAGCGGGAGAGGCTCCCCGCCTTCTCCCCCGGCATGACCAGGGCACCGTCCACCGCCATCGGCTTGGGGCCGGGCACCGCGTCCTGGAGGTCGTTGCCGACGAAGACGGTCACCAGGATGACGTCCGGAGCGAGCGGTTTCCCCCAGCGCTCGTACCAGGCGGTCTCGTCGGGCACGCCGTAGCCGGGAGCGCCCGCGTTGAGCACCTCGGCGCGGACGCCTCGGGAGCGCAGGATCTCCTGGAGCCGGGCCGGATAGGTCTCGTTCTCCCGAGCTCCCACGCCGAAGGCGAAGGAGTCGCCGAGGACCAGGACCCGGAGCGTGCCTGGGCGTTTCGGTCCGATCTCCGGCCCGCGCAGCCCTTCCCGGTCGATCGACACCCGGGTGTCAAACTCGACCCGGTTGGAGACCGTCCCCCGGAATCCCGGCTGGAGCCGGTAGCGGCGCGGCGGGTCCGGCACGTAGAGCCCGCGCGAGACGGCCATCACGGCCTGGGGACGCACCAGCCGCACGGCGGCCTCGGCGATCAGGAGACTGGCGCAGAGGCTGAATCCCAGCAGGAGGAGGCGGGCGGCGAGGCGGCGGAGCATGGCGGAGGGATGGTATCAGGCCGCCTGATAAGATCCCGCCGATGCCCCCCCTCCCCCGCGTCGCCGCCGTCGTGGTCAACTACAACGGCAAGGAGATCACCCTGCAGGCCGTCGAGAGCCTGCGGAAGATGACCTACCCCAATTTCGACCTCGTGGTGCTCGACAACGCCTCGACGGACGGCTCTCCCGAGGCGCTCGCCGCGGCGTATCCCGATCTGAGGCAGGTGCGGGTGGAGGTCAACCGGGGGAGCTCCTCCGGCTACGCCGCCGGCTTCCGCTGGGCCTTCGAGAACGGCTACGACTCCGTGCTCCTGCTCAACAACGACATCGAGGTCGAGCCGGACATGCTGACGGAGCTGGTGCGGGTGGCCGAGTCGGCGCCGGACGTCGGCTGCGTGGGCCCCAAGTGCTATTTCCACGGCGACCGCCGCCGGCTCTGGTCGACGGGGGGCATTTTGCGCTTCCGGGAGTCGATCACCCGCGAGCGCGGCTACGGGGAGATCGACCGCGGCCAGTACGACCGGGACGCCGAGGTGGACTACGTCAACGGCTGCGCCATCCTGATCCGCCGCGCCGCCGCCGAGGCCGCCGGGACGTGGGACGACGTCTTCTACATCTGCGTGGACGACGCCGACTTCTGCACCCGGGTGAGGCGCCACGGCTTCCGCTGCCTCTACGCGCACAAGGCCGTGCTCTACCACATGGTGGCCTACACGACGGGCGGCTACAGCCCGAACCGGAACTTCCAGTTCGGCCGTAGCGGGGCGATCTACGTCCGCCGCTACGCCCGGCCCTGGAACTGGCTCACCTACCTCGCCTTCACCGCCGCCGCGTTCCCCGTCGCCTGGGTCCGCGAACGGCGCAAGGGGAACCAGGCGGCGGTGGTGGCCAAGGTGAAGGGGATCCGGGCGGGGCTGAAGGCGGAGATCCCACCGCCGCCGGCCCTCCCGTAGCGGCTACATCCCGCCGGCCGGAACGGCCTCCGCGGGCGGCTTGTAGACCAGCCCCTCGCGGTCCTCGGGCGGATTGGGATCGTACAGGCGGATGACCTCCTCCGGCACGGGGGCGAGGTCCGAGGCCCGGCGCAGCTCGAAGAGGGTGGTCCCCGCGCACTCGCGGTCGATGCTGGGCGCGCCACCCATCGTCTTCAGCTCGTCGAGATGGGCGGTGCGGAAGTCGATGCTGAAGCGGGAGCGCCCCGAGGTGTTGGGCACCGTCGAGTGCAGGTGGGCGCCGGAGAAGAGGATCAGGCCGCCCGGCGGCACCACGACGCGGAATTCGGGCTCGAGCTCCAGCGGCTCCGTCGGCTTCGGCTGCCTGCGGGTGTCGGCCTTGACCTCCTTGGAGGCGTTGGCCCGGCCGGTCTTGTTCCACTCGTAGTGGTTGTACTCGTGCGAGGAATTCTTCACCGGCACGTCCCAGTACTTCTGGTGGAACGCGAACGAGCTCTCCGACTCGAACGGATAGACCGGCAGCCACCAGTTGAGCTGGCACGGCGGCGAGGAATACCAGATATCGCGGTGCGGATGGAGCACATAGGCGACGCCCGCCGTGAGATACCCGCCGCTGGTGGCGACCCGCATGCGGGGGACGTCGAAGTAGGTCTTCTCCATGTCGCACCCGAGGTCCCGGAGAAGCTTCAGGAGCAGCTCCTGGGTGCGCGGATGGTGGATGAACCGGGGCTTCAGGGGGCCGACGATCTCGACGAGCTTCTCGACCGGGAGCTGCTCCTGGGCGTGCACGGGGTCGAGCGGCGCGAAGGCCTCCTCGATCAGCGACCGCGCGAATTCGGTGAGAGCCCTGGTGCTGGGGCGCGGCGAATAGACGAAGACGTCCCCGGAGTAGAGGCGGCGGCGCCGCTCCTCATCCCCGAGGTGCGTGTCGAAATAGATGGTGCTCATGAGGTGTCTCTCGCGGAAAACGGACGTAGGGGCGGACGGGAGATTCTG
>Ga0308176_10000789_pt1 | contig 19762 bp, 16 predicted proteins | sample PhyCR2_3_FD_203890 | JGI IMG/M metagenome (GOLD analysis project Ga0308176, IMG submission 203890) | Soil microbial communities from UC Gill Tract Community Farm, Albany, California, United States - DLSLS.C.R2 | ecosystem: Environmental > Terrestrial > Soil > Agricultural land | place: USA... | reverse complement strand
GCGCGCGAAGGTCATGGTCTCTCCTCTGGCCCCGCCCATCCACACGTCCTGGCAGGCAGCCGCCATCTCCTCCAAGCCGTCGGTGATCGTTGCGAAGACGTTGCCGGGCACCCAGCCCTGGTCGCCGTTGATGAGCAGGTTGTTTCGACCGTAGAAGATGGCCAAGTCGATGATCAACGAGGTCGCGGCGCGATGCTCGTCCTCGAGCTCGTAGCCGTACGCAGGGTTGCCAAGGTCGTCGCCCTCGAACGTGAACCAGCAGACGTCACCCGGGATCGGAGTGATCGTCGTGTTCTCCTTCCCCGGGTCCCGGTCAGCGAACTGCGACATGAGCGCGTAGACCTCGTTGCGGGCGTACTTGCCGTGGTAGGCGGGTGCCGAGAGAGGCAGGGCATCCCACACAGCGGCCGCAGTACGCGGGGCGGCGTCGTCGAGCAGCCGGGCCATGCAGCTGACACCCCTCTTGTCGAAGGTGATGGTGATATAGCGAGCCATTCGAATCTCCTTGTCATGCAATCGGTTTCAGCCACTTGGGCCCGAATGCCTCGAGGCTGGACAGTGGTCTGGTCGGATGCCGGACGCATCCATCGGTCACCGCAGAAGCGTCGGTGTGGCCGTGTGCCAGTCGGTGGCCCGCTCGAAGGCGCGACCGGCCCGGAGGACCAGTGCGTCCGCGTGTCTCGGCCCGACCACCTGCAGGCCGATCGGCCGGCCCTGGCCAGTCAGCCCGCAGGGAACCGACAAGGCCGGCTGCTGGGTCATGTTGAACGGGTAGGTGTATGGCGTCCACGAGGTCCACAGCGTCGAGGGCCAGCCATCGGGCGCGTCACGGCCCTTCTCGAACGCCGCGATGGGCATGGTCGGCGTGAGCAACAGGTCGAAGCGTTCGTGGAAGGCCCCCATACGTACGCCGAAGTCCATGCGCTGCGCGGTGGCGTCCAGGTACTCGGCGGCACTCACCCCCGTACCGAACTCACCGATCGCCTCACGAAGCCTGGGGTCGACCCTTTCGATGGCCCCCTCGCCGTAGGCCTCCAAGACCTTGGCCGCACCGGTGAACCAGAGCACGTGGAAGGCATCCACGCAGTCCGTGATGTCGGGGTCAACCTCTTCCACGTGTGCGCCCTGGTCGGACAGAACCCGCGCCGCCACCCGGACTGCGGCGTCGACCTCGGGATCGTTGCGCCCGAACCCGAGTGTCGGCGACAACGCGATGCGGAGGCCTCGCACCCCGTTCTCGAGGCCGTTGCGGTAGGAGTCCGTCGGCGGCGGGAGAGAAGCCCAGTCCCGAGAGTCCGCGCCCGTGATCAGGTCCAGCAGAAGGGCAGCGTCCCTGACCGTGCGGGTCATGGGACCAGCGTGCGAGAGGGTGCCATACGGGCTGGGCGGGAAGATGGGGACGCGACCGAAGGTCGGCTTGAGGGCGACCGTTCCGGTGAAGGCGGCCGGGATCCGCACAGAGCCACCGCCGTCGGTGCCGACGGACCATGTGCCCATGCCGAGGCCGACCGCGGTGGCCGCTCCACCACTGGAGCCGCCCGAGGTGAGACCTGTCCCCCATGGGTTCCCCGTTGCACCGTGGCGGATCGAGTCGGTCACGCCCTTCCACGCAAACTCGGGTGTGGTGTTCTTGCCGATGAACACCGATCCGCTCTCCCGGAGGCGCGCCACCGCAGGGGCGTCGACATCCCAGGGGCCGCTCTGGTCGACGAGGGTCGAGCCGCGCAGGGTTGGCCAGCCCCGGGTGAGCAACATGTCCTTGATCGAGGCGGGCACACCGTCGGCTGCGCTGAGCGGCCGCCCGTCGCGCCAGCGTCGCGTTGACGCCTTTGCCTGCTGGAGGGCACCCTCCTCGTCGACGAGCACGAATGCGTTGACGTCGTCGTCGTGCGCCCTGATGGCGTCGAGTGCGGCCCTGGTCGCGTCCTCCGAGGTGAAGTCACCCGCTCGGTACCCCTCAACCAGGTCGGCTGCCGTCATCATGGACAGGTCGGTCATCAGCGCCCTCCCGGCACGTAGCCAAGCGTCGTGTCGACGACGTTCTCCAATGGTTCGCCGGCGAGCCAGCGTTCGGCGTTGGCGACGAACTGCCGGGCGAGCGCGTCACGCCAGCCCACCACGTCGCCAGACATGTGCGCCGAGACGGCAACCCCTGGCAGGTCCCAGAGGGGCGAGCCTTCGGGCAGCGGTTCGGTCTCGAAGACGTCGAGCGATGCACCGCCGATCCGGCGCTCCAGCAGCGCAGCGACAAGATCCGCCTCGACGACTGTCTGGCCACGGCCGACGTTGACGAAGTGGGCAGAGGGGCGCATGGCCGAGAGCACGCGCACGTCAACGAGCCTGCGTGTCTGATCGGTCAGAGGCGCCGCGTTCACGAGGTAGTCGCACCAGCCCGCGTGGGCCGCGAGGTCGGCGCTGGCCACCACTTCGCCGAAGTCAGGGTCTTCCGAGCGGGCTATGCGGCCCACGCCGCGGACCTCCATGCCGACCGCCGCGAGCAGTCTGGCCGTCTCGCGGCCGATTGCCCCTGTGCCGACGACAAGGACGCGAGCAGCGACGAGGGTTCGCGTCTCCCGGTGCGCCCAAGTCCGATCCTGCTGCAGGTCGTGGCTCTCGTGCAGCAGTTTGGCATGGGCGAGGATCGACGCCAGAACGAACTCGGCGATGGGCCGGTCGAACACCCCCCGGGCGTTGGTCACGGTCACCTCAGAGTCCCGCAGCTCGTCGAACATCAGCTTGTCCACCCCGGCGGCGGCTACGTGGATCCATTCGAGCCTCCCGCAGTGCCCCCACACCCCCGCCACCGCGGTGGAGAAGAAGTCCCAGAGAAGCAGCGCCTGAGCGTCGTCGACCGCGCCTGCGAGCCCAGGCGCGTCGGTGAACCTGAAGTCGATCCTGCCGATGAGGCGCTCAAGGTGCGGCGGGCGCTGGTCTGGCGTCTCGCACAGCACCGCGACGACCGGACGGGTGGGCGGCATGCCTCCCAACGTAGTGGAGACAACTGTCCGATTGTCAACAATCCCCCCAGCAAGGCACGATGTGCACGTGACCACTTCCGCCTCTACCCCAACCAGCCTCGGAGCACAGGCGACCGACGAGACCACGACACCAGACGGCATACGATCATTTCCGCCGATCGGCACCACCGGCGTGGGCGTCGTCGCTCCCTACGACTTCGCCCTCGACCGAGAGCTGTGGCGCTGGGTGCCTGACGACGTGACCCTGCACCTCACCCGCACGCAGTACTCCCCCCTCCCAGTGACGGTTGAGCAGGCCGAGCAGATCAGCGACACCGCCGAAGCAGCGCAGTGCACCCAGGACCTCGTCACAGTGGGGCCGGCGGCGGTGGCGTTCGCCTGCACCTCCGGCAGCTTCGTAGGTGGCCGGGCGGGCGAGCGTGCCCTAGTGGACGCCATGGAGCAGGCGGGGGCTCCGGCCGCCGTGACCACCAGCGGCGCCCTCCTCGAGGCCCTGGCACGCCTCGAGGTCACGAGGGTTGGAATCGCCACGCCGTACGACGAGGCGGTCACCGCACGGCTGCACGACTTCCTCGGGGAGGCCGGTGTCACCGTGACCGGCTCCACCCACCTGGGACTGTCCGAGCGGATCTGGGCCGTGCCCTACGCCGAGACCATGGATCTCGTCCGCGAGGTCGCGTCCTCGGGGTGCCAGGCGGTGTTCGTCTCGTGCACCAACCTTCCGACCTTCGACATCATCGGTCCGCTCGAGAACGAGCTCGGCCTGCCGGTGCTGACGGCGAACCAGGTGACGATGTGGGCTGCGTTGGGCCGCGCTGGGACATCCGCCGTCGCACCCGGGCAGCGGCTGCTCGCCGTCACGCCCCAACCACGCGAGGAGCGTGCATGACACCGCAGTCCACACGGGAGGTCGCCACCGACCGCGAGCGGCCCACCGCATCGCCGGCACTTCCTTTCGACCCTCAGGAGTACGCCGCGCGGCTGGACCGGGTCCAGGCCGCCATGTCGCAGCGCTCCCTGACCGCCCTGGTCGTGGTCGACCCGGCGAACCTCTACTACCTCACCGGGTACAACGCCTGGTCGTTCTACACGCCGCAGTGCATCGTCGTGCCGGCCACAGGCCTCCCCCACCTGTTCGCCCGGGCTATGGATGCCGGCGGCGCCCACTACACGGCCTACCTCGACCACACCCACATCCACGGCTACCCCGAGCATCTCGTGCACCGCCCCGACGTCCACCCATTCGACTGGATCACCGACCGCGCTGTCGAGCTTGGCCTGCTCCCAGATGGGCAGGACGTCGAGATTGCAGCCGAGCTGGATGCCCACTTCTTCTCGCCCCGGGGTTTCCTCGCCATCCGGAACCGACTGCCCCACGCGACCGTCTCCGACTCCCGCGAGCTGGTCAACTGGGTGCGGGTGGTGAAGTCTCCGGCCGAGCTGGAGAAGTTGCGTCGCGCCGGTCAGGTCGCCGAGCACGTCATGCGGACCGCACTCGAGGCTGTGCACCCGGGCCGCCGACAGTGCGACGTGGTGGCCGACATCGAGCACGCACAGGCGCTGGGGATCCCCGGCCTCGGCGGCGACTACCCGGCCATCGTGCCAATGCTCCCCACGGGGGAGACGGCCGGGACACCGCACCTCACCTGGAGTGACCGCCCCTTGGTGGTCGGCGAGGCGACGACGATCGAGCTCGCCGGTGTGCACGACCGGTACCACGCCCCCCTGGCCCGTACGATAAGCCTCGGGCAGCCGCCGACGCGGCTCGCCGACTGCGCCGCCGCGGCGGGCGACGGGATGGAGGCTGCGCTGGAGTCGCTGCGACCCGGCGCAACTGGCCGCGACGTGCACTCCGCCTTCACGAGCGTCCTGAGCGGCCACGGGCTCACCAAGGAGTCACGGATCGGCTACTCCATCGGCATCGGCTACCCGCCCGACTGGGGCGAGCGGACCGTGAGCCTGCGCGCCGAGGAGCAGACCGAGATCCGTGCCGGGATGGCCTTTCACGTCATCCTCGGCATGTGGATGGACGGGTGGGGCTACGAGACCTCCGAGCCGGTCGTCGTCACCGAGTCCGGTGCCGAGCAGCTCACCCATCTGCCACGTGGCCTCACCGTCAAGAACTGAGCGGCACTCCTGCAACGAAAGGCAACCATGAACACCACCAGCACAGCGCTGCCCCTGGCGTCCCGGGCCCAGCACCTCGTGGGGTCCGTCATCGACTCGAGCACCTCACTGCTGGCCAGCCAGACCCACGACATCGTGCGGTTCGCCATGGGCTCGCCCGCACCCGAGGCCATCCCGACGCACACGCTGGCCGAGATCGGTGCCGAGGCGATGGGCGCAGGTTCCCACGACGCGTTCGACTATGCGGCAACCGAGGGTGACCCTGGTCTGCGTGAGGCGCTCCTGACAACACTAGAAGGCACGAGCGACGCCACGGCCCTCGACCGGCTCACCATCACCTCCGGCGGCATGCAGGGACTGGATCTGGCCTGCAAGCTATTCGTCGACCCCGGGGACCTCGTCGTCGTGGAGTCGCCCACCTACACCAACGGCAGCGCCACAGCCCTGTCATACCAAGCAGAGCTGCTCGAGGTGCCGGTGGACGAGGACGGCATGCAGGTCGACACGCTCGAGGCCTTCGTCAAGCAGTCCGGCCGGACCCCCAAGGCGATATATGCGATCCCCACTTTCCAGAACCCGTCCGGCGCATCGATGTCGCTCGAGCGGCGCCACCGGCTGCTCGAGCTCGCGCGGACCTGGGGCAGTGTCGTCATCGACGACGACCCCTACGGGATGCTGCGGTTCCAGGGCGAGAACGTGCCGACGCTGCACGAGCTCGCGGCCGGCGAACCCCTGGTCTTCTCGGTTCGGACCTTCTCGAAGATCATCGCGCCGGGACTGCGGGTCGGCTGGGTCGACACCGCACCCGAGCTGCAGCAGCTCCTGATCAACGCAAAACAGGCCATGGACACATGCACCAACCTGCCCCTGCAGCGGCTCGTCGCAGGGTTCCTGAGGGGCGGCCACCTCGAGCAGCACCTCACCACCCAACGTGCGGAGTACCGGCGGCGCAAGCACGCCATGCAGGAAGCCCTTGAGCAACACTTCGCCGGCCGGGCCCGGTGGACCGACCCCGAGGGTGGGTTCTTCCTCTGGGTGACTTTCGACCCCCCCGTCGAGACCGAGCGCCTCTTCGAGGTGGCGCTCGCAGAAGGGGTGGCCTTCATCCCCGGCAACGCCTTCTCACCCAGCAAGCGCTTCCCCGACGCTCTGCGGCTCTGCTTCGCGTCGACCCCGCCGGATCGGATCGCCGAAGGGGTGTCCCGGCTGGCCCGCGCCGTCGACCGCGTGGGCGCCAGCTCGTGAGCGCCCACGCGGCGAAGCTCACCCGCGAGGAGCGTCGCGTCCTGGACCTGATCGACACTGACGACCTCGTCCAGGTGGCGCAGCGTCTCGTGCGGGCACCGGGGCAGAACCCGCCTGGCGAGGAGGCCGCGACCGCGGCCGTTCTCGAGGAGGTATGCCGCGAACGCCGGCTAGCCGTCGAGGTCAGCGAGGTGGCGCCAGGCCGTCCGAACCTGCGGGCCATCCTGCCAGGTGGCAGTGACCCGGGTCTGCTCCTGCTCGGTCACACCGATGTCGTGCCCGTGGGCGAGGGCTGGACCGTAGAGCCGTTTGGCGCACTGGTGCGTGGCGGCCGGCTCCACGGCCGGGGCAGCACAGACATGAAGGGTGGCCTGGCGGCCTGCGTGGCCGCCATGGACGCGCTGCGCCGGGCAACCCTGCACCTGGCAGGGCCTGTGGAGTTCGCAGCCCTCGTCGACGAGGAGGAGCACGGACTCGGCATCCGCCAGTACGTCGCGGTGCCCCCGGCTGGTGCGGGCTTCGCCGGTTGCGTCGTGGCCGAGCCGACGGACCTGCAGACCATCGTCGCCGCGCGGGGCGACGCCTACGTCGACTTCACAGTCCACGGCGTGGCCGCACACTCGGGTCGCCCCGACGACGGGCGCAACGCCATCTACGGCGCGGCTGCGGTCATCGGCTCACTCCAACAGTGGCACCGCGAGCTCTCCTCCCAGGTGCATCCGCTGGTCGGGCCGCCCACCTGGAGCGTCGGGCTGGTCGCCGGGGGTCAGGGCAGTTCCACCGTGCCCGCCGAGTGCCGCATCTCCGCTGACCGGAGGCTGCTGCCCGGCGAGTCCGCCTCCGACGTGCTGGCGGCCGTCCGTGACCGGGTGGGAGCGCTGGGGCTCGAGGTGGCGGGACTGCGGGTCGACGTGACGATGCCGATGGACATGCCGGGTTTCGAGACGGCTCCCGACCACCCACTCGTCCTCGCCACCGACTCCGCCCTCAGCGATGCGGGCGGGCCTGGCCGACCCTTGGCGGGCTGGACGGCGGCGTGCGACGGAGGATTCTTGGCGCGCGACCTTGGTGTCCCCACTGTCGTGCTCGGGCCGGGCTCGGTCAACGACCAAGCCCACCGGCCGGACGAGTCCGTGGGGCTTGACGAGCTGGTGGTGGCTGCCCGCACCTACGCCCTCCTGGCCCTGCGGCTGCTCAGCTGAGGCTGAGTGGGGGGAGCTGCGGTGGCGGGCCTCGCCTCACGGGAGCCTGGATGCCAGCAGCTCGGCGAGGTGGCTGGCGCGCCTTCCTGTGGCCTGCCCGATCTGCGTTCGGCAACTGAAGCCGTCGGCAACCACGGCCGTAGCCAGCTCGGCAGAGCGCACGGCCGGGAGGATAACCCGCTCCCCCACGGCCTGCGACAGCTCGTAGTGGCCGCGCTCGAACCCGAAGTTGCCGGCGAGCCCGCAGCAGCCGGAGCCGGGCACCTCGACTTGGACGCCGGCGGCCTCCATCAGGGCCTGGTCGGCGTCGAAGCCCATGACTGCATGCTGGTGGCAGTGGACCTGGACGAGCGCCTTGCCGCCCACCTTCGGGGGCTGCCAGTCGGGCGCGCGGTCTGCAAGGAGCTCCGCGAGGGTCATGACCGACGAACGCGCCTGTCGCGCCAGGGCGTGGCCGTCGAGCAGGTCCGCGGCGTCGTGTCGCAGCATCGCCGTGCAGCTTGGCTCCAAGGCCACCACCGGTGTGCCGCGCTCGAGCTCGGGGGCGAGCACGGACAGCGAGCGACGCAGCACCCGTTGGGCAACGCCAAGCTGGCCGGTGGACACCCAGGTGAGCGCGCAGCACACCGAGCCGGCGGGAAGCACGGGCTCGAAGCCGGCAGCAGCCAGGACCCGCGCCGCAGCTACACCCACCTCGGGGTTGAGGTAGGCAGTGAACGTGTCGGGCCACAGCACGACCCGGCCACGCCCGGCAGCAGTTGGGCGAGGCATGGTGCGCAGCCTGCGGCGGAGCGGGACCGGGTCGAAAGCCGGGATCGATCGTTCAGGGGCGATCCCACCGAGGGCTTTGAGCAGTGGCGCCGCTCGTGAGCCTGTGAGGGCGTTGACCGCCCGCGGCCAGAGCGATGCCGCCCGGGCCGTGGCGGGGAGCCAGCCCATCGACCAGTGCGAGGGAGGGCGCGCCCAGGGCCGCCCGGCGTAGTGGTGGTGGGTGAACTCTGCCTTGTACGTCGCCACGTCGACGTTGACCGGGCAGTCGCTGAGGCAGCCCTTGCAGGACAGGCAGAGGTCGAGCGCGTCGCGGACCTCCGTCGAACGCCAGCCCTTCCGTACGACATCGCCTTCGAGCATCTCCCACAGCAGGTGCGCTCTTCCCCGGGTGGAATGCTTCTCCTCACGAGTCACCTGGAAACTTGGGCACATGACCCCCCCGGAGGACTGTCGACACTTGCCGACCCCGACACAGCGGCGCTGGGCCTGGGCGAAGCTGCCCCCGTCCTCTGGATAGCTGAACACGGTCGCGACCCGCCGGTGCTGGGCGGCGCCTCGGTGCCTCAGCGCGTGCTCCACCGGCAGCGGATCCACGATGACATGGGGGTTGAGGTTGCCCATCGGGTCCCACGCTGCCTTGACCTGCTCGAACAGGGCGTAGGACTCCTCGCCATACATCCGTCGTACCAGCTCGGAGCGGGCCCGCCCGTCGCCGTGCTCGCCGGACACCGATCCCCCCAGCGAGACGACCAGGTCCGTTGCCTGCTCCACGAAACCTCGGTAGTCGCGGACCCCGTCCTCGGTGAGCAGGTCGAAGTCGATCCGCATGTGCATGCATCCGTCGCCGAAGTGGCCATAGGACGCACCCGAGTAGCCGTAGCGACCCAGCAGGTCGTCGAGCGACCTCAGGTAGTCACCGAGGCGGGAGGGCGGCACGGCGGCGTCCTCCCATCCCGCCCAGGCCTCAGCCCCGTCGGCACGACGGGTGGCCAGCCCCGTGCCGTCCCGCCGGCAGCGCCACAGGGCCGCCTGCGCACGCGGGTCCGAGACCACTGATGCCGTCGCTCCCCGACAGGTGTCAGCGACAGCTTCGGCGAGCGTAGTGGCCGTGGCGCGGGCGCCCGGGGCGTCTGGACCGCCGACCTCCACGAGCAGCCAGACCCGTCCATCCGGAAGGCCCGCGGCCACCGCCGCACGCCGCACATCGTCCGGCAGGCGGTCGACGAGCGTCGCATTGATCGACTCCATGGTGAGCGGACCGTGCGGCAGGACCACCGGGACGCTGTCCGCCGCAGCTGCGCTGTCGGGGAACCCCAGGGCCAGCAGAACCGTCGCAGTTGGGAGCCGCACCAGGGCCACGGTGGCTTGGAGCGTGGTGGCCAGGGTTCCCTCGCTGCCGCAGAGCAGCCGCGCGAGGTCCAGCTGTCCGGGCACCAGGTGCTGCAGCGCGTAACCGGAGATCTGGCGACCGAAGGTGCCGAACCGTCGTCCGAGGAGAAGACGGTTCTCCTCACCGAGGCGGGCCATGCTCCGCTGCAGCTCGTGGTCCGGGGCGCCGGCGCCTGGCCCCGAGAGTGAGAGACGTTGCCCGGCACCGGTGACGACCTCCAGCGCGCGCACGCTGTCGGCGGTGGTCCCCCACGCGACCGTGTGCGCGCCGCACGCGTTGTTGGCGATCATCCCGCCCAGCGTCGCCCTGCTGGCCGACGACGGGTCGGCGCCAAAGGTCAGGCCGTGCGGACGGGCTGCGGCGATGAGGTCGGTGAGGACGACGCCGGGCTGCACCACAGCCGTCTGCCCAACGGGGTCGAGCTCGATGATGTCGTCCAGGTGGCGCGAGACGTCGACCACGACGGCGCCGATCGCGTTGCCCGCCATGGAGGTCGCCCCACCCCGCAGCGTGACGGGAGCGCCGAACTCACGGCAGGTGGCCAGGGTGGCCTCGAGGTCCACCACCGACCGCGGAAGGACGACCAAGTCGGGCACGACCCGGTAGTTGGACGCGTCTGTAGCGTAGAGGCCACGGATCCCGGGGTCGTCGCCGACGTCCCCGATGACCGTCCTGCGCAGTCCGCGCGCCAAGCCCATCACGTCGTACTCGGCCATGCCACTCCTCCGGTCGTCTCGCACGACGAAGCCTATTAGTATTGTCGACAATCCACTGACTCTAGGAGGGTTCATGCCCAGTGTGGGACTGCTGTACCCGGGATTTGGCGCGGAGGACGACTTCCCCCGGCTGGAGCAGCGCCTGGGTGGCGACCTGCGCCTTCCCCTTGTGCACACCTCTGTCGGGGAGGATGCACACCGTGTCGACGCCCTGCTCGATCTTGGCGGAGACGCCAGGCTGGCTGAGGGCGCCAAGACCCTTCTCGCCGAGCACCTTCCGGACTCGGTGATGTGGGCGTGCACCTCGGGCTCGTTCGTCTTCGGCTGGGACGGAGCCCACGATCAGGTTCGCCGGCTCGAGGAGGTCACCGGCCTGCCCACCTCTTCGACCTCACTGGCCTTCGTGGAGGCCTGCCATGCCCTGGGCCTCGAGCGGGTCAGCGTGGCCGCCTCCTACCCGCACGACGTGGCCGAACACTTTGTCGAGCTCCTGAACCGGGGCGGCATCGACGTCACTGCCATGGGCAGCCAAGAAATCGTCACGGCCGCAGAGGTCGGAACCCTGGGGTACGAGCAAGTGCAGGCCATCGTGACTGCGGCGGATCTTTCCAATGGCGCTCAGGCGGTGCTGGTGCCCGACACCGCCATGCACTCGCTCGAGTGGGTCGACCAGCTCGAGGCGACCGCAGGTGTGCCGGTCCTCACCGCCAACCAGGTCACGGTTTGGCAGGGGCTGAAGCTCCTTGGCGACGTGCCTCGCTATGACACACTGGGCACCCTGTTTCGACCCACCAGCGGAGACTGACGGATGCCGAAGGTGAAGAGCGACCCGGTTGCCACGACCGGGCGACGGGTCATGAACCCCGTGGTCCAGGAGTCGACACCGAGCATGATCGCAGGTCGCGTGCGCGACGCCATTGCGTACGGGGACATTGCCCCTGGCGCCCAGCTGGGCGAGGCAGAGCTGGCCAGAGAGCTGGGTGTCAGCCGCGGACCGTTGCGGGAGGGCCTGCAGCGGCTGACTGCCGAGGGCCTGCTCGTGTCGATCCGCAACCGCGGCCTGTTCGTCATAGAGATGACCCCGGAGCGCGTCAGGGACATGTACCTCGCAAGGCAGGCCGTCGAACGCGCCGCCGCCGAGCAAGTTCACCGCAGCGATCCGGTCGCGGCTGGTCAGGCCCTCATGGCGGTCATCACCACGATGGCGGCTGCCCCCGACAGCCATGCCATCGGCGACGCCGACATCTCCTTCCACGAGCTCCTGGTGTCTTTGGCCGACAGCCCTCGGCTGACGCGGATGCACCAGACCCTCCTAACTGAGACGCGGATGTGCATACATGCCCTCGAGGAGTCGTATGAGGCAGGTGACGTCCGCGTTGCCGAGCACCGGACGATTGCCCAGTCCTTCGTCGACCGCAAACCCCGGTTGACGGACCGACTGCTCGTGGCGCACATGAAGGATGCCGTGCTCCGACTCACGCCCCCGAGCCCGCACTCCTGAGGTCGACTATCGATCGGAGTGCTGGGGAGCGCCCAACGGCTGGCGCCCATCGGTCGACGGCTGGTCAGTCCATCGCGATGCCGATGTACTTCAGCTCGAGGAACTCATCGATACCGGTTGGACCACCCTCGCGCCCGAGACCCGATTCCTTGACGCCGCCGAAGGGCGCTGCGGGGTTGGAAACGACGCCCTGGTTGAGTCCGACCATCCCGGTCTCGATCGCCTCCCCCACACGTATGGCCCGGCGCAGGTCGTTGGTGTAGACGTAGGCCACCAATCCGTAAGGCGTGTCGTTCGCCGCCGCCACCACGTCGGCCTCGGTCGTGAACGCCGTGAGGGGGGCTACCGGTCCGAAGATCTCCTCGCTCGCCATTCGCGCCTCGCCAGGGACACCACTGAGCACGGTTGGTGGGTAGAAGTAGCCATTGCCTGGCCGCGCTTCCCCACCTGTGAGGACTCGGGCGCCTCGACTCACAGCATCACCCACGAGCTCGGTCACCTTTCGCTGCGCGGCGTCGTCGATGAGCGGGCCGACCGTGACGCCATCCTCCGTGCCGCGGCCGACCGTCAGCGACGACATCCGGGCCGCCAACCGGGCGCCGAACTCCTCGATGACCGACTCATGCACGTAGATGCGGTTTGCGGCGGTGCAGGCCTCGCCCATGTTGCGCATCTTCGCAGCCATGGCTCCGGCGACGGCCTCGTCAAGATCGGCGTCCTCGAAGACGATGAAGGGCGCGTTGCCACCCAGTTCCATCGACGTCCGTAGCACCTTGTCAGCGCATTGCTCGAGGAGGACCCTGCCCACCTTTGTCGAGCCGGTGAAGGACAGCTTCCGTGCCAGGCCCGACCGGATCAGCGGCTCCATGACGTCGTTGGCGCGCAGGCACGTGACGATGTTCACGACGCCGTCAGGAAGACCTGCATCCTTGAGGACCGCGCCCAGTGCAAGCATCGACAAAGGGGTCTGGTGGGCCGGCTTGATCACGCTCGTGCACCCCGCAGCGATGGCGGGACCGATCTTTCGTGTCCCCATCGCCATCGGGAAGTTCCACGGCGTGATCAGCAGGCAGGGTCCTACCGGCTGCTTGGCCACCAGGAAGCGAGCACCACCCGAGGGCGCGGTCTGGTATCCCCCGTCAACCCGTACCGCCTCCCCCGCAAAGTGTCGGAAGAACTCGGCGGCGTACGCGATCTCGCCCCTCGCCTCGGCCAACGGCTTGCCCATCTCCAGCGTCATGAGCAGGGCCAGTTCGTCCATTCTCGCGTGCAGCAGCTCGAACGCGCGGGTAAGGATGTCCGCCCGCTCTCGCGGTGAGGTCCGGGTGAAGGACGTCTGCGCCGCAACCGCCGCCTCCAGCGCCCGTCGGCCGTCGGTTGGGCTGGCGTCGGCGACGGCCGTGAGCACTTCCCCCGTCGAGGGGTCGAGGACGTCGAAGGTCGCGCCGTCCTCGGCGTCGAGCCAGCGTCCACCCACGAACAACTTCTTCGGAACGTTGTCGACGACGGCCTGCTCGCGGTCAGCCAGAGCGGCTGCCGCAGCACCGGTGGGTGCACTCATGGGACTCCTCAGGATCCAGCAACATCGTGCAATACTCTGATTGTTGACAATCTACCAGAGGAGGATCCATGGCTCAGTTGTCTCCTGTCCTGAAGCAGGCGACACCCGTCGTAGCCGCCCGGGGCGAGGGCGTATACCTGTACGACGAGGACGACCGCCGCTACCTCGACTTCACCGCAGGCATCGGTGTCACGTCCACGGGCCACTGCCATCCGCGAGTCGTCGCCGCGGCCCAGGAGCAGGTCTCGCGACTGATCCATGCGCAGTACACGACCGTGATGCACCGTCCGCTGCTCACTCTCACCGACCGGCTCGGCGAGGTCCTGCCCGAAGGTCTGGACCGGCTCTTCTTCGCCAACAGTGGGTCGGAGGCCGTCGAGGCCGCACTGCGGCTGGCGCGTCAGGCCACCGGGCGGCCGAATGTCATTGTGTTCCACGGCGGCTTCCACGGACGCACCGTCGCCGCAGCGTCGATGACGACCTCCGGCACCAAGTTCCGCTCCGGCTTCTCGCCGCTCATGGCAGGGGTGCAGGTGTCACCGTTCCCCGACCCTGGGCACTTCGGATGGGGCCAGGAGGAGAGCACCGAGTTCGCGCTACGTCAGCTCGACTACACGCTGCAGACGGTCGCTGCGCCCAACGACACGGCGGCGTTCGTCGTGGAGCCGGTACTCGGAGAAGGGGGCTACGTGCCTGCGAGCACCGAGTTCTTCGCGGGCCTGCGCGCGCGGGCAGACCGTCACGGCATCCTGCTCGTCGTGGACGAGGTCCAGACCGGCTGGGGGCGTACGGGCAAGTTCTGGGGCGGCGACCACTTCGATGTGCAGGCGGACATCCTGATCACTGCCAAGGGCCTTGCATCGGGCTTTCCCCTGTCGGGCATAGCCGCGTCGAGCTCGCTCATGGAGAAGGCGTGGCCAGGGTCGCAGGGCGGCACCTACGGTGCGAACGCGGTGGCCTGCGCTGCGGCCATCGCCACCCTCGACGTCATCCAGGACGAGAAGCTCGTGGACAACTCCGCTGCGCGGGGCGAGCAGCTCAAGTCGGCCCTTCGGAGGGTCGCCGACGGGCACAAGGAGATCGTCGACGTGCGCGGCCTGGGGCTGATGATCGGCAACGAGTTCCGCGACGCCGACGGGAAGCCTGACGGGGCCACGGCTGCGGCCGTGCAGCAGGAGGCCGCCCGGCGCGGTCTCCTGCTGCTCACGTGCGGGGCTTGGGGCCAGGTGGTCCGGTTCATCCCCGCCCTCGTCGTCGACGAGTCCCAGGTCGACGAAGCGGCGGGTCTGTGGGGAGACGCTGTCGAAGCGGTGCTCGGCTGAGCAGAACGACGGTGGGCCCACCTCGAGGGGTTGGCCCACCGTCGTTCCGTCCGGACGTCAGCCCGACGCCGACAGCCCTTGACCCGCAGCGCATGTCAGCTCGGCGCCACCGCCAGAACCGCAACCTGAACTCGCAGCCCTGGCGCGAGGCGAGCACCCACGGTCGTCCGGGCCGGCCCCTCGCGAGGGAACCACGCGGCATACGCCCTGTTGAACTCCGCCAGGTCCGAGAGGTCGGCAAGAAAGCAGTCCACCCGCAGCGCGTCACCCATGGTCAGGCCGGCGGCGACCAGGATTGCCTCGACGTTGCGCAGCGCCCGGTCGGTCTGCTCCGCGACACCGGGTCCGACCACTTCGCCGGACGGTGCCACCCCGACTTGCCCTGCGACCGCCACCACCGGACCGGAACGAACCGCCTGGGAGTAGGTCGCCACCGGTGCCGGCGCCTCGTCGGTACTAATGACCTTCCGGCCCACTGGACGCCTCCTCTGGTTGGACTTGCCGTGCGCCTCGTGCGCCGCCACAATGTAAGGATTGTTGACAATGCTACACAGCACAGTTAGGTTCCTGCGCGTCGATCGGACCCACGTCTGCGGGTCCTGCACCGCATCCGAGTGCCAGCACCGGACGACGAAGAAACGGAGTCAATGATGACCAGCGAGATCTCCCGCAGAACCATCGTCCGAGGCCTGACAGCGGCCGGACTCGCCCTTCCCCTCAGCGCCTTGCTCTCCGGATGCAGCAAGGTGGACACCCCCGGCACCTCCGGCGGCACAAAGGAGGACCTCTTGGCTCTGGGCAAGAAGCAGGGGTACCTGCGGGTGGCCATCGCCAATGAACCCCCCTACACGAAGGTCAACACCGACGGCACCGTCACCGGTGCCGAGCCAGACGTCTTCAGGGCGGTGTGCAAACGACTGGGAATCAAGGACATCCAGGGCGTCGTGACTCCCTACGCCTCGATGATCCCTGGCCTCAACGCCAACCGCTGGGACGCCATCACCGCCGGCCTCTTTATGAAACAGTCCCGGTGCAGCCAGGTCGCCTACTCCGAGCCAGTCATCGTGTCCACGGAGTCTTTCGCAGTCCCCAAGGGCAACCCCAAGCACATCCTCAAGGTCTCTGACGTCCTGGCAAACAAGGACCTCAAGATCGCCGTCCTGCCCGGAGGCTTCGAGGAGGGCATCCTCAAGACCGCCAACGTCCCGGATGCCCAACAGGTCAAGGTCAGCGATGGCCGCAGTGGCATCGAGGCTGTTAAGGCAGGCCGTGCCGACGCCTTCTTCCTGCCTACCCTTTCGCTCGACTCCCTGCAGAAGGCGGACAGCTCCTTCGACGTGACGGCTCCCGTGTCCGACGCTCCCAAGACCGGCTCCGGTGCTGCCTTCCGCAAGGGCGACCAGTCGTTCCTGGACGCCTACAACAAGGAGCTGAAGGCGTTCAAGGAGACGCCGGAGTTCGACAACATCATGAAACAGTGGGGCTTCGACGCAGAAGCGGCACGCAACACCACCTCCGCTGAGCTCTGCAAGAACGCGGGGTGACCATGCGTGACCGCCGTGAAGGGAAGGCGCCACAGTGAGTGAGATCCTTCCCTACTGGGCGGTCTTCCTCCATGGCCTTGGCGTCACCGTGGTGGTCACCATCCTCGGCGGAGTCGTGGCCGTCGCGACGGCCTTCGCTGCCGGGCTCGCCCAGCTGTCGACGCACCGCCTGTTCCGCTGGCCCGCCTACACGTTCGTCGAGGTGTTCCGAGGAACCTCCATGCTCGTCCAGATGTTCTGGTTCTTCTTCGCACTGCCGTTCTTCGGATTCCAACTGACGCCGATGACCGCGGCCGTCCTGGCCGTCGGCCTGAACGAAGGAGCGTACGCAGCCGAGATCGTGCGCGGCAGCATCGCGTCACGACCACGAGGCCAGGACGAGGCATGCACGGCACTGGGCATGGGACGAGCCCTGAGGTTGCGACGAGTGCTCATCCCCCAGGCGATCCCGTCGATGCTCCCACCCTTCGGCAACGTGATGATCGACCTGCTCAAGGCGACCTCACTCGTCTCCCTCGTGACGGTCGGCGAGCTGACGTTCCAGGCACAGACGGTCCGAAATACGACTGCTCAGACCACGGCGGTGTTCGTGACGCTACTGGTCCTTTACTTTGTGATGGCCTCTGCGCTTGCACTCCTGACCAAGTGGCTCGAGCGCCGGTTCGCCCTGGACCGGCCCTCAGGCCCACGCCGCAGGGGAGCCATGCGGCTAGTGAAGGTGGGTGTCGACGCTTGATCTGGGACCAGGCCTTCGCGCTGTCCATCATCCCCAAGCTGCTCCAGGGCCTACGGGTCACCGTCGAGATCACCCTCCTGGGCTTCGCCATCGCCGCTGTGCTGGGACTGGCCGTGGCCATCGTCCGCAGGATCCGAGTCCCAGTCGTCGCGAGACTCTTCGACTTCTACGTCCTCTTCATACGCGGCACCCCACTCCTGGTCCAGGCGTACACAGCCTTCTTCGTGCTACCCGATCTCGGGATCAGGTTCAGCGCGCTGACAACCGGCATCGTGATTATGGGCGTGAACTACAGCGCCTACTGCGCGGAGGTCTATCGTGCCGGCATAGAGGACGTACCACCCGGGCAGTGGGAAGCCGCGACCGCGCTCAGCCTGCCCGGCACTACCACTTGGGGACGCGTCGTCCTACCACAGGCCGTCCGCTCCGTCGTCCCGGTCCTGGGCAACTACCTCGTCCAGATGTTCAAGGACTCGGCCGTCCTTTCAGCCATCACCGTCTTCGAACTCCTGAACGCCGCACAGTCGATCGGGTCCAGCAACTTCCGCTACCTCGAGCCGCTCACCCTCGCTGGCCTGCTCTTCTTCCTCGTCAGCTTCCCTGCGTCATACCTCTTCCGGACATTGGAGCGTCGCCTTGCCCCAGCTCGCTGACTCCCCCGACCCCGCCACCAGGACATCGGCCGCCGATTCCGCGAGCGCGCCAGACCGCAGCAAGCCGATGATCACGTTCGAGAACGTCTCCAAGTCCTGGGGGGACAACGAAGTTCTCAAGACCCTGACGTTCGAGGTCATGCCCGGCGAGAAGGTCTCCATCATCGGTCCATCGGGCTCGGGCAAGACGACGATCCTACGGATCCTGATGACTCTGGAGTCCCCCGACTCCGGTGTAGTCACGGTCAACGGAAAGACGCTCTGGGACGTCAAGCCGGGGACCAAGCCGCGTGAGACCAAGGAGATGAAGGCGGCGAGGCGCGACGTTGGGATGGTCTTCCAGCAGTTCAACCTCTTCCCACACATGACCGCACTCGAGAACATCATGGAGGCGCCAGTCAAGGTGCTCAAGATGGACAAGGAGGCGGCCAGGGCCAGGGCGACGGAGCTCCTCGAGATGGTTGGCCTCTCGAAGCACATGGGCCATCGGCCGCCCAAGCTCTCTGGTGGGCAGCAGCAGCGCGTCGCCATTGCGCGTGCCCTGGCGATGCGACCCAAGGTGATGCTTTTCGACGAGCCTACGTCGGCTCTCGATCCAGAGCTCATCGGTGAGGTACTCGGCGTCATCCGCGAACTTGCCCACAGCACCGACATGACGATGCTGATGGTGACGCACGAGATGCGCTTCGCGGAGGAAATCTCTGACCGGGTGACGATGTTCGACCACGGCCGCGTGGTCGAACGCGGAGCCCCTCACGAGATCTTCAAGAACCCCAAGGAAGAGCGGACCCGCCAGTTCCTCAAAGCCGTGCTCGAGCACTGAGACGCTCACGCGGCGCAACGAGCTTGGCCGACGTTTAGCCGAGGGCATCGAGGGTCCGCTCATTTGGGCAGCCCGATCACCTGCCAGTACGAACCAGCCGAAACCACAAAACACACTCTCGACGGGCCCGAACGCCGGCCCGGCCCTAGGGCAGGCCAAGGGCTCGTGAGTGGGTCGGTCAGTTGTGGGCGTTGCTGGGCCGGCCCCATGGTCCGGTGATCGCGAAGACGTGACCTGGGGACTGGATGTTCGCGAACAGGATGCGTCCGTCGGCGCTGAATGCCGGGCCGGTGAATTCGCTGCCGTTGAGCTCGTTGCGGGCCAAAGGGTAGGACTTGCCCTGGTCGGTGACGCCGACGAGGTGTTGGATGCCGTCGCCGTCCTCGGCGAGGATGATGCCGCCGTACGGGGAGAGTGTCATGTTGTCCGGGCCGTCGTAGTTGTCGGTGTCGACGTCGGGGTCGGGGTTGACCCCGAAGATGGTCTTGAGGGTGACGGTCTCGGTCGATGGGTCGTAGAACCAGACCTGCCCGTCGTGCTCGTTGACGCTGCCGTCGCTGTTGCGGGCGAAGCTGGCGACGAAGTAGGCGCCGCCGTCCCCCCACCAGGCGCCCTCGAGCTTGCGGCTGCGGGTGACCTCGTCGTCGGCGAACTGCTTGCGGACCGAGACGGTGCGGGCATCGGGGTCCGGCACGTCCTTCCACACCACCTTGTACCGGGTGCCGGGCTGGGTGGCCAGGGAGAGGTCGGGGATGTGCCGGCCACCGCGGTAGCAGCTCATGGCCTGCAGCAGCCCGGCACTGTCGCCACCCTCGGACAGGGCCAGCTGCCGCAGCGCGTCCCGGCCGCCGGTGAACCCGGCCGGTGGGGTCCAGCGAAAGTACAGCCCGTTCGGCCCGCCGGCGTCCTCGGTCTCGTAGATGGCGTGCGTGGCCGGGTCCACCGCGACCGCCTCGTGCGCGAACCGGCCGAGGAACCTCAGCGGCACCGGGCTCTTGCCGAGGTTGGCCTGCTGGCTGGCGGGGTCGACCTCGAAGACGTACCCGTGGTCCTTCAGGTACCGGCCGCCGGCGCGCTGCTCGGTCTCCTCGCACGTCAGCCAGGTCCCCCACGGAGTGATACCGCCGGCGCAGTTGTTGTGCGTCCCGGCGAGGCTGGTGTACTCCCGGATCCGGTTGCCGGCGGCGTCGATG
>Ga0308176_10000788_pt1 | contig 19800 bp, 26 predicted proteins | sample PhyCR2_3_FD_203890 | JGI IMG/M metagenome (GOLD analysis project Ga0308176, IMG submission 203890) | Soil microbial communities from UC Gill Tract Community Farm, Albany, California, United States - DLSLS.C.R2 | ecosystem: Environmental > Terrestrial > Soil > Agricultural land | place: USA... | reverse complement strand
TGTCCTGTGAGCCTGACTTCGCGGTCGCTAGATCAGGTTGGCGATCCGCTTGGTGACGGCCGCCGCGGCCTTCGAGCCGGCGGTCACGCCGGTCTGCACGATGTTGTTGACCGCGGCGCCGACGAACTCGGCCTGCGCGATCACGGGTCGTGCCGACTTGCTCGCCTTGCTCGCGGTCGGGCGGCTCGCGGTGCGCTTCGCGTTCGTCTTCGCGCGACTCGCGTTGCGGGAAGCCGATGCGCGCGCACGCGTCCCGGCAGCCTTCTTTGCAGTGGTGCTTCGTTTCGTCGCCGCAGCGCGGCGCTTGTTTGTCTGCGTTGTGGCCATGATTCCGGCGTATCCGCTGGACAACCTGCCAAACGTGCGTTCGTCGCCCCATGAACACGGGGCTTGCGGGTTTCCCGCAGTCATTGAAGGGTGCGCTGCGGTGGGGGCGCGCGTTGTCGGGGACGAAGCTTGTGGCATGACCCTTCGACTCGCAGCCCCAGCGCCGACCTTCGTCTCCGAGGGAGTGTGGACGGTCGACAGCGAGCGCTCGGCCGCGCGTTTCAGCATCCGGCACCTGCTCGTGGCGACGGTGCACGGGCGCTTCGGGACGGTCGTGGGCAGCGTCGTCTCGGACGGCCATGAGGTCGAGGCGGCCGGGCTCGTCGACGTCACGACGATCAACACCGGCATCCCGGCTCGCGACGAGCGCCTGCGCGGCCCGGGCTTCTTCGACGCGGCCCAGCACCCGACGATCGGCTTCCGCGCCCTCGGCATGCGATCCGACGGCGGCGGTGCGTGGGTCTTCCCGGGCGAGCTCGACATCTGCGGCGAGACGCATCCGCTCACCTTCACGGCGACCGTGTCCGACGGCGACCTCGGCGGCGCTCCGCTCATCCAAGCGCGTGCGTCCCTCAGCCGCCGCGAGCACGGCCTCGACTGGCCCGGCCTCATCCAGGCCGGCCGCGCTGTCGTCAGCGACCGCGTCGTCATCGAGCTGGACCTCGCCCTACGCTAGGGCTTGGCGCCCAGCGCCACCAGCACCGTCGTCGCGGGCGACGAGCGAGGCGCCGCATGACATGGACTGGCCACCGTTGGACGGTGCCATGAAGAAATGCGCTTCAGCCTCGAGAAACCCGATGAGAAAGCCCTTCCTGAGGCGATCGAGACCGGCGCTGGACACGAACCATGTTCCCACCACAACCGGACGGGTTCTTCTGCGTTGGTATACGGAATCCTCGTTAGCAGGCATTCAGTCGGAATCCAGGGGCCTACCATCGAAGCGGTGAGCGACGACGTCCGCACCCCCGCCGAGCAGCTGATCCGGCGCAGCCGGATCGACGAGACCGGTGACGGCCAGCCGCTGAGCGAGCGGGCGCGGCAGCGGCAGCGTTCGATCGAGGCGTATCTGCGCGGTGAGGCGCTGCCGCGGTACATGCAGCGCGCCGCGGAGATCGACCGGGCCGTGCGGCGCCACACCGAGGAGCTCGCGCGCGCGTACGCGAGGCCGGGCGCCCGCGTGCGCTGGCTGGAGATCGCGCAGTCGTATGACTTCGAGGCCACGAACCAGTTGATCCGCGAGCACAACGAGTGGTATCCGGTCGAGCGCGACCTGCCGATGAACCCGCGCACGAAGGACTACGTGCTGGTCAACGGGCACTCATACCGGCGCGAGCTGCTCGGGCCGGAGTGGATCCTGCGGCGCTTTCCGGCCTAGAACGGGCCGCGCGGCTCGTAGGGCTTCTCCGTCGGCGCGCCGACGGTGATGAAGACCAGGCCCTCCGGCCCGGCGGTCACCTGGCGCGGCGTGCCCGGGTCGACGTGGACGAAGCGCCCGACCTGCAGCGCGACGCTCGCGTCATCCACGCGCATCGTCCCGCCGCCGCCGATGACGATGTAGACCTCCTCCTGGCCGGTGGTCTCCTCGTCGTGCTCGGGCCCGGCGAAGCCCGGCTCCAGGACGAACTGGTTGATCCCGAAGGCGCGGGTGCCGAGCTCGCGGCGGACGAAGCGCACCGCGCCGCCCGGGCCGGCGGGCTCGATCTGCTCGACGTCGACCACGCGGTGGCCCATGTGGGGAGTCTTCCAGAGTCAGCCTTCCGCCCAACTGTCGAACAGCGCGTAGGCGGCCGCGCGCGCCCGCGCGGCCTCCCGCGCGGTGTCGGCGCGGATCGCGTCGGCATCGAGGCGCTGGGAGTCGAGATCGCGCCCGCCGACGGAGATCCAGTCGTCGACGATCGCCGATGTCACCTCGGGATGGAACTGCAGCCCCATGTGCGGACCCGCGGCGAAGCCCTGCAGCGCGGCCGGCGTGCGGCCGAGCTCGCGCGCGCCCGCAGGCGCAACGAACGTGTCGAAGTGCCAGGCGAACCAGCGGCCTCCGACCTCGCCCGTAACGTCGACCCAGCCGATCTCCGCCCGCCGCGCGCGGCGCACCTCCCCGCCCATCGCCGCCGCCAGCGCCTGGCCGCCGAAGCACAGCCCGAGCACCGGGCGCCCGGCGTCGACGAGCCCCCGGATCCAGCCGAGCTCCTCCCCGAGCCACGCCGGCGGGTCGTCGTGCACCGAGCGGTCCGAGCCGAGCACGGCCGCCCTGTCCACCCCACTCGCGTCGGGCCAGTCGTCGCCGGCGTGCACGCGAATCAGGCGCACCGCGTGGCCCCGCTCGGCGGCCCAGTCGGCCAGCAGGCCGGCGGGCGCATCAGGTTGGTGTTCGACGACGGCGATCTCCATCTGCACGAATCCTTGCATTCCTTCCTTTGCAAGAGATCCTGCAAAGGAGCGATTTTCGATTGCTAGGTTCAGGCCCTTCCGGCTGCCGGCACGTGCGCCGCCGGTGCCTCTATGAGGGCCCCATCACGACATCTTCTCGTCGCGCTGCTCGTCGCGCTCACTCTGCCGTCCGCGGCCGCCGCGCGCCGGACGCTGCACCCCGGCGACCACAACCCCGCGGTGCGCGTCCTGCAGCGCGCGCTGCACCTGCACGCCGACGGCATCTTCGGCCCCGGCACCAAGCGGGCGGTCAGGAGCTTCCAGCGAAGCCACCACCTGCCCGCCGACGGGATCGTCGGCGCCGCGACGTGGCGCGCGCTGGCCCGGCGCGGGTCCTCGGCGCGCTCGGGCGGCTCGCGCGGCAGCGCGGTACGGCTGTTGCAGCGACGGCTGGGCATTGCGGCCGACGGTGTCTTCGGGCCCGGGACCAAGCGTGCGCTGAAGCGCTTCCAGCGGGCGCACGGCCTCACGGCCGATGGCATCGCCGGGCCCGCGACGTGGAGCGCGCTGGGCCTGCGCGGCCGGCACCCGGTCCTCAAGAAGCATGGCCGGGCCCACCATCGTGCGCGCCCGCACCACCGCAGCTCGCGCGGCAGCGCGGTGCGGCTGCTGCAGCGGCGGCTGGGCATTGCGGCCGACGGTGTCTTCGGGCCCGGGACCAAGCGTGCGCTGAAGGGCTTCCAGCGGGCGCACGGCCTCACGGCCGACGGCGTCGCCGGGCCCGCCACATGGAGCGCGCTCGGGCTGCGCGGCCACCATCCCCTCCTGCGGCGCGGGCGCGGTGGCCACGCGCGCAGCGGCGCCTTCGGCGTGATCGCGCGCGGCATCGCTGCGGCCAACCGGATCGCGCGCTACCCCTACCGCTACGGCGGCGGGCACCGCTCCTTCCACGACAGCGGCTACGACTGCTCGGGCTCGGTGTCGTACGTCCTCCACGCGATGAGCGCGCTGCGCAGCCCGCTCGACTCGTCGGCGCTCATGGGCTACGGCGCACCGGGCCCCGGGCGCCATGTGACCGTCTACGCGAACCCCGGCCACGCGTACATGACGATCAACGGCCGGCGGTTCGACACGTCGGCGCAGTGGCAGGGCGGCTCGCGCTGGTCGATCTACGACCGCTCGAGCGCGGGCTACGTGGCCCGCCATCCGCCCGGCCTGTAGCGCCGGCCTCGCGGAGCACGCCCCCAGAAACGCGCGTGCCCACGACCGCACCATCCTCGGCGATCGTGGGCTATCGCGGCGAGCGCGACATGCGGGGCCAGCTGGATCGGCGAGACGGACATTCCGTCGACCTCCGGTTACGCCATCCTGGCGTGAGTCTCCCGATCGCGCCGGCTCCCGTCGCGGCACGTTCTTCTGCGCTTGTGGTGTGTGTTTCCTACACCTTTCGGGCTTGTTCCGGGGAAAAAGTTTGGCCGCTGGACAGATGTCCGTCGTCAGTTCTGGGGCGTCTACGCGATGATCAGCGAGTGCGGGTCGTTCGGATCGACCCGGACCGGCACCGAGGCGCCCGGCTGGAAGCCAGGCAGCGCCACCATCGCCAGCACCTGGCGGTGCGTGACCGCGTAGGGCGCGCCGCCGTCGACGACGACCTGCAGGTCGAGCTCGCACTCCGGGTTGTTGTTGACGAACGTCCCGGTCTGCCGCACGCCCGACACCGTCGCGGTGCCGACATGGCCGGCCTGCATCAGGTACTGCGCCTTCTGGCCGTCACTGGCCATCTGGCCGAGCATCCCGTTGGCCTGCGCGACGCCGTCCTTCATCGCCCGGAAGCCGCCGAGCATGCCGCGGTGCTCGGGCGGCGTCATCTCGCGCGCCGTGTCCTGAAGGTTCTTGATGTCCTTGAAGAAGCCCATGCGCAGACCGTCCCAGGGGCGCGGGCGCCTGCCAATGCCAACCTGGTCTCAGGCCGGTATCACGGCGTGATGAAGGCGAGCGGCGCCGACACGCCCGCCTCGCGCGCGACCGTCACGATCCGGCGCCCCTCCTGCACCGCTGCGCGCGGCGTCCCGAACAGGCCCGGCTCCGCGCCGGCGACGAGCGCATCGACGTCGCCGACGACCGCGACGAGCCCCCAGAACCGGGCCGGATCGCCGCCTCCGGCGGCCGGCGGCCCGACGACCTCCAGGATCACCTCGCCCATGCGGAAGAAGCCCTGGTGCAGCGTGTCGGAGTGCTCGCGCACGCGGCGCAGGTCGAGCCCCGCCGCCTGCAGCGCCGCGACCGTGCGCGCCAGGTCGGGCGTGTTGACGACGACGTGATCGATCCGCGTCGCGCCGTTGGGATGCTCGCCGGGCGCGGCGGGCGCGCCTTGCGGCGCAAGCGTCGTCTCGAGGCCGTCGAACGCCGTCGTCCCGGCGCCGCGCAGGGCCCAGGCGCGCAGCCCCTCCCCCGAACCGTCGAGCACGACCGTCGTCGTCCCCACCGTCGTCCGGTCGCCGTCGACCGCGAACCCGAGCCGCGCCCAGGTCGCCGGGTCGTCTCCGACGACGAGCTCGGCGATCGTGGGCCCCGGCATGCGCCGGAGCCTACGCGGGCAGACCGGCGGCGGCCTGCGCGAGCGTCTCCCCCAGCCGCTCGGCGATCGCCGGCCAGGCGAACCGCTCGGCGACGTCGCGCGCCGCGGCCTTGCCGCGGCGATCCAGCTCGGCCGGGTCGCCGACGGCCTCGACGAGCGCGTCGGCCAGCGCCGCCTCGTCGTCGGGTGCGACCAGCCAGCCGGTCTCGCCCGGCGTGATGATGTCCGCCGGCCCGAACCGCCCGACCGCGATCGCCGGCAGCTCGCAGGCCATGCCCTCGACCAGCACCAGCCCGAACTGCTCGCAGACCGACGCGAGCACGCTCGCGTCGGCTGCCGAGTAGAAGTCCGGCAGCGTCCCGTGGTCGTGCCAGCCGGCGAGGAAGACGTCGTCCAGCCCGAGCTCGCGCGCGACGGCGCCGGGATGCTCGGCCTCCCATTCGCCGTCATGGCCGCCGACGAAGACCAGCGCCGCCGGCCGCTCGAAGCGCTCGCGCGCCCGCGCCCAGGCGCGCACCAGCAGCCCCATGCGCTTGACCTCGGTGAAGCGCCCGACGCACACGAGGACGCAGCGGTCCGCCAGCGCGGCTGCAGCCTGCGGCGGGTACCGCAGCGACCCTGGCTCCTGGCCCGGCAGCCAGCCGCGCGGCTCCTCGGTGAGCTGCCGGCGCCAGAAGGCGGCGCGGTCGATGTCGCGGCGGGAGAAGCACTCTGGGTCGTAGCCGTTGGGGACCACGGTGCAGCGATCGCGATCGATGTCCAGCAGACGCTCGACGCGGTCCAGCTGCGACGGCGAGAGCACGACGATCTGCTCGCAGCGCGCCGCCCAGCCGCGCATCCGCTCCCACCAGGCGTCGGCGTGGTTCCAGCCCTCGGGCGCGCCCTCCGCGATGTGCTCGAGCATCAGCAGCTCGGTGCCGTGCAGGTGGCCGACGACCGGTACGTCGGGCGCCACGCGCGCCGCGGCCTCGTGGATCGGCGTGAGGTGGTGCAGGTGCAGCACGTCGGCCTCGGCCGCGCGCGCCCGCTCGAGGGCGTCGGCCCACGCGTCGACGTGGCGCTCCAGCTCCTCGTCGCCCACCCGGGCGAAGACCTTGTCCGGGGCGCCCGGGCGGTCCTCGTAGGAGGGCTGCATCGGCGCGTCGCCGGCGTCGAAGTCGACGGTCACGGTGTCGAGCCCGGCATAGAAGGCGCGGGCGTCGGCGCCCTGCCGCGAGCCGCTCAGGATCGTGACGTCCCAGCCCGTCGCGGGCAGATGGTGCGCAAGGGCGCGCGCGACGTGCGCGGATCCGCCGCGGGGGAAGAACATGAGGGCGCTGACGACTCGCACCCCACAAGTCCTACCCGCTATGCGTGGTGAACGTCAGCGCGGTGGAGATCGGCCGGCCGCCGGCAAGCGTCACGCCGTGATCCTCGCGCGGCACATTGCACAGCTGCCCGCCCGCCACGAGCGACGTCGAGCCGCCGCCGTCGAGGTTCAGCGCCTGCACCGCGCCCAGGGCGATCAGCGCCTCGGCGAGCTCGACCATCGTCAGGCCGGCCTCGTCGTCGGCGCGCCCGTCGCAGGCCACCGCGAGCAACCGACCGCGGCGGGCGACCGCCAGCGCGGCGCGCGGATAGCGGCCGTCGGTGATGTCGGAGTCGAACTGGCGCTGCCCGGCCGAGAAGCCCTCGACGTCCTCCGCGCACGCGACGCGGCCGCGGTGGACGAGCAGCGGCCCGGCCTGCAGCAGGTCTCCCTCGGGCGTCTCGGGCAGCTCGTCGCGCCGGGCGATGTGCATCTCGTCTGCGGCGACGTGCACGCAGGCGCGCCGGTCCCCCCACGGGGCGTCGAACGGGACGTGCCGGCGCAGCACGCCCGCCTGGCGAAGCTCGCCCAGCGGCGAGCCGTGCGGCCGCAGGAAGAACCCGCCGACAAGCGCCTCGGGCGTGCCGGTCGCGGCGCACCAGGCGGCCAGCGGCGTGGGCTGCGGCATGCGCACGACGCGCACGCTGGTGCGCGCCAGCGGGTGACTCGCGACGTACAGGGTCGTCCGCGCGCCGTCGCGCAGGCGGATCGTCTCCCGCCGGACGTGTCGCGGGAGCCTCCTGGGCGCGGGTGCTGGAGCAGCTTGGAGGGTCTGGCGGAGCGCCATGGCGGGGTGTTCGACGTACACCGCCTCATCCTTGAGGTGACAGCGGTCCTGCAGTCCGCCGTCTGCGCCGGAACGCCGCGCCCTTCGTGCGGTTGCCGCAGATCCGCATCGAGCACCACTGCCCGGAGCGGTTGCGGCTGTGGTCGTGGAACGCCCAGCCGCAGTGCGGCCCCGGGCATGCCTTCATCCGCTCCCAGGAGCCGTCCCGGCGCGCCTCGAGCACGATCGCCAGCGCCAGCGAGCGTGCCGCCGCCGGGCCGTCGCCGGCGGGCTCCAGCCAGGCGCCGGTCGCGTCGTGGCGGGCGACGAGCGCCCCCTCGTCCCGCACGCCATGCCAGCCCTTCCCCAGCAGCGCGGCGCGCAGGCCGTCGCGCAGCGAGACCGTGCGCGCGCGCTCGGCCTCGGTGACGGTGTCGTCGAAGCCGCGCTCGCGCAGCCAGGCGGCGAGGCCCTCCGGCGTCTCCCAGCCGTCCACTCCGTCGGCGTCGAGGTCCCAGAACGAGTTCAGGAACGCCTGGACGTAGCCGAGGCGCCCGGGCGCCGGCCGGCGGCCGGCGGGCTGCCGGCCGGGGTCGAAGCGATCCATGTGCGAAATAGTGGCGCAAACCACCGTCAACGTCTACGCTGGTTTGCGTCATGAGCGATTCCGTGCGGGACGAGGTCCGCGCGGCGCTCGCCCGCAAGGACGAGGCGCCGCATCGCACCTGCCCTCGCTGCGGACGCGGGGAGCGCACGCGAAGCGAGTTCTGCCCGCATTGCGGGTACTCCTACTTCGCGCGATCCGCCGCCGAGGTACGCCGGCGGCGGATCGTTGCGGGGTCGGCGGCGTTGATCGTCCTTGTGGCGCTCGCCGTCGGCGCCGCGGTGCTCATCTCCGACCGCAACGACCAGGACAGGCGCGATCGCGCGACCCGCGCCAAGCTGGTCGCCGCCGAGGTCGCCCGGCTCAAGCGCGTGCAGGCGCCTCACCGCGGGTCGGCGACCGCCCTCAAGCCGCCGCGCGGCGCCTCGGACGCCCAGCGGCTGGCCGCGCGCCACGACCTGCTCGGCGCGGCCGAGAGCGCGATCACCGCCGATGCCCGCGGGCGCGTGCGGACCGGCGAGCTGCGCGGCACCATCACCCACACCGAGTGCGGGCCGTTCCTGCGCGCGCGCGACGCGGTCCCGGACGACCGGGTCCTGTCCAAGCCGGTCGGCCGCTACGACTGCGTCGCCGTGCTGGCCGATGCAATCCGCAGCGGCAAGACGGTCGGCAAGATCGGCTATGCGTTCGTCGCGGCGCTGGACTTCCGCCACTTCACCTACGTCACGTGCCGCAACAGCCCGGCGCAGGGCGAGGCCGGCCGGTCGCTGGCATTCGTGCGGCTGGACCGGGCGTGCCTGGCGACGAAGAGCCGCGTCATCGGCTCCGGCTACGTCGATCCCGAGTCGACGCCCTGACGGCTAACGGTTGCGCTTGCGCGCGGCGCGCGCCTGGCGCGCCTTCGCGCGGCGCACCGGCTTCGTGCGCGACTTCGGGACGAACCGCGCCCGCTCGCCGATGTGGCCCTCCTCGCCCTCCTTCACGGGCGCGTTGCGCCGGGCGTCGGTGACGATCGCGTAGCCGATGCCGACGATCAGCACGACGCCGCCCATGAAGATCAGGACCTCCTGCCAGCTCTTGAGGCCGCCCTGGTCGCCGGTGGTCGACGACGAGCCCGTCGAGGTCGTGGCAGTCTGCGTCGGCTCCTGCGGCGCCGGCAGCGGGCCGAACGGGTTCTGCGCGAGCGCCACGGCGCACGGCGCGAGCACGAACAGGACGGCGGCGAGAGCGAGCGGTCGGCGGATCACGGCGCGGGATGGTAGCCCGCTAGCGGCGGGCGAGCGCGGCGAATGCCGCCGACATCGCCAGGTTCGCCGCGCCGGCGGCGCGCAGGCCCGCCTTCGCCCCCGGGCGCGACACCGCAGCGGAGTTCGACCAGAGGACGTCGGTGAACCATTCGGTCGCGCGCAGCCACGCCAGCGCCCACCAGTCCTCGGGCCGGTCGCGCCGGTCGGCGACGAGATGCGCAGCCGCGAACGTGAGCCAGATCGGGCCGCAGCGGCGGAACAGCTCGCGCGCGTCATCGGACGGCTTGTCGTGGCCGAGGACGCGCAGCGTGGCGTCCGGAGCGGCGATCGTGGCGGTCCCGAGAAGCAGGTCGAACGCCACCATCCCGCGGTTCGCCAGGCGGATGACGTCGGCTCCGGGCACGCGCGGCGCGCAGCGTACACTGCCGGGACTCATGGCGAAGCAGAGGCAGATCAAGATCGAGCAGCGCAGCGCGCTGGCCGCGATGCAGCAGCTCGAGACCCGCTCGGACGAGGAGCTGGCGGCCGAGCAGAAGTACCGCGCCGCCGCTCAGGCGATCCTCGGCGCGCGCGCGGCGGAGAAGTACGACGCGGCCAAGTCGCGCGAGCATTTCCGCAAGGCGATCGCGGCCGCGCGGCCGCAGGAGCGGATGCAGCTTCGCCGCATGGCCGACGCCTCCCTCGCCCTCGCCGAGCGCCGCCCGAACGACCTCAAGCAGGCGGTCGAGCGCCTGGGCCAGGCGCCGCCGTCCAACCGCCAGCTCCTGCTTCTGCGCCTCATGGGCCTGCTCGCGCCGCCGCCGGGCTCGAGCCCGCTGCTTCGCATCCGCGGCTTCCTGCTGATCCTGCTGCTCGTGATCGGCCTGCTCGCGATCGGCCTCGGCATCGTCGAGCTGATCTCGCTGCCGTTCGGCGGCGTCGGCATCGGCGGCGGGCTGCTGCTCGGCCTGATCGTGGTGGTGATCGCGCTCGGGATCCTGGCCCTCGTCGGGCGCCGCAGACAGGCGGCGGCCCAGGCGAAGGCCCGCGCCGGCTGATGTGCGGGCGCTTCACGCTCGCGGGCGCCAACCCCGCCGAGCTGCGCGCCCGCTTCCCGATCGGCGAGTCCGTCGAGATCCGCGAGCGCTTCAACGTGGCGCCGGGCGACGACATCCTGGCCGTGACGACCACGAAGGAAGGCGAGCCGCGCGGCGAGCTGCTGCGCTGGGGCCTCGTCCCGTACTGGTCGAAGGACGAGAAGGGCGCCTACAAGATGATCAACGCGCGCCTGGAGACGATCCACGAGCGCCCCGGCTTCCGCGACGCGCGGCACTGCCTGATCATCGCCGACGGCTTCTACGAGTGGCAGAAGCTCGAATCCCGCAAGCAGCCGTGCTGGGTCACGCGCGCCGACGAGGAGCCCTTCGCCTTCGCCGGCCTGTGGTCCACCTGGCGGCGCCCCGACGGGTCGCAGCTGCGCAGCTGCTCGATCGTCACGACCGACGCTTTCGAATCGATCGCGCACATCCACGACCGCATGCCGGTCATCCTCACTCCGTCGGGCGAGGATCCCTGGCTGCACTCCGCCGAGCCGCCCCGCGGCATCATCGAGGGCGAGCTGAAGGTCACCCCTGTGGGGACCGCGGTCAACGACGCTCGCCACGACGCCCCGGACTGCCTCGACCCCCCGGAGCCCGAGCCCGCGACGCTGTTCTGAGCTAGCGGATCTTCGCCGACGTGATGACGACGGGCTGGGTCGGGTGCTCGGTGGAGTCCGTCGGGACGGCGGCGATCTTGGAGACGACATCGCCGCCCTTGGTCACCTTGCCCAGCAGCGCGTAGTCGGCGGGCAGCCCCGCGTCCTCGGCGGTGACGATGAAGAACTGGCTGCCGGAGGTGCCCGCCGGCTCGATCTCGGTCTTGGCCATCGCGACGACGCCGCGCGAGTAGCGCAGGCCGGCCGGCGGCTTCTCGCGCACGCTGTAGCCGGGACCGCCGTTGCCGGTGCCGGTCGGGTCGCCGCCCTGGATGACGAAGTCGCTGCCGGTCGGGAGCTTGGCGATGCGGTGGAAGGACAGGCCGTCGTAGAAGCCCTTGCGGGCCAGGTAGGCGACCGACGACGCCGTGCGCGGCGCGCGCTTGACGTCCAGCGCGATGTCGATCTCACCGCAGTTGGTGGTCATGACGAGTGTCGCCGGCTTGTTGCGCGGTAGCAGCGTCTTGGGCTTGGCGAGGTGCTGCGCGCCCTTGTTCGTGGCCTTCGCCGGCTGGCAGCCGCCGCCCGAGGATGCGGCAGGCGTGCTCGCGGTGCTGCTCGCGCCCGCGGTGGTCGCGGTCTTCGGCTTGTCGTTGCTCTTGCCGCAGCCGGCGGCGAGCAACAGGAGCAGGGCGGCGGTGAGGGCGAGCATCGGGCGGGACATGGGCGGTCAGGATAATCACGGGCTCCGTGAAGCTGTCTCACCTCCTGGCCGGCTACGACCATGTGCTCCTGGACCTCGACGGCTGCGTGTGGGTGGGCGACGACGCCACGCCCCGCGCGGCCGAGGCCGTCGACGCGCTGCGCGCGGCGGGCAAAGGGGTCGCCTTCGTGACCAACGACGGGCGCCACTCCACCGAGGACTTCGTGCGCAAGCTGTGGGGCCTGGGCCTGCGCGCGTCGGTCGAGGAGGTCGTCACAGTCGGTGCGGCGCTGCAGTTCATGCTCGCCTCCACGCCTGCCTGGCGGCGCGCGTTCGTCATCGGGTCGGAGGCGATCCACCGCCACGTCGAGGCCGCGGGCGTGCGCGAGACGATGGACGGCGCCGACGTCGTCGTCATCGCGGGCCACGAGCGCTTCGACTACGAGGAGCTGCGCCTCGCGGTTCGGGCGATCCTCGGCGGCGCCCAGGCCGTCTGCACGTCGCGCGACGCCACCTTCCCGATGTCCGACGGCCCCTGGCCCGGCACCGGCCCGATCGTCGCGGCGGTCGAGGCCGCCACCGGCGTGGAGGCGGTCACGATCGGCAAGCCGTCGCCCGACATCTTCCGCACGGCGCTGGACCGCCTCGGCCCGGGTCGCGCGCTCGTCATCGGCGACCGCGCCGACACCGACCTGGCCGGAGCCGGCGCCGCCGGGCTCGACGGCGCCCTGGTCGGCGGAGAGCGCTCCGACGACGCGGTCGGCCACGCGACTACCCTCGCGGACCTGGTGCTCGTGTGATCGCGCTCATCGTCAACCCCTCCGCCGGCGGCGGACGCGCCGCGAACGCCCTGCCGAAGGTGCAGGAGCGGCTGCGCGCGCTCGGCGTCGAGCATCACACCGAGCTCACCCGCGACCTCCCCCACGCCCAGGACCTGGCCCGCAGCGCCGCGGCGGCAGGCGAGCCGGCGGTCGTCCTGAGCGGCGACGGCCTGATCGGCGCGGTCGCGCACGTGCTGCGCGGGCACCCCGGAGCGGTGATGGGCGTGCTTCCCGGCGGGCGCGGCAACGACTTCGCCCGCGTCGCCGGGATCCCGCTCGACGTCGTCGAGGCCTGCGGCGTGATCGCTCACGGCGAGCCGCGCGCGGTGGACCTCGGCGACGTGGACGGCGCCACGTTCATCGGCATCGCCTCGCTCGGATTCGATTCCGAGGCAAACCGGATCGCCAACGAGGCGCCGCCGCAGCTCGGCAGCCTGGTCTACGCCTACGGAGCGTTGCGCGCGCTCGCCGCCTGGAAGCACGCCGCCTTCGAGGTCACCGTCGACGGCCAGGCGCGGGCGTTCAGCGGCTGGAGCGTCGCCTGCGCGAACTCGAAGGCCTACGGCGGTGGCATGTTCATGGCACCCGACGCCGACCTGCACGACGGCAGGCTCGACGTCGTGATCAGCGAGGCGACGAGCAAGGCGAAGTTCCTGCGCGTGCTGCCCGCGGTGTTCAAGGGCCGGCACGTCGACGAGCCGACGGTGCACGTGCTGCGCGGCGCGGAGGTGCGGATCAGCGCCGACCGGCCGTTCACGGTCTACGCCGACGGCGACCCGATCGCGGAGCTGCCGTGCACCGTGCGCGCGGTCCCCGACGCGGTGAAGGTGCTGCTGCCGGCGTGAGGGCCAGCGAGCTCGCAGCACGAGCCGCCGCAGCCGCCTCCCGCACGGCCGGCCGCGGTGGCACCTCGCTACCCGGGAAGCTGCTGCTGCGACTCGAGCCGCGCGCGATCGAGCGCCTCGCCCGGCCGCTGGACAGCGCGATCCTGTCGGCCACCAACGGCAAGACGACCACGGCCGCGATGACCGCGCGGATCCTCGAGCGCGGCGGGCACACGCTGGTGCACAACCGCTCGGGGGCGAACATGGCGGGCGGCGTCGCGACCGCGCTCGTGCAGGGGCGCGGCGACGTTGGCCTGTTCGAGGTCGACGAGTTCTGGCTGCCGCAGGTGCTGCCCCAGGTCCGGCCGCGCACCCTGCTGCTGGCGAACCTGTTCCGCGACCAGCTCGACCGCTACGGGGAGCTCGAGACGATCGCCGAGCGCTGGTCGGAGGCGCTCGCCGCCACGCCGGTGCAGCAGTTGGTGCTGAACGCGGACGACCCCGTCGTCGCGGACCTCGGGCGGCGGGCACACGGCCGCGAAGCGGCTGGGTCGCGAGAGGCGCTGTACTTCGGCGTCGAGGACGAGGGCATGGCGATGGCGCAGATGCAGCACGCCGCCGACGCCAAGCACTGCCGCCGCTGCGGCGCCGCCTACGTCTACGAGGCGATCTTCATGGGCCACCTGGGGCACTACCACTGCCCCAACTGCGATGCGCGGCGCCCGCAGGCGCGGGTCACCGCGCACCACATCACGCTGCAGGGCACGCACAGCGCGCGGTTCGAGCTGCGGACTCCGGCGGGCATCGCCGACGTCGACCTGCCGCTGCCGGGTCTCTACAACGTCTACAACGCACTCGGCGCGGCCGCCGTGGGCCTTGCGATGGGCGCGTCGCTGGACGACGTGGTGGCCGGGCTGCAGGAGGTCTCCCCCGCCTTCGGGCGCGCCGAGACGATCCGGCTGCGCGACCGCGACCTGTCGATCCTGCTCGTGAAGAACCCGGCCGGGGCCAACGAGGTGCTCCGCACGCTGACCCTCGAGCCGGGTGAGCACGACCTTCTTGCCGTGCTGAACGACAACGTCGCCGACGGCCGCGACGTGAGCTGGGTCTGGGACGCCGACTTCGAGGTGATCGCCGACCGCGTGCGGCGCGTGACGTGCAGCGGCACCCGCGCTGCCGAGATGGCCGTGCGGATGAAGTACGCGGGCGTCCCGGCCGAGCGGATCGTCGTACGCGAGAGCCTGGCCGGCGGGCTGGACGCCGCGATCGGCGACGGCGACGGCCCGCTGTACGCCCTGCCGACCTACACCGCGATGCTCTCGCTGCGCGAGGAGCTGGTGCAGCGCGGCGCGGCGAAGGGGTCGTTCGCGTGATCGCCGTCGACGTCGTCTGGCACGACCTGGAGTGCGGCGGGTACGCCGACGACCTGCCGCTCTGGCGCGAGCTCGCCGGCGAGGGCCCCGTCCTGGACCTCGGCTGCGGCACCGGGCGCGTCGCGCTCGACCTGGCCGCCCGCGGCGTGCCGGTCGTCGGCCTGGACGTCGACGGCGCCCTGCTCGCCGCGCTGCGCGAGCGCGCCGGCGGGGCGCCGGTCGAGACGGTTTGCGCGGACGCGCGGTCCTTCGACCTCGGGCGAACGTTCCCCGTCGTCCTCGCCCCCATGCAGACGATCCAGCTGCTCGGCGGCCGCGACGAGCGCGCCGCGATGCTCGCCTGCGTCCGCGCGCACCTGGAGCCCGGCGGGTTGTTCGCCGCCGCGCTGGCCGACGCCCTGGAGGGCTTCGACGAGGGCGAGATGACGCCGCCGATGCCGGACGTCCTGGAACTGGACGGGATCGTCTACTTCTCCCAGCCGGTCGCGATGCGCAACGACGGCAACGCGGTTGCGATCCATCGCGTGCGCGAGGTCGTGGATCGTGACGGGGGCCGCACGTCGGGCCGGGACGTCGTGCGGCTCGAGCGGCTGGAGCCCTCCGAGCTCGAGCTCGAGGCGGCCGGGCACGGCCTCACCGCGCTCGAGCGGCGCCACATCGCGGAGAGCGACGACTACGTCGGGTCCGTGGTGGTGATGCTCCGTGGCTGACGCGAAGCTGCGCATCTGCGCTCTGTATCCCGACCTGATGAACATCTACGCGGACCGCGGCAACCTGCTCCTGCTCGAGCGCCGCTGCGGCTGGCGCGGCATCGGCTTCGAGGTCACGCCGGCCGGGCTCGGCGACGCGATCGACCCAGAGGCCCACGACCTCTTCTACCTCGGGGGCGGCCAGGATCGCGACCAGCTGCTGTGCGCCCAGGACCTGGTCGAGACCAAGCGCGACGCGCTGCACGCCGCCGCGGCGGCCGGCAAGGTCGTGCTCGGCGTCTGCGGCGGCTTTCAGCTGCTCGGCCACACGTACGCGTTCGGCGCCGACGAGGTGCCCGGCGTCGGCCTGGTGGATCTCCGGACCGTTCGCAGCGAGACCGGGCCGCGACTCATCGGCAACGTCGCGATCGAGGTCGATCTGCCCGGCACGGACGGCCCGAGCGTCCTCGCCGGCTTCGAGAACCACGGCGGCCGCACCCACCTCGGCGCCGGCGAGCAGCCGCTGGGCCGCGTGCTGCGCGGCCACGGCAACACCGGCGAGTCGGGCTTCGAAGGCGTGATCCGCGACGGCGTCATCGGTACGTACCTGCACGGCCCGCTGCTGCCGAAGAACGCCTGGTTCGCCGACTGGCTCGTGCGGCGCGCCCTCGGCCTCGAGGCACTGGCACCGCTCGACGACAGGCTCGAGGACGCCGCGCACGCGGCCGCCCGCCGGGCGGCGGGTGTGTGACCGGGTAGGATCCCCGAAGCCGGTTCGCGCCCGGCCCGCTGCTCCTGGTGCCCACCGAACACACCGCCCACGAAGAGGGGCCGTCGGCCTTGCACCGCACGGCGGCCGCCACGGTCGAGTTCGTCCACGTCGCCAAGCAGTACCCCGGCCAGGACGAGCCCGCGATCCGCGACCTGAGCTTCACCGTTCCCGCGGGCGAGGTGTGCGTGCTCGTCGGCCCCTCGGGCTGCGGCAAGACGACGGCGATGCGGCTCGTCAACAGGATGATCGAGCTCACCAGCGGCGACATCCTGCTCGATGGCTCCAGCATCAAGGGCCGCGACACGGCGCAGCTGCGCCGCGAGATCGGCTACGCGATCCAGCAGGTCGGCCTGTTCCCGCACGTCAACGTCGGCGACAACATCGCCACGGTGCCGCGGCTGCTGGGCTGGGACAAGGGTCGCATCCGCTCGCGCGTCGACGAGCTGCTCGAGCTCGTCGGGCTGGAGCCGGAGATGCGCAGGCGCTATCCGGCGCAGCTCAGCGGCGGCCAGCGCCAGCGCGTCGGCGTGGCGCGCGCGCTCGCCGCCGACCCGCCGCTGATGCTCATGGACGAGCCGTTCGGCGCGATCGACCCGATCACCCGCGCGCGCCTTCAGGACGAGTTCCTGCGCCTGCAGAACGAGATCCGCAAGACGGTCCTGTTCGTCACCCATGACATCGACGAGGCGATCAAGATGGGCGACCGGATCGCGGTGCTGCGCCACGGCGGCGAGCTCGCCCAGTTCGCCACGCCGGCCGACCTGCTGATGCGCCCCGCCGACGAGTTCGTCGAGCAGTTCGTCGGCGCCGACCGCGCGCTCAAGCGCCTGGCGCTCACGCGCGTGCGCGACGTCGACCTGCGTGTCCTCATGCCCGAGCACGAGAGAGACGGGCATCCGCGCATCGACGAGGGCGTGCCGCTGCGCGATGCGCTGGCCGAGCTGCTGCAGGCCGGCCGCCAGGAGGGCATCGTCGTCGACGCCGCCGGCAAGGAGCGCGGCGTGATCTCGATCGACCTGATCTCCCGATCGCTGGAGCCGCCGGCGTGATCGCACAGACGGTCATCCCGGACTTCGGCGGCGGCGAGGGCTCGTGCGTGCGCGAGAACAAGGGCTTCTGCTGGAACTGGGTCAAGGACAACTGGGGCGACACGCTGTGGCCTGCCGTGCGCCAGCACGTCGAGCTGACGGCGATCGCGGTGGTGATCGGCTTCGCGATCGCGTTCGGGCTGGCGCTGCTCGCCCACCGCCGGCGCCGCCTCGAGGCGCCGATCACCGTCACGACCGGCGTCCTGTACACGATCCCCTCCCTGGCGCTGTTCCAGATCCTCGTTGGCTTCAGCTTCCTCGGCCTCAACCGGCTGACGGTCGAGATCGCGCTCGTCAGCTACACGTTGCTGATCCTGTTCCGGAACACGCTCGAAGGTCTGCGTGGCGTGCCGGCCGAGGTCCGTGAGGCGGCGGAGGGCATGGGCCTGACTCGCCGCCAGGTGCTCGCGAAGGTCGAGCTGCCGCTGGCGCTGCCGGCGATCGTCGCGGGGCTGCGGATCGCCACCGTCACGGTCATCAGCCTCGCGACCGTGGCGGCATTCATCGACGACGAGGGCCTGGGCTCCCCCATCTTCCGCGCGATCCAGTCCAACGTCTTCAAGACCGAGCTGCTGGCGGCCGGCGGCCTGGCGGTCGCTCTGGCGCTGCTCGCCGACGCGGTGCTCGTGATCGCACAGCGCCTCGTGACCCCCTGGGCCCGGAGGCAGCGCGCATGAGGCCCGTGCTCGACGGCTTCCCGTGGATCACCGACAACCTGTCGCTCGTCTTCGACAAGACCGGCGTGCACCTGCTGATCGCCGCGCTGGCACTGCTGATCGCGATCGCGGTGGCCACGCCGATCGGCGTCTGGCTCGGTCACATTCACCGCGGCTCGTTCGCTGCGATCAACATCTCGAACGTCGGCCGCGCGCTGCCCTCGCTGGCCGTGATCGCGATCGCGATCGGCGTCGTCGGGCTCGGGCGCAACACGCTGATCCTGGCGCTCGTCGTGCTGGCCGCGCCGGTGATCCTGACGAATGCCTACGTGGCGGTGGACGGTGTCGACCGCGACGTCGTCGACGCCGCGCGCGGCATGGGCCTGCGCGAACGCGACGTGCTCACGCGCGTCGAGCTGCCGCTCGCGCTGCCGCTGTTGTTCGCCGGCATCCGCACCGCAGCCGTCTATGTCGTGGCGACCGTGCCGCTCGGCGCGCTGACAGGCACCGACGGTGGGCTGGGCGACGTGATCGTCAATCAGGCCAGCTACCGGCTCGAGGGCGTCGTCGGCGCCGCGATCTGCGTGGCGATCCTCGCACTGCTCATCGACGGGCTGTTCGCGGCGATGCAACGCGTCGTCACCCCGCGCGGGCTGCGCGGGCACATCGATTTCGCTGCCGTGCAGACGGCGGCGGCAGGCAACCCACAAGAGGAAGGGACACCGTGACCAACCGCAAATGGACCAGGACACTCGCTGCACTCCTGGCGGTGGCGCTCGCCATCGCCGTCGCCGCGTGCGGCAGCGACGACAACTCGGGCTCCTCCTCGAGCTCGTCTTCCTCTTCGTCGTCGTCGGGCTCCGACCAGCCCGGCAAGGGCAAGCCGCCGGTGACGATCGGGGACAAGAACTTCACCGAGCAGTACATCCTGGGCGAGCTCTACGCCCAGGCGCTGCGGGCGAAGGGCTACACCGTGAAGGTCAAGTCGAACATCGGCTCCTCGGAGATCATCGACAAGGCGCTGACCTCCGGGAAGCTGGACTTCTACCCCGAGTACACCGGCGTGATCCTGTCAGAGCTGGCGCACGCCAAGCAGCGTCCGGCCAACCCGGACGAGGCCTATGACGCGGCCAAGAAGTTCGAGGAGGGCCGCGGGTTCACGATGCTCGACAAGACGCCGTTCTTCGACAGCGATGCGATCGCGGTCAAGCCGGACTTCGCCTCCAAGAACGGGCTGGAGTCGGTCGCCGACCTCAAGAAGCTCGGCAGCAAGCTGCGCCTCGGCGCCCCGCCGGAGTTCAAGACGCGCTTCGAGGGCCTGATCGGCCTGAAGAAGTCCTATGGCGTGACCCCGACGTTCAAGCCACTGGCCATCGGCCTGCAGTACAAGGCCCTGGACAGCGGCAAGATCGACGCCGCCGACGTCTTCACGACCGACGGCGCGCTGCAGGGCGGCAAGTACAAGATCCTCAAGGACCCGAAGTTCATCTTCGGCTTCCAGAACGTCTCGCCGATCGTGTCGCAGAAGGTCCTCGACGCACAGGGACCGGACTTCGCCGACACGCTCAACGCCGTCAGCGCGAAGCTGACGACGGAGGCGATGCAGAAGATGAACGCCGCCGTGGACCTGGACAAGCAGAAGCCGGCCTCGGTCGCCAAGCAGTTCCTGCAGGCGAACGGGTTGCTGTAGGGCCTAGGAGCCGCTGGAGCCGAAGCCGCCGCTGCCGCGCGAGGTGTCCCCGAGGTCGTCGGTCTCGACGACCTCGGGCGCCTCGACGTCGACGACGACCAGCTGGGCGATGCGGTCGCCGGCCTGCGCGCGGAAGGGCCGGTTGCGGTCGGTGTTGAGCAGGAGCACCTGGACCTCGCCGCGGTAGCCCTCGTCGATCAGACCGGGCGCGTTGACGAGCGAGATGCCGTGGCGGGCGGCGAGCCCGCTGCGCGGCAGCACCAGGCCGG
>Ga0308176_10000787_pt1 | contig 19801 bp, 31 predicted proteins | sample PhyCR2_3_FD_203890 | JGI IMG/M metagenome (GOLD analysis project Ga0308176, IMG submission 203890) | Soil microbial communities from UC Gill Tract Community Farm, Albany, California, United States - DLSLS.C.R2 | ecosystem: Environmental > Terrestrial > Soil > Agricultural land | place: USA... | reverse complement strand
GAATTCTTGCCCGGTAGCCAAGTAGGCCGATTCGCGTTTGAAGATGAAAATGAGCGAGTGCTGGCAAATGGCGGCAAGGCCGCGCTCGGCAAGCCTGTGCTGTTGGGGATCACGAAGGCAGCCCTGACGACGGACAGCTTTATTTCAGCGGCATCCTTCCAGGAGACGACGCGTGTCTTGACGGAAGCGTCGATCAACGGCAAGGAGGACGGGCTGTTGGGCTTAAAAGAAAACGTCATTGTTGGGCGGCTCATTCCGGCCGGGACCGGATTTGACGAATATCGCGACACGTTTGTCATTAGCCCGAAACAGGAATCGCACGTGACTGAATTGGCCGGCGAACCTGTCGGTATAGGACAAGAGGCGCCACAAAACGTGGAAACCGGATCGAGCAGTGGATAAAAACCTCTCTGCTTGCTTGACAGTGGGCTCGCGCCTCATTATAATTCGTCGGCTTTGGGCGAGTAGACAATAGGAAATTCGAATGCCAACGATCAATCAATTAGTGCGACAGGGAAGACGGAAGGCGAAGGGTAAGACAAAGAGTCCAGCCCTGAAGCGCTGTCCGCAGAAGCGGGGCGTGTGCATCAGGGTGTATACCTCAACGCCAAAAAAACCGAACTCGGCGTTACGGAAGGTGACTCGTGTGCGTCTCACGAACGGGATGGAGGTGACGTCGTACATTCCGGGTGTGGGACATAATCTGCAAGAGCACTCCATCGTGCTGGTCCGTGGAGGCCGCGTCAAGGATTTGCCTGGTGTCCGGTATCACATCGTTCGTGGCGCGCTGGATGCCGTTGGAGTCGCCAATCGTAAGCAAAGCAGGTCGAAGTACGGCGCGAAGCGCCCGAAGTAAATTCCACCGACTTTTAGTAAAGAAGAAAAAGATGCCAAGACGACGTATATTTGGACAACGAGAGGTAACTCCTGATCCGCGGTATCACGATAAGCTGGTGGGGAAGTTTATTAATGTGATGATGTACGGCGGAAAGAAGAGTACTGCGGAGCGAGTGTGCTATGGCGCATTCGATGTTATTCAGGAGAAGACTGGCAACGATCCCCTCAAGGTATTTCGGTCGGCGCTCGATAATGTGAAGCCTATTGTGGAAGTGAAGTCGCGTCGGGTGGGGGGCGCCTCCTATCAAGTGCCGGTTGAGATACGTCCGGTTCGGCGAATGTCATTGGCGTTACGCTGGATCTCGGAATATTCCAAGGCGCGCGGCGGGAAGAGTATGGCTGAGAAGTTGGCTGGTGAACTGCTTGATGCGTCCAACAATACTGGCGCATCAGTTAAGAAGCGAGAAGATACACACCGAATGGCCGAGGCCAATAAGGCCTTTGCGCATTACCGCTGGTAAGCAGCGTTCATAGTAACAGTTTATTGTGCTGCAGTTGGCCGTGCTGCGAGTTGCAGGTAGGTCGACCTGTATCGCCGGCGATGGTGCTGCAGCATCGTTATTTTCGGAGGTTTCACGTGGCCAGGCGAGTTTCCCTGGATCGGACCAGAAATATCGGCATCATGGCGCATATCGATGCTGGGAAAACGACGACAACTGAACGCATCCTGTTCTACACCGGCGTGTCGCACAGAATGGGTGAGGTGCACGATGGCGCCGCCACCATGGATTGGATGGAGCAGGAACGCGAGCGTGGAATCACCATTACGTCCGCGGCGACGACCTGTTACTGGAAAGATTATCGTATCAATATTATCGATACGCCTGGGCACGTCGATTTCACCATCGAGGTCGAGCGGTCCCTTCGTGTCCTTGACGGGGCCGTCACCGTTTTTGATTCCGTCCAGGGTGTCGAGCCGCAATCTGAAACAGTGTGGCGCCAGGCGGATAAGTACCATGTGCCGCGCATCGCCTTTATGAATAAGATGGATCGCATCGGCGCTGATTTTTTCGCCAGCGTGCAATCGATGGTCGATCGGCTGGGAGCCGCTCCTGTCCCGATTCAATTGCCGATTGGGCGTGAAGGGGAGTTCAAGGGGTGCATCGACCTCATTACGATGAAGGCCTACGTGTACGACGACGATTCGTTGGGCGCGAAGTACAAGGTCGAGGAGATTCCCGCCAATATGGCCGAGTTGTCTCGTGAGTATCGCGAGAAAATGCTGGAAGCCGTGGCTGAATATGACGAGCAGGTATTGGAAAAGTACTTAAATGGCGAGACGCTGACCGAAGAAGAAGTGAAGAAGGCTATTCGTGCCGGAGCAGTTAGCATGAAAGTGACGCCGGTGCTCTGTGGGGCCTCCTTCAAGAATAAGGGCGTGCAGCAATTGCTCGATGGTGTCGTGGATTTCCTTCCGTCCCCATTGGATATTCCGCCGGTAACGGGGCTCGATCCTTCCACTGGGAAGGAATTACTCCGCCATGCGAACGACAGCGACCCATTTTCCGCATTAGCCTTTAAGATCATGACGGATCCGTTCGCCGGTCAGCTCACCTATTTTCGTGTCTATTCCGGCACGCTCAAAACGGGAACGACGGTCTATAACATTACGAAGAACACGAAAGAACGAATCGGGCGACTGCTGAAAATGCATGCCAACAAGCGAGAAGATATTGACGAAGTGTATGCCGGCGACATCGCCGCCGCGGTGGGGCTCAAAGGAGCGACGACCGGCGATACGCTCTGCGATGAAAAGCATCCCGTTCTTCTTGAGGTCATGAAATTCCCAGAGCCGGTTATTTCGATGGCGATCGAGCCCAAGACAAAACAGGATCAGGAGAAATTGGGCTTCTCCCTTCAGAAGCTCGCGCAGGAAGATCCGTCCTTCCGAGTGCGAACGGACGAAGAGACCGCGCAGACGATTATTTCCGGAATGGGCGAGTTGCATCTTGAGATCATCGTTGATCGGCTCATGCGCGAGTTTAAGGTTGAGGCGAATGTCGGCAAGCCTGAAGTCGCGTACCGTGAGACGATTCGCCGACATGCCGAGGCCGAAGGAAAGTATATCAAGCAGACGGGCGGGCGCGGTCAATATGGTCATGTCGTGTTGACCGTTGAGCCCAGTGAGCCGGGAAAGGGATTTGAATTCGTCAACAAAGTCGTTGGCGGAACCATCCCTAGGGAATACATCCCAGCCATCGAAAAAGGTGTTCGCGAGAGGATGGAGACGGGGGTCTTGGCCGGGTATCCCATGCGTGATGTGCGTGTGACGGTGATTGATGGCTCATACCACGACGTCGATTCCAACGAAATGGCCTTTAAAATCGCCGCATCCATGGGCTTTCAAGATGGCTGCCGCAGGGCCGATCCAGCTCTGCTGGAGCCGATCATGAAGGTTGAAGTCTTGGTCCCGCAGGAATATATGGGTGACGTCATTGGGAACCTCAATGGCCGCCGGGGCAAGATCCAGGGAATAAAGGTTCGAGCTGGGTCTCAGGCCATTGATGCCGCGGTTCCTTTAAGTGAGATGTTCGGATATGCGACCGATTTGCGTTCGCGCACGCAGGGGCGAGCCACGTATAGCATGGAGTTTGATCGGTACGAGCAGGTTCCCAAGCTGATCGCAGAGCAGATCATTGCAAAGAACCAAGGGACTGCTTGATTTTGGGCTGAGGCGGTTTTTGCTGGTGTCGGCCTAGAAAATAGGTTGACCCAATCGGACGAAGGAGGAGGGTATGGCGAAGGCGAAGTTTGAGCGGCGCAAGCCCCACGTGAATATCGGGACGATCGGGCATGTGGACCATGGCAAGACCACGCTCACGTCCGCCTTGACGAAGATCTGCAGCGAGCGGGGCATGGCCAAGTTTATCAGCTACGATGAAGTGGCCAAGGCGAGCGAATCGCAGGGCCGCCGCGATGCCACCAAGATCATGACCATCGCCATCAGCCACGTCGAATACGAAACCGACAAGCGGCACTATGCCCACGTGGATTGTCCGGGACATGCCGACTACGTCAAGAACATGATCACGGGCGCCGCGCAGATGGACGGGGCGATTTTGGTCGTCAGCGCCGCCGACGGCCCCATGCCGCAGACCCGGGAGCACATTCTGCTGGCCCGGCAGGTGGGCGTGCCGTACGTCGTCGTGTTCTTGAACAAAGCCGACAAGGTGGATGACAAGGAATTACTGGAACTCGTCGAGCTGGAAGTGCGGGAGCTGCTCAGCAAGTACGAATTCCCGGGCGATAAGACCCCCATCATCACGGGGTCGGCCACCAAGGCCATGGAAGGCGATCAGAGCGAGATCGGCGTGCCGTCGATTCTCAAGCTGCTCGAGGCCGTCGATAGCTACATTCCCACTCCCGTGCGGCCCATTGAGAAGCCGTTTCTCATGCCGATCGAAGACGTCTTTACCATCAGCGGCCGGGGCACCGTCGTCACGGGGCGCTGTGAGCGGGGCATCGTCAAGGTCGGCGATGAAATCGAGATCATTGGGTTGCGGCCGACACAGACCACCATCGTCACCGGGGTCGAGATGTTTCGCAAAGTGCTCGATGAAGGACAGGCGGGCGACAACATCGGGGTGCTCTTGCGGGGCACCAAGAAAGAAGATGTGGAGCGTGGGATGGTGTTGGCCAAGCCGAAGAGCATTACCCCGCATACGAAGTTTAAGGCGGAGATTTATGTGTTGACCAAAGAAGAAGGCGGGCGGCATACGCCGTTTTTCAACGGGTACCGGCCGCAGTTTTACTTCCGGACCACGGATGTGACCGGGATCGTGCAGCTCAATCCCGGGGTGGAGATGGTGATGCCGGGGGATAACGTGACGATCAATGCCGAATTGATCTCGCCGATTGCGATGGATCAAGGGTTGCGGTTTGCGGTGCGGGAGGGCGGGAAGACCGTGGGCTCCGGCATCGTCACCGAAATTGTGGCGTAAGAGGCTAGTAGATCCAGTTCAGGCGATGGATCGAGAACCGTCGGGTAGGAGATATTGTGAAGGTTGACCAGCGAATTCGTATCAGATTGAAGGGTTTCGACTATCGCGTCTTGGACCAATCCGTTACCGAGATCGTTGAAACCGTCAAGCGTAGTGGAGCTAAAGTGGCCGGCCCAATTCCTCTGCCCACGCGCATTGAAAAGTTTACGGTTCTGCGCTCAACGCACGTCGATAAAAAGTCGCGGGAGCAGTTCGAGATTCGCACCCATAAGCGGCTTCTCGATATTATGGAGCCGACTCCGGAGACAATGGATGCGCTGATGAAGCTGAACTTGGCGGCAGGCGTCGATGTGGAGATCAAGCTCTGAGCGGTGTGCTGAAAACAGCCGCCAATTTGTTCTCGGCGCAGAAACATCCTCAATGTACCCCAAGGGGGTACGCCTCCTGGCTTTCTTCGCCTGCTGCCTTGTTGGATGACTGTTGTGAGCAACCTGAATAAAGAAATGGTGCAGGGATGACGAACGGTTTGCTCGGAAAAAAAATAGGAATGACGCAGGTCTATGGCGACGGAGGACGCTTGACGACTGTGACGGTCGTTCAAGCTGGTCCGTGCCGTATTTCAGCGATTAAGACGAAGGAGCGGCATGGATACGAGGCTGTGCAATTAGCGTTTGACGAAGTGCCGGCTCGAAAATTGACTAAACCTGAGTTAGGTCATTTAAAAAAGTCGAATCTTCCCCCAACCCGACGCTTAAGGGAATTTAAAAAGACGGGTGAGGTGGAGCTCGGGCAGGTTCTTAAGGCCGATGTGTTTCAGAAGGGCGACTGGGTCGATGTCGAAGGCGTCTCCAAGGGCAAGGGGTTCCAGGGTGTCATGAAGCGACATAATTATCGCGGGGGACCGGAAACCCATGGCTCGATGTTCCATCGCGCGCCTGGTTCTATTGGAGCCAGTTCGCATCCATCGCGTGTGTGGAAGAACAAGGCGTTGCCTGGCCACATGGGGAGCGAACGCGTGACCGTCCAGCGTTTAAAAGTAGTGGAGGCTCGTCCCGATGAAAACCTGCTTTTTATCAGCGGAGCCGTTCCGGGGGCAACCGGTGGTTTTGTGACCGTTCGGAAATCAAAAAAGAGCTGATTATGGCCATTGTCGATGTGCTCGATCTCAACAAGAACAAAGTAGGCTCGGTTGAATTGCATGACGGAGTCTTTGGCGTCAAGGCCGACCCTCAGTTGGTGCATACCGCTGTGGTGATGCAGCAAGCCTGCGAACGGCAGGGAACAGCGTCGACGTTACGGCGTGGAGAGGTAAGCGGCTCCGGGAAAAAACCATGGAAGCAGAAGCATACCGGTCGGGCGAGAGCCGGATCGATTCGGTCTCCGGTCTGGCGCCATGGTGGCATTGTATTCGGCCCGCATCCGCGGAGCTATGCATACAGCATCCCGAAAAAGAAATATCACGCCGCACTTCGTAGCGCGTTGTCTGCTCGTTTAGCGGATGGAGCCGTGATGGTGCTATCGGACTTATCCATCGCCGAGCCGAAGACAAAGCTGTTGGCGAAGGTGTTAACGCACCTCGGGTTGACTGCCACGACGCTGATCGTCCTCGGCGAAGAAGGCACGGTGCTCGAGCGAGCGGCGAGGAACCTTCCTGATGTGAAGTTGGTTACTCCGGAAACTCTCAATGTGTACGATGTTCTTCGCTATCAAGCGATCGTGATTCCGGAGCGTGTCTTATCACGTGTGCAAGAGGTTTGGTCATGAAGCGTGATCCCCAGGATGTTCTCGTGTCGCCGCTGTTGACGGAAAAATTAACGGCCATGCGCGAATCTGCAAACAAAGTGGGTTTCGTAGTGAGGGGAAACGCAAACCGTATCGAAATTAAGCGAGCTGTTGAATTAGCGCTTAAAGTTCGAGTGGAACGGGTCCACGTGATGAATGTTCCCGGGAAGATGAAGCGCTTGGGACGGTTTGCCGGGAAACGCCCGGATTGGAAGAAAGCGATCGTGACCTTGAAGGAAGGCGAGAAGCTGGAGATGTATGAAGGGGCATAGGAACGGAAGGGGTAACAGAATACCTCTGTGCTCGCAGAACGCGCACCGAAGCGGTGCCCGTTCGATGCGCGCAGTGAGAGTTGCCCTGTCTGCCCCGCCGGACAATCTCCAGCAGGAGAAAGAGAGGGTAGGGCAATGGGGCTGAAGCAATATCGACCGACTTCTCCCGGACGGCGGGCCATGATGGTCCTCACGAATGAGGAACTCACGGAGAAGAAACCGGAAAAAAGTCTGACGAAGTTCCATAATCGTTCCGGGGGAAGGAATAACGACGGTCGTATGACGATCCGTTTCCGGGGAAGCGGGCATAAGCGACTGTATCGATCGATTGACTTCAAGCGGGATAAGGTTGGTATTCCTGCCCGGGTCGCAGCCATCGAGTACGATCCGAACAGATCAGCACGCATCGCCTTGTTGGTGTATGTCGATGGAGAAAAACGCTACATCCTGGCTCCGGCCGGTCTCAAGGTAGGAGATGCGGTCCAGTCAGGTCCTCATGCGGAAGTTCGGCCAGGAAATGCGCTCCCGCTCACCATCATGCCCCTTGGCACGACGATTCATAACATCGAGTTGAAGCCGGGCAAAGGCGGTCAATTGATCCGAAGCGCCGGCGGCTTTGCTCAAGTAATGGGCCGGGAAGAAGGATATGTGCAGGTTCGTCTGAAATCCGGGGAGATGCGGCGCATCCTTGGAACCTGTATGGCGACTGTTGGGCAGGTCGGCAACTTGGATCATGAGAATATCTCAGTCGGCAAAGCCGGGCGATCTCGCTGGCTCGGGCGCCGGCCACATGTCCGCGGAGTCGTCATGAATCCGGTCGATCATCCTCATGGCGGCGGCGAAGGGAAATCCGGCCAAGGCAATCCGCATCCCGTGTCACCGTGGGGGGTTCCGACTAAGGGGTACAAGACGAGAAAGAATAAGTCGACCAACAAGTTCATTATCACCCGACGCAAGAAGTAATCGGAGACTCTATGCCGCGTTCAATTAGTAAAGGCGCTTTTGTGGACGATCATCTGCTTAAGAAGATCGAGCGCATGAATGAAAACAAAGACCGGAAAATAATCAAGACATGGTCGCGTCGGTCGACCATCACTCCTGAAATGATTGGCAATACGCTGGCCGTTCATAACGGAAAAAAATTCATCCCGGTCTTCGTGACTGAAAACATGGTCGGCCACAAGCTCGGTGAATTTGCTCCGACCCGCTTTTTCAAGGGGCACGGCGCCGCGAGGACTGAAAAATCTGTGGCGCTGAAGTAAAGGGTGCATAACGTTAATCGTTCATCGTAAGAGGCTTTGCGGTTAACGGATAACGATTAACGGATAGCGAGGGATCGAATGGCAGAAGCAAAAGCAATTCTCCGGTTCGTGCGAGTCGCCCCGCGAAAGGCGAGGCCGGTCATCGACATGATTCGCGGGCAACAAGTGTCGCAAGCCTTGACCATGCTGAAGTTTACGCCACGCGCCGCCGCCAAAGTGGTGGAGAAGGTGTTGCGCTCTGCGGTGGCGAATGCCGAACACAAAGAAATGGGCGATAGCGAATCCATGTGGGTGTCTCGCGCCTATGTCGACTGTGGACCGATTTTTAAACGGTTCCAGGCGCGTGCGATGGGGCGCGCGGCGTCGATCCACAAGCGAACGAGCCATATTACCGTCGTAGTCGAAGCGCCGGACTTGGCCGCTGGAAAATAGTTAGCAGGAGCACTATGGGACAGAAGACGCATCCAATCGGTTATCGACTCGGTTATAGCCGGCCCTGGAGTTCACGGTGGTATGCCGGAAAAGACTTTGCCAAGCTTCTCCACGAGGATATTGCGATTCGGAAAGTCGTCAAGGAGAAGCTGTACCATGCCGGAGTGTCCCGCGTAGAGATCGAGCGGTCAGGCGATCAGACCCGCGTCATTATACATACCGCTCGTCCAGGCATTATTATCGGGCGAAAGGGCGCGGAGGTCGACAAGTTAAAGGCGATGCTCGAAAAGCAGTACGGACGCCAGGTCTACATTACCGTCAAAGAAATTAAGAAGCCCGAATTAGATGCGCAGTTGGTCAGCGAAAACATTGCGGTGCAGCTTGAGAAGCGCGTGGCCTTTCGCCGTGCGATGAAGCGCAGCATTGCGGCCGCTCAACGGTTGGGCGCTCAGGGGATCCGTATTAATGTGGCTGGCCGGCTTGGAGGCGCGGAAATCGCCAGAACCGAATGGTATCGGGAAGGCCGCGTGCCGTTGCATACACTCAGGGCCGATATTGATTACGGCTTTGCAGAGGCGCACACCACCATGGGGCAGATAGGCGTCAAGACATGGATCTATCGTGGTGAAGTTGTTTTCGCTCAGATGCAAAAGAGTGAAGGCGGATTTGAAAGAGGATAGGCGGAGGCGAGGATGCCTCGGGTCGAGGCCCGGCTCGCAGAGCGCGCACGATAAGAATGTGCTCCCTCGATGCGCGCAATAGGCTCAGCCCAGGATCCTCGCTTGATAGAAGTGAGTACGTGCGTGATAGGGAGGCTGAACGGTAGCAGATGCTGGCACCAAAGAAAGTCAAGTTTCGAAAGATGCAAAAGGGCCGCATGCGCGGAAAAGCGTATCGCGGCGGGCAGATTACGCTTGGTGAGTTTGGCCTCAAGGCGTTGGAGCCAGGGTGGGTAACGAGTCGCCAGATCGAAGCGGCCAGAATCGCGATTACCCGGCATGTGAAGCGCGGTGGCCAAGTTTGGACGCGGATTTTTCCGGATAAGCCGATTACGAAGAAGCCGGCGGAAACCCGTATGGGTAAAGGCAAAGGCAACCCGGAATACTGGGTGGCTGTGGTCAAGCCCGGAAGAATTCTTTACGAGATGGATGGCGTGACTCGGGAAGTGGCCCATGAGGCGCTTCGGTTGGCGGCTCATAAGTTGCCCGTGGCGACAAAGTTTGTCGTCCGTGGAGAAATCTGATGGATGTAAAAGACCTTCAAGGAATGGCGGATATCGAACTGCAGGAAAAAGAGCGACAACTGAAGCAAGAAATCTTTAACTTGCGTTTTCAGCTTGCCACCGGCCGGATCGAGAATCCTATGAAGATCCGCCAGACTCGCCGAGATTTGGCCCGAGTGAAGACGGTGTTAACTCAAAAAATGACGGCAAGCAAAGGTCGTGGATCATGAGCGAGCGATCGGAGAAGCGACGAAATTGGTTTGGAAATGTGGTGAGCGACAAGATGGATAAGACCGTCGTGGTCGCGGTGGATCGGTTTGTCCGGCATCCTGTGTATCATAAAGTATTGCGCCGCGTGACCAAGCTGAAGGCGCACGATGAAGGGAATGTGTGCAAGGTCGGGGACCGGGTGAAGCTGATACAGACGCGGCCGATCAGCAAACATAAGCATTGGCGAGTGGTGCAAGTCATGCAGCGAGGCCAGTCTGAATCATGATCCAGAATTATACCTATATGGATGTAGCCGATAACTCCGGCGCCAAGCAAGTGATGTGTTTCCACGTCTTGGGAGGATCCAAGCGCCGGTACGGGTCGCTTGGCGACATCGTTGTGGTGGCCGTCAAGGAAGCCATCCCCCAGGCAACCGTGAAGAAGGGCGATGTGAGCAAGGCGGTAATTGTTCGGACGACCAAGGGGGTCCGTCGAGAAGACGGTTCCTACATTAAGTTCGACCGGAACGCCTGTGTCTTGATCAATGCGCAGGGCGAACCGATCGGAACCCGTATCTTTGGGCCGGTAGCCAGAGAACTGCGCTGGAAGAAATTCATGAAAATTATCTCATTAGCTCCGGAAGTGTTGTAGCAAGGAATAGAATGAGCGCATCAATAGCCAAGACGAAGATTAAGAAGGGCGATACGGTGATGGTCACAACCGGTCGTGAACGCGGGAAGACCGGGAAGGTGCTGTCGCTTCACCTCAGTGAAGGTAAGGTGATCGTCGAAAAGTTAAATCTTATCAAGCGGCATACCAAGCCGAATCAAAAAGTGAAACAAGGCGGTATCATCGAGCGAGAGGCGCCGCTTGCGCTCGCCAACGTCATGTTCCTCTGTGGCAATTGCAGCAAGCCGGTTCGTCTTGGCATCAAGCAATTGAATGATGGACGGCGGGTTCGTGTCTGCAAGAAATGCCAAGAAGTCATCGAACGGACATAAGGGAAGGGTGCGATGGCCAAGACGGAAAAACCATCGGCCGGTAAGGCCTCAGAGAAAAAAGTAAAGAAGGAGGCCACGGGTCAGAAGAAAGAACTTCGCCCCGAGGCTGCCCCTCCTAGCAAGGCTCCTAAAGGTCAGGACGAGCCAAAACTTACGCCTCGCTTGAGAGAGACGTATCGCAATCAGATCGTGCCGGCCTTGATGAAAGAGTTTGGGTATAAAAATCCGATGCAGGTGCCGAAGGTTGAGCGAGTCGTCTTGAATGTCGGAATGGGAGAAGCCATCCAAAATGTGAAATTGCTGGAAAGCGCCGTGACGGAGTTAGGCATTATCACGGGACAGCGACCGGTGGTGACCAAGGCGAAGAAAGCCATTGCCGGATTTAAGCTTCGCCAGGGGATGCCGATCGGCGCCAAGGTCACGCTTCGCAATGACCGGATGTATGAATTTCTCGATCGCCTTGTGACGCTCGCGCTTCCGCGCATACGAGATTTTCGGGGCGTTTCGCCTAAAGCATTTGACGGCCGGGGGAATTATACGCTAGGGCTCAAAGAGCAATTAATTTTCCCGGAGATCCAGTACGACAGTGTGGCCTCCATTCATGGCATGGATATTACGATTGTGACCACGGCCGCCACCAATGATGAAGGCAAGGCCCTGCTTCGTCACATGGGGATGCCTTTTAGAACGTAGACCCACTTCCTTATAGGAAACGGAGTGCACGGTGTCGAGAAAAGCATTACGAAATAAAGCAGCAGTGAAATCAAAGTTTCCTACACGCGACTACAATCGTTGTCCGCAGTGTGGGCGCGTGCGAGGGTTTCTCCGGCGTTTTCGCCTATGTCGGATCTGTTTCCGATTCTTGAGCTTAAAAGGCGAAATTCCCGGAGTCAGGAAGTCAAGTTGGTAGGGCTGAGCAGAATTATGAGTGTTTCGTGCTTTGTTCTGAGTTGCCCTAAGGACTCACAAACTAAAAATTAAACTTCGGGTGTGGAATCATGATGACTGATCCGATCGCTGACCTTCTGACGAGAATTAAGAATGCGTTGGGCCGTAGCCATGCCTCGGTAACGGTGCCCGCTTCCAAGCTTAAGGTGGAGATCTTGCGCGTCCTAAAAGCGGAGGGTTTTATTGGGCAATATGAGCGCGAGCAAGTTGACGGACATCCCGTCTTAAAAATTCAGTTGCGGTATATCGGTGAAAAGGAATCAGTGATCACCGGTATTCGCCGAATCAGCCGTCCTGGGAAGCGAGTGTATGTGGGCTGTCGTGAGCTCACCCGAGTGTTAAACGGAATGGGGTTGTCCATTGTCTCTACCTCCAAAGGGCTCATGACCGATCAAGAATCTCGACGAGCCGGTCTCGGTGGGGAAGTACTTTGCCAAGTATGGTAAACACGAATCGATCATGGGCGCGCTTCTAAGATCAAGAAATCTCTGATAAATACACCTGATATTGAATCGTAAAGGGTTTAATTATGTCGCGGGTCGGACGCAAACTCATTCCTCTCCCCAAGGGCGTCGAGATCAACTCAAGTGGGCAGACCGTCTCTGTGAAGGGACCGTTGGGCCGCTTGGAGTGGCCACTGGTTCATAACCTTTCTATCGCGGTGGTCGACGGCCATATGCAGGTCAATCGGTCCGGTGATGAACCAAAGATAAGAGCCTTGCACGGCCTCGCCCGCGCCGAGTTGAGTAACATGGTGATGGGGGTCACGAAAGGATATGAGCGCACGCTGGAAATTACCGGGGTCGGCTATAAGGCTCAACTGCAAGGCAAGAGCCTCAGTTTGAATGTCGGATATACGCATCCCGTCGTCTACGACCTCCCGGCAGGCGTGGAAGCAAAAGTGGATAAGCAGACGATTATCACGATTAAGGGAAGCGATAAGCGGAAGGTGGGGCAAGCCGCGGCTGATCTGCGCGCGATTAAACCGCCTGATGTCTACAAACAAAAGGGCATTCGATATGCCGGTGAAACGCTTCGCAAGAAGGAAGGCAAGACCGGAAAGTAGGTTGAAGCTATGCTGACGAATGAAAAAGCTGAAAAACTAGCACGAAGAAAGCGGCGTGTCCGTCAACGGATATTTGGGGGATTGGCCCGCCCCCGCTTGAGCGTGTTCCGGAGCAAGAAGCACATCTATGCCCAGATCATCGACGATATCAACGGGAAGACATTAGCGGCCGCATCCACGCTGGATAAAGATTTGAAGTCGGCACTGAGCTCGAGCAAGCCCATGGACGCCGCGAAAGCAGTGGGTCATGCATTGGCCGATCGAGCGAAGGCGGCGAATGTGGAAGCCGTCGTGTTCGATCGCGGCGGCCGTCTTTTCCATGGTCGTATCAAGGCATTGGCGGAAGCATCTCGCGAGCGCGGTCTGAAATTCTAAGAGGATGCTGAAAAAGATCCCCAACTTCGTTCTCGGTCGTTTGTCCGCCTCAACGTAGCTCTGCTACGCCTCGGCGACCAAATTCCCTGCGGCCTCGTTGGCTGATCTTTTTGAGCATCCTCCTCGGTAAACAGTGAAGGAGAGGAGCATGATCCGTGCGTGTAAATCCTGAAGAGCTGAATCTGAAAGATAAGGTCGTGTTTATCAACCGTGTCGCGAAGGTGGTGAAAGGCGGCAAGCGGTTCAACTTCTGCGCGCTGGTCGTCGTCGGAGACGGCCAGGGGTGGGTGGGGATCGGCAAAGGGAAGGCCGCCGAGGTCCCCGCGGCCATTTCAAAAGCCGTGGAGCAGGCCAAGAAACATCTCGTTCATATTCCGCTCAAAGAGCTCACCATTCCCCATGTCGTCCATGGATTGTTCGGTGGCGAGCATGTCCTCTTGAAACCGGCCGCTCCGGGCACCGGGATTATTGCCGGTGGGGCGGTCCGGGCCGTCGTGGAACTTGCCGGCGCGCAAAATATCGTCGCAAAAACACTAGGCCGAGGGAATCCGTTTAATACGGTTCGGGCAACGATTGACGGTCTCTGTCAGCTCAGAGATCCACAGGAGGTCGCGCGTATTCGCCGCAGTGGCCTTCAACAGGTAGGGTAATCATGTTAGCTTCTCAGAGTAAACACCAGGGATTCTCGATTACGTTGAAGCGGAGTCCTATTGGAACTCCGTCGTGCCATCGTCTCGTATTGCGTGGATTGGGTCTTCGAAAAATGCACGATACGGTGACCCGACCGGATACGCTACAAGTTCGAGGGATGATTCACAAGGTCGTCTATTTGTTGGAAGTGAAACCATTATGAAACTCTCTGAATTAGCGCCCTCCCCCGGGGCGCATAAGCGAAGGAAGCGTATCGGCCGAGGCCCCGGGTCGGGTCACGGCAAGACCGCAACCAAAGGGCATAAGGGATTATTGGCGAGATCGGGAGGGGGGAAGCGTCCTGGCTTTGAAGGCGGCCAGATGCCGCTGGCCCGGCGTGTGCCTAAATACGGGTTTACCAATACCTTCCGCATTTCTTACGCCGTGATCAATCTCAAAACGCTGTCGAATCTTGGCGAAGTAGCGGAGATCACCCCTCAAGTGTTGGTGGAGGCCGGACTCATCAAAAAGAAGCGCCAACGGATTAAGATCCTCGGCCAAGGTGAGCTCAGCAGGCCAATAGTGGTCCAAGCCCATAAATTCAGCAAGTCAGCGGAGGAGAAAATCAGGGCTGCCGGCGGGCGGACTGAGGTTATCGCCGGTGCTTGAACGACTCGCCACGAGCTTTCAGAATATCTTTAAGATCCCGGAACTGCGGATCCGGATTCTTTTTACGCTGTTCATGCTCGCAGTGTATCGAATCGGGGCGCATGTGCCGACCCCAGGCATTAACAATGATGAGTTGGCCAAATTTCTTCAGAAGGAAGGCGGTGCGCTCCTCGGTTTCTTAGACATTTTTTCGGGCGGCGCGCTGTCACGGCTGACGATCTTTGCGCTGGGCATTATGCCCTATATCAGCGCATCGATCATTTTACAGTTGTTGACTGTCGTGATTCCGCATCTTTCGAAGCTGGCGAAGGAGGGTGAGCGCGGTCGTAAAAAGATTATCCAATATACCCGTTTCGGCACGATCGGCATCGCCCTGATTCAAGGGTTCGGCATCGCAGTCGGCCTTGAAGGCATGAATCAAGGGGCTTTTGTCCTGACGCCTGGATGGGCCTTTCGTCTCATGACGGTGATTACCCTCACGGCCGGCACCGCGTTTCTGATGTGGCTTGGGGAACAAATTACCGAACGCGGTATCGGGAATGGTATCTCGCTCATTATCTTCGCAGGTATTGTGGCGCGATTACCGAACGCGATCGCCCAAACCTACGATCTCTATCAGATTGGACAGCTCAGCTTCCTGTTGCTGGTAGTGCTGACGGCGGTGATGCTGGGAGTTGTGGCTGCCATCGTCTTTCTCGAAAGCGGACGAAGGAAAATCGCCGTTCAGTATGCGAAACGCGTGATCGGTCGGCGTGTGTATGGGGGACAAAGTACCCATATTCCGCTTAAGATCAATACGGCGGGTGTCATCCCGCCTATTTTTGCTTCGTCCATCATTGCATTTCCGGCCACCATCGCCGGCTTTATTCAAGTGCCGTGGGTGCAGTCGATCGGCGCGCAATTGGCGCCCGGCTCGCTGCTCTATACGCTCATGTACGTCGCACTGATTGTGTTCTTTTGTTTTTTCTATACTGCTGTGGTGCTCAATCCTGTCGATATGGCCGACAATATGAAAAAGTACGGCGGCTTTATTCCCGGGATTCGGCCTGGACAACGCACATCCGATTACATCTATAAGGTATTGACCAGAATTACGCTTGTAGGGGCGGTCTACTTGGCCATTGTCTGCGTGATTCCTGAAATTTTGATTTACCGTCTAAACGTCCCGTTCTATTTCGGCGGAACATCATTGCTCATCGTGATCGGTGTGGGATTGGATACGGCGCAACAGATTGAATCGCACATGCTCATGAGGAACTATGAAGGATTTTTGGCGAAGGGACGCTTGAAGGGCCGGAGCGGGTGATGTGATGCGGCTGGTATTTTTAGGCGCCCCAGGTGTCGGCAAGGGTACACAAGCGGAGCAGGTATCCTCGAAGTTTGGGTATCCCAAGATTTCGACCGGTGATCTTCTTCGTGACGCGGTGCGAAATAAGACAGCCTTGGGGATCCAAGCGAAGGCCTTCATGGACCAGGGGCAATTGGTGCCCGATTCTATCGTAATCGGTTTAGTCAAAGAAAAACTGAATGAGGCAGCCACGGTAAAAGGGTTTTTATTAGACGGATTTCCACGTACGGTGGCTCAGGCGCAAGAATTGGACAAGATTCTGAAGGAAAAAGGACAGCGGCTTGATCGCGTCATCAATGTCACGGTGCCGCGCACCGAGGTGGTCCGGCGCTTGAGCGGGAGGCGAAGCTGCCCGAAATGCCAAGCGGTGTTTCATACGGAATCCGCACCGCCCAAGAGGGAAGGCGTATGCGATCGATGTGGTACGACACTGGCTCAGCGCAATGACGATCGTAAGGAAACGGTGGAAACTCGATTGACGGTCTATGACCAACAGACTGCGCCGCTGATCGCCTATTATCGTGAGCGTGACCTCTTGTCAGATCTGGATGGCGCTGGACCCATCGAGCAGGTCCAACGGCGGCTGGTGGATCTGTTTGCATCGCAGGGCTTGTCGTGATCATTTTAAAGACCCCCGCCGAGATCGAAATCATGGCACGCGCCTCTCGCTTGGTTGCGGAAACGTTGGCAATGCTGCGGCGTGAAGTGCGTGCTGGAGTGACGACGGAAGACCTGGATCGACTGGCTGAGCAATTTATTCGGTCGCACGGCGGCACGCCGGCATTTAAAGGTTATCGGAACTATCCGAAAACGCTCTGCGCATCCATTAACGACCAAGTGGTCCATGGCATTCCCTCCAAGCGCACGCTGAAGGAAGGCGATATCATTGGACTTGATCTTGGCGCGATTGTGGATGGATTCTATGGTGACTCCGCGGTCACCGTGGTCGTAGGCAATGTGAATCCTCGGATCGCCGAGCTCGTCAAAGTGACGGAAGAATCGTTGTATGCGGGGATCGCCCAAGCGGTGGTCGGCAATCGATTGTCGGATATTTCCCATGCGGTACAGCGGCACGCTGAGGCGGCAGGGTTCTCAGTGGTGACTGATTTTGTTGGACATGGGATTGGCCGGCAATTACATGAAGAGCCCCAGGTACCCAACTACGGGAAGCCTGGGCAAGGCCCACGGCTTCAAGAGGGCATGGTGTTGGCCATCGAACCGATGATCAATATGGGGAACAGCGGCGTGCGAGTCTTGGATGATCGGTGGACAGCCGTCACGACAGATGGAAGCCTCTCCGCCCATTTCGAGCATACCATCGCGATTCAATCAAGCGGTCCGCCGCGGATTTTAACGCAGGTGCCGGCATTAATTGCAACGTGCTGAGGTAGATCGAGTATCAATGGCGAAAGAAGACGTTATCGAGGTTCAGGGGACGGTCGCTGAAACGCTCCCGAACGCCATGTTCAGAGTGCAGTTGGATAATGGTCACAAAATTCTGGCACATATTTCGGGGAAAATGCGCATGCACTTCATCCGGATTTTACCGGGTGACAAAGTGACCGTGGAATTGTCTCCGTATGATTTGACACGGGGACGCATCACGTATCGGTTCAAATAGAAAAGACACACACATGAAAGTTAAATCGTCAGTCAAGCCGATTTGTTCAAAATGTAAAGTCGTTCGTCGCAAAGGCGTTGTGCGGGTGCTCTGCGAGAATCCGAGGCACAAGCAGCGGCAAGGCTAGCAGGATGCTGAAAAAGGTCCCCATCAGCGTTCTCGGCAGAAAAAAATCCTCAACGTACCCCAGAGAGTACGCCTGCGGTTTTTTCTTGCCTGCGGCCTTGCTGGCCGACCTTTTTGAGCATCCTATCACGGGTTACTAAAGAGATTGGAGGACGTATGGCGCGGATAGCGGGAATCGATTTGCCGAGAGATAAACGCATCGATGTGGGATTGACCTACATTTTTGGTATTGGACGGATGACTTCAGCCCGTATCCTCAGCAAGGCCGGTGTCGATGGCTCGATACGCGTGAAGGATCTCAGTGAAGATCAGATCGTCAAGTTGCGCGAAACAATCGATCGGGATCATGAAGTCGAAGGTGATCTCCGTAAAGAAGTCTCGATGAACATTAAACGGCTCGTCGATATCGGCACGTATCGAGGTCTGCGCCATCGGAAAAGCCTTCCGGTTAGGGGACAACGGACGAAGACCAATGCTCGGACACGGAAAGGGCGGCGGTCTATGGGAAAAGCCAGAAAACCGGCTGGTGCATAACGAGTTGACTGGGCCGATGGTGTAAAAGGGGATAAGCATGAGCGTGAAAAAAGGGAAGAAGAAGGAGCGCAAACTGGTCCAGAGCGGGGTCGCTCACATTCAGGCCTCCTTCAATAATACCATTGTGACCATTACCGATATGAGCGGGAATTCCATCGTGTGGGCGAGTTCAGGCAATCAGGGCTTTAAGGGATCCCGCAAGAGTACTCCGTTCGCGGCTCAGCGAGCGGGAGAAGCGGCTGCCAAAAAAGCCATGGAGCATGGGATGCGCCAGGTCGATGTCTATGTCAACGGTCCTGGGTCCGGTCGGGAGTCTGCCATTCGCTCACTGCAAAGCGCGGGATTACGGATTAATCTTATTCGTGACGTGACGCCCATTCCTCATAATGGATGCAGGCCCCCGAAGCGAAGGCGTGTATGACGTTCAACGTGAGTCGAAAGAGACGGCTCTCACGTTCAACGAGTAACGATTAACGAAGAGGGAGGACGCAGTGGCTAAGTATCGAGGTCCAGTCTGTCGGCTCTGTCGACGCGAGGGCGTGAAGTTGTTTTTGAAAGGGACTCGCTGCATGACGGAGAAATGCGCGGTGGAGCGCCGAAGCTATCCGCCCGGTCAACATGGCCAAGGCCGTCAGCGATTATCGGACTATAGCGCCCAGCTTCGAGAGAAGCAGAAGCTGAAACGAATCTATGGCCTGCAGGAACGCCAATTCCGGGGTCTCTTTGAACATGCGGAGCGAAAGACGGGGGTCACCGGTGAACATTTGCTGAAGCTCCTGGAATGCCGCCTGGATAATGTCGTGTACCGGCTGGGATTCTCGGCGTCCCGCAAAGAGGCGCGGCAGTTGATCAACCATGGGCATCTGATGGTGAACGGCCGCAAGTCCGATGTGCCGGCCATGCTCATCAAGGCAAACGACATCGTCCAAGTGAGGGAGCGCAGCCGCTCGCTCATTCCGATTCAAGCCGCTTTGGATGCAGTGGATGGCAGAGGTATTCCGAATTGGTTGGAACTAGATAAAGGGGCCTTCAAAGGAACGGTCCGAAGCCTGCCGACCAAGGATGATATTGCGTTGCCCGTCAATGAACAGATGGTTGTGGAGCTCTACTCGAGATAATCCATCTTTTGTCCGAGCGAGACGGCCGGAGCTTGTGCATCTGCTCATGCATCTGATTGAGGCGAAGGGGGAACTATGATTAAGGGCATGAAGGATTTCCAGATCCCGATGCGGGTTGAGCCCGAGAAGGATACACTGACTCCGCTCTACGGGAAATTTACCGCTGAAGCGTTCGAGAGAGGATTCGGCACGACGATCGGCAATTCCCTGCGCCGCGTGTTGTTGTCTTCACTGACCGGCGCGGGAGTCACCACGGTTCGTATTGAAGGGGTCCTCCATGAGTTTTCGACGATCCCGGGGGTGACCGAAGATGTCACGGGGATTATTCTCAATGTTAAAAGCCTTCG
>Ga0308176_10000785_pt1 | contig 19806 bp, 21 predicted proteins | sample PhyCR2_3_FD_203890 | JGI IMG/M metagenome (GOLD analysis project Ga0308176, IMG submission 203890) | Soil microbial communities from UC Gill Tract Community Farm, Albany, California, United States - DLSLS.C.R2 | ecosystem: Environmental > Terrestrial > Soil > Agricultural land | place: USA... | reverse complement strand
CTCGGGGTCGGTCGTCCAGACGCCTTCCTCGAGCCGCGGATCGTTGATTGTCTCATTCGCCATCTGCGGCGAGCCAATATACCGGCGGTCCGCCAAGCTCGTCCGGCAGCCGAGGCTAGGCTGCGGCGAATGGACGAGCGCTATCCAATCGGCGTCACCGAGTCGTGCACGGTTGCAGTCTTGCGGCATGACGGCCGGGAAGACGTCTACGGGAGCTGGTCGGCGGCGATCGCGCTCCGCAGCGGCGAGGCCACGATCCGGGTGCCCGGCCACTACGCCGGTGTCCTCGCGGAACGGCTCGCTGTCGCGACGGAGCGGTTCGAGCCCGGGCAGCGGCTCGCGCGGGACGAGTATCTCGACGTCACCGCGCTCGCGACGGACGGTGTCGAGACGCTGGCGCTCTCCTCCACCGCCCGCTCTCCGGTGCGCGTGACGATCGAGGTGCGGCGCCACGAGGTGGACGAGCTCGCGTCGCTGCTCGGCGAGGCGCAGCGGCTGATCGAGACGCTGCGACAGGGGCTTGGCATGGTGCCGGACTCGCTTCCGGAGGCGTTGTGAGCGCGCTACTCGACTACTGCACCGCCGGAGTCCGGGTCGCGGAGCGCTCGCTCGTGCAGCGACCGAGGCTCGGCCGCGAGGAGAGGCTGGTCTTCGTGGTCGGCTGCCCGCGCTCCGGAACGACGTTCGTCGGCCGGGCGATCGGCGGCCTACCGGGCTTCGTCGACTTCGGCGAGGTGACGCCGTGGAAGGCGGCGCTGCCGACAGGGCCCTCGGCGGAAGAGCTGCGGACGATCCTCGAGCGCATCCGGCGCATCGGTCTCGCGTGGGGATTACGCGGCGTAGAGCAGACGCCCGAGACCGCGCACGTGCTCGGCGCCGCCCTGGAGGCCTACCCGGAGGCGCTCGCGGTGCACGCTGTGCGCGACGGCCGCGACGTCGTGTGCTCGCTCCTCGAACGCGGCTGGCTCAACGCCGAGGCAGAAGGCCGAGACGATGCCCGGCTCCCGTACGGGTCGGAGCCGCGCTTCTGGGTCGAGCCCGAGCGGCGCGAGGAATTCGCACAGGTGAGCGACGCGAGGCGTTGCGCGTGGGCGTGGCGGCGATACGTGGAGGCGGTACGCGCCGCGGGTGCCGGTGACCGTCTGCTCGAGATCCGCTACGAGGAGCTCGCAAGCGTGGCCGACAGGCTCGCCGAGTTCCTCGGGTCGAATGTGGCGTCGACGCATGGCGCGATGGACCGTTTCCGTGACTCCTCGATCGGCCGCTGGCGCAAGGAGCTGACTCCGGAGCAGCTCGCGGACGTCGAGGCCGAGGCAGGCCCGCTGCTCGCCGAGCTGGGCTACACGCGGTCCGCCGACGCGTCCTGAGAGCGCGCGACCGGAACTGCAAATAGCGACCCGACCCGACGCGGCGCGCCTTCATACGCTCTTAACGGCGCTCTCGCTACGCTCGGCAGATGTTGAGCTGGATCTGGATTCCCGCGCTCTACGTCCTCGCGTTCGGGCTGTTCGCCTGGGTCGGCGGCATTCCCGCCGCGGGCGACGCGATCGCGCGCTGGGGCCGCGAGACCGCCGAGCGGCGCCGCCGCACGGTCTCGCCCTGTTCGTAGCCGGCCTCTAGTCGTCGGGCTCGTCCGAGGGCTCCCCGCGGATGTCGTCGGCGACGCGCTCCTTGAACGGCTGCAGGCGCTCGAACAGCTCCGCCGGCGGCACCGCTTCCTCCGGCTCGCCGCCGAGTAGCCACGGGGCGGCGTCGACGGCCGTCTTCCAGGCCACCTCCTCCACCGCCTCGGACGGGGCGCCGTCCGCCTCGCCCGGCTCCTCGAGCGGCTCGACGGCGTCGAGATAAACGTTCGTGAAATTGCCGCGCTGCTGCTCGTGGAACGTGATGCGCGCCTTCCGCCCCTCGGCCGCCACGGCGTCCCGCGCGATCTGCTCGCGGAACGTCGTGTACTCGCGGCCGCCGTCGTCGCGCAGGACGAAGCGCGTGTTGCCGGACTGCGTCTTGAACGCCTTCACCTCGGCGACCGTGACGACGGCGTCGGCCATGAAACGGTCCTTTCACGGATATCCCGCCTGTAACCCGCTCCCTCGAAAGACGAGCAAACGACACCTGAACGGTGCGGGTGCGTGAGCGGCGGCGGAGCTACGGTCAGCGAGTCATGGTGCGCCGCCGGTGGTTGATCGCGCAACTCGCGCTCGTCGGGGTGCTGGCTCTCCTCGCCTTCCCCGCGGCCGGCTCGGCGTTCGCCGGGGTGCCTATCGCCCTGACCGCGACCGGCCCAGTGCCAGCCGTACAAACGGTCTCGACCGTTACGTACCCGCTCTGGATCAACCAGGATACGGTGACTCATACGGTCGCTTTTGCGAACGGGCGCTGCACGGTTCAAGTTGCACCGGGCGCAATCGCCGGTTGCCCCGAGGGTTTCTCGAGTGGTGCGGGTGACTATGCGTACACGGTCGACTGAACGGCTCACGCGAGCGTCGTCGTCCAGCTCGCGGGCCGCACAGTCACACTCGGCGCGCGAACCCACAAGATCGCCGGCGGCGCGCGATTGACGCTGCACGGACAGCTCACCTCCGTCGTACCGCTGCCGAGCCCGGGCCCGGAGTCACCCGTGACCGTGCTCGCGCGGCCCGACCGCATGCACCCATTCCGCCGAATCGCCGTCGCCAAGCCGAAGCTCGATCATCGGAAAGGGTCATTCGGCGAGCTGCGCTGGCACCTACATGTCCGTCCTCGAGCGCGAACGATCTACATCGCCGAGGCGAACACCCAGCCGCAGACCTGGCAGCGGGCCTGGAGCAAGCCCTTCCGGGTCCGCGTCGGCCGCTAGTCGGTTAGCGTCGGCCCGTGTTGCACAACCGCTCGGCGCCCCCCGCGACCGTCACGCCGGTGCTCGTGTATCCGGACGTGAGGGCCGCAGTGGACTGGCTGGAGGATGCGCTCGGCTTCGAAGAGCGAGTGCGCATCGGCGACAGCCACCGCGCCCAAATGCGCGTCGGGGCCGACGGGGCCATCGTGGTTGCGGATGTCGGCTCGGATCGTGTGGCTCCGGAGGGCCCCGGCAGAACCCACCTGGTCAAGGTTCGCGTGCCCGACGTCGATGCGGCGTTCGCCCGTGCTCGGGAACGAGGAGCGCACGTCGTCGAGGACCTGACGACGTGGGAGTACGGCGAGCGGTCCGGCGTCGTCGAGGACATCGGAGGCCACCGGTGGGAGCTGACGCAGACATTCCGTGACGTCGAGCCCGAAGAGTGGGGTGGCACCACCGTCGCACCCTGGTGACGGGTCTCGTGGCGGCAGCCGTTGCCCGACTGCCGCCACGCATGCCTTCCGGTGAGATGGTCGGTGCGGGCGCTAGGCGCCGAGCATCTCGTGCACGGGGAACTCCTTGATGTCCGGCGGGCCCTGCGGCTGGACTCCCGCCGCCGCCATCCCTTCCGTGATCCGTGGAGCGAAGGCGTCGAAGTCGACGCGTGACTCCCAGAAGTCGATGATCCCCCAGCCGCCGTCGATCGGTCCGGAAGCGTGAAAGAGCAGCCCCTTCGGCGACGTTCGATCGGGGTTGATGTGGTCGTGTGCGTTGTCGAACTGCTCTTGGGTGATTCCCGGGAGCTTGATGCGAAGACCGACAGCCATTGCGAACCCCACTTTCAATAGATCGAGCAAGACCCCAGCACAGTGAGTCTCGCACTCCTCGACAGATCTCGCACTGATTTGGGCGAGAGCCCTCTCGCCCGTCTCCGCCGGCCCTAGCTCTTCGCGTCCGCCCACGAGTCGCCCGCGCCGATGTCGACGGCAAGCGGCGGATCGAGCGGGTACGCGCTGCACATCTCCTCGCGCACGAGCTCCTTCACGACCGAGGTCTCCGCGTCGGGAGCCTCGAGCAAGAGCTCGTCGTGCACCTGGAGGACAAGTCGCGCGCTTCTCCCCTCCTCGCGCAGCCGGCGCTCGATCGCGACCATCGCAACCTTGATGATGTCGGCGTTCGAGCCCTGCATCACGAAGTTGACGGCGACCCGCTCGCCGAACCCGCGTGTCGCGCGATTGCGTACGCGGAGCTCCGGCACCGGCCGCCGCCGGCCGAGCAGGCTCGTCACGTAGCCGTCGCGCTCCGCCTGCTCGATCGTGCGCTGGATGAAGTCCTGCACGAGCGGAAACCGCGCGAGGTAGGCGTCGATGTACTCCTGCGCCTGCTCACGCGGGATCTCGAGGTTCTCGGACAGGCCGAAGGCCGAGATCCCGTAGACGATCCCGAAGTTGATCATCTTCGCGATCGAGCGCTCCGCGGACGTCAGCTTCGCGGGATCGACGCCGAGCACCTCGGCCGCGGTCGCGGTGTGGATGTCCTCCCCGCGCGCGAACGCCTCGCGCAGCTTCGGCTCGCCGGAGACGTGCGCGAGGATGCGCAGCTCGATCTGCGAGTAGTCGGCGGAGATGAGCCGCGCGCCTTGCTCCGCGACGAATGCGGAGCGGATCTCGCGCCCGATCTCGGTGCGGATGGGGATCGACTGGAGGTTCGGGCTCGTCGTCGAGAGGCGGCCGGTCGCGGCGACGGTCTGGTTGATCGTCGTGTGCAGACGCCCGTCCTCCCCGATCATGTCGGGCAGCGGCCGCAGGTACGTGTTGAGCAGCTTCGAGAGCTCCCGCCACTCCTCGATCACGGCCACGATCTCGTGCTCGGCGCGGATCGAGCGCAGCACCTTCGTGTCGGTCGAGTAGCCGGTCTTGCCCTTGCGGCCCGGCGTGAGCTCGAGCTTCTCGAACAGGATGCGGCCGAGCTGTTGCGGCGAGCCGAGCACGAATTCCTCGTCCGCGAGCTCGTACGCGCGTGACTCGAGCTCCTCGACACGGTCCGCGAGGCGGGCCGTGATCTCGCCCATGCGGTACGTGTCGATGCGGACGCCGGCCTCCTGCATTCGCGCGAGGACGCCGGTGAGCGGCATCTCGACGTCGCGATAGAGCGGCTCGACGCCGCGCTCGCGCACGCGGTCGAGCAGCGGGTCGCGCAGGCGCAGCGTGACCGCCGCGTGCCGGACGAGCCGCGCCGTCTCCTCCTCCGCCTCCGGCTCGGCGACCGCCTCGACCGCATACTCCGCCGCGAGGTCGTCGAGCAGGTACTCGCTCCGGGCCGGGTCGATCAGGTAGGCGAGGATCATCGTGTCGTCGTGAGCGTCGACCCGCAGCGCCTTCGCGTCGTGCGCGACGAACGTCCCGTCGATGCGCTCGGGGCGCGGCGCCACGATCACCTCGTCGGCGAACGCGAACGCGAGACGATCGTCGTCGGCTGCGACGCCGACGAGATCCTCCGTCTGCGGCGGCTCGCCTTCCCGCCAGGCGACGGCGGTGCCCGCCGAGATCCGCTCGCGCGCGGGGACCGCCTCGTCGAGCTCGTCGACCCGGCCGAGCAGCGCCCGGAACTCGAACTGCCGGAACGTCTCGCGCAGCTGAGCCCGGTCGGGCGGCGCGAGCACGAGCTCGGCGGGGTCGCAGTCGAGCTCGAGGTCGCGCCGCATGGTCGCAAGCACCTTCGCGGTGCGTGCCTGGTCCGCGAACTCGGTCAGATTCTTCCTTCGCGCCGGCGAAAGCTCGTCGACGTGCTCGAGCACCTCCTCGAGCGACCCGTACTGCGCGACGAGCTGCCCTGCGGTCTTGTCCCCGATCCCGGGGACTCCCGGGATGTTGTCGGAGGTGTCGCCCTTGAGCCCGATGAAATCCGGGATCTGGTCGGGCCGGATGCCGTAGCGCGCTTCGACGCGCTCAGGCGTGTAGACGTTCACCTCGCTGACGCCGCGTGGCGTCATCATCAGGCAGACGTTCTCGGAGACGAGCTGGAATGCGTCGCGGTCGGTCGAGACGACGCACGTTCGAATCCCGGCCTCGTCGGCTCTCGTCGCGAGCGTCGCGATCACGTCGTCCGCCTCCCAGCCCTCGAACTCGAGGTTCCGGTAGCCGAACGCCTCGACGATGGGCCGCAGGTGCGGGAACTGCTCGCGGAGCAGGTCCGGCATCGGCCGTCGGCCCTCCTTGTAGACGACCTCGGCCGCCTCGGCCTGCGCGGCACGGTGCACCGGGCGCGTGTCCCACGCAACCGCGACGCCCTTCGGCCGGTAGTCGGAGAGCAGCTTGAAGAGCATGTTCGTGAAGCCGAGCAGCGCATTCGTGGGGAAGCCCTCGCTCGTCGCGAGCTCCTCGGGCAGCGCGAAGAAGGCGCGGTACGCGAGGTTGTTGCCGTCGACGAGGAAGAGCTCGGCCTCGCGTGCGGGCGCGTCGTTCAGGTCGAGTTCGGCGCCTGTGAGCGTCTTCGGAGACATCGTCTCCGAGTCTATTGCGCGTTACTTCAGCGTCTTGAGGTACGCAGTCAGCTCCGCGATCTGCTGGTCGGAGAGGATCCCGCCCCAGTGCGGCATGCTCACGATCGGCGCCTTGCCGAGGACGCTGCCGCTGCGGATCACGGCCGCGATCTTCGCGTCGGTGTTGAACTCGCCGCGGAAGTCGCCTCCGGTGAGCGGTGGGATCGTCTTGTCCTCGGAGAGCGGGTTCGGCACGCCGCCGAGGCCGTTGGGGCCGTGACAATTGATGCAGCCGTCGCGGACATAGAGCGCGGCACCGGCGACGGCCGCTCCCTGTCCTGCCGGGATCGAGACCGGCTGCGTGTCAGCGACCGGCGGGAGTCCGGCGCGCAGGAAGGCGACCAAGCTCGCGACCTGCGTCTTCGAGATGACCGCTCCCCAAACGGGCATGTACGGCTGCTTCGGGTCTGCGGACGCGCCGAGCCCGTGATCGATGATGTGCGTGAGCTGCTCGACAGTAAGGCTCTGGCCGATCGTCTTCAGGGCCGGTACCGCCGGATCGACTCCGCCGCGGCCTAGCGCCCCGTGACACTGGGCGCACCCGAACTGGACGAACGTGTGCGCGCCGGCCGCCACCTGCGGGGAAACCTTCGAGGACGGCGGGCCCGTCGCACCGCCGCCGGCCCCCTGGATCGCGACCGTCTTCGTGCGCTCGCCGTAGTGGCCGGCCGCATACGCGACGACGCCGACCGCGATCGCAACCGCAACTCCAGCGGCGATGACCGCCGGCAGGATCCACACCTCGCGCCGGGAGCGCTCTTCGTCGGCCATTGGCGCATCTTCCAACTTCGGCCGCGCGCTGCAATCCGTACTTAGCCGCGAACCGCGCTGGTTGAATCCGCAGGTGCCGCGCGTCCCTCTTCTCTCGGGCACCCGAATCGTCGTCGCGTCGGCCTCCGCCGACGCGCGCGTGCTCCGGCCTCCGGCGCCCGGCCGCGCGACCGACGTCGAGGCGGCGACGAAGGAGGCGCTGCGCTTTCCGCTCGACGGGGAGCCGCTGGAGGCGCTCGCCGCGGGTGCCCGCCGCGTGACGATCGTGGTGGAGCCGCCCGCGTTGCCGCTCGGAAGCGTGGTGGGCGATCCGCGACGACTCGCGATCGCAGCGGTGAGCGAAACGCTCGAGGCGCTCGGCGTACCGACCCGCGAGCAGACCCTGCTCGTCGCCTGTGGGCTCGCCCGCCGCGTGAGCCGAGGGGAGATCACAGCGCTCGTGACACCGGAGCTGCGGCGCCGCTTCCACGGTCGGGTGGTGGTGCACGATGCAGCGGACCCCGCGCTCGCCGGGATCCCTCCCGGTGCGCCGCGAGCTCGAGTGGCGCCGCAGCTCGTCGAGACGGACCTCGTCGTGGTCGTGAGCGCAGCGGAGACCGTCCTGCACGGTGGCCCCGCGACTCTGCTTGCCGCAGCCGACGCCGAGACACAGCGACGCGCGACGGCGGAGTCGCTGCTCGAGACCGGAGGCTCGGAGGGCTGGCGGCTCGCGACGCTCGTCGAGCGAACGCTGGCGGCGCGCGTCCCGCTCTTCGGTGTGTCCCTCGTCCTCAACCACCCCCTGTTCGGGGGTCTGCTGCGCGGCTACCCCTACGAGCCCGAGGCCGCCGAGCGCATTGCACGCTCGCCGTTGCGGTACGCCTTCTCGGCCGCGCCGGAGTCGGTTCGTCGCAGCGTCCTCCACACGCTGCGCGGGACGCGGACGACGGCGGCCGTGCTCGCGGGGCCGCCGTCCGTCGCGCACGCTGAGGCCCTGCTCCGCGCGATCGAGCTGCGCCGGGGAACCCTCGACGAGCCTCTCGACGCGCTCGTGATCGGGATTCCGGCCACCACGCCGTTCCTCCCCCGCGAGCCGCCGAATCCGCTCCTCGCGGCCCATCTCGGCCTCGCGCACGCCCTCGGGCTGTGGCGCGACGCGTTCCCCCTCCGCGACGACGGCATCGTCATCCTCGTCCACGGCTTCCGGCGCACGTTCCCGCGGCCGACGCAGCAGCCGTACCACGTCTTCTTCCGATCCGACCCGATCGCACGTGACCCGGAGCTGCTGAGCGCCGCGGAGCACGCCGTCGCTGCAGACGCGCGCGGGGTCGAGGAATACCGCGGCGGGCGCACCGTCCACCCGTTGCTGCCGTTCCGCGACTGGGAGGCCTGCCGCCCCGCGCTCGAGCGGCTCGACGCCGTCTACGTCGCGGGCGCGCGCGACGCGGCGGCGGTGCGTCAGCTCGGCTTCGTCCCGATCGGCGGAATCGGCACGGCGCTCCAGATGGCGCGTGGCCGCCGCGGGCCGGATGCCCGGATCGGCTTCCTTCTCGCGCCGCCCTACTTCCCGCTGCGCGTGGGCTCAGGCGAGACGTAGACCGAGGACGTCGGCGGCCGCGGCGATCTCGTCACCCGCGACGTCTAGCGCCTTCACCGAGACGAGCCCCAGCGCAGACGCAGCGCGGTCGAACAGCGTCACGTTCAGCCACTGCGCCTCGAACGTCGACCACCAGCGCAGGCCGACGGCTTCGCGGTGCTTCTCGTGCAGGACGAACGCCTGCGGTTGCGTGATCTCCCGCTCCCTGGTTGCGACGCGCGACGGACGCAGCCGCTCGCGGCGTAGGACCGCCGGCTCGTCGAGGTCGACGAGCTCGGCGTCGCCGCGAAGCTCGAGCTGGGCCAGCGCGAGCGGCAAGCCGCGCCGGCGGAGGAGGGCCGGTGTCAGCCGCTGGCCGCGGAAGCGCGCGAGTTGCTCGACCACGCACGAGAGCGGTTGCTCGGAGAGGTAGAGACAGCCGTACGCGGCCGGGTTGTCGTGCCGGCCCTCGCCCTGGTACGGCCGCGGAAACCAGAGCGCGCCGTCCGCGGCATCCGGCGCGGCGCGCTCGTTCCACGCCAGGCACCGGTGGAGGATCACGCGAACGAGTCGGAGCGCTCGGCGCGAATCGCCCGCATCAGCTCCTCGGTCCGCCCCTCGCGGATCAGGTCGATCGGGCGGCGGTCGCCCAGAACCGGATTCAGCCCGAAGAGCCAGGCGAGGGCCGCGTCGCGCTCGTACAGGCGCAGCAGGTTCGACCAGACCAGCTCGAGCAGGTCGACCTTCTCGGCGTTGAGCGGATCGATGCCCGAGCCGCGCAGCCAGCGCGTCACCTGCGCGCGGCTGACGCCGAGCATGTCGGCGAGGCGCGCCGCCGACCCGAAGTCGACGCGGAGCGCGTCCACCTTCGTTGCGATCGCGACAGCCATGCTGCATAGGCTAGCGCAACGTTTCTTGTTGCGCAACAGATCCTGTTGCACGAACGTGATGCGCGGCTTCCGGCCCTGCGGCGTACCATGCCCGCGCAGGCCGAAGTGGCGGAATTGGCAGACGCGCCGGACTCAAAATCCGGTTCCCTTCGGGGAGTGTGGGTTCGATTCCCACCTTCGGCACCTCGAGCTACCGAGGACAGCTCGCGCGCCCGACCTGCCGGAAGCTGTACGGGAGCGAGCCGCTCTGGAGCACCAGGGCGGTCCGCCGCGCTGTCTGCGCACTCGGCTCCGTGATCTCCGCGTTGCCGACGATTCCCTGCGAGAGGATCGAATCGGTGTAGTCGATGTAGGGCGTCTCGTCGAGCCGGCCGTCGAGGACGATCGCGTTGTGGCCGGCGTACCGGCTGATGACGTTCGGCGCGTGAGCATTCAGCCGGCCTGCCAGGCCCGCATTGGCACGGCCGCGGTCGTACTCGGCCTGCGTGATCCGCCTGAACTCCTGTGAGCCGGGTCTCGTGAACTGCAGGTTCACGATCGACTGGCCGGTGTTCGGGTCGACGTCGGCGGCGATCCCCGACTCGACGAGGTCCTTCCCCGTCAACGCCGGAGGCAGCTTGAGCAGGTACCAGTACTGGCCGGTCTTCGAACTCCGGTTCTCTCCGGCCCCCGGGCAGCCCGTCGACATCCGGCAATCGACCGGCTCAAGATTCGCGGGCACGCCCAGCACCTCCGTGCCTGCCGGCTGCTTCCCTTCCTTGTACGGCCGGAACAGCTGGTGGAGGGTCGGAGTAGGTCCCTGCAGAACCGGATGGGAGGGCGTCTTCTTGAAGAGGTAGTACGACTGAGGCGTGCCCTGGCTCGCTTCCTTCTTCGCGGCCGACAGCAGGCTGTAGAGCGATGGCAGCGGGGCCGGGTGCTGGTTTCCCTGCACGGTCGGCGGGGCGAGGCTCGGCTCGAAGTCGAAGACCTCGAGGCGCCCGGGGTCGCGGAGGATCGCTCCCGTCTTCGCGGGGGCGTGAACGCCGGCAAACTGGATCACGATCCTGTCGCCATGCACCGCGACCTTCGGCGAGGACACGCCGAAGTCGACCCGGCTCGTCATGATCCGTTGCGCCACCTCCATCCCGCCCGGCGTGACGCGCTGGCCCTTCGCGGGGACGGCCCGGAGGGTGAGCTCGGGCCTCGAGCAGCGGTGAGAGCCGCCGCATCCCACCGCAAGGATCGAGACGAGCGCGAGTGCTCCGACCACCATGACGCTCCTCATGGCTGAGCGGTCAGCGGTGCGCCACTCGGCGCCCGAGGAACGCGAACGCGACGACGCCGGCGGCGACCAGGCAGAGGCCCACGCCACCCCAGTCGTACGGGTTCGGAGTGCCGTCGCCGACGGTCCGCTGGTGCCAGCCGCTCCAGTTCAGTCCGGCGATGAGCAGGAGCGACAAGCCGGCGCCGGCGATCAGGCCGAGCAGGACCGGGCCTCCACTCCATCTCGACAAACGCACCAACAAGACGGCCATCACGATCGGCGGGATCAAGAAGAAGACGATGAAGCTGGTGAGCCCGATGACCATGCCGGCGCCGACGAGCGCCCACAGCCAGAAGCCGACACAACCCATGAGGTGAGACTCCGGCCGGCTCGCGTGCGGATGCACGGTCACGAGCACACTCTACGTCCGGCCCCGCGAAGCATCTAGGCTCGGCCGCATGGCGAAGAGCCTCGGCATCCTCACCGGCGGCGGCGACTGCCCCGGGCTCAACGCGGTGATTCGCGCCGTCGTCCGCCGGGCGGACGCTGCCGGGTGGGACGTGGTCGCGGTGCGCGAGGGCTGGCGCGGTCTGGTAGAGCCGATCTTCGAGGACCTCGGCCCGCAGCAGGTGTCGGGGATCCTCCCGCGCGGCGGCACGATCATCGGCACGAGCCGCACGAACCCGTTCACGCTCGAAGGCGGCGTCGAGCGGGTGCTCCGGAACTTCGCCGACCGCGATCTCGACGCCCTGGTCGCGATCGGCGGCGAGGACACGCTCGGCGTGGCGGCTCGCCTGTTCGCCGAGCAGCAGTTCCCCGTGGTCGGCGTCCCGAAGACGATCGACAACGACCTCTCGGGCACGGACTACACGTTCGGTTTCGACACCGCCGTCTTCATCGCGACCGAGGCGATCGACCGCCTGCACACGACCGCGGAGTCGCACAACCGCGTCATGGTCGTCGAGGTGATGGGCCGTCACACCGGCTGGATCGCCGTCATGAGCGGCATCGCGGGCGGGGCCGACGTGATCCTCGTGCCCGAGATCCCTGTCGACTTCGAAGAGGTTGCGGAGGCGATTCGAAAGCGGCACGCGCATGGCAAGAACTTCTCCATCGTGGTCGTCAGCGAGGGGTGCGAGCTGCCGGGGCTCGCGGACGCGGGAGAGCAGGACCAGTTCGGGCACGTGATTCTCGGCAGGCGCGGCGTCGGTGACGCGCTCGGGCGGGAGATCGAGGAGCGCACCGGCTTCGAGACGCGCGTCACCGTGCTCGGCCACGTGCAGCGCGGCGGCTCCCCCACGCCGCGGGATCGCGTGCTCGCGACGCGGTTCGGGCTGAAGGCAGCGGATCTCGCCCTCGCCGGCGACTTCGGACAGATGGCCGCTCTGCGCGGCGATGACGTCGTCGCCGTCCCGCTCGCCGAGGCGACCGCGCAGCTCAAGGTCGTGCCTCGTGAGTGGTACGACGTCGCGCGCGCATTCTTCGGCTAGCAACCGTTGCGCGGCCGGGTCACCGGCGTGTATTCACACTTCCGGCGGAGCGTCGCCCACCAGCGGGGAGACGTCGGCGGAATGGACGATCACCGCGTCCACGCCGGCGCGCTCGAGCTCGTACACCTCGTGCTCGGTCGTCACGGCGAGATCGGCGATCGCGAGCTTCCCCGCTGGCACCGCGGCGAGCAGCTCCAGCACCGCCTCGAGGCGCTCACCCTCATCGTCTTGCGGCGGCGCGAGGAGAAAGATCTCCGGATCGAACAGCTCGAGCGCGCGCTCGAGCTCCTCCTCGCTGCGCACCTCGACCGCGCAGTCGAGCCCGGCCGCGAGCGCATCCTCGTGCCGGCGCCGAGCCGGCTCGTGATCCTCGTCCTCGTCCTCTGGAAGCGTGAGCGTCACGGCGTCCGCCACTTCGGCGGCGCGGTCGACCGCCACCGTCGCACGCCAGAGGATCGGCAGGCGCGTGGCCTCACGGAAGCGCGCCGGGTCGCCGTTGACGACGAGCGCTTCGGCCCGCTGCGTCTCGGCGGCTCGAGCCGCGTCGGGGTCCTCGACGGCGGCGACGACGGAGATGCCGTCGCCCTCGGCGATTGCGTTACTGAAGCGGCGGCTCGCCCTCACGAGCGACGATTCTTCCAGCTCACTGCCCCATCGGGTGCCAGACCGTCTTCAGCTCGAGGAAGGAGGCGATCTCCCACGGGCTCTGCGTGTCGGCGCGACCGCGCACGACGCGCTTGACGTTGTCGGCCGCAAGTCGCTCGAGCTCCGGGGCGTCGCCGTCCGCCCCGCAAAGGTCGATCGCGTTCACGTCCATGTGCGAGGCAAGCACCGGAGCGAGCTCTGCATGGTTCCCCGTCAGCAGATTGACGACGCCGCCGGGGACGTCGCTCGTGGCGAGTGCCTCGGCGAGCTCGATCGCGGCGAGCGGCCGGGTCTCCGACGCAACCGCGACGACGGCGCTCCCGCCGACGAGCGGCGGGAGAAGGCGCGTCACGAGCCCGAGCAGCGGCGGCTCGTTCGGCGCAAGCACGGCGACGACACCGGTCGGCTCCGGCACCGTGAAGTTGAAGTACGGGCCGGCGACCGGGTTGGAGCCTCCGAGCACCTGCGGGAGCTTGTCGGCCCAGCCGGCGTACCAGACGATGCGGTCGATCGAGCGCTCGACCTCGTCGCGCCCGGTACACAGGCCGGCGAACTCGTCGGCGCGCGACTCGACCATCTCCGCGATGCGGTAGAGCACCTGGCCGCGGTTGTACGCGGTCGCCGCCGCCCAGCCCGGCTGCGCGGCGCGGGCGGCCCGGACCGCGTCGCGAACGTCCTTGCGCGAGGCGCGGGCGACGTTCTGGCCCTCGGCTTCGTACGTGCGGCCGGACTCGCTGCGCGGGAAGGAACCGCCGATGAACAGCTTGTACGTCTTTTTGACGGGGAGCCGGTCAGCCACCGAACGACTCCGACTCCTCGAAGTCGAGGTACGGCTCTAGCCCGTGCCGCCCGCCCTCCCGGCCGAAGCCGGATTCCTTGTAGCCGCCGAACGGCGAGCTCGGGTCGAAGCGGTTGAACGTGTTCGCCCAGACGACGCCGGCGCGCAACCGCTGCGCCATCCAGAGGATGCGCGAGCCCTTTTCTGTCCAGACGCCCGCGCTCAGCCCGTACGGCGTGTTGTTCGCCTTCTCCACCGCTTCCTCCGGGGTGCGGAAGGTGAGGACCGAGAGAACGGGGCCGAAGATCTCCTCCTGTGCGATCCGGTAGCTCTGCGCCACGTTCGTGAACACGGTCGGCACGAACCAGTAGCCCTTCTCCGGGAGAACGCAGGGCGGCTGGTAGATCTCGGCGCCCTCCTCGACCCCGGAGGCGACGAGCTCCTGAATCCTCTCGAGCTGAGCCGCCGAGTTGATCGCGCCGACGTCGGTGTTCTTGTCGAGCGGGTCGCCGACACGCAGCGTCGTGAGGCGGCGCTCGAGCTTCGCCACGAGCGGCTCGTAGATCGACTCCTGGACGAAGAGCCGGGAGCCGGCGCAGCAGACGTGTCCCTGGTTGAAGTAGATCCCGTTCACGATCCCCTCGACCGCTTGGTCGAGCGCCGCGTCGTCGAAGACGATGTTCGCGGCCTTGCCGCCGAGCTCGAGCGTGAGGCGCTTGCCCGTGCCGGCGAGGCGCCGCTGGATCTCCTTCCCCACCTCGGTCGAACCGGTGAAGGCGATCTTGTCGACGTCGTCGCTCTCGACGAGCGCGGCGCCGGTGCGGCCGTCCCCGGTGACGATGTTGACTACGCCGTCCGGCAGCTCGGCCTGGCGCAGCACGTCGCAGAAGAGGAGCGCGGTGAGCGGGGTCGTCTCGGCCGGCTTGAGGACGACGGTGTTGCCGCACGCGAGCGCCGGCGCGACCTTCCACGCGAGCATGAGGAGGGGGAAATTCCACGGGATGATCTGGCCCGCGACGCCGACCGGCCGCGGGCGCCGGTTCGGGAAGGCGAATTCGAGCTTGTCGGCCCAGCCCGCGTAGTAGAAGAAGTGCGCTGCGGCGAGCGGGAGGTCGACGTCGCGCGACTCCTTGATCGGCTTGCCTCCGTTCAGCGACTCGAGCACGGCGAACTCGCGCGAGCGCTCCTGCAGGATGCGCGCGATGCGGAAGAGGAACTTTGCGCGCTCGGAGCCGGGCAGCGACGACCAGCCGTCGGCGTAGGCGGTGCGGGCGGCGGCGACTGCGCGGTCGACGTCCTCGGCTGTGGCTTGCCCGACGGCCGCGAGCGGCTCCTCGTCGCGAGGGGCGATCGTCTCGTATGTCTCGGCCGGCTCGAGCCACTCGCCGCCGACGTAGTAGCCGTAGCGGTCGCGGAGGTGGACGATGTCACGCGACTCGGGTGCGCTGGCGTACGCCCAGTCGCCGGGAAGGTCGACCTCGCGCTGCGGCTTGTCGATCTCAGCCACGCCTGCTCCGGACAGGTTCGGTGCAGACGGGTGCGGCGTGCGGGTTGCGCGTACCCCAAACCCACCCCCCACCCTTATGGGAGGGGGCGAGCTTAGAAGCGAAAGGCTCGCGCAGGGGTGCCGCCTGTGTCACGAAACCGTGCCTCCTCAATCCAGCGTGAAGTAGTCGCCGCTCTGGTAGGAACCGGTGCGCTCCTTGCGGAGCTGCATCAGGATGTCGTTGAGGAGCGACGAGGCGCCGAGGCGGTACAGGTCGGGCGTCAGCCAGTCCGGCCCGAGCGTCTCGTTTACGACAACGAGGTGCTGCACCGCCTGCTTCGCCTGCCGGATCCCGCCCGCCGCCTTGAAGCCGATGCGCCGCCCGGTCTCCTCGTACACGTCGCGAATCGCCTCGAGCATGCAGAGCGCGACGGGCAGCGTCGCGGCCGGCGCGATCTTCCCGGTCGACGTCTTGACGAAGTCCGCCCCGGCCGCGATCGCGAGCAGCGTCGCGCGGCGTACGTTGTCGTACGTCCCGAGCTCCCCGGTCTCGAGGATCACCTTCAGGTGCGCGTCGCCGCACGCCTCCTTCACCTGGACGATCTCGTCGTAGACCTTCGCGTAGCGGCCCGAGAGGAACGCGCCACGGTCGATCACCATGTCGATCTCGTCCGCCCCTAGCTCGACGGTCGCCCGGACGTCGGCGACCTTTATCGCCGTCGGGTACTGCCCTGACGGGAACCCGGTGGCGACCGCTGCCACCTTCACGCCGCTTCCGGCGAGGCGCTCGCGTACCGCGGGCACGAGATTCGGATAGACGCACACCGCGGCCACCGGCGGAACGGATGGATCGCTCGGATCCGGCCGCCGCGCCTTCGAGGCGATTGCCGCCGCCTTCCCCGGCGTGTCCGACCCTTCCAGGGTCGTCAGGTCCGTGGTGCGGATCGCTAGGAGAAGTGCCCAGCACTTCGCCTCGCGCTTGATCGAGCGCTTCGCAAGTGACGCCGCGCGCTCTTCGAGCGCCACTGCGTCGACCGCTCCGATCCGGGGCAGGCGAGCCTCGAGCGGAAGCTCGAACCCGACCGGCAATGCGGGTGCCTGAGCCATGCGTTGAGTCTAGTCCCGGGCCGCGGCCGCCCGGATTCGCGGCCCTGCAGGCGTCGAAACGAGGGCTACCCTGTCTCGATGCTGAGGACGCTTGCGGGTCTCGTCGCCTTGGCGGCGATCTCACTTGGTTCGGCAGCGGCGAAGCCGCACCCGGCGGCGAAGACGCGCGCGGTCGTGGGCTTCTCCGACACCGCCGAGACCGTGATGGGGACGCTCACGGCGCCGCCGAATCGGAGGTTCCTGACGCGGATTCGCAACGGCAAGATGGGCGGCGTCGTGCTCCTCGGCAACGGCTGGCTCACGCGCCATACCGCGGCCGCGGTGACGGCCGAGCTCCAGAACGCGGCGTGTACACGCGGCGAGCCGCTCCTGATCGCGGTCGACCAGGAAGGCGGGATCGTCAGGCGGCTCGCGTGGGCACCGCCGACGGAGGCGCCCGACGAGATGACAAGCCCGGCCGTTGCACAGTCGCAGGCCTCGGGAGCTGCAGCGGCACTTCGCTCCATCGGGATCGACATCGACTTCGCGCCGGTCGTCGACACGCCCGGCTCGGCGGGCAACTTCCTCGGCTCGCGCGCCTTTTCGCACTCGCGCACCTGGAACGCCCAGATGGCCCGGAGCTTCGTCGGCGGCCTACAGACGAACGGGATCGCGGCGACCGCGAAGCATTTCCCCGGCCTCGGTCTCGCGAGCGGCAACACCGACAAGGGGCGCATCGTGATCCGGGCCGCCGCCTGGAAGCTCCACCAGGGACTGCTGCCGTTCCACGCAGCGGTACAGGCCGGCGTGAAGCTCGTGATGGTCTCGACGGCGGTCTATCCCAGGCTCGACGGCTCGAAGAGGCCGGCGGCGTTCTCGAGCACGATCATCAACGGGCTGCTGAGGAAGAAGCTCGGCTTCGCCGGCGTCACCGTGACCGACTCGCTCACGGCACCGGCCGCCAACAGGATCCCGCACACCGCGACCCGGGCGATGCTCGCCGGCTCCGACCTGCTCATCTTCGGCGCCGAGAGCGCGAGCGAGCGCGGCTACTCCACGCTTCTCGGCGACGAAGCCGGCTCCATGCGCCTCCAGAACCGGGTCGCGCAGGCGGCGTCGCGCATCCGGGCGCTCAAGGCGTGGCGCGCCGCCCACGGTGGCCCGACCTGCACCGGCGTTAGCTCGCAACGGTAGACACGAGCGGCCCGGCGCGGGATCATCACCGCGTGGCCATTGCGCACGACGCAACTGCCCCGCCTACGCGAAGCCGATTTCGCAGGGCCGCTGACAACCCGCTGGTCCGGGCGATCGCCCGGCTTCCGCTCCGGCTCGGCACGAAGCTCGTCGCCGGCTTCCTGGCCGTCGGCGCGTTGCTCGCGCTCGTAGCGGCTCTGGGACTGTCGGCGCTCGGCCAGTCGAACACACGTGGCGAGCAGTTGCGGGGACTCCAGCAGCGCGCGGTCTACTACCAGCTCGTCCAGACCGACGCCACACAGCTCGAGACGGCGATCGAGAACCGCATCAAGAGTCCCGGATGGAAGAGGAGGTTCGGCTCCGGTCTCGACCAGTCGATCTCGAGCACGTTCAACCAGCTCTGCGTCGACGCGGGCGTTGGCGACTGTGTGAGCACGTCAGCGACCGCGGCGCCGCCCTGCCTCAACCAGGGCGTTGGCGCCTGTGTGGGCTCGAAAGCGACCGCGGCGCCGCCGCTCACGCTCACCCACCTGCTCCCCTTCGGACGCTTCCAGGCCGTGACTGGCCACATTGGCACGTTCGCCGTTGTTGGGGGCGCAGGCTCTGCTTCGGCGTACGCTCCCGAGGGATACACGGGTAACCCGGTCCAGCTGGTTCTCCGGGATGCCGACCGGTTCGCGGGCAAGTTCAAGTCGAAGATGGACGCGACCGCGCGAGCAACTCGTGCGCGCGCCGATCACCTCGTGGCCGCGAACCGCCGCTCTTATTCCCATTCGCGCGCTCTCCTGCTCGGCGTTGCCGGCGGCAGTCTCGCACTTGCGCTCGCGCTGGCTCTTCTGCTCTCGTGGTCGGTCGTCGCCCCGCTGCGCCGCACGCAGGAGCGTCTCTCGGAGATCGCGGGCGGGGACTTCTCGGACCACGTGGTGGTCCCGAACCGGGACGAGATCGGTGCGCTTGCCGCGGACGTGAACCGGATGAACGACGAGCTGCGCCGCCTCTACGGCGAGCTCGAGACGGCGAGCAGCCACAAGTCCGACTTTCTCGCGACGATGTCGCACGAGCTCCGCACCCCGCTGAACGCGATCATCGGCTTCAGCGAGGTCCTGCACGAGCAGATGTTCGGCGAGCTGAACGAGCGCCAGCTCGCGTACGTAAACGACGTTCTCGAGGCCGGCAGGCACCTTCTCTCGCTGATCAACGACGTGCTCGACCTGGCCAAGATCGAGGCCGGGAAGATGGAGCTCTCCCTCTCCGAGGTCGAGCTCCCCGATCTGCTGCGCAGCGCGATCTCGATGCAGGCCGAGCGAGCCGATCGCGGCGGGATCGAGCTGGCGCTGCGCACGGAGCCCGAGGAGATCCGGATCACTGCCGATGAGCGACGCGTCCGCCAGATCGTCTTCAACCTCCTCTCGAACGCCGTCAAGTTCACCCCGACCGCCGGCCGCGTTGACGTCTCGGCCCGACTCGATGACGGACAGGTCGAGATCGCCGTCACCGACACAGGGCCGGGTATCCCCGCCGCCGACCTCGGGGCGATCTTCGAGGAGTTCGAGCAGAGCGCGGACGGCAAGAAGGAAGAGGGCACCGGGCTCGGACTCCCGCTCTCGCGGAAGCTCGTCGAGCTGCACGGCGGCACGCTGTGGGTGGAGAGCGACGTGGGCAGGGGCAGCACCTTTCGCTTCACCCTGCCCGTCCGCCAGGAGAGCGAGGCCTGATGGCCATCGCGCACGACGCACCGGAGGCCGCGCCCGCGCCGCGCCGACGGGCCGGCGACAACCCGCTCGTCCGCGCGGTCGGGCGGGTGCGCCTGCCGCTCGGCGCGAAGCTGCTGATCGGCTTCGCGGTCGTGGGCGTGCTGCTGGCTAGCGGTTACGTTCTCGGCACCGTCGCCCTCGGCCAGTCGAACTCCCGCGGCGAGCAGCTTCTGCGACTGCAGCGTCGGGCCGTGTACCTGCAACTCGTCCTGGCCGATGCCACACAACTCCAGAAGGCAATCGAGTTCCGAATCAACGCAGTTAGCCCGACCACGCCATTCGGCTCACCTCTCGATTTGGCCATCGAGAACAACATGGATCAGCTCTGCCGCGATTCGGGCTTCAACTGTCTCAGCTCCGCACCGCCCGGCACCTTTCATCTCTCCAGCGTCGACCCCAAGGCGTTTGACTTGCTGGCTAGTAGCCCCCCACTCTTCTACCGGATAAGCGGGAGTACCCAGGGAGCGGCGACCGGACCGCCGCAATCGGTCCTTCGTCGTGCCGATGCCATGGCGACATCCGTCGCCACGAACCTTCGAGGGCGCGCACGTGAGA
>Ga0308176_10000784_pt1 | contig 19828 bp, 17 predicted proteins | sample PhyCR2_3_FD_203890 | JGI IMG/M metagenome (GOLD analysis project Ga0308176, IMG submission 203890) | Soil microbial communities from UC Gill Tract Community Farm, Albany, California, United States - DLSLS.C.R2 | ecosystem: Environmental > Terrestrial > Soil > Agricultural land | place: USA... | reverse complement strand
TGGCGAGCAGCAGCTCGATCGCCGGGACGCGCCCCCGGCCGTTGGCGCGGGGGACGAGCGTCTGCACCACGATGGCGTGGAGCGCCAGGGCGAGCTGGTGGCGGATCTGCGACTGCTGGGCCGGCGGAAAGACGTCGACCATCCGGTGCACCGCCTGCTGCGCGTCGTTGGTGTGCAGGGTCGAGAGCACGAGGTGGCCGGTCTCGGCGGCGGTGAGCGCGGTCGCCACCGTCTCCAGGTCGCGCATCTCGCCGACCAGGATGATGTCGGGGTCCTGGCGCATGGCGGACCGCAGAGCCTCGTGGAAGGAGCGGGTGTCGCGCCCCACCTCGATGTGCTCGATGGCGGAACGCAGCGAGCGGTGCTCGTACTCGATCGGGTCCTCGATGGTGATGATGTGGCTGGTGCGGTTGGCGTTGATCTCCCCCACCAGCGCGGCGAGGGTGGACGACTTGCCCGATCCCGTGGGGCCGCAGACGAGGACCAGCCCGCGGCTCGGCTTCACCAGCTCGGCGAGCACCGGCGGCAGGTTGAGGCTCGCCAGAGTGGGGATCTCCGACGGCAGCGCCCGCACGGCCGACGCCACCTCGCCGCGCTGGCGGTGGACGTTGACCCGGAATCGCCAGGCGGAGCCCATCCCCTCGGCGACCGCGCGCCCCCGGGAGATGCTGAGGCTGAAATCGGTCGAGCCCTCCTCCGAGAGCTCCTGCCGCTCCTTGCCGCCGAGGTGGGCCGCGAACAGCCGCTGGACCTCATCCCCTTCGAGGGCGCCCCGCTCCTCCATGCGCAGCAGCCGGCCGTTGACGCGGAAGATGGGGGGCAGCCCCGGGATCAGCAGCAGGTCGCTCGCCTTCTGCTGGATCATCTCGGTGAGCAGCCGGTCGAGAGGCTCCCCCTCGGCCACCAGGAGCTGAGACTGCATCCGGAGCGCCAGGGTCTGGGCGGGAAACGCGGATTCAGAGGGCTCGAGCTGGAGGTCCGCTCCACCGCCGCCCAGCGGGTCGGAGGCGCTCTTCCGGTTCAGCTCTCGGACGAGCTCGTCGAGCTCGGGATCGCGCAGTGGGTCGCTCATGGCGATAAGCATACGGATGAGGAGGGGATTTCGTTAGCCCGCCCGGGTTGAAATCCCGGGCGGGGAGGCCGCGCGGCCTCCTCTCCGCCGACCGGCTGTGGTTGCCCTACCGCGCACGGCACGCTGAATCGGGGGCGTTGTGCACCTCCGGGGGGAGATCCTCGGGCTCAGGCCACCGCTTTGTGGCCTGTCTTGATCCTCTTAATGCGCTTGAGCTCCGCGGCTTCGGATAAGCTTGCATGATAGAGATCCCAGCGAAGCTGCAGGCTCATCCAAAAGTCTGCCGACGTGCCCAAGAACTTGGAAAGCCGCAGCGCCGTGCCCGGTGTCATCCCTCGCTTCTTGTTCACGAGCTCATTGACCCGCTGATAGGGGACGTGGATCCCGTCAGCCAAGTCTCTTTGCGACAAGCCCAGCGGCTTGAGAAACTCTTCCAGAAGCATGTCTCCGGGATGCGTGGGCTCGCGGTGTGTGGGGACTCGAATCATAAATGCCTCGTTACTTTAAGCTCTTCAATGGTAGTCAATAATTTCGACTTCATCCGGCTCGTTGTCCACCCAGAAAAAGCACACCCTGTACTGATCGTTGATACGAACGCTATATTGACCATCCCGATGGCGCGCTCCGGCGCCGCCGTCTACCGGTCAACCATGGACATCGCGGCCGCACTGTAGCGGGGCCCGGAGACCTTCTCCGGGGCGAGCGCGTCGTCGAGCGCCCTCATCTGCTCCGGGCTGAGCGAGATCGCAGCGGCGGCGACGTTCTCTTCCAGATACTTGACGCGCTTCGTGCCCGGAATCGGCACGATGTCCTTCCCCTTGTGAAGGAGCCAGGCGATCGCCACCTGCCCCGGTTTGGCGCCGAGCGACCGCGCCACCTCCCGCACCGCCTCCGCGGCCCGCAGGTTGGCGTCGAAATTCTCCCCCTGATAGCGGGGGTCGTTGCGGCGGAAGTCCCCTTCCGGGTACTCCTCCGCCCGCTTGACCTCGCCGGTCAGGAAGCCGCGGCCCAGCGGCGAGAACGCCACCAGGCCGATGCCCAGCTCGCGCAGCGCCGGCAGGACGTCCGCCTCCAGGTTCCGCTCCCACAGCGAATACTCGCTCTGGAGCGCGGAGACCGGGTGAACGGCGTGGGCGCGCCGGATGTTGGCGACGCCCGCCTCCGAGAGGCCGAAGAAGCGCACCTTGCCCGCGGCGACCAGCTCGCCCACCGTGCCCGCCACCTCCTCCATCGGCACCGCCGGATCGACGCGGTGCTGGTAGAGCAGGTCGATGCGGTCCGTCCGGAGACGCCGCAGGGACTCCTCGACCACCTGGCGGATGTGCTCCGGCCGGCTGTCGCGCTCGGTGCCCGCCTGCTTGCCGTTCTCGATGCGGAAGCCGAACTTGGTGGCGAGGGTCACCTGGTCGCGCCGCCCCTGGAGCGCCCGGCCCAGGAGCTCCTCGTTGGTGTAGGGGCCGTAGACCTCCGCCGTGTCGAGGAAGGTGCATCCGAGCTCGATGGCGCGGTGGAGGGTGGCGATGGATTCGCGCTCGTCGCGCTCCTCAGGGGTGCCGTACGACGCGCTCATGCCCATGCAGCCGAGACCGATCTCCGAGACCTCCAGGCCCTGCCGGCCGAGCTTGCGTTTCTTGAGACTCATACTTCTCCTCCTCTTGCGTCGAGCTCCCGAGTCATTTCGATCATCGTCCGGCGGAACCCCGCGCGAGCGAAGAGGCGCTGCGCGGGCTCGTTCCGCTCCGCCGTCGAGAGCACGACCCGGGGCGCGCCTTTCGCCTTGAGCGCCTCCAGGGTCGCGTCGAGCAACTCCCGGCCGACGCCCTGCCCGCGATGGGCGGGATCGACCACGATGTCATACAGCACGCCCGCCGGCCCGCGCAACGACATGTAATCGGTCCCCTCGACCCCCGCGTAGGTATAGCCAATCACCTCGCCGTCGCGCTCGGCGACCAGGACGATGATGTTCGGCTCCTCGAGCTGCGTCCCGAGAAACGAGCCGTATCCGTGCTCGGTCCGCGGCGTCGCGGCGATGAAGCGGTCGGGGTCGAAGTCGTGGTGCGTCCGGACGAGGAGCGCGCCGAGCCGGCCCACGGCTTTGAGATCCGCGGGCATCGCGGGGCGGATGCGAACGGCCGGCGGCGTGGTGGGAATGGCGTCGTCCATCCGGTTTCCGATTGTAATTCAGTTGCCCGTTGCTGTCTCCGGGCACTCCTACTTGCCAAACCACTCGAACCGATACGCCAGCTCCGGCCCTTCGGTTCCTTCGTATGCGAGCTGGGCAACCAGCAATGCGAACGGCTCGGTGTAGCGGGCTCGCATGTTGAGTACCCTCCTCGACTTGCCGCTCAGCGGTCGATCCGCTGCTGCAAGTGCGCGGGATACCGGTCCCCCTGCACCGTGACCTCCGAGGCGGCGCTTTCGAGGTCGCGCAGATCGTCACGGTTGAGCTCGACGGAGGCCGCGGCGACGTTCTCTTGCAGGCGATGCAGCTTCGTCGTCCCCGGGATCGGCACGATCCAGGGCTTCTGGGCGAGGAGCCAGGCGAGGGCGATCTGGGCCGGCGTCGCTTTCTTGCGCTCCGCGATGCTTTCGATCCGCTCGACCAGGGCAAGGTTCGCCTTGCGGGCCTCCGGGGAGAAGCGAGGGACGACGTTGCGGAAATCCGATTTGTCGAAGGTCGTGGTTTCGTCGATCTTGCCGGTCAGAAAACCCTTGCCCAGCGGGCTGAAAGGCACGAAGCCGATCCCGAGCTCCTCCAGGGTGGGAATGATCTCCGTTTCGGGCTCTCGCCACCAGAGCGAGTACTCGCTCTGAAGGGCCGCGACGGGCTGGACCGCGTGCGCGCGGCGGATCGTTTTCGCGCCCGCCTCCGAAAGACCGAAATGCCTGACCTTGCCCTCCCGGATCAGCTCCTTCACCGCTCCCGCCACGTCCTCAATGGGTACGTCAGGGTCGACGCGGTGTTGATAAAACAGATCGATGAAGTCGGTGTTGAGCCGCTTGAGCGACGCTTCCGCGACCTCCTTGATGTGCTCGGGCCGGCTGTCCAGGCCAGCCTGCTTGCCATCGGCGTCGATGTGGAACCCGAACTTGGTGGCGATCACCACCTGCTCGCGGATGGGCGAGAGCGCCTTGCCCACCAGCTCCTCGTTCGTGAACGGACCGTAGACCTCGGCGGTGTCGAAGAACGTCACGCCGAGATCGACCGCCGCCCGGATCACGGAGATCATCTCCCGCTCGTCGTGGGCCGGCCCGTAGCCGTAGCTCATTCCCATGCAGCCGAGCCCGAGGGCCGAGACCTCCAGGCCGCTGTTTCCAAGTGTTCGTTTCCGCATTTTTTTCTCCTTCCGCGTTCAATCAGGGGTGCCTATCCCTCGTCGTCCGCCGTGCGCAGGAACTGCGCCCAGTCGAGATCCGCCCAATCGAGCTCCTCCTCGACACGCTGGAACGCGGCGTCGCCAATCGTGCCGTCGGCCCGGAGCGCCACGAGCCGCCGCCGGGCCGCCTCGGTCGCGGCGCGCACGACTGCCGCGTCCGCCTCCCTGCCGCCGGCATCCGCCGCGGTCTCTTCGGGCGCGCCGAGCTCCTCCTCCGCGCGATGCAATTGCAGGTCGTAGCGGTGCCGTACGAGCTCCGCGGTCTCGGCTCTCGGGCACGTCGCGGCGCCCTCCACCGCCGCCCGCAGCGTCTCGACCCGCGCGAAGCGCACCTCGCGGTCCACCGTCCCGTCATCCTCGAGCCGCAGGCGCAGCAGGAGCGGCCGCAACGTGAGCCCCTGGAACACGAGCGTGCCGAGCACCACCCCGAACGCGGTGACGAGGATCAGGTCCCGATAGGGGAACGGGACGCCGCCCTCGCTGCCTGTCGGGAGCGCCAGCGCGGCGGCGAGCGTCACAGTGCCTCGCATGCCGCACCACCCCACCACCGCCGCGCCGCCCGGGGTGAGCGCCACCGCGTCGCGCGGTCCGGGAGCCCCGCCCGGGCGCGGACGGCAGCGCCACCGGCTGAACGCCGCCGCGCCGGTCACCCACGCGATGCGCGCCAGGATGACGGCGACGCACACCGCCGCCGCCACGGCCACGTAGCGCGTCCCGATCGCCCCGCGCACGACGATGGACTTGAGCTGGAAACCCACAAGGATGAACGCGAGGACGTTCAGCACGAACACCGCGACCTCCCACACCGCCCACGCGGGAATGCGGATGCGCGCCGGCAGGACCTCGGGCGCGCGGCGCGACGCCGCCATCGCGAAGACCACCAGCGTGATGATGCCCGAGAGGTGCAGTTGCTCCGCGAGCAGCCAGACGCCGAACGTCCCGCAGAACTGGACCACCACCGCGGTCGCGACATCGTTGATGCGCGCGTTCACGGCGAGGCTGACCGGTGCGAGCACCAGCCCGAGGACGACGCTGCCTACCGTGACCACGAGCAGCGTCGGCAGCACGCTCCAACCGGACAGGACGCCGGCGACCGTGGCGCCGACCGCGAGACGGTAGACGAGCAGCGCGCTCGCGTCGTTGAAGAGGCTCTCCCCCTCCAGGATCACGAGCAGCCGGTGCGGTGGGCGGAGCTGCTTGAGCACCGCGGTGGCGGCCGCCGCGTCCGGCGGCGCGACGATGGCGCCGAGCGCGATCGCCGCCGCCCACGGCATGTCTGGGACCAGCCGCCGCGCGACGACGGCGACGACGGCGATCGTGAGGGCGACGGCGCCGAGGGCCAGGCTGGTGACCGCGCGCCAGTTCGCGCGCAGGTCGCGCGGCGAGGAGTCGAAAGCGGCGTCGACCAGGACGGGCGCGACGAACAGCGCCAGCGCGAGCTCGGGATCGAGCACGATTGTCGGCACGCCGGGGAGCAGCGCGAGCGCGGCGCCGGCGAGCGCCACCAGCGCCGGATAGGGCGCGCCCATCCGCCGCGCCAGGGCGGCCAAGGCGGCGCCGCCCAGCAGCAGCGCGATGACGACCTCGAATACCCTCATCGCCGCTTGAGCTCCCGCGCTGACCGGAGCCTTCTCGCCGGTGAGCTCGCCGGCGCCGCCGCGACGTTCTCTTGCGAGGCGGTGTAGCTCAGGTTCCGTTTCTGCATCGTACTCCCTCCATCAGCGGGTCACGCGCGGTGCGCGAGCACTGCCTCCAGGTCATCCCGCACCCGTTGCGGCTCGTCCTCCAGCGGCATGTTCGCCATGTCATGCGCGCCGTCCAGCGCGCCTTGCGGGTCCGCATCGAGAGGGGCGAACAGCGCGTGGAAGTCGTCCGGGGCCGGGCCGGTGGCAGCGATGAGCTCGAAGGTCTTGCGCAACGCATGATCAGAGCTGAGGCTGCGCACCAGGACCTCGGCGATCTGGCGTCGTGCAATGCCGCCATCGCTGGGATCGCCGGCTTGGCGTTTATCGCCCTGTAAGAGGACGAGCCGGTGCTCATCCGGACCGTTGTAGTCGAACCAGCCGGGTCGTACGATGGTGTACTGCAATCCGCTGGCGCGCACGAGCCTTTCGGAGCGCCGCTTCCAGTCATGAGCCTCGGTGGACCGGTTATAGGAACCGGTGCGGTTGGTGACCCCGATGGCGGTCATCAGGGCGATACGCGCCGTCCGCGAACCTAGCGCCCCCAGGACGTTGCGCACGCCGCCATAGTCGACACTCTCCGCCCCGACCCTGCCCGTGCCGTCGGAGCCGAGGGTGAACACGATGGCGTCGACACCGTCTACCGCGCCGGGAAGCGTGTCGGGTCGAGTAACGTCGCCGATGACAACCCGCGCTTCGGGGGGAAGCTGACCCGCCTTGCCGGGATCGCGCACCAGGGCACGCACGGCATGGCCCTGCCGGATCGCTTCATCGAGGACGAGGCGCCCGATGCTGCCGGTCGCACCGACGACCAATACGGTCATGCTGAGATTGGCCATGACGGCTCCTTTCTGTTCGGCGGGCGGTACGGCGGGTCGCGGTTGGCCTCATTTCGGAGCGAGCTCGCCGAACCAGTATGCGGCCGTGACTCCGCCGTCCATGAGGAAATCACTGCCGGTGATGAACGCGCCCTCCGGCCCCATCAGGAGAGCACCGACCGCCCCTACCTCATCCGGGGTGCCGGCGCGCCCAACCGCGGACAGCTCGATCATGCGCCGGTATCCCTCACCGCGCGGGCCGGCCATCTCGTCCCTGGCGAGAGGCGTAATGATGATGCCGGGGCTGATCGTGTTGACCCGCGCGCCGCGTTTGCCCCACCGCACCGCCTCGGCCATCACCCGTAGCGCGTTGCCGCGCTTCGAGACCTGGTAAGCGTGCAGCGAGTCCGTCACTTGGTCCGGCTGGAGCATCGGAAGAGCAAGCAACTCGTCGGTGGGTGTCGTCGCCAGCGCCTTGTCTTGGTCGGGCGTCAGCGCCGGGAGGCGGTGACCCGACTGCGAAGCAATCACGACGCCCGCTCCGCCGCGGGCGATGACATTGCCGAGCTCCTCGAGCACGAGCGCGGTACCATAAAGATCGACCTTCAGGATCGTGGCTGGCGATGCCTGCGTGGGTGAGACACCGGCGGCATGAATGACGCCGGTGACGGCGCCGAGCGCCGTGGCTCTCTCGACGAGCGCGCGAACTGACTGGCGCGAGGAGACGTCTACGGTCACGGCGCTCACCTCGAATCCGGCGTCGCCGAGGACTTTTACGGCTGCATCGGCGTTTTCCTGGCGAAGATCAGCCAGCAGGACGTGCTTGCCTGCGCTCACCCGCCGCGCGATCGCCTGACCAATCGATCCAGCACCGACAAGGACAATGACATCGGTCATTACAGACTCCTTTCAGCCCACCGGCTCGCGGGTCTCGATCTCCCATTGCGTTCCGATCGCCTCGAACGTGAACACGCATAGCGCAAGAGGCGTGTCGGTCTGTGCCGCATAGCCGATGGTCGTAAATGGTCCGGGAACCTTCAGCTCTTCGGCGGCGCCTCCACGCCCGAGAAGACCAGCACCTGGTCTGGGAGGCGCTGCCCCCGGATCTGAATCGCCGAAACAGACGCATTCAGCTCGGCGAGCTCGGCGGGTGTGAATCGAACCGCAGCCGCGCCGTTGTTGTCGAGCATATGCGCCATCTGTGTCGTCCCGGGGATGGGCACGATCCAGGGCTTCTGCGCCATCAGCCATGCCAGCGCGATTTGGGCGGGGGTGGCATTCTTTCGTTCGGCCCACCTCTTCACCAGGTCCACGAGCGCCAGGTTGTGGGGCAGATTCTCCGGCGAGAATCGGGACTCGATTCCGCGAATGTCGCCGGGAGCGAACCGCGTGTTCGCGTCAATCCAGCCGGTCAGGAACTGCACACCCAGCGGGCTCCACGGCACGAAGCCGATTCCAAGCTCCTCGCACGTCGGGATCACTTCCTTCTCGGGCCCGCGCCACAGCATGGAGTATTCGTTCTGGACCGCCGTGACGGGCAGCGCCGCATGAGCGCGCCGCAGCGTTTTGAGCCCCATCTCGGACAGGCCCCAGTGCAAAACCTTGCCTTGCGCCATCAGGCCCTTCACCGCGCCGGCGACGTCCTCGATCGGGACCTGCGGGTCGACCCGGTGCTGGTAGAGGAGATCGATGCGGTCGGTGCGAATGCGCTTGAGCATCCCTTCGACAGCGAGCTTGATGTGCTCGGGCTTGCTGTTGAGCCCCGGGCGACGCTCACCGGTCTTGAGATCGATGTTCCAGCCGAACTTCGATGTGATCACGACCTTGTCTCGGAACGGCGCTATGCCTTCGCCGAGGATGCGCTCCACCTCGAACGGGCCGTACGCCTCCGCCGCGTCGAAAAAGGTGACGCCACGGTCGAAGGCGGCGCGGATGATGTTGATCATCTCCGGCCGGTACGGCACGGTCGTTTCATACTTGCGGCTCATGTTCTGGACGCCCAGCCCGAGCGCCGAGACTTCCAGCGAACCGAGCCTGCGGCGTCCGAGAGGCGACGGCTTTGCCTGTGGAACCTGCGCAGCACTGGCCGCACCAGGCAGCAATGCTCCTGTTGCGGCGGCAGCGGTCAATCCCAACCCCAGCCCGAGAAAGCCGCGGCGGTCGATTCGGTTCGTATCGGATGTGTGTTGTTCTGCATCGTTGAGCCTCCTCAGCGGCCACTCATAGCGAGGATCGCTTCCGGAAGCCGCGCCCCATGTACGTTGATCTTCGATGCAGCGGTCTCGATGTCGCGCAGATCGTCGGCGGTGAGCTCGACGCCTGCCGCGGCGATGTTCTCCTCGAGACGGTGCAGCTTCGTGGTTCCCGGGATCGGGACGATCCACGGCTTCTGTGCGAGCAGCCACGCGATTGCGATCTGCGCCGGGGTCGCGCTTTTGCGGACCGCGATCTCCTTGAGCAGATCGACCACGGCGAGATTCGCTTTCCGCGCCTCGGGAGTGAAGCGGGGGGAAGCGGCACGGAAATCGGAGCTGCCGATGCTCGTCGTGGTGTCGATCTTTCCCGTGAGGAAGCCCTGCCCCAGCGGGCCCCACGCGACGAAGCCGATCCCGAGCTCCTCGCAGGCCGGCAGCACTTCCGGCTCGGGATCGCGCGTCCACAGAGAGTACTCACTCTGCACGGCGGTGACCGGCTGTACGGCGTGTGCGCGGCGGATCGTCTTCGCGCCAGCCTCGGAAAGCCCGAAGTGCTTCACTTTGCCTTCGTCGATCAACTTCTTCACCGCGCCCGCGACATCCTCGATCGGCACGTTCGGATCAACACGGTGCTGATAGAAAAGGTCGATGACATCGGTCTTCAGGCGCTTGAGAGAGGCATCGGCGACCTGCCTGATGTGCTCCGGCCGGCTGTTGAGGCCGCCGCTCCGCTGCCCGTTGGACGCGATGTCGAACCCGAATTTCGTCGCGATCACCACCCGGTCGCGGAATGGAGCCAGCGCTTCGCCGACGAGCTCTTCATTGGTGAATGGACCGTAGGCCTCGGCGGTGTCGAAGAACGTGACGCCGCGCTCAACCGCCGCGTGGAGGATCCTGATCCCCTCCTGCCGGTCGGTCGCCGGGCCATAGACGGCCTCCAGCCCCATACAGCCGTACCCGATTGCGGAGACTTCCAGATTGCTTCGTCCAAAGTTTCGTTTTTGCACTGTTCTCTCCTCCCTCTCGACACTCAGCGATTGGTGAATGGGGGGTGCCGTCTAGGATCGATGGCAAGGGCGGCGGCGAAGGTGATGCCGGTCGATCAGCGACATCACCGCTCCGACGCGTTTTGCAAAATCCGCACCCGGCGGGATGCTTCGGCGCGCTGAGGTGCGCCCCGTCCCTGAGAGCCCATGGTAGGGTTCCGGGACGCGGGGCGGTATGACGATCCTGGACGATCCTTGGACGATCCTGCAAATCTTTGGAAGGAGTATCCAGAGTCCGCCGGAGGGGGCTAGGATAGGGACATGGATATGGACGCGACACGCGACCAGGGCTCAGAGCGTGGAACGCACCGGGCGTACGCCTGCCAGGAGGAGCTCGCGGAGCGCATCGCGCGGGCCCTCCCGAAGGACGGCGCGGTGGAGCTGCTGAAGGGACTCCTCCTCAACCGCTCCTCCACCCCGACGGAGCCGCTCCACGGAGTCTCCAAGCCTTCCTTCTGCGTGATCGCGCAGGGGAGCAAGGAGGTGCTGCTGGGGGACAGCCGCTACCGCTATGACCCGGCCCATTACCTGCTCGCCACCGTGGAGCTGCCCGTCGTGGGCCAGGTCCTCGAGGCGTCGGCGGAACGGCCGTATCTGAGCCTCCGCCTGGATCTCGACCCGGCGCTGGTCGGCTCGGTGATGGTGGAGGCGGGTCATCTCTCCTCGCGGAACGGGGGCGACGTGCGGGCGATCGACGTGAGCCCGCTGGACGCGGAGCTGCTGGATGCCACGGTGCGCTTGGTGCGGCTGCTGGATTCGCCCGCCGAAGAGCGGGTCCTGCGGCCGTTGATCACCCGGGAGATCGTCTACCGGCTGCTCATGGGAGAGCAGGGAAACCGGCTCCGTCATCTGGCGCTCCTGGGCGGCCACACCGACCGTATCGCGGAAGCCGTCGAGCGGCTCCGCAGGGAATTCAACCAGCCTCTGCGGATCGACAGCCTGGCGCGGGAGCTCGGGATGAGCGTCTCGGGCTTTCACCATCATTTCAAGGCGGTCACGGCGATGAGCCCCTTGCAGTTCCAGAAACAGCTCCGGCTCCAGGAGGCCCGGCGCATCATGCTCAGCGAGAACCTGGACGCCGCCAGCGCCGGCTACCGGGTGGGCTACGACGACGCCTCGCAGTTCAGCCGGGAGTACAAGAGACTGTTCGGACAGCCTCCCGTGCGGGATGTGGAGCGGCTGCGGGAGGTGGCGCGAGGGTAGGGCCTTCCTCTACCCGCCGATCAGGGTTAGTCTTCCGCTATGAAGCGACAAATCATTTCCCGCAGCCAGGACGTGCTGGAAGGTACTCCGGTGTTTACCGGGACCCGCGTACCTGTCCAGACCCTGCTCGATTATCTGGAGGCTGGGGACTCCATCGACGAGTTTCTCGAAGGTTTTCCGACGGTCTCTCGCGAGCAGGTGATCGCCTTTCTTAAAGAGGCGAGGGATCTGATGGTCGCCAAAGCGTCGTAAGAGTCCTGCTCGACGTAGGAAGCTGAAGTAGCTTCATACTTCTCCTGCAACCCAGCTAGCCTCGTTCAAACGTCCTCAATGGCCCGAGGTCATCGATCTCCGGAAATTCCTCATTGAGGGGCTCCCACGTCGACAAGAGCGGCGGTATCTTCAGGCATCCTGCCAGTGTAGAGCATGGCGAACCGTTTGGGGCGGAGCTCAACGGCTTTGTGATAGACCTCATCGCGATCTTTGCTGTGCCAGCGTACCTTGCCGCCCTCCACCTCCAAGGCGTCGTTCGTCTGGGGATCTTCCACCAAGACCCATTCAGACTCGAATTGCTGCCAGATCTGAGCGGCTGTGAGGATGCGGTCCATAACCTTGGTCTCCCAAGTGAGAGGTATCATAACTAGCCTTGGAGGTACAGAAATGAGTCTCCTCGATCGCATCGTCATCGATCCGCAGATCTGCCACGGGAAGCCTTCGATCCGTGGCCTGCGCTATCCGGTAGAAATGATCCTTGGGCTCCTGAGCTCCGGGATGACCATCGAGGAGATTCTGGCCGACTATGAGGATCTCGAACGCGAGGACATCCTTGCCGCTTTGGAGCTCGCGACGAAGCTGAGCCAGGTAAAGCGGTTCGATTTCCTGAGATTGGACGCCCCAGGACTCCGTCAGCCTGGAAATGATGGCTCTCCTCTGTAGGGCCGCCCCTACAAACGACGTCATCTCACGCCTCCCCTCCCCCGCCCCCCTTGCAACGTCCAAACATTCCGCCATAATGTCCAAACAATGACCCGAGACGAATACGAACATTCCAAGGCCCGCCTCGCGGAGCAGCGGCGGAGCGCGATGGAGATGGTGGAGGCGGGGTATCAGGCCCAGATCAAGGCTCTGGAGCTGTACTGGTCTCTTCAGAGCAGACAAGGCGAAGTTTCTCAGCCAACAGAAGTTAGCTCAGACGCTCCGGCCGCCGTTCCCCCTCTGGGGCCGGAGCCTCCCCCTTCCGTGGAGACGGTTTTCCGGCGGAACGCTCCCGGGGTGGACCTGGACGTTCGGGCGGCGTTTCCGCGGCTCCCGGAGACGTTCACGCGCCGGGAGGTGTGCCAGGCCCTCGGGTATGAGCCCCATCGCGGAGCCCTCTACCAGAGCCTCCAGAAGCTCGTCTTGATGGGGTTTCTGCGCATCTTCGAGCGGGGAATGGGCCATCGGGCCGTGGTCTACCAGAAGACCGGCGCCGGCAATCCGCCCCTGAGTCCCTGAGGGGCGGTTTGGATCTGGAAACATCCGTCCCAGGGTCCCGAACGTTGGCGAACGTTCGCCGAACATTGCGAATCCGGCGCGCGCCATCCACGCCGGATTCTGGAGCATCCGCCTCGGATCTTGAGGCTTGCGACCGGATTCCCACCCTCTCCAGACGCGAGGCGGATGTTCGGGGATTCGGCGGTAATATTCCGCGCCGCATTCAGAAACAAACATTCGCGAGGCGAATGTTTGGGGATTCAATCCCGAACATTGGCCTCGCGGCGCCAATGGATGCGATTCCGGGGCCGCTCCGGCCAGATCCAGGGCGAATGTCTCGATCTCGGGACGGGCTCACTCCCCCCGAAAGCTCTCCGCCGCGATCCCCAGCTCGTGCAGCTTCTGCTGCAGGCTCTGCCGGTGAAGGCCCAGCCGCCGGGCGGCCTGGGAGATGTTGCCGCCGTGCTCGCGGAGGGCTTCGGTGATCATGGCCCGCTCCAGGCGGTCGACCAGCTTGCGCTTGGCGGTCTGGAGATCGTCGTCCGGGTCCCAGGTACAGAGATCGTCTTTTTCGGCGGTGGCGGCGGTGCGCACCTCCTGGGGGAGATCCTCGGGCTGGATCACCTGGCTCCGGCAGAAGATGGTGGCCCTCTCGACGGCGTTGGCCAGCTCACGGACGTTTCCCGGCCAGGGGTAGGCCAGGAGGGCCCTCTCGGTCTCCGGGGCGAAGGTGAGGCCGGAGCGGGAGGAGGCGGCGAGGAAATTGCGGGCGAGGAGGAGGACGTCCCCTCCCCGGTCGCGCAGGGGGGGCAGCTCGATCTCCACCACCCGCAGGCGGAAGAGCAGGTCTTCCCGGAATCGGCTCTCGGCGGCCATGGCCTTGAGGTCGCGGTGGGTGGCGGCCAGGACGCGCACGTCCACCGAGATTGGATCGCCGCCTCCCAGCGGCTCCACGATCCCCTCCTGGAGCACCCGCAGGAGCTTGGCCTGGACGGCCGGCGCCATGTCCCCCACCTCGTCGAGGAACAGCGTGCCGCCATCCGCCTGGCGGAACTTGCCGGGACGGTCGCGGTCGGCCCCGGTGAAGGCGCCGCGGCGATGGCCGAAGAGCTCGCTCTCGACCAGGGTGTCCGGAATCGCCGCGCAGTTCACCGCCACGAAGGGCCCGCGCGCCCGCTCGCTCAGCTCGTGGACGCGGCGCGCCACCAGCTCCTTGCCCGTGCCCGACTCCCCCCGGATCAGCACGCCGGCCGAGGCGGGAGCCACACGCTCGATCGCGTCCAGCACCGCGCGCATGGCCGGGGACTCGCCCAGCAGCCGCCTTTGTCCCGCGAGGCGCTTCACCTCCTCGGCCAGCCGCCGGTTCTCGGTGCGCAGGCGGGCCGTCTCCAGGGTGTTCGCCACCACGAAGCGGAGCTCGTCGATCTCGTAGGGCTTCGAGAGGTAGTCCGCGGCCCCGGCCTTCACCGCCTCGATGGCCGTCCGCAGGGTCGAGTCGGCGGTCACCACCACCACCGGCGGCGGCGCGGGCAGGGCCGTGAGATGGGCGAGGGTGGTCATGCCGTCCATCCCGGGCATCCGCAGGTCGAGGAGGATCAGATCCACCCCGTGGCGCGGCCGTTCCAGCGCCGCCAGGCACTCCCTTCCGTCCGCGCACTCCAGGAAGTCGTAGGTCTCGCTCCCCAGGGCGCGCGCGGCCCCCCGGCGGGCCACCGGCTCGTCGTCGCAGACCAGGATGCGAGGCTTCCTCACGCCGCGGGCTCCCAAAGGCAGACCTGGAAGATGATTCTTCCCGGCTCGTTCTCCACCTCGATCGTGCCTCCCAGCTCGCGCACCCGCTGGGCCACCAGGGCCAATCCCAATCCCGTGCTCCCGTCTCCCCCACCGCTCACGAACGGCTCGAAGAGGCGCCCGGCGATCTCCGGCGGGATCGCGGGGCCGGCGTTCTCAGTGGCGAAGACGATGCCGCATTCATCGCGGTGGAGGCGGACGCCGACCGTCGAGCCGGCGGGGGCGTGCTGCGAGGCGTTGAGGAGCAGGTTGAACAGCACCGTCTGCCAGGTGGCGCTGGTGCCGCCGGCCCGGCCGACCTCCTCGACCCCGGAGGCGTCCAGCTCGATTCCCCGCCGCCGCGCCTGGTGGCCCAGCACGTAGAGGGTGCCGCGCAGGAGGGCGGTGAGGTCGACCTCCTCCCCTTCGGGGGCGCGGGCGAAGTCGAGGATCTCGCGGGAGACGCCGTGCAGGCGATCGATCTGCTCGACGATCAGCGCCAGGTCGCGCGCCTGCTCGCTCTGCGGGTCCGCTGCGGCCAGCTCCTCGCGCACGGTCTGGGCGAGCGCCTTCATCCCCGAGAGGGGGTTCTTGAGCTCGTGGGCGAGCGAGGCGGCGACCATGCCCAGCAGGCTCAGACGCTCGCGCTCGGCCAGGGCGCGCTCGGCGGCGAGACGCGCCTCCAGGAGGCGGCGGACCTCCAGCGCGGCGGCGAGCTGGCGGAGGACGATCTGCACCGTCTCCATGTCCCCCTCCTGATAGCCGCCGGCCGCGGGGCTGATCTCCACCACCAGCACCCCCGCCAGCTCGCCGCCCACCCGCAGCGGGAAGGCGGCCTGGAGATCGGCCCGCTGGAGGAGCCCTGTGAGACGCGGGGTGGGAGCGTCGAGCCGGTTGAAGGCGTGGGATTCCGGATCGGTGAAGCATTCCCAGAGCGCCGGCTGCTCGTCCGTGGCCAGGAAGCGCGCCCGGGTGGCGAGCCAGCGACCGACGGCGCCGGCGGTGAGATCGCGCAGGCGTTCCTCCGGAAGTTCGAAGGACTGGAGCTGGCGGGTGAGCCCCTCCAGCTCCTCGGCCGTGATGCTCACCCCCAGCAGGCGGCGGAGCCAGGCGAAGCGCCGGAGGGCCGCCTGCTGGAGGGGCGTGTAGACGGCGGCGGCGAGCAGGGCGGCGAGGATCCCCCAGGCGACGATGCGCCGCAGCTCGGGCGTGCCCCCCGCCCCCATCGCCGTTCCGACCACCATCACCAGCCCGACCAGGCCGACGAGCCCGAGGAAGCGGCGCAGGCTGCGGTAGGACATGGAGAGCCGGAGCAGGTTATAGCGCTGGACGAAGTAGAGGAAGGTGAGGCCGAGCACCAGCCCGGAGAGCTCGACCGCCAGCCGCCACGCCGCCTCCCCCCAGCCGGGCTCGCCCGGCCGCAGCAGCAGGGCGCCGGCCGCGATCAATGCCACGGTGACGCCGAGCCCGGCCAGCAGCCAGCGGAGGAACTGGGCGAACCGGGGCTCCCCCGCCAGGCGCAGCCAGCGCAGCACCATCCATGCGCTGGCGGCGGAGGCCACCGTCACGTGGAGCACGATGAGGGGGAAGATCGGCTTCGCCACCTCCGCCAGCAGGAACGTGCTCTCCTGCCAGGACCGCAACGCCGCGGGGGCGAAGAGCGCCAGGGTCGCGTAGCCGGGCACCAGCCAGAGCGGATTGGGCCGCCGGCCCTCCCCTTCCATCTCCAGCAGGCGCCAGAGCCCGTGGGTGAGGAGGGGGAAGCTGGCCAGCCAGGAGGCGCCGCGCAGCAGGTCGACCGCCGTCGCTCCCTGTCCGAACGCGTCCGGCGACGCCACCAGCAGACTCGCGATCTCGTCCACCAGGCAGCCGCCGTACCAGACCGTGAGGCAGACGACCGTCAGCCGCATCGGCAGCCCGGGCAGCACCTTCCGGTGCCGGAACAGCTCGCGGGCCAGGAAGCCATAGAGCAGCGTGCCGGTCACGAAGATCAGCAGGTGGGCGAAGAGGAGGAGGTCGTGGCGCACGGGTGGAGGGTAGTTTACGCGACGCCCGTCCGGCCGCGGTGGCCGGGGGATCGCCCTGGAAGGGCGGGCTTTGAACAGCCTGGGGTTTCAACCCCAGGTGGGCGGGGGAGGCCGTGGCGCACATTTCCGTGAGCCAGCCGGTCCGCCCGGGCATAAATGCCCGGGCTACGTTTCAAACGAGAAGCCGGTTGAAACCGGCTCCCCTGGATAGATCTGACCCAAGAGCCGGCTTCAGCCGGCTTTTCGGTTCCACCGTAGCCCGGGCATTCATGCCCGGGCGGTGCAGCCCGCACACTGCACCAACCCCAGGTTCCCCCGCAGCCCCCGCCCTGCACCCCTCCCCCACCCTCCCCGCCAAGATCCCATCGAATCAATTATTTACCCCTCCGCCCCCGCCCGGCATCCCCCTTGCCCTTTCAGGGTCCCGAACCCAAGGAGGGATTCCGATGAACGAAACGGCTTCAACCCAGACAGGCTCCAATCCCGAGACGGGCGGGCTGCGCTCGATCTCCGGCATCCGCTGGCTGCTGCTGGCGGGCTCCGCGGTCACGGGGGTTTCCGTCTACCGGCTGGTCCAGGCGCGGTGGACGATGATCCCGGTGCCGGTCCAGTTCCTGATCCTGGTCGCCGGAGCGCTGGCGATCTTCGCGCTCGGCAACCTTGCGCGCCGGCGTCTTCACCTCCCCGCGGCGGGCTCGGCCCTGCTCTTCCTGTTCACCGGCCTCGTGCCGGTGCTGGCCTGGGGCGCGGTCTACCTGAAGCTGCTCGACACCCCGGGCGGCTGGATCGCCTTCAGCGCCGGCGGGGCCGCCCTGCTGGGCGCCGCGGTGAGCGTGCTGCGCTCAACGCTGCGCTACCCCGGGAAGCTCTACCCCGCCGCCCTCGGCACCCTGCTGGCCGCCCAGGCGGTCCTGCCGTGGATCGGGAGCCGCTGGCCCTGGAGCCCCGAGAGCCTCTACGGGCTCGCCGCCGTGATCCTGGGCGCCGTCCTCCACCTCGGCAGCCGCCACGTCAACCGCTTCTTTTTCCATCGCGACCGGCGGGACGGCGCCGAGCGTCCGGTCCATCTCGTGCCGTTCCTGCTCCTCGGCGTGCTCTATGCCGGCGCGCTGACCCTGCTGGACCTCCGCTCGGCCTTCCTGGCTCTGCCGCTCGCCGTGCTGGGGTGGATCCTCGCCGGCACGGGCGAGGAGTACTACCAGGCGCTCGCCTCCTCGCTCGGCGAGGCCCCGGAGCGCTGGCCGCTCCGCTCCGTGGCCCTGCTCGCCCTCGGCTTCTCTCTCGTGGTGATCGCCCAGCCCCTGGCGCTGCTCGACGGGACGCTACGCTGCCTCTTCCTCACCGCCCTCTGCGCCGCGGCCCTCTTCCTGCGCTGGAGCCTGCGCTATGGGCACCGCGCCGTCCACGTCCTGGGCGTGGCGGCCGCCTTCACCGCCTACCACTGCGCGCCGGCCTTCTGGGGCGGCGTCCCGGGCTTCACCACCTGGAACGACCTCGGCTTCCTGGCCTTCCTGGCCGGCTGCGGATTCCTGCTCGCCCGCCGGCAGGCTCCGGAGGAGCTCCGCGCGATCCACGGCGTCCTGACCGCTCTGGTGATCCTGCGCACCACGGTGGCGGCGATGTTCCTGTACGGCCCCCTCTCGCCCGCGGCGGCCCTGATCGCCCAGGCGGTCTTCGTGCTCGCGTGGCTCGCCGCCCACTCCTCCAGGCCGGGCGGCCGGATCGACTCCGCGATCCGGCCCAGCGCCCAAGGCCTCGCCATCATCCACGCCGGTCTCGCCGTGTTCCTGCTCACCCACGCGGCCTCGGTCCTGGCGGTGACGGTCGAGCCGCTGATCCTGCTCCTCCTCGGCCTCGCCCTGCTGTGGGACGGCTTCACCGGCAAGGAGGAAGGGATCGGCCTGGGGCTGGGCCTGGCCGTGGCCTGGGCCCCGGCCCAGCTCCTCTTCTGGAGCCGGATGCCGTCCTGGAGCGCGGCGCTGATCGCCGGGCTCGTCCTCGCGGGGCTGGAGATCGCCGCCCTGATCCTCACCCTGAGGCGCTTCGGCCCGACGGAGGACGGCCCCCGGGTGCTCCTCACCCTCTCGCTGCGGCACGCGGCCCAGGTCTGGCTCGCGCTCGCCGCGGCGGCCTGCCTGCTGTTCGCGGGCCTCGACGCGCTCCTGCTCGCCCTGCTGATGACCGGCGTCCTGTTCCTCCTCCGGACCGGGATCGAGGGGTGGGCGGTCCGCATCGCCTTCCCGGCCCGGCTGACCCTGCTGCCGCTGATGCAGCTCGCCGTCCTCGCCGCGGCAGGCGGACATCCCAGCCGCGACCTGCCGGTGGCGATCCTCTCGCACCCGCTCGCCCTGCTCCCCTGGGCCGCCGGGCTCGGGCTCCTCTGGCGCGGCCTGATCGAGATCCTCGGCCGGCGGCAGACCCTGAATCCCTGGTCTATCGTCCTGTCGGCCGTCACGATCGTCGGCTACGTCGCGGCCTTCCTCGCCGGCGCCCGCTTCTCGCTGGGAGAGAACCTCGCCCTGATCGCCATCGCGGCCGGCTGGGCGGCCGCCTTCGTCTTCGACGGCACCCGCGACGGCGAGCCGGAGAACGGCTCGGCGGCGCAAGTCTGGGCCGGGCTGATCCTGCTCCAGGCCTTCACCGCCGGCTGGCTCCACTGGGGGAGCGGCCTGGCCCCCTGGGTCCTCCTCACCGTGGGGACCGCCGAGTACGCCCTGGGAGCGCTGCTCTCCCGCACCGAGCGCGGCGCGGCCTTCGTCCCCTCCTGCCGCCGGATCGGCCTCGCGCTGCCGGTGGCGGCGGGCGTCCTCTCCCTGCTGCGGATTCCGGCCGCGGGGACGGTGTGGGCCCCGGCGCTCGTCATGTTCCTGACCAGCCTCTTCTATACCGTGGTGGCCTCGCGGGAGCCGTGGCGGGTCTTCCCCTCTCTCGCCTCGGCGGCGTTCCTGGGGCTCGCCCTGCTCAAGGTGATCGCGGCGAGCCAGCTCGGCATGGAGCTCTACTTCCTGGCGCCGGGCTTCGCCCTGCTGGCCCTCGCCTGGCTGCTGCGGACGGAGCTGGGGCCCACCTGGAGCCGCCATCTGGCCGCGGCCGGCGCCTCCTTCGTCTATGCCACGCCGATCGTCGCCCTCTCTGGCGCGATCTCCTGGGGGTGGCTCGCCGCCC
>Ga0308176_10000783_pt1 | contig 19829 bp, 16 predicted proteins | sample PhyCR2_3_FD_203890 | JGI IMG/M metagenome (GOLD analysis project Ga0308176, IMG submission 203890) | Soil microbial communities from UC Gill Tract Community Farm, Albany, California, United States - DLSLS.C.R2 | ecosystem: Environmental > Terrestrial > Soil > Agricultural land | place: USA... | reverse complement strand
TGCGGAGCCACGCGCCCTGACGGCGCCAGCTGCCCGTCGTCGCCTTGCACTCCGGCATCGCGGTCTCGACGATCCGCATCGTCGAATCGGCGAGGGCGCCGACGTCGACCGACGTGCCGACGTCCGTGGTGAACCCGAGGTCGCCACGAGTCATCATGCGAGGCGCGGTGCTGTCCTCGACGATCGTGAAGAACACCTTGCCCAGCTCGTAGTTGCGGCCTGCGGGATTCGACGGGTCGTTCTTCTCCGTGAGCGACTTCACGACCTTCTTCAACGCGTCCAGCTTCTTCTGCGGGGGGAGCGCGCGCGCCTGTTGAATCATGAAGTTCGCCGTGGCGATCTCCTTCGGCTTGCTCTCCTCGATGTCACACGACTTCGCCTGCTGCGCCTGCGCTGTGCTCGCGGCCAGCGCGGCCGCGGCGCCGAGCACGGAAAGGCTCCGATACAGAGTCATTAATCTCCTCGATGGTGATCCCGCGGGTGTCGCTCCGGGAGCGGCAGGGGCGTCATACACTGGGCCCCAGGCTGCGTTCCGCCGCCAATTCGGCATCCCGAAATATAAGCGCAATGGGGCGCCCTGTCGCCTCCGCGACGCGGACGACGTCGTCGTGCTCAGGCTTTGCGGTCACCACTCCGCCGGGACGTGTGACGAACTTCACACGCACCTGATGGCCGTTCACCTCCACCGTCCCGGCGCGGCGAGGCAGCGCGCGCCGCGTCGCCGCGGTGCGCCGTACGCCGATGGTTGTCGTTGCAACCAGCATCAGCTCCTCGAGCGCGTCGGCAGTGTCCGCGCTGCAGAGCACCTCGACGCGGGAGCCTGCCCGTCCCTTCTTCATCACCACCGGATGCAACGTGACGTCGAGGGCGCCTGCCGCGCGCAGGCGATCCACCGCCGCGGCGAGATATTCGGGCGACATGTCATCGACGTCCGCGGCGAGGAGGACGAGCGGCTCAGCGCTCCCGCGCCCTGTCGGATCCGGTCCGCTCGGGTCGGCGAGGACGAGTCGCAGCGCGTTCGCGCGATCAGGGAAGTCCTTGGTTCCCGCACCGAAGCCACTGCGCCTTGGAACGTAAGGCGGCACTGGCTTCCCTCCGGTCATGATGCGCAGGAGCGCAGCACCCGTCGGGGTGACGAGCTCCCCCGCTCCCTCCGGCCCCGGCTTGACCGCGATGCCTTCGAGAATCTTCAGCGTCGCCGGCGCAGGCACCGGCAGGATGCCGTGCGCGGCACGCACGGTCCCATCGCCCAGCGACACGGGACCGGTGAACGCGTCAGTCACGCCAAGCAGATGAAAGCCCCAGGTCGAGCCGACGACGTCGAGAATCGCATCCACTGCGCCCACTTCGTGGAGGTGGACCTCTTCCGGCTCCATCCCGTGGATCTCTGCCTCACACCCCGCGATCAGAGTGAAAGCGCTGTCGGCCTGCTGCCTGACGGCGTCAGGCACCGGCGCCGCCGCGACCAGCGCGCGGATCTCGCGGATGCCGCGACCGTGGGGCTGCGGCGGGATGTCGAAGTCCACCTTTCGGCAGGCGATGTCGCCGCGGCGCACGTCGCGGATGCGAACCCCGATGTCGCTGAGACCGAGGGTCTCGGGGAGCGCGCGGAGCCAGTCAGCAGACAAGCCGACGTCGAGCAATGCCCCGAGCGTCATGTCGCCGGAGATTCCGGAGAATGGATCGAAGATCGCGATCGGCATTCGCGTCAGGTGCGGGGCGAGTCGATCATACGCGGTAGCTCGCGCCGCTGCCGGTGTTGAAGACGACGACCTCGCTGTCCGCGTCGAGGCGGCCGCTGCTGACCAGCATGCGGAGGACCGCCAGCGCACACCCGCCTTCCGGCGCGGCATCGACCCCGGTCGCGTGGGCAAGGGCGGCGGTATCGCGCCGGATCGCGTCCTCTGACACCGCGCCGGCGTCGCCGTCGCTCTCGTAGAGCGCGCGGAGGATCAGCCGGTCGCCTAACGGTCCGGGCACGCGCAGCCCTGCGGCATGCGTGGTCGGCGACTCCCAGGGAACCGCGCGATCGGCCTTCGCGGCGAACGCGCGGACCATCGGGGCGCACCCCTCGGCCTGAGCGACGATCATCCGTGGGCGTCGCGCTCCCGCATCGATCCAGCCCCACTCCGCCATCTCGGTGAACACCTTCCACATCCCGATCAGCCCAGTCCCGCCGCCGGTCGGGTAGACGATCGCGTCAGGCAGCCGCCATCCCAGCTGTTCGGCGAGCTCGAGCCCCATCGTCTTCTTTCCCTCGATGCGGTACGGCTCGCGCAGGGTCGAGACGTCGAAGTAGCCCGACTCGGCGGCATAGGCCCGTGCCTGCCGACCGGCGTCGCCGATGTGCCCGGGGACGGTGACGAGCGTCGCGCCTAACGCGCGGATCGTGTCGAGGATGTTCGACGGAGTGGTCTCCGGCGCGAAGACGCGCGCCGGGATGCCGGCCGCCGCCGCGTAGGCGGCCATCGCGGCGCCGGCATTCCCCGCCGTCGGCACGACCAGCCCGGGGACGCCGTGGCCGAGGGCGCGGGTGACCGCCGCGCTCATCCCGCGCGCCTTGAACGACGCCGTTGGATTCAGCGCTTCGTCCTTGATCAGCAGCCGGCGGACGCCGAGATCACCGGCAAGCCGTGGTGCGTCGAGCAGTGGTGTGCCGCCCTCGCCTAACGATACGGGAGCTTCGTCCTGCGCGACCGGCAGCACTGCGCGGTAGCGCCACATGTCCCATCCGTGAAGTGCGGCACGATCGGGGCGCAGCGCGCCGTAGCGGACGAGCAGGGGCTGGCCGCAGCGCGGGCAGACCGACGCGAGCTCCGCTCCGGGCGCGGTGAAGTCGCACGCCGAGCAATAGAGCGTCCAATGAGCAGTCATTCGGTCGTTGCAGGATCGGTGGTCGGGTCCCCGACGGCGATCGCCGGCGCCGGGGGCTGGATGGATTTCGTCGGGTCGCTCTGCTCGAGCAACGCAAGAATGCGCTGCGCGGACGCGAGCGAGAAACCTGGCAGCTGCGCAATTGCTTCGGCACCGGCGCCGCGCACGCCCTGCACGCTGCCGAACGCGCGGATCAGCGCGCCGCGCTTCGACGGGCCGATGCCGGGGATCGAGAGCAGCTCCGAGGTCACGGTGCGCGCGGCGCGCCGCTGGCGCTGGAAGGTGACGGCGAAGCGGTGCGCTTCGTCGCGCGCCTGCTGCAGCAAACGCAGCGCGGGAGACCGCCGAGACAGCCGCACCGATTCCGTTCGCCCGGGAACGAAGATCTCTTCCTCGCGCTTGGCGAGGCTGATGATCGGGAGCACGATGCCCTGTGCCTCGAGCGCGGCGCGGGCGGCGTTGAGCTGCCCCTTGCCGCCGTCGATCACGACGAGATCGGGGAGCGACTTCCGCTCTTCGACACGGCGGCCGATGAACCGTGAGACCACCTCGTTCATCGACGCAAAGTCGTCGATCCCCTCCACCGTCTTGATCTTGAACTTCCGGTACTCGGCGCGGTGCGGCCGGCCGTTCTGGAACCAGACGCAGGAGGCAACGGTGTCCGTTCCCTGCGCGTGCGAGATGTCGAAGCAGACGATCGCGCGCGGGACACGCTGCAGGCTCAGCTCGCGCTGCAGCTCATAGACGGGATCCCCCGCCCTGTCGGTGGTCTCCTCGGTCGCCATCCGCGCTTCCTCGAGCAGATGACGGGCGTTCTGCTGCGCGAGCTCGACGATCTCGCGGCGAGGCCCGCGCTGCGGCACGTGCACGCGCGTCGGTGCGATCGATTGTGCGAACAGCTCGCGGTCGTCGAAGTCGAACGGGACGAGCAGCTCGGCGACGCGCTCCTCGAGGGTCAGGTAGGTGCGCGCGAGATATGCGTACAGCACCGTCGCATCCGGCTCCTCGTCCACGTGGTCGAGGAAGTGGTGTTCGCGGGCGAGGAGCTTTCCGTCGCGCACGCGGAGGATCGCGACGACGGCGTCGCTGCCATCACGTGCGTAGCCGATGACGTCTCGATCTCCGCCTTCGACCTGGAGAACGACGGTCGGCTCTTCCATCGTCTCGAGCTTGTGCAGCACGTCGCGGAGCTCGGCGGCGCGCTCGAAGTCGAGGTTTTCCGCCGCCTCTCCCATCCGCTCGCCGACCCGGCGCACGACTTCATCGGTGCGCCCCTCGAGAAAGAGGACGACCTCGTCGATCATCGCGCGGTAGTCTTCCTGCGTCTGCATGAGGATGCAGGGCGCCTTGCAGCGGCCGATGTGATAGTCGAGGCACGCGCGCTCCGGCATGCTCTTCGGCATGTCGTAGTTGCATGAGCGCACGGTGAAGATCCGCTTCACGACGTTGAGGGCGCGCCGCATGGCACCGACGTCGGTGTACGGCCCGAAATAGCGCGCGCCGTCGCTCTCGAGACGGCGCGTCACGTACACCCGGGGAAACGGCTCCTGCAGCGTGACCTTGATGTACGGGTAGGACTTGTCGTCGCGGAGCGCGATGTTGAAGCGCGGGTGGTACTCCTTGATCAGCGTCGCTTCGAGCACGAGCGCATGCGCTTCCGTCGGCACGACGATCGTCTCGACGTCAGCCGCGTTGTGCATGAGCAGTCGCGTCTTCGGGCTCTCCCGATGTTCGCCGTTGATGTAGCTGCGGACGCGCGAGCGGAGCCGCTTCGCCTTGCCGACGTACAGCACGACACCCTCCGCGTCTTTCCAGAGGTAAACTCCGGGAGACTCGGGGAGCAGCGGGACTTTGGCGGCGATCGAATCGATGGACATCGGCGTGGAGGGCTCCTCCACGATATTACTCAGCGGGCCACGCGGCGTGCCACCTGCCCGAGTAGCACCGACGCCTCAGGCACGCCAAGCATGCGCGTCATCGCCAGGTAGGCGACGCCGTAGACCGCGATCGTTGCCAGCCCGTTCGGCAACCGGTGCAGCGCGGCGAAGACGTAGAGCCTCGCTCCCCATGCCGCGGCAGCGGCGACGAGCGCTGCGCCGTAGACGGCCACGAGGTTGCGCGTCGAGGTCTCGACGCGCCCGATCCGCCGCTCGGCCGCGCGGCGCAGCATCGTGAACTCGATCCACGCCGCGATCCCCGCGGACGCTGTGAGTCCGGTCGCTCCCCAGCGCGGCGAGATGCCCAAGAGCCGCGGCAGATGTATGGCAGCCAGGTAGCCGAGGACGATCGTCAGCGCGACGCGAACGACTGCATAGCGAAGCGGCGTCCGCGTATCGCGACGTGCATAGAAGACCGACGCGTAGAGCCGTCCCATCGTCGCCGCCAGCAGTCCGACCGCCGACCCCGCGAGAATCCCCCACACATAATTCGCGTCCGCCTGCGTGAACCGTCCCGAGCGGAAGATGATCCCGGCAAGTACGCCACCGAGCGCAAGGAAGGCGACTCCGGAGGGGACGACGAAGAACGTCAGGCGTCGGAGCCCTGCCGCGATGCGCACTCGCAGCGCGGCGGCGACCGTCTCGTCATCGCCACCCATCGACGACATCGCCGGGAGCTCGGCAGCCGAAACCGCCATCCCGAACAGGCTCACCGGCAGGAGGTAGAGCGTTTGCGCGTTGGTGATCGCGGTGACTGCTCCGGTCGGTAGATAGCTCGCGATGAATGCGTCCACGTACGCGCTGATCTGGACGACGCCGCGACCTATGAAGATCGGCCCGAAGGAGCGGCCGACCTCGCGCACGCCCTGCGACCGGGCGTCGAGGCGGAAGCGGAGCTGCTTCACCAGTCGGAGCACCGGTCCGAGCTGAACCAGGAAGAGCAGCGCGCTGCCGACCACCGACGCCCAGGCGAGGTCGATCGCGAGCGAGTCGAGCGAGTTGGCCGGCGTCGTCGGTCCGCGCCAGAGCAGAGCGACGATCATCGCGATGTTCCAGATGACCCCCGCGCTGTACGAGAGCAGGAAGCGCCGGTGGCTGTTCAGGATCCCCAGACACCAGGCCGAGAGCGCGAGGATGCCCGCGCCGGGGAAGAGTATGCGAACGATCCTCACGGTGAGCGCGCGCTTCTCGCCGACGAACCCCCCGGCGAGCGCGCCGGTGATGACCGGTGCAGCGAGGACGCCGAGCAGAACGATGATCGAGATGAGCAGCACGAGCGTCGCGCCGACCGCTCCTGCGACTCGCCCCGCCTCCTCGTCGTCGCCGCGACCGACGAGGCGGGCGTAGACCGGGATGAACGAGGCCGAGAGCACCCCCTCACCGAACACGTTCTGCAGGAAGTTCGGGATGCGGAACGCGGCATTGAAGGCGTCGGCCGGCCCGGTCAGCCCGAAGAAGTGCGCGAAGACCGTCTGCCTGACGAGCCCCGCGATGCGGCTGGCGAAGATGCCGGCGCCGACGAGGAAGGCATGCCGGCCGCCGTGGTCGGGCGCGGGGATGGGCGACGACGCGGGTTCGCGCGGCGCGCCAGCGGTTTCGGTCATCAACCGATCAGCTGGCGGGCGTGTTCCGCGGCAGCGGTGCGCATCTCGTCGAGCAGCGCTGGACCGTAGCGCGCGAGGAGCGGAATGAGATTCAGCGCGCGCTCCTGGCGAGTTCCGAACGGGTAGAGCGACGCGCGTGCTGTCCCGAGCGCGAACATGGCGTCCGTCTCGCGCCGCTTCACCGCGGCGAGGATGCGCCGCTCGAGGCGCTCGGCAAGCCACGATGCCCGACGCGCGTGCCCCTCGGCAATGCGCGAGTCGATCAGCCCCTGGCCCGCCGCCAGCGACGAAAGCGATTTGCCGAGCGTGTCCGCCTGAGCTTTTGCCAGGGCAATGACGTCGTGCGCGGCCGGCGGGAGGGCCTGCTCGGCGATGCGCCTTTCCGGCGCCGCGGAGTCGGCGAGCTCGCTGCGCTCGAGGCCGAGCCGCTCGAGGACCCGCACGACTCGCGGCTCGAGGATGGTGCACGACCATCGCGGCAGCGCGAGCGGCTGCTCGGCGCCGAGCGCCGCGGCGACAGCGCTGACCTGGGCGAAGTAGGCGAGCTCGCCGGGCCCCGCCATGTAGGCGACCGTCGGCAGGATCGCGCGCTCGACGATCGGGCGGAGGAGAACGTTAGGCGAGAGCGTCGATGGATCCGGACGGTGCAGCGTATCGGCGCGAAGCCGCGACTTCACTCCGTCGCGCCGCTCGAAGACGAGCGCGAGGTCGTCGATCTCGGAGACCTGGGGAGTGTACCCCGCGGCGCGAATCGCCGTCCCGCGCTCGGTGAGTGCGCGCGCGATGTCACTCGCCCGGTCGACCGCGGTGAGGGTGACGCTCGCCGCGGCGGCGCGGACCCGCTCATCGCCTGCGTCGAGCACGGCAATGCCCAACGGATTCATCAGGCCGGCAAGCAGCTCGACGAAGGCACCGCCGACCGTCGCCGTCGGGGCGTAGGCGGCGCGCGTGATCTCGAGCGCGGTGGCGTAGGCGCCGGCTCCGGCGGCAGCGCCGAGCCGGGCGAGGAGCGCCGAGACGTCGCCTAACGGCGCATCGTACATCGGCGTCCCCGCCGGCGCGGCCACGCTCGCCGTCAGCCGCTCGGCGCCCCCGGGCAGGGCGATGACCGTGGTGCTCGCCTCGGCGGCGTCGGCATCGTCGGTCGCCGCCCAGAAGATCGCGGCCGCCGGAACCCCCGTCGACTGCTCGATCTCCGCGGCGAGGGTGAGCGCGGAGAGCGCTTTCGACCAGGTGTAGACCGGGCCGCCGAAGAGTCCGGGCTGCTGGCCCGTCGTGACGAAGACGCCATTCTCGCGCCGAACGCGCTCGAGGTTCTCGGCGGCTGGGCCGGTCGCGCGAATCGCCCCGCCTAACGCGGCGAGCGCGCGGTCGGCCGCGCCCGCGGCGCCGATGCGCACGACACGCCCCCACCATTCAGCCATGTTGTCGGGCGGCGGCTCGAACCACCCCGCCGGCGCGCGGCGGGCGAGGGCGAGCTGCGCAAGGCTCGACCCGCCTAACGGCTCGGTGATGATCTGCGGTCGTGCAGTGTCGGTCACGAAGTGCCGGCGGTCATTTGTGATAGGGCTCGCCACGGACGATCGTTCCCGCCCGGTACAGCTGCTCGGCGAGCACCAGCCTCGCCAGCTCGTGCGGCAGCGTCCACGGCGCGAGGGACAGTCGCGTCTTCGCCCGCGTGCGCACGGCGTCGGAGAGTCCGTATGCTCCCCCGACCAGCAGGGCGACGCTCCGCGCCGACTCGCGTGTTCGCTGCAACCACTGGGCGAATGCGTCGGAGCTCATCGCGGCGCCGTCGACGTCGCAGGCGACGACGTCGGCACCGGCAGGGACTTTCCCCAACAACCGTTCTCCCTCCCGCTCGCGCACGAGGTCCGCCGAGGCGCCTCGTGCCGGTTCCTCGCGGACCTCGTGCACGTCGAGCGGCCAGTACCGGGCCGCTCGCGTTTCGAATTCCTCGATCGCCGCGGCGAGTCCTGGCTCGCGGGGCTTTCCCACCACGATCACCAGGACGCGCACGCCGCTCTCGATGACGCTCGATCAGGCGTAGATGCCGCGGAGACGGTGCACCGTTGCGACGCGGCTGATCGAAAGCATGTAGGCCGCGGTCCGCATGTTGACCTTGTGCTGCTTCGAGAGGCTCAACACGTCGGCGAAGCTGCGGCACATGATCTCCTCGAGCCGGCTGTTCACCGTATCCTCGCTCCAGAAATACCCGCCGCGATCCTGCACCCACTCGAAATACGAGACCGTCACGCCACCGGCGTTCGCGAGAATGTCCGGAATCACGAAGATGCCCTTCTCCTCGAGGATCGAATCGGCGCCCGCGGTCGTCGGCCCGTTCGCGCCCTCGGCGATGATCTTCGCCTGGACCTTTCCGGCGTTCTTCGACGTGATCACGTTCTCGAGCGCGGCCGGCACCAGCACATCCACGGGGAGGGTGAGCAGGTCGTCGTTCGAGATCGGATCGCCGCCCTTGAAGCCCTCGAGCGAGCGGTGCTGCTTCGCGTGCTCGACGGCCTTCAGGATGTCGATCCCGCCCTTGTTGTGATAGCCGCCAGTCCGGTCACTGATCGCGACGATCTTGCATCCCTGCTTGGCGAGCAGCTCAGCCGCGATCGAGCCGACGTTGCCAAAGCCCTGCACGGCGACGGTCGCGCCCTGCATCGCCACCCCGAGGTGGCGGAGCGCTTCGCGCGTCACCAGCATCACGCCACGTCCCGTCGCCTCGCGGCGGCCGAGCGATCCACCCATCTCCACCGGCTTGCCCGTGACGACTGCCGTGACGGTATGCCGCACGTGCATCGAGTAGGTGTCCATCACCCACGCCATCACACGCTCGTTGGTGTTGACGTCAGGCGCGGGAACATCCGAGTCGGGTCCGAGGGTGTTGATGATCCCGGCAGTGTAGCGGCGCGTCAGCCGCTCGAGCTCGGAGACGCTCATCTTGAGCGGGTCGCAGATCACGCCGCCCTTCGCACCGCCGAACGGGATGTTCACCGCGGCGCACTTCCAGGTCATCCAGGCGGCGAGCGCCTTCACCTCGTCCAGGTTGACGTTCATGTCGAAGCGGATGCCGCCCTTGGCAGGGCCGCGCGACGTGTTGTGCAGCACCCGGTAGCCGACGAAGACGTCGATCTCGCCGTTGTCCATCAGCACCGGGACGGAAACAGTGATCTCCTTCTCAGCGTGACGGAGCACCTTGTAGAGCCCCGGCTCGAGGTCGAGCAGCTCGGCTGCCCGGTCGAACCGCGACATCATGGACTCGAAAGGATTTTCCTCGTTGAGAAAGCGGTCCTTGTCCGGACGGACGATCTTGTCGGTAGGAAGGCGAAGGTCGGATGCCATGGTTTGATCGAATGGCCGGCCGGGCCGGCGTGAGCTCAGAAAGTCGAGCGTGCTGCGAGCAATCCCTCGAGCAGCACGTCGAGGGTATCGAGGCCCTGCTCAACGTTTACGTGCTGAGAAACATACCATAACCGCGCCGCCTCGGCAGGCCAATGGGGGGCCAGCTTCACTGCATCCTTCAGCGTGCAGACGACGAGCTCGGCCCCCGACGTCTCGAGTGCGATGCGAGCGGCGTCGTTGGCGGTGAAGTCGTAATGGTCGGGGAAGATGCTCGTCGTGACAGCAGTCGCCCCGGCCATTTCGAGCTGGCGAACGAAGGCCGCCGGATCGCCGATCGCTGCGATCACGTGCACCCGCTTGCCGTCGATCTCGGCGAGCGGTCGCGCCTCGGGCCCGCGCGCGTCGCGCAGCTGGCCCGGCGCCAGCCAGACGATCGCCGTCGCCAGCGCTGGTACGGTTGCCTCGAGCGCGGCGACGACGTCGCCCGCATCCTCCCTGCTCGCTGCCTTGCGGGTGACTATCGTCAACGCGGCGCGACGCAACCCTCGCACTGGCTCGCGCCACGGGCCCGCGGGAAGAAGCCGCTGCTTCGCGCTCCAGCTGTCCGCGCTCACGAGCACGACGTCGCCCCAACGGTCGGCGCGCCGATGCTGGAACGCATCGTCGAGCACCGCGACATCGGCGCCGAGCACTCGCGCCTTGGCCACCCCCGCAACGCGATTGGCGGAGACCACGACCGGAATGTCAGGGTTGAGCGTCGCGTGCACGAGCGGCTCGTCACCGCCGTAACCTCGAAGCACGATCGCCGGTCGTCCGCCCTTGTCGCGGAGACGCGCGGCGATGTACGCGGAGACGGGGGTCTTTCCCGTCCCGCCGACGCTCAGGTTGCCGACGCTCAACGCCGGCAGCGCCGTTCGCCGTGCAGGGAAGACGCCCAGGTCGTACAGCGCACCGCGCGCAGCGACGATGCCGCGATACAATCCTGCCGCAGGCGCCAGCGCGAGCCGCGCCAGCCGGGACAGCGGGTCGGTCCCGTGCCAGATGCGATCGACGACGTTCGTCGAGTCGCGCTCTTCCCCGCTGCCGTCAGGCGGTCGCGGCGGCACGCTCGGCGTCCTCCATCAACTGCTGAAAGCGCGGCGCCTCGCTCGATGCAGCGCGCGCGTCACCGGCGCTGACGTGCGCCGCTGCCCCGTAGGAGATCACGATGCGCGTGAATGGCCGGGGGATCATGAATCGATCCCAGCTCCTGAGCCGCCACGCCGAGCCGGCGACGACGGTCGCCGGGACGATCGCGGCGCCGGTGCGCTGGGCGACGATGAGCGCACCCGGCGCGAAGCTCTTCGCCGGTCCGCGCGGGCCGTCAGGGGTGACGGCGATGTCCTGCCCCGACTCGACCTGGCGTACCATCGACAGCAGCGCGCGCCCGGCGCCGCGCGTCGTCGATCCGCGCACCGTACGATGGCCGAGCGCGCTCGCGATGCGCGCGATGATCTCGCCGTCGCGATGCTCGCTGATCAACACGGCGACTCCTTCGCCGCGGTGCTGGTAGAGCAGCGGCAGCATCTGCCCGTGCCAGAGAGTGATGATCACCGCGCGCTCGGCTTCACGCTCGGCGCGCAGGCCTGCATCACCGATGACGCGGATGCGCCACGTTGCGGCGAGGGTGCGCACGAGCAGTGCTCCAAGGCGGACGATCCAGCGCATCTTCGCGCTCGGCGCCTCCTCCTCGATGTTCGGTGGCGCCGTCGGCGTCGGCTTCCATGGTGGCGGCGACCCGGTCATTTCGCGATGCCTAACGCGAGCCGCGCCACCCGCCCCGCCGCTCCCGGCGTCCCGAGCCTGCCGCGAACCTCCTCCAGCCCGCGCACCACTTCCGCGCGCCGCACGCTGCGCGGATCGATCAGCCGCTCGAGCTCATCGGCGACGTCGCGCGGGTTGAGGGCGTCCTGCACGAACTCGCGTGCGACCTCTCGGCCGGCCACGACGTTGACGAGGCCGATGTGCGGGATCTTCACGACGCGCCGAGCGATCGCGTAGGTGAGCGTGTTCGTCCGGTAGGCGACGACGAGCGGACAGCCGGCAACCGCGGCTTCGAGCGTGGTCGTGCCGCTCTTGCACATCGCCGCGTCGGCGGCGCGCAGCAGTGGGAACGAGGCACCACGGACCATCGGGAACGGGACCTTCGATGCATCGAGCTGGATCGTCGACGCGACGCTCACCACTACCTGAAGGTCGGGAAGCCGGCGCTGCATCTCTCTGCCGGTGGCGACGAAGTCGTCGAGGTGGCGCGCGATCTCCTGCTCGCGGCTCCCTGGGAAAAGCGCGAGGAGTGGACGGTCCTGCGCGAGGCCGAGCTGGGCACGCGCTGCCTCACGCGTCGGCAGCTGCAGCGCGCGATCGAGCAGCGGATGCCCGACGAACTCGGCGTCGACCCCGTGGTCCCGCAGGAGCTTTTCCTCGAACGGGAGGATCGGCGCAGCCTTCGTGACCACCTCGGCGATCCTGGCGAGGCGTCCCGCACCCCACGCCCATACCTGGGGCGTGACGTAATACAGCACGGGAACGCCCGCGTCTTTCGCGGCCGCTGCCAGCTTCAGGTTGAACCCCGGATAGTCGATGAGCACGACGAGGCCGACCTTTCCATCGGTCAGCCGCTGGCGCAGGGTACGCAGGAGCGCCCAGTGCTTCGGGATGTGCGCGAGAACCTCGACGAAGCCCATCACCGCGAGGTTGTCGACATTCTCGAGCAGCTGCACCCCGGCGGCAGCCATCTTCGATCCGCCGATGCCGACGAGGGGACGCTCCGGCGCGAGTTGGCGGAGCTGCTCGGCGAGCGAACCGCCGTGGAGGTCGCCGGACGCTTCGCCGGCGACGATCATGATCTCGCGCACCGTCAGCGAGACGACTGCTTCGCCGCGCCCGAGAGAGCCGGAAGGCTGCGCTCGATCTCCTGGACGATCTGCAGCGCAACAGCAAGCGCTTCACGCCCATCCTCCCCGGTCACCGCGACCGGAGCCCGCCCCTGCACTGCGGCGATGAAGCTCTCGAACTCGAGCCGCAATGGCTCGCCCTCGGGAGCCTCGAGCGGTACGCGCTCGACGAACGCCTCGAGCGCGAGCGGGCCTCCTTTCGCCAGCGATGCGAGATCGACGTCGCGTCGCAGGCTGTAGAACTCACCATTTCCGGCGGCGAGATCGAGCGAGAGATAACCGCTCTGCTGGAAGATGCGAACCTTCCGCATCCGCTCGCGTGAGACACGGCTGGCGGTGATGTTCGCGACGGCGCCGGTCACGAAGCCTAACCGTGCGTTGGCGATGTCCACCGACGGCGTGAGGACGCCGACTCCGACCGCGGACACCGACATCACCTGCTCGCCGACGAGAGTGAGGATCAGGTCGATGTCGTGGATCATCAGGTCGAGCACGACGGCGACGTCGGAGCCGCGCGGATTGAACGGGGCGAGCCTGTCGCTCTCGATGAACTTCGGCGTATCGACGTACGGCAGCGCGGCGCGAATCGCCCGGTTGAACCGCTCGACGTGGCCGATCTGCACGGTGACGCCTTTTTCCTTCGCCAGCTCCAGAAGCTCGTCGGCCTGGTCGATCGTCGCCGTGAACGGCTTCTCGACCAGGACGTGCACGCCGCGCTCGAGCGCCTTCTTCGCGACTTCGTAGTGCGCCGGCGTTGGCACGACGATCGTCACCGCGTCGACTTCGCCGAGGAGCGCGTCCACGGACTCGAATGGCTTCGCCTTGAGGGTATTCGCGATCTCTGCCGCGCGCTCGACACGCGACTCGTAGAAACCAACGAGTTGTGCGTCAGGCAGCTCGCCCATGATGCGAACGTGGTGCTGGCCGAGGCCCCCTGCGCCGATGACGCCGACCCGCGTACGCGTCGCTGCCATCAGATCACGACCCCGCGCTGGCTCTCGTCCACGAAGCGAATGAGCGCCTCGACCTCCGGCGACTGCTGGAGTTCGGTGCGCGCGCGCTCGAGCGCCTGCGACACGTTCAGCTCCGAGCGGAAGAACAGCCGGTACGCGCGCTTCAGCTCACGCATGACCTCCTCCGAGAAGCCGTTGCGCTGCAGCCCGACGCTGTTCAGGCCATAGAGCTTGATCGGGTTCCCGACCGCCTTGATGAACGGCGGGATGTCCTTCGACACGCGCGACATGCCGCCGACGAACGAGAAGCGGCCGATGCGCGCGAACTGGTGCACGGCGACGAGCCCGGAGATCGTCACCTTGTCCTCGATGGTGACGTGGCCGGCGAGCTGCACCCCGTTCGACAGGATCACGCCGTCGCCGACGTGGCAGTCGTGCGCGAGGTGGACGTACGACATGATCAGGCAGTTCTTCCCGACCGTCGTCTTGAACGACTGCGCAGTCCCGCGGTTGATCGTCGCGTACTCGCGGATCGTCGTGTTCTCTCCGATCTCGACCGTCGTCCGTTCGCCCTTGAACTTGAGGTCCTGCGGCTCGCCGCCGAGGATGCTGCCGCTGCCGACCTTCACGTTAGGCGCGAGCGTCACGAAGTGCTCGAGCGTCGCCCGCGGGCCGACCACGCAGCCGTCGCCGATCACGCACTGCTCGCCGACGATCGCGAACGGCCCGATCGTCACGTCCTTCCCGATCTTCGCGTCGCCGGAGACGACGGCAGTAGGATGAATGCCGCTCATTTGTCGCGCACCATCGCCGCCATGTCCGCCTCGCAGACAACCTCGCCATCGACCTTCGCCACGCCGTGCATCTTGCACACCATCCCGCGAATCTGCAGCATGTCCAGCTCGAAGCGGAGCTGGTCGCCCGGCTTTACGGGGCGGCGGAACTTCACGTTGTCGAGCGACATGAAGTACACGACCTTGCTCTCGTAACCTTCGATCTGCCCCATGAGCAGGATGCCGCCGACCTGCGCCATCGCCTCGATGATCAGCACCCCGGGCATGATCGGGTGTCCGGGAAAATGCCCCTGGAAGAACGGCTCGTTGATCGTCACGTTCTTCAGCCCGACGATCCGCTTCTTCTCCTCCATCTCGAGGATCCGGTCCACGAGTAGGAATGGATAGCGGTGCGGGAGGGTCTTCATGATCTCTTCGATGCCTAACACGACGCGTTGCTCCGGTTGACGACGCGCGCGAGCTCGCGCACGAAGAGGACGGTTCCGCGATGGCTGGGACGTATCGCGTGGACGCGGGCGTTCAGCCGCCCGCCGATCAGCGCGAGATCCCCGACACAGTCCATCGCCTTGTGACGCACGAATTCATCGGGCCAGCGAAGCGTCGTATCGACGACGCCGTGGTCGTCGAGCACGACCGCGTTCGCCGTCGAGGCGCCGCGGATCAGCCCCTTGGCCCGCAATCCCTCGACCTCGCGCACGAAGCCGAATGTCCGCGCGCCGCCGAGCTCGCGCTCGAAGCTGTCGCGCGTGACGCGATACTCCCCACGTTGGTGCCCGATGAGAGGATGCGGAAACATGATCTCGACGTCGAGCGTCAGCCCTTCGCCCCGTTCCGCGACGTAGCGGGACTCACCGTCCACGATCTCGACGCGCTCCTCGATGGTGAAGACGTCGCGCTCGCCATCCTGCTCGCGGAATCCCGCCTCTCCGAGCGCGGCGAAGAAGGGCCCAGCGCTGCCATCCATGATCGGCGGCTCGGGAGCGTCCATCGCGATCACGAGGTCGTCTACTCCGTGCGCGGCGGCGGCGGCGAGCACGTGCTCGACGGTATGGATCGCACCCCCGCCTTCCCCGAGCTGCGTGCGCCGCTCGGCGAGCACCGCATGCTCGACACGCGCCGGGATCTCGGCGCGCTCACGGTCGTCGCGGCGAAAGCGGATTCCCGACCCCGCGGCGGCAGGCTCGAACGCCAGCTGTACCGGAACGCCCATGTGCAACCCGACGCCGGAGACGGCGATGCGCCGGGCGACCGTTCGTCGACTCACTGCTCGCTCCGTGACAGCAGCTTCTCGAGCGAGCGGATCATCGACGACAGCTTGAAGAGCGCCGCCTGCGCGCGCAACGATTCGCGATGCGGGCGCGCCGGATAGCCGGACCAGGTTTCTCCCGCGGGAACGCTGCCGAACACGCCAGCCTGTCCGGCGATCCGCACGCGGTCGCCGATCTCGATGTGGCCTCCGATTCCCGCCTGACCCGCCATGATCACTCCGTCACCGATGTGCGTCGAGCCGGCCACTCCGACCTGCGACATGATCAGGCACAACTTTCCTACTCGCACGTTGTGGCCGATCTGCACCAGGTTGTCGATCTTCGTCCCCGCGCCGATCACGGTGTCGTCGATGCTTCCGCGGTCGATCGTGGTGTTCGCGCCGATCTCGACGTCGTCCTCGAGCACGCAGCGCCCCACGTGCGGGATCTTCTGGTGCGCTCCCTTCCCGAAAACGTAACCGAATCCGTCGGATCCGATGCGCGCGCCGCTCTGGATTTCGACGCGATTGCCGAGCCGCGCACCCTGGTAGAGCACCACCCCCGGATGCAGCCGGCAGTCGCGCCCGATCTCGACCTCGCGCCCGACGACGACGTGCGGCTCGAGCCAGCTGCCTTCGCCGACCGAGGCACCGTCCTCGATCACGACATAGGCGCCAATCGTCACTCCCTCAGCCAGGCGCACGCCGCGTCCCAGCGTCGCCGTCGGGTGAACGCCGGGCTCGCGCGGCGCCGGAGCGTAGAGCCTCGGCAACAGCGCCAGGAGCGCCTCGTGCGGCTTGTCGACGACGATCCTGGCCCGGACCTCCCCCGGGGCGTCCGCGAGGTCAGGGGCGACGAGAACGACCGCCGCGCGGCTCTTCTCGAAGAGTGGCGCGTAGCGTGGCGATGCGAGGAAGCTCAGCTCCTGGTCGCCGGCGCGATCGATTGGCGCAATCGACGTCACCACCACCGTACCATCTCCGATCAGCTGCCCCGAGACTGCGTCCGCAATGGCAGCGGCGGTGAGGGGCTCCTTGCCCTCACCGCCGCTGCCAGAGCTCCGTGCGCCAGCTCCCACGCGCCTACGGCTTCGGCTTCGCGATTCCCGCGGGCGTCGTCATCGGCGCGCCCACAGCCGGCACCGGGACCGCGCTCGCCGGCCGGGCCGAGATCGTCTTCAGCCGCGCCAGCACCTTGTCGGTGATGTTCAACGTCGTGTCGGCAGCGACCACGACGCCACCCTGCGCGCCGACGTCGAAGATGAACGAGTAGCCGTCCGAGGTGCGAACGTCGCCGATCGCGGTGTTGATGAGCTGCATGATCGGTCCCATCAGCTCGCCCTGGCGCTGCTGCGCCTGCTCCTGCAGTCCCTGCACGCGCTCCTGATACGCCGATTCCTTTTCGCGAATCGTCTTCTGGCGCGCTTCCTTCGCGGCGGGACTGAGCGTGAGCTCGGCCTTCGTGTAGGCGGCCATCATCGTGTTCAGCGAGTCGCCCATCTTCTGGACCTGCTGCTGGTACGACGACATCTCCTTCTGGAACTGCGCCTCCGCCTCGGCCCGGCCCGGCGCCTGCGCGAGGAGCGCGCGCGAATCGATGTACGCGAACTTGAGGGTGCCCTGCGCCCGCACCGCTGGTGCGATGGCGAACACGGCGAGCGCGACGACTCCCGCGCGAACGAAGTTGCTCATGGTTGCTCCTGAGATGTTAGAAGATCTGGCCGAGCTTGAAGTGCAGCTGCCACGCTGGTGCGATCTGGCCCTTGTCGTTGACGCGATCGAGCCCGTACCCGATGTCGATGCCGAGCGGCGCGATCGGCGTGATGACCGAGGCGCCGAAGCCGACGCCGCGCTTGAGGCGCATGTTGATGTCGCGCGCGCGCTCCCAGACGTTGCCCGCGTCGAAGAACAGGTCGACGTAGATCTGCTGGTTGAGGCGCATGCCGAACTCGGTGCTCGTCGTCAGGAACGCGCTGCCGAAGTCGCTCACCGAGTTGGCACCACTGCTGTTGCTCCCGTTAGGCAGCACGCCGCGGGGCGTCACCGAGAACTCGGGATAGCCGCGGAGCTGCTCGCCGAACTGCACGCCGCCGAGGATGAACTTCTGGTACTGGAAGAACGCCCCCGGGTCGCCGAACACGGCGCCCGCCCGCAGCTTCGACCCGAGCACGAACTTGATCGGCGCCGACCCCGGCTTGTTGCCGCCGAGCTGCCCGACCGGCGCATACCCGAACACCTCGGTCGTGTAGCGCTGGAAGTTGGCGTCGCCGCCTAACGGTCCACCGCTGAACTGCCCGGTCAGCGACTGCATCGCGCCCGCAGTCGGGAACGGCATGTCGATCCGTGTGTCGTGCTGCGCCGTCAGCCCGAGCGTCGAGCGGAGCGAGTTGCGGAGATAGATGTTGTTCTTGAGCGACGGATCCTCGATCACGTCCTCGTTCTTCTGCGACTCGAGCCCGTACGACGCGAAGATCCGCGAGAACGGCGAGCGCGGCAGCGGGAAGCCGAGCTGCAGGCTGCCGCCGATCCGCCGCGGACGGCCGAAGCCGGCGATCGAGTAGCGCGGACGGCTGTCGTACGCCGACACCGTGCCGCTGATCCGCGACCCCTGGATCGCCGGATCGCTGTACGAGAGCTGGAAGTCCTGCACGTACTTCCCGAACTGCCACTGCAGCGATCCCTTCTTGCAGAGACCGAACAGGTTTGGCTGCTCGAGGCCGATGAACCCGCCGACCGAGTTCCCGCCCATCGACGCGCCGAAGTTGACGTTGCCCGTCTTCTTCTCCTTCACGCGGAAAATGACGTCGATGTCTCCCTGGTCGTTTGCCGTCTTGGTGTCCGGCGTCGGCAGCGGCGTCTCGAAAAACCCGAGGTTCGCGATGTTCTGGTAGCTGCGGATCAGCCGGTCCTGGTTGAAGACGTCACCGGGCAGGATCACCAGCTGGTCGCGGATGCAGGCGTCGGAGGTGAAGTCGTTCCCCGCGATCTCGATGCGATTCACGATCGCCGGCCGCGACTCCTCGATCTCCCAGCGCAGGTCCACCGTCGGGACCGAATCGACACCGGTCACCCGCCGCTCCACCACCGGACGGATCTGCGCGTAGATGTACCCTTCGTTGCTGTACGCAGTGCGCAGCTTCTGCGTCGCGTCGTCCCATTTCGCCCGGTCGAACACGTCCACCGGCGCGCGGTGCGTCCGCGTCACGATGTCGCGCGCCCGCTGCGTCAGCGACGGCCCTTCACCGGTGAACGGATAAAACTGCTTGATCTCCTCGCTCGAGAACCGCTTGTTCCCCGAGGGATCGAACGAGCCGACGTGATACTGCGGCCCCTCCTCGACGGTCAGCTCGACGAGCGCCTTTCCATGCTCGCGGTCGATGATCACCGTGTCGCGAAGCACCTGGAAGTCGATGAATCCCTGCTTCGCGTACAGCGCCGGAATGCGCTCCCCGAGATCGCCGACGAACTTGTCCTCGTCGAACTCGCCCCGCTTGAACCAGAGGAACCCTTCCGGCTGCGTCTTCATCGCCCCGGCGATCTCCTTGTCGCTCATCCGGCTGTTGCCGTCGATCCGCACCCCCGACACCGCGAGGCGGCTCCCCTCGTCGACGCGGACGACGAGCTTGACCTTGTCGCCGTCCTTCGTCGTGTCGACGGTGACGTGCGCCAGGTAGTAGCCGGCCTTCTCGTAGAGGGAGTCGACGCGGGCGACCAGCTTCGCGATCGTGCTCGGGTCGACCGGGCGGCCGATCGGCAGGTCGATGCTGTCGGTCGCCGACTTCTTCGACACCGTCTTGAATCCGGCGAGGTCGATCGACTCGAGCACGGGGCGCTCGCGAACGACCAGCGCCAGCGTCGCCCGACCGTTAGGCCCGACGTCGCAGACCGCCTGCACGTCCGCGTACTCGCCGGTCGCGAACAACGTCTGGATCGCGCGCTGAACCGCCCGGAAGTTGAGGGCGGCGCCGGCAGTCAGCCCGGCGTCGGAACGTATCGTCGCATCGCTGATGCGCGTATTGCCACGAATGGCAATCGAGTCGGGCGTCGTGCAGCGGCCACCGGCAGCTGGATCCTGCGCGAGCGCGGGTGCACTCGCCAACGCGAGGGCAAGAACAACGAGGGAAGGTCGCAACATGGGGG
>Ga0308176_10000781_pt1 | contig 19847 bp, 15 predicted proteins | sample PhyCR2_3_FD_203890 | JGI IMG/M metagenome (GOLD analysis project Ga0308176, IMG submission 203890) | Soil microbial communities from UC Gill Tract Community Farm, Albany, California, United States - DLSLS.C.R2 | ecosystem: Environmental > Terrestrial > Soil > Agricultural land | place: USA... | reverse complement strand
CCGCGGGCCACCTCGGCCAACTCGAACTCCATGTGCTCCAGCTCGAGCTTGCCGGCCTCGATCTTCGACAGGTCCAGCACGTCGTTGAGGATCGCCAGCAATGCCTCGCCGGAACGGTGGATGACCGACAGCCGGTCGCGCTGGCGCTCGGAGAGCTCGTCGCCCGCCATCGCCTGAGCCATGCCCAGGACGCCGTTCAGCGGCGTGCGGATCTCGTGGCTCATCGTCGCCAGGAAGGTCGACTTCGCCGCGTTCGCCGCCTCGGCCGCCACCGCGCCCTCGCGCGCCTCGGCCCGGGCCTTGCGTAGCGCCGAGCGCGAGCGGTCCAGGAGCCGGCGCGAGACGAAGAAGAAGTTGATCATGCTGACCAGGGCGGCGAAGGCGGTGATCATCGCCACCGGCGTCCAGCCGGCCGCCGAGCCCAAGTCCCAGGCCATGTACAACAGCACGGCCACGTAGGGCGCCATCAGCATGCGGAAGAGGCGCAGGTCGGCGTAGTACTGCAGCAGCACGTAGGCCGAGCCGATGAAGATGGTCGTGAAGGCGAAGCCGCGCGGCAGCTCCCCGCCGTGGCGCCACAGCGCGGCGATCATGATCGCCTGCAGCACGCCGCCGAGCAGGCTGTTGATGTTGGTCGCGAGCCCCAGCGGAGCGGCCCAGCGCGTCTCGCGGTTGCGCCCCACCGCCGGCAGCAGGCGATACGACGCCGCATGGCTGCCCAGGATGCCGATCAGCCACGCGCAGGCCCACGGCCAGCCCAGAAAGCAGGCCCCCACCGTCGCCACGGAGATGGACGAGATCAGGCGCGGGAAGAGATTGCGCATGGAGGCGGCGTAAAGCGCCACGCCCCCCGGCTGCGCCTTTGTTCCTGCCGCAGAATTCCTGGCGCCGCCGACGTCGGTCAACAGCCCTTCCCCCATTCTTTGGGCAGCGATGCTCGCAGAACCGAGTTAACCGTAAGTGACCCGACGGCGATTTTTGACGGGTCCGTTCAAATTCCGGGGACACCCAGCTCCGCGGCGGATCGGCGCAGCGCGGCCCGGTTAGGATCAGAACCGGCGAGCGCCTTCAGCCCGTCCCGGTAGGCCTGGGCCGCCGCATCGGTCTGGCCCAGCACCATCCGCGCCCGGATCAGCCGTTGCCAGCCGTCCAGGTCCTGCGGGTTTTTGGCGAGTCGGTCGGCCAGGCGCTGGACCATGCTGGCGATCATCGCCTGGCGATCGCCGGCGCTCATCTGCCCGGCGGCGGCGACCTGGTCGGCGGTCGGGCCCGGCGCGGCCTCAGCCGGCGCAGCGCCGGCCGCCGCGCCCGCAGGCGGCAGACGTCCGGCCAGGTCGACACCACGCGAGGCGGCCACCTTCTCCACGAACGCGCGCACCTGCGGCGCCCAGGGCGCGTCCGCCGGCGCGGACTTGAGCAGTGCGATCCAGTCCTCCATCGCCCCCTTGGCGTCGCCCTTCTGGTCCTTGGCGATGGCCAGGTAGTAGCGGGCGCGCGGATCGGCGGGGTCGAGCGAGACGGCCTTGCGGAACGCCGTCTCCGCCTCGGGTGTCACCTGGCCCCCGGCCGCCAGCACCGTCGCCTCGCCTTGCGCCGAGCGGTACTCGCCGTTGTGCGGGTCCAGGTCGGCCGCGCGGCCGTAGGCCCCCGCCGCCTCGGCGTTCTTGCCCACCTGCAGGTAGGACCAGCCCAGCATCCGCCAGCCGTCCGGATCGTTCGGCTGCGCCTTCAGGCTGGTTTCCAGGCCCGCGATCATCGTCGCCGGATCGCCGCCGGGATGGCCGGCCGGCAGCGCCGCCTGGGTCGCCGCCGAAGGCTGCGGATGGCCGAGCTTCAGGTAGAGCCCGGTCGCCGCCAGCGCGACGATCGCCGCCACGCCCAACGCGACAGGGACCAGCGCCCGCGGCGGCAACGGACGCCGCGGCGGCTCGGCCGTCCGACCCTCGGCCAGCACCCGACGCTTGACGTCGGCCTTCAGCGCCTCGGCCTCCTCGGCGCTGAGCGTCCCGATCGCCGCCTGCGCTTCGATCTCGCCCAGCTGCGCCTTCAGCACCTCGACCACGCCCGCGCCGCGACGCGCCTCGTGGCGGCGCACCACCGGCACGGTCAGGCCCACCGCCGCCAGCGCCACCATCGCGGTGAGCACCATCCACAGCATCACTCGCCCCCGTCCGCGCCGGCCATCAGCGACGCAAGCTCCGCCTCATCCTCGGGGCCGAGCGCCTCGGGGCCCTTGGCGTGCGCGCGCCAGTATCCCGCGACACCGAGGCCACCGACCGCCAGCACCGCGAACGGCCCCAGCCACAGGGCCCAGGTCGCCGGCTCGAACGGCGGCTTCAGCAGTACGAAGCTGCCGTAACGCTTGACCAGGAAGGCTTTGGCCTGGTCGTCCGTGTCGCCGGCCGCAATCCGTTCACGCAGGATCACCCGCAGGTCGTGCGCCAGCGGCGCCTCGGAGTCGTCGATCGACTGGTTCTGGCAGACCACGCAGCGCAGTTCGCGGCTGACGGCCTTGGCCCGCGCCTCGAGCTTGGGGTCCCTCAGCTGCTCGTCGGGCGTCACCGCCAGCGCCGGCCCGGCCAGCGCCAGCAGGGCCGCCACGATCACCGGGCGCCTCACGACTCCCGCTCCAGCCGGGCCAGCAGCGGCTCGACCGTCTGCGACCAAACCTCCGGCGTAATCGCGCCCACGACGCGGAAGCGCACCGTGCCGTGCCGATCGAGCACGAACGTCTCCGGGGTGCCCGAGACGCCGAGGTCGATGCCGGCGCGCCCGTCGGGGTCATTGCCGGCCAGGACGTAGGGATCGCCGTGCTGGGCGAGCCACGCCGCGCCCTGCGCCGCCGGCTCCTTCCAGTCGATCCCCGCCACCATCACGCCCTCGTCCTTCAGCCGCATCAGCAACGGATGCTCGATCAGGCACGGTCCGCAGGTCGAGGCGAACACGTTGAGCAGCGCCGGACGGCCGCCCAGCGCTTGGGAGGAAAGTCCGCCATCGCCGGCCCGCACCGACGGCAGGACGAACGTCGGCAGCGGCTTGCCGATCAGCATCGAGGGCAACACCGACGGATCGCGCCGCAGGCCGAGGCCGAACCCGACCAGAACAACCAGCAAGAGCGCAACGGGCGTGATGAACAGCAGCCGCTTCATTCGGCGGCCGCCGGGACGGGCTGAAGCTGCGGCGTGCGAACCGGCGCGCCCAGGCGCAGACGCCGGTCGCTGAGCGAGACCAGCCCGCCGGCCGCCATCAGGAAGCCGCCGGTCCAGATCCACATGATCAACGGATGGCTCCACATCCGCACGACGATGCCGCCGTCCTGCGGATCGCCCACCGAGACGTAGAGGTTGCCGAGCGGCGTCACGTGTACGGCTGCTTCCGTCGTCTGGCTGGTGGCGTAGGCGCGCCGCTGGCCCACCAGCGCGTAGTCGCCGGCCCAGCCGTGGACGGCGAACTTAGCCTCGCGCGCCTGGTAGTTGGGCCCGTCGACAAGCTCAAGCGACGTCAGCGTGACGGTCCGCCCTGCGAAGGTCGTGGTCTGACCGGGCTGCATCGTCAGCACCGTATCCTGCTGCCAGGCGGTGACGCCGGCGATCCCCAGGAGCAGCAGGCCAAGGCCGGCATGCGCCAGCGACAGACCGATCACCCCCGGCGGCGTCGTGCGGATCGAGCGGCCAAGGCTCGCGCGGCCCGCCCACCAGCGCCGTCCCGGGATCGCCGCCGCGCCGGCCAGCAGCCAGGCCGCCAGCGCGATCGCCGCGACGGCCACGGCATGCCGCCAGCCGCCGAACACCAGTACGGCGAGGCCAACCGCCGCCGCGGCGAGGGCGGGCGCTCGCAGCCGCGCCCGCAGCGCCGGCCAGCTGTCGCGCTTCCAGGTCAGCATCGGGCCGAACACCACCAGCCCCAGCAGCGGGATCGCCAGCGGCGCGAAAGTCCAGGCGTAGTAAGGCGGGCCGACCGAGATCTTGTCGCCATGGGCCAGCTCGATGAACACGGGCATGAAGGTGCCGAGGAACACCACCGCAGCCAGGGTGGTCAGGAACAGGTTGTTGAGCGTGATCCCGCTCTCCCGCGACAGCGGCTGGAACAGCGTCCCGGTCTTCAACGCCGGCGCGCGCCAGGCGTAGAGGATCAGCGCCGCACCGGTGAAGACGCCGATGATGCCCAGGATCCAGACGCCGCGCTCCGGATCGACGGCGAACGCGTGCACGCTGGTCAGAATCCCGGAGCGGACGAGGAAGGTGCCGATCAGCGAGAGCGAGAAGGTCAGGATGGCCAGCAGGATCGTCCAGCTGGGCAAGGCCCCGCGCCGCTCCAGCACCAGGGCCGAATGCAAGAGCGCCGTGCCCAGCAGCCACGGCATCAGCGAGGCGTTCTCCACCGGGTCCCAGAACCACCAACCGCCCCAGCCCAGCTCATAGTAAGCCCAGAGGCTGCCGAGGGTGATGCCGCAGGTCAACGGGATCCAGGCGGCCAGCACCCAGGGCCGCACCCAGCGCGCCCAGGCTGCGTCCACCCGCCCCTCCAGCAGCGCCGCCACCGCGAAGGCGAACGCCACCGAGAACCCGACGTAGCCCAGGTAGAGCAGCGGCGGGTGGCTCACGAGGCCCGGGTCCTGCAGCAGCGGATTGAGCTCCACGCCCTCCGGCGGCGCCGGGTCCAGGCGCAGGAACGGATTGGAGGTGAAGATCAGGAAGCCGAGGAAGGCGGCGCCGACCAGGCCCTGCACGCCCAGCACCCGGGCCTGCAGCGTCTCGCGCAGGTTCCCGCCGAACTGCGCCACCGCGCCGCCGTAGATCGCCAGGATCAGCACCCACAGCAGCATGGAGCCTTCGTGGCTGCCCCAGGTGGCGGCGAAGCGATAGGCCAGCGGCTGGGCCGTGTTGGCGTGCTCGGCCACCAGCTGCACCGAGAAATCGCAGGCGACGTAGCACCAGGCCAGCGCCGCGAACGCCGCGATCACGAACAGCGCCTGCAGCAGGCTGGCCTGGCGGCCAAGCGCCATCAACACCGGATCGATCCGATGCGCGCCCACGAGCGGCGCCGCCGCCTGGATCAGCGCCAGCAGGAAGGCCAGGATCAGCGCGAACTGCCCGACTTCCGCCACCATGGACTTTGTGCTCCCTTTCGGGCGTGCGGCGTCGTGGTGGGCGCTCGCACGAGTCGGAAAGTGCTACAGTAGCCAAAGCTCCCTGGGGGCGCATAGGCGGGAGAGGCTGCGGCCAAAGGCCTGGGCCGGGGCGTCGGACGAAGGCGGGGGATGTCGGAGGTCTATCGGATCGCGATCGTGGGCTCGGGGCCTTCAGGTCTCAGCGCGGCCGCGCACGCGGCCGCCAAGGGCGTCTCCCACATCCTGCTCGAGAAGACCGACCACCTGTCGGACACCATCTTCCGCTACCAGAAGGGCAAGCACGTCATGGCGACGCCGCCCCAGCTGGTGCTGCGCGCCGACGTCTCGTTCGAGGCCGGCAAGCGCGAGGCGGTGCTGGAGCAGTGGAACGCCGACGCCAGGAAGGCCGGCGTCAACGTCCGCTACAAGGCCGAGGTCAAGGCCATCACCGGCCAGAAGGGCGACTTCACCCTGCAGCTGGCCAAGGGTGATCCCGTCCGCGCAGAGACCGTGATCCTGGCCATCGGCACCCAGGGCAACCCCAACCTGATGCGCTGCGAGGGCGGGCACCTACCGCACATCCAGTACACCCTGGACGACCCGGCCGAGTACATCGACGAGCACATCTTCGTCTTCGGCGGGGGCGACGCGGGCATCGAGAATGCGCTGGGCCTGATCGCCGACCAGGCGCAGGGCAACGTGGTCACCCTGGTCGACCGCAGCGCCGATTTCGCCCGCGCCAAGGAGGCCAACGTCAAGGCGTTGTTCGCCGCGCGCGACGCCGGGCGCATCACGGTGATGTCGGAGACCACCGCGGCCCTCGTCGAACCCGGCTGGGTGACCCTGGACACCCCTCAGGGCCAGTCGAAGCACAACTGCGACCGGATCATCGCGCGCATGGGCTCCGCCCCACCGCGCCAGTTCGTCGAAAGCTGCGGCATCGCCTTCGCCAGCGAGTCGCGGACCGCCTTCCCGACCCTCTCGTCGACATTCGAGACCACGGTCCCCGGCCTCTACGTGATCGGGGCCCTGGCCGGCTATCCGCTGATCAAGCACTGCATGAACCAGGGCCACGACGTGGTCGAGTACATCGAGGGCCGCACCGACCTGAAGCCGGCGGACGAGCCGATCCTGGAGGCCAGGCTCAAGGGCCTGCCCGGCAAGCTCTCGGTGGCCGAGTGGATCGAATTCCTGCGCACGCGCGTGGAGATCCTCTACGGCCTGTCGCCCCTGCAGATGCGCGAGTTCCTGCTGGACTCCGACGTGCGCGCCTTCCGGGCGGGCGAGACGATCTTCGAGAAGAACGCCATCGGCTCGTCCCTCTTCGGCATCGCCCAGGGCGTCGCGCTGGTCGAGGTCGACCCGAAGAACCCCAAGATCACCGTGCCGATCCCGGCCGGTTCGATCTTCGGCGAAGTGGGCCTGATCTCGGGGCGGCGCCGCGGCGCCACCATCCGCGCGGGCGAAGCCACCATCGTCATCGAAGTGCCGCGCGTGCTGGCCCTGAAGCTGATGGCCCAGGTGCCCGAGGCGCAGGAGTCGGTGAACCGCATCACCACCGAGCGGCAGATCCTGCAGATCTTCAAGTCGGGCCTGACGCCGGCCGACCTGCAGGGCGTGATCGCCGACGCCGTGCTGATGGACGTCAAGGCCGGCCAGCCGATCATGACCGAGGGCGAGCTGAACGACGACCTCTTCATCATCCGCTCCGGCTCCATGGTCGTGGAGAAGTCGGTGGGTGGGAAGAGCGTGTTCCTGTCCTACGTGCCGGCCGGCTCCTACCAGGGAGAGATGGCGCTGATCGACGGCGGGCCGCGCTCTGCGACGGTGAAGGCCGCCATCCGCAGCCAGGTGCTGCGCCTCCATGGCGAGCCGTTCCGCCAGCTGCTCGCCAAGAAGCCCGACCTGCTCAAGCGCATGCGCGACGAGGTCACCGCCCGGCGCAAGATCAACGAATTCGTGCGCAACAAGCAGGACAACTTCGGCGGCGCCGTCGACATGTATTCCCAGGTCGCGAAGTTCCTGATCGACCAGGGCATCGGCGAGGCCACCGACGTGCTCCTGATCGACGAGCGCCTCTGCGTCGGCTGCGACAATTGCGAGAAGGCCTGCGCGGACAGCCACGAGGGCCTGTCGCGGCTGAACCGCGAGGCCGGGAAGACCTACGCCGGCGTTCACGTGCCGACGTCGTGCCGACACTGCGAGCACCCCTACTGCATGACCGACTGTCCGCCGAACGCCATCCAGCGCGGGCCGGACGGCGAGGTGTTCATCTCCGAGGCCTGCATCGGCTGCGGCAACTGCCAGCGCAACTGTCCCTACGACGTGATCCAGATGGACAAGCCGCCGCCGGAGAAGCCGCCGCTGTGGAGCTGGATGCTGTTCGGCGTCGGACCTGGCCCCGGCGAGCCCGACAAGGCCTGGCGCGACGCCCACGCCAAGAAGGGCGGCGCGGAGAAGGGCAAGCTCGCGATCAAGTGCGATATGTGCGCCGGCAAGGCCGGAGGGCCGGCCTGCGTGCGCGCCTGCCCCACGGGGGCGGCGATCCGCGTCTCGCCGGAGGAATTCCTGTCCGTGGCGCTGATGGGACGAGGCGGGTAGGCGCGTGACCGCCGTTGGGCATACCCAGCGCCGCCGTCGCGCGACGCACGAGAGCTTCCTGCGGCATCGCGGGTTCCTGTTCCTGAAGCTCTCGACGGTGCTCTGTGTGGCCGCGGTGGCGGCCTATCTGCTGCAGGATGCGAGGCCCCGGCCCGGCGGCGGGACCTTCCTGGGGTACCTGCTGGGCACGGTCGGGGCGCTGCTTATCGTCTGGCTGGCGCTGCTGGGGGTGCGCAAGCGGGCGGTCACCGATGGCCACTACTCGCTGAAGGCCTGGGTGTCGGCGCACGTCTATCTCGGCCTGTCGCTGATCGCGATCGCCACCCTGCACACCGGCTTCCACTTCGGCTGGAACGTGCACACCCTGGCCTACGCGCTGATGCTGCTGGTGATCGCCTCGGGCGTCTTCGGCGTCTGGGCCTACGCCGTCCTGCCTCAGCGGCTCTCCGACAACCGCGGCGACACCACCCGCAAGCAGATGCTGGCCAGCCTGTCGTCGCTGGACGAGGCGATCGCCGAGGCCGCCCAGCCCCTCGGCCGCGCCGCCGCCGACATCGCCCGCCTGTCGCTGGAGCACACCGAAGTCGGCGGCAACTTCTGGCAGCGGCTCACCGGCCGCTGGAACGATTGCGCCAACGACAAGGCGATCGCGCGCATTCCGGCGGCGCTCGCCGCGGCGGACGGGCGCGAGGCGACGGCGCTGCGCAAGGTCGACGAACTGCTCCAGCGCAAGGCCCGGGCGCTGGCCCAGGCGCGGCGGCAAATGCACATCACCGCGATGCTGGAGGCGTGGCTGTTCGTGCACGTGCCGGCCACCTTCGCCCTGCTGGCGGCGCTGACCGTGCATATCGTCAGCGTCTTCCTGTACTGGTGACATGACCCAGGCGATCACCCTTCGGCTGGTGACGCGCCAGGCAGGCGGCGGCGAGATCGTCCGCCAGCGCCGGATCGACACCGGCGAGGCCCTGATCGGCCGCGCGCCGGAATGCGACATCCACCTGCCCGACCTGGCGGTCGACATGCAGCACGCCCTGCTGCGCGTCACGGGCCTCAACCGGGTGATGGTGGAATCCCTGACCGGCCAGCCGTTCCTGGCCGACGGCAAGTTCACGCTGCGCGCCGATCTCGACATGCGGGCCAGCCCCGTCCTGGGCTTCGGCGACTATTCCCTGCAGCTCGGCGTCGGGGCCGACGACGACATCGCCGTCACCGTCGCGCGCAAGGAAGACGCCGGCGCCCCGACGCCGGCGCTGTTCTCGCTGCGCGCCAGCCTGTTCAGCCGCCGGCTGGTCGCCTGGACGCTGGGCCTGATCATCTTCGCCTTCTGCCTGGTTCTGCCGTTCAGCGGCCGTGCGGTGATGGACAGCTTCAAGATCCACCCCGACCAGCAGTGGTCGACCGGTCCGCTCTCCAAGGCCCACGCCTTCCTTGAGAAGGACTGCCAGGCCTGCCACGTCAAAGCGTTTGTCTCTGTCCGCGACGGCGCCTGCCTTTCCTGCCATCAGGCCGGCCGTGCGCCGGCCGTACAGGACGCCGCCGACGCGCGCGTCCGCCGCGAGGGCAGCGCCAACCTGCCGCTCCTGATCTTCGACCACGCGCCGCACGACCGCATCCTGCGCGCCATGCCGCCGCCACCGACCATCCGCGGCCGGGTCGGCGGCCTGTTCGAGAGCGTCCTGAACCACCCGAACGACCGCTGCGCCAGCTGCCACCGCGAGCACACCACCGCCCCGCCCGAGCCGGCCGTCGCGAAGACCGCCGACATCCTGCGCACCGGCAAGCCTGCCCTGGTCGTCGTCAGCGACTGCGCCGGCTGCCACGCGCGGCTCAAGATGCGGCTGCCCGACACGCGCCTGATCGACACGCCGGACTGGAACCGCCACCCGGACTTTCGCCCGCAAGTGACCGTCGGCTTCGACGGCGCGACGCCGAAGCTGCAGCGGATCTCCCTCGCGGCGCATCCCGTCGAAGCGAACGGCCTGGCCTTCTCGCACCGGATCCATATGAACCCCATCGGCGGGGTCGCCCGCCAGGGCTTCGAGCTGGGGCTCACCAAGGGCTATGGCGCGGCGCTGACCTGCGACAGCTGCCACCGCGCCGACGGCCTGGGCGGGTTCAAGCCGATGGAGATGGAACGCGACTGCGGCGCCTGCCACTCCCTCGCTTTCGCCCAGGTCGGGGGTCAGTTGAAGACTCTGCGCCACCACGACATGCGCAATATCCCGGGCGTCCTCGCCGGCGCCAAAGCCGCGTCCGGCGGCCCGAACGTCGACCCCGCGGTGCTGCGCCGCGCGATGCAGCCCGGCGGGCTCTGCGTCGACTGCCACACGGTCCGTCCGGCGGCGACGCCGTTCGGCGGCCAGATCCTGCCGGTGAAGGTGGCCGGGCGCCTGCTGCCGGCGGGCGACTTCAACCACGCGGTGCCGGCGCACGGCGGGCTTGGAACCGGCGCGGCCCAGTGCGCCGACTGCCACAAGGCCACGACGTCCGACCGGTCCGGCGACCTCCTGCTCGAGGGCATCGCCACCTGCCGCGCCTGCCACGGCAAGACCGAGCACGACACGCCCCGCTTCGCCGCGGCCAACTGCGGCGAATGCCACGGCTACCACAGCCCCGGCCAGGCCCCGCTGACCGGCCAGGACCGCCTGTTCCGCGCCCTCGGCGCCGCGCCGGGCGCCAAGGCCCGCGGCCTGCCGCTCTTCTGAGCTAGACTACCCCGTAGGCCAGCATGGCGTCGGCGACTTTCTTGAAGCCCGCGATGTTGGCCCCGCGGACATAGTCGGTGACCTTCGAGCCCTTGCGCCCGCCATGCTCGACGCAGCGGGCGTGGATGCCGGCCATGATGTCGTCCTCCCAGCAGACGCGGAAGGAGATGACCCGGTCGGGCTCGGCGATCCGGCGCAGGATCTGGGCCTTGTGGTAGGCCTCCTTGTCCTCGATGAAGTCGAAGATGTCCTGGGCCACCTCCTGCACGGCCTGGACGAACTCCGGCTGGCCCGGATTGCGCTTCTTCACCCCCTCGATGAACGTCGGCAGATCGACGTGGTCGCTCACGGCCATGGTTCCCCCCTCGAGCCCCAAGCGTGACGTTAGCCCCGTCTGGCCCCTTCACAAACCAGCGTTTTTGCCCGCTAGTCTTGGCCGCTGGACGGGAAAGTTGCGCACATGGTCAAGGCTTCGGATCTCTTCGTGGCGTGCCTCGAAGAGGAAGGCGTCGAATATGTCTTCGGGGTTCCGGGCGAGGAAAACCTCGACTTCCTGGACAGCCTCTCGCGATCGAAGAAGATCCGGCTGATCCTGACCCGCCACGAGCAGGCGGCGGGCTTCATGGCCGCCACGTTCGGGCGGCACACCGGCAAGGCCGGGGTCTGCATCTCGACGCTGGGGCCCGGCGCGACGAACCTCGTCACCGCGGCCGCTTACGCCCAGCTGGGCGGCATGCCGATGATGATGCTGACCGGCCAGAAGCCCATCAAGAGCTCCAAGCAGGGCCGCTTCCAGATTCTCGACGTGGTCGACATGATGCGGCCGATCACCAAGTACACACACCAGCTCGCCTCGGCCGACAACATCCCGAGCCGCGTGCGCGAGGCCTTCCGGCTGGCCCAGGAGGAGAAGCCCGGCGCCGTCCATCTGGAGTTCCCGGAGGACATCGCCCACGAGCAGACCGATTCCCGGCCGATCCCGAAGAGCCAGGTCCGCCGCCCGGTCGCCGACGAGAAGTCCATCCGCGCCGCCGTCGAGCGCCTGCAGAAGGCCAGGTCGCCCGTGCTGGTGATCGGCGCCGGCGCCAACCGCACCATGACCGGGCGCATGCTGGCCGAGTTTGTCGAGAAGACCGGCATCCCGTTCGTCACCACCCAGCTCGGCAAGGGCGTGATCGACGAGCTGAACTCGAAGTTCCTGGGCTGCGCGGCGCTGTCGGCGGGCGACTTCGTGCACCGGGCGATCGGGGCGGCCGACCTGATCGCCAACATCGGCCACGACGTGATCGAAAAGCCGCCGTTCTTCATGCAGGCCGGCGGCGCCGAGGTGATCCACGTCAACTTCCGCTCGGCCGAGGTGGACCCGGTCTACTTCCCGCAGCTGGAGGTGGTCGGCGACATCGGCAACGCCATCTGGCAGATCAAGGAGGCGATCAAGGTCCAGTCCCATTGGGACTTCAAGGCCATGATGCGGGCCCGGGCCGCGGAGATCGAGCACACGGCCAAGTCGGTCGGCGACGCCCGGCACCCGATCTATCCGCAGTATCTGGTCGCCCAGGTGCGCGAGATCATGCCGGCCGACGGCATCATCTGCCTCGACAACGGGGTCTATAAGATCTGGTTCGCCCGCAACTACCCGGCGCGGGCGGCCAACACCGTGCTGCTGGACAATGCGCTCGCCACCATGGGCGCGGGCCTGCCCAGCGCGATGGCCTCGGCGATGGTCTACCCGCACCGCAAGGTGATGGCGATCTGCGGCGACGGCGGCTTCATGATGAACAGCCAGGAGCTGGAGACGGCCGTCCGCCTGAAGCTGAACCTCACCGTCCTGATCCTCAATGACAACGCCTACGGCATGATCCGCTGGAAGCAGGCCAACATGGGGTTCAAGGACTTTGGCCTGACGTACGACAACCCGGATTTCGTGAAGTACGCCGAAAGCTACGGCGCCAAGGGCTACCGCTGCGCTGCGGCCAGGGACCTGCCCAAGCTTCTCGCGCGTTGCCTTGACGAGCCGGGCGTCAGCCTGGTCGAGGCGCCGATGGACTATTCCGACAACGACCCGATCCTGAACAAGGAAATCAAGGAGCTGAGCGCGGCGCTCTAGCGCCGGCGCGCGCGAGCCATGGCCGCCCCGAAACTCAAAGCCCGCTACCCGCTCTACCTGGCCAACGAGGCCAGGAGCCCCAACCAGGACCTCGAGGTCACCGACAAGTACTCCGGCGAAGTGGCGACCCGTGTGGCCCAGGCCGACGCCAGGACCATCGACGCCGGCATCGCCGCCTGTGTCGAGGCGGCCGAGCCGATGGCGGCGATGCCGTCCTACGCACGCCAGGCGGTGCTGGCCCACTGCGTCAGTCGCTTCCAGGAGCGGTTCGACGAGCTGGCGCTGGCGCTCTGCGTCGAGGCTGGCAAGCCGATCCGCGACGCCAAGGGCGAGGTCTCCCGCCTGATCGACACCTTCCGCATCGCCGCGGAGGAAAGCGTGCGGATAACCGGTGAGGTCCAGCCGCTGGACATCTCGCCCCGCGCCAAGGGCTACCAGGGCATGTGGAAGCGCGTGCCGATCGGCCCCTGCAGCTTCATCTCCCCCTTCAATTTCCCGCTGAACCTGGCGGCCCACAAGATCGCCCCGGCGCTGGCGGTGGGCTGCCCGTTCGTCATGAAGCCCGCCTCGCGCACCCCGCTGGGCGCGATCATCATCGGTGAGGTGCTGGCCGAGACCGACCTGCCGAAGGGGGCCTTCTCGATCCTGCCGGCCCACCGCGACGGCGCCGACCTCTTCACCATCGATCCCCGGCTGAAGCTGCTCTCCTTCACCGGCTCGCCCGAGGTGGGCTGGGACCTGAAGGCCCGGGCCGGCAAGAAGAAGGTGATCCTGGAACTGGGCGGCAACGCCGCAGTGATCGTCGACCAGGGCGTCGACCTCGCCGACGCGGTCGAGCGGATCATCTTCGGGGCGTTCTACCAGTCCGGCCAGTCCTGCATCGGCGTGCAGCGGATCATCGCCCACGCGGCGATCTACGATGACCTCAAGGACCGTCTGGTCGCCAAGACGAAGACGCTCGTGATGGGCGATCCGAAGGACGAGAAGACCTTCATCGGCCCGATGATCGACGAGAAGGAGGCCCAGCGGCTCGAAGGCTGGATCGAGGCCGCCTGCGCCGACGGCGCGCGCCTGCTCTGCGGCGGCCGGCGCGAGGGAGCCATGCTGGAGGCCACCTTGCTGGAAGGCGTGGGACGCAAGGCCAAGCTCTACGCCGAAGAGGCGTTCGGGCCGGTCGCGATCCTGTCGAAGTTCGAAAACTTCGACGACGCGATAGCCGAAGTGAACGACAGCCGCTTCGGCCTGCAGGCCGGAGTCTTCACCAACGACCTCTCGCGTACGTTGCAAGCATGGGACAAGCTTGACGTGGGCGGCGTAGTGATTGGCGACGTGCCCAGCTACCGGGTGGACAACATGCCCTACGGAGGGGTGAAGGACTCGGGGTTGGGACGCGAAGGTGTGCGGTTTGCGATGGAGGACATGACGGAAATCCGCAACCTCGTCATCCGTAGGCGTTAGCCATACGTAGTTCGTATGGGGAGACCGTAGCTGCTGGGGCTCTGGACCGCGTGCTGACCATCGCACAGATCACCGATCTGCACGTGACGACGCGGCGTGATCCGCTGAATCACGTACGCAACGAACAGCGCCTGCGCCAGGTGCTGCGCTCGATCCATGCCCTGAAGCCTCGGCCGGTCGCCATCATGGCGTCAGGGGACCTCGTCGATAACGGCCGCCCGGACGAGTACGCCGAGCTGAAGGCGATCCTCGACGAGTGCGAGATCCCGATCTGGTTCGGCATGGGCAATCACGACAAGCGCGAGGCCTTCCTGGCGACCTTCGCGTCCGGCTTCCAGCTCGATCCCGACGGGTTCGTCCAGTACGCGGTCGACTTCCCCGGCCTGCGGATGATCGTCTGCGACACGCTGGAGGAAGGCCACGACCTCTGCGGCTTCACCGCCACGCGCGCCCAGTGGCTGGCCGACACCCTGGACGCGGACCGGGTCACGCCCACCGTGATCTTCATGCACCATCCGCCCATCGTCTCGGGCGTGCGCTGGATGGACCCCGAGCCCGATGCGCCCTGGATCGGCCAGCTGGCCGAGGCGATCCGCGGGCGCGATCAGATCAAGGCGGTGCTCTGCGGCCACGTCCACCGCGCCTTCCACGGTCTCCTGGCCGGCCAGGTGGTGGCGACGGCGCCGGCGACGTCCATCCAGGTCACCCTCGACCTCAGCGAGGTCGATCCCGGCCAGCCGGACGGGCGCGAGATCCTGGTGGCCGAACCGCCGGGCTTTGTGCTGGTGATGACCGAAGGCGGCCGCGTCACCACCCACACCTGCGTCGCCGGCGACTACGAGCCGGCGGTGGTCTTCACCCGCCCGTTCAACTTCATCTAAGTGCCGGCCCGTCCCACGGGCTTCATGGCGCGGCTCGCCGAGCAGATGGCGGAGCTGCGGCAGGCGCGCGGACGCCTGGGCGACCTGGCCGCCATCGCCGGCGTGGCGGCGGCCGCGGCGATCGCCGCCCTCCTGCTCAACGCCAGCACCCCGGTTCGCTTCCTCGAGAACCTGACCTACGACCTGCGCGTGGCGCTGATGGCCCCGCCGGCGCAGGACGACTTCGTCATCGTCAAGATGGACGACGATGCGCTGAGCGCGATGCGCGACTCCTCGCCTTGCCGATGCCTGTCGCCGATCAACAAGGTCTGGCTGGGGGACCTGATCGCGGCCCTCGACGCCAAGGGTGCGAAGGCCATCGGGGTGGACTACCGGCTCGACACCTGGGCCTCGCCCCAGGAGTTCCAGGATTTCGCCGCCCACACCGCGAACGTGAAGGCGCCCGTCGTCGCCCTGGTCGACCCCACCCTGCGGCCCGGGATCGACTACCCGCTGGCCCCCAGGCTGCGCTACGCCGACACCCGCGCCCTGGTCCAAACCGACTATGACAACGTCGTGCGCCGGTACGATCCGAAGCCCGGCCCGATGCGGGCGCTGTCGGCCGAGCTGGTGGCCGCCCTGGGCGCCAAGCCTCCCGTCGCCACCTTCGCCATCCGCTATCGCCGGCCGCTGGCCACCGCCACGGCCGACAACGTGGGCGCGCCGGCGCCTTCCTATTCGGCTGCCTTCGCCCAGGCCCTGCCCGCCGATGTGTTCAGGGGCAAGATCGCGATGATCGGGGCGGTCACACGCTCGGTGCGCGCCGACCCCGGAGTCGCGCGGGAGGACATGCACACCACGCCGTTGCGCTTCCGGCGCGGTCACTATGACGGCACGCCGGGCGTCGAGGTGCACGTGCACGCGCTCTCGCAGATGCTGGCGGGCGACCGCATCATCACGCCGAGCCCGCTGGTGGTGGCGCTGATCGTCTACGCCGCGGCCTTGGGCGGCGCGTGGCTGGGGCGGGTCACGGTGCGCTGGTGGGTCGCCATCGCCATCGCGGTCGCCGCGATGGCGGTCTCGGGCGCGGCCGCTATCGGCCTTTTCGCCGCCTTCGCCTTCGTGGCCCCGACGACGGCCCCTGCGCTCTCCTTCGCCTTCGCCGTCTTCGTGATGAGCCGGCTGGCCGCGGCCGAGCTCTCGGGACAGCGGGCCTTCTACTCGGCGACGCTGGCCCGCTACCTCGCCCCGCAGGTGATCGACGGCATCGTCGCGGGGCGCGAGGCGGTCAAGATCGGCGCCGAGGCGCGCGACATCACGGTGATGATCTCCGACCTGGAGGACTTTTCGAGCCTCGTGGCCAGCCTGCCGCTGGAGCGGTTCCAGGTGGTGATCAACGACTACCTGGACGGCATCCTGGAGATCCTGTGGCGGCACGGGGCGATGATCGACAAGATGACCGGCGACGGCGTCATCGTGCTGTTCGGCGCGCCCGTGGCCTACGCCGACCACGCCGATCGCGCGCTGGCCTGCGCCCGCGAGGTCGACGTCTTCGCCCAGGCCTACCGCGCGCGGATGATCGAGACCCTGGGCGTTTTCGGCCAGACGCGCATCGGCATCGCCTCCGGCGTCGGCCTGGTCGGCAACTTCGGCGGCGAGCGGCGCTTCAACTACACGGCCTACGGCGAGGTCGTGGTCATCGCCGCGCGGCTTGAGGCGGCCAACAAGACCTTCGGCACGCGCATTCTCTTCTCCCGCGAGACCCAGCGCCGCGCGGCCCGCACGCAGGGCGTCGCGCCCGTCGGCGACGTCAAGTTGCGCGGCGTCGCCCAGCCGATCACGGCCTACACGCTGGCCTAGCTCACGCCGCCGCGCGCATGGCGCTGGGGCTGACGCCGGTCCAGCGCTTGAAGGCGCGGGAGAAGGCCGCCGGGTCTGAGAAGCCCACCAGATAGGCGGTCTCGTTGACCGAGACCTTGCGCGCCGACAGGTAGTCCAGCGCCATGCGGTGGCGCAGGTCGTCCAGCACCTTCTCGAACGTCACGCCCTCGGCCTTCAGGCGGCGGAACAGCGTCTGGCGGCTGGCGCCAAGCTGGGCGGCGATGTCGTCCATGCTCGCTTCGCCCGTGTGCAGCCGCGCCATCAGCAGCGCCTCCACCCGCGCGCGCATCGACCTCTGGGCCTGCAGGTCCGCCAGCAACGCGTCGGCTCGCTCGCTCAGCACGCCGAAAACGTAGCGCGGCAGCTTCACGTTCAGCGGCGCCTCGGCGGCAGGCGCGATCTCGAGGGCGTTGCGGTCGGCGCCGAACACCACCGGGCACTGGAAGATCCGCTCGTACTCGGGCGCGTAGCCCGGGTCTGGGTGGGTGAAGCGCACGGATTTCAGCGGCGGGGCCGAGCCGGCGCGGCGGCGGCCGCACACCAGCTGGGCGAAGGCGCTCTCGCTCAGCTCGTGGAAGGCGTTGGGGTTCCTGCGGTTGTCGATCACCCAGACCGAGCCCTTCTCGATCGTCATTCCGAACCGCATCGCCACGTCACCGAGGTCGGTCTCGACGATCAGCGGCACATAGCGGTTCAGCTGCTGGAAGGCCTCCAGCGGCGTCTGCGAGGCCTGGCCCAGCAGGCCCACGATCGAAACGTCGGCGATATCGACCTGCTCGCCGTAGTGCAGGCCAAGCGCCGCGTCGCCCGCCAGCGCCTTGCCGGCGCGCATGATCGCCACATAGGTCGCAAACGGGATGCGCGCGTCCTGGTCCTCCAGCGTGGCGGCGTCGACCCCGGCCGCGGCGGCGAGCGCCCGTCGCCCGGCGCCCTTGCGCACCGCCAGCTCGAACAGCCCTCGTGCGAAGCCCGCGCCGACCGTCGGTCCCGACATGCGTCTGCTCATCGCCCTGACGCCCAAGTTCTCGCCCACCGGCCGCTGCATGTCGCGCCAATCCTTCGAGCCCGCCTGCGTCACCCAGGATCAAGCGATTGGCGCCTGGCGTCATGGCTCCGGCGAGGCGTCCCGCTAGCCTCAGTCCCGATGCGTCACCCAGAAACCACTTGCTCCCGATCTGGTGTTATAGCTAAGTATAACACTGAAGCAGCGTCAAGCCCGTTCGAGCGGGGCGCCTGCTCGCAGCCCCGGGGGCTGAAGGAATCGACGTGGACCCTGAGTGGAACGACAGCCAGCCGATCTATCGGCAGATCCGCGACCGGGTGGTGGCGATGATCCTCGATGGCGTGCTGAAGGAAGGCGATCCTCTGCCCTCCGTGCGGGTCGTGGCCACCGAGTCCCGCGTCAATCCCCTGACGGTGCTGAAGGCCTACCAGCAGCTCGCCGACGAGCGGCTGGTCGAGAAGCGTCGAGGGTTGGGGATGTTCATCAACGCCGGCGCGCGGAGCCTGCTGCTGCAGGGCGAGCGCGAGAAGTTCCTGTCCGAGCAGTGGCCGGAGATCCGCGCCACCATCGTCAGGCTGGGTCTCGCGGACCAGCTGCTGGGCGCCGCCGAGGCCTCCAGCCGCCGGCGGGGGCGCTGAGTCATGGCGATGATCCAGGCAAGCGGCCTGCGCAAGGCCTATGGCCCCACCCTCGCTCTCGATGAGATCGACCTTACCGTCGACGAGGGCCGCATCGTGGGCCTGATCGGCCCCAACGGCGCCGGCAAGTCCACCGCCCTGCAGGCGATCCTGGGCCTCATCCCGGTCGAGGGCCGGCTCTCGGTGCTGGGGCGCGATCCCTGGGCCGATCGCGACGGCCTGATGACCGAGGTCTGTTTCATCGCCGACGTGGCCGTCCTGCCGCGCTGGCTGAAGGTCTCCCAGGCGCTGGACTACGTGGCCGGCGTCCATCCCCGCTTCGACCGCGCCCGCGCCGAGGCGCTGCTGCGGCGCACGACCATCCAGATGACCAGCCGCGTCGGCCAGCTTTCCAAGGGCATGGTCACCCAGCTGCACCTGGCGCTGATCATGGCGATCGACGCGCGCCTCCTGGTGCTGGACGAGCCGACGCTCGGCCTCGACCTGATCTATCGCAAGAGCTTCTACGACAGCCTGCTCAACGACTATTTCGACAAGAGCCGCACGATCCTGGTCTCGACCCACCAGGTCGACGAGATCGAGCATATCCTGACCGACGCGGTCTTCATCGATCGCGGCCGCATCGCGCTCAACGCCACGATGGAGGCCCTCGAGGCCCGCTTCGTCGAGCTGGTGGTCCCCACCGAGCGGCTCGCGCAAGCGCGCAAGCTCGGGCCCCTGATCGAACGCCAGCTCCTGGGCCGCGCGACCCTGCTGTTCGACGGCGCCGACCGCGCCACGCTCGCCCGCCTGGGCGAGGTGCGCACCCCGGGGCTCGCCGACCTCTTCATCGCGCTGATGACGCCAGGGCCGGCCGCCGACCAGGGAGCCGCCGCATGAGCGGCGAAGCCCCCGCAACGACCGCCGCCGCGTCGCCGGCCCGCCATCCTTGGGTCCGCCTTTACGCCTGGTCGATCCGCCGCGAGCTCTGGGAGAACCGCTCCATCTACCTCGCGCCGCTGGCCATCGGCGGTGTGGCGCTGCTGGGCTCGCTGCTCAGCCTCGCGCGCCTCCACCACCGCATGGCCGTGCTGCTGGCCCCGGCGCCCAATCCCAAGGCAGCCGCCAACGCGGCGATGGGTCTCTTCGGACCCTACAGCCTGTCCGCCGCGTCGATCATGCTGACCGGCCTGCTGGTCTCGTTCTTCTACTGCCTGGGCGCGCTCTACGGGGAGCGCCGCGACCGTTCGATCCTGTTCTGGAAATCGCTGCCGGTCCCCGACTCCGCCGCCGTCCTCGCCAAAGCAACCATGCCGCTCGTCGCCGTGCCGCTCGTATCGCTCGTCCTCGTCTATGCGGCTCAGGCCGTCACCTTGGCCGCCTCCCTGGTGATGGTCTTCAGTCAGCGCCTCGATCCCAGCGTCTACTGGGCGCACGCCGGTCTTTCGACGATGTGGGTGATGCTGCCCTACGGCCTCTTCGTGCTGGCGCTCTGGCACGCGCCG
>Ga0308176_10000780_pt1 | contig 19849 bp, 21 predicted proteins | sample PhyCR2_3_FD_203890 | JGI IMG/M metagenome (GOLD analysis project Ga0308176, IMG submission 203890) | Soil microbial communities from UC Gill Tract Community Farm, Albany, California, United States - DLSLS.C.R2 | ecosystem: Environmental > Terrestrial > Soil > Agricultural land | place: USA... | reverse complement strand
CCCCTCCTCGAAGGGCCCGCAGAAGGTAACGGGTGCCAGAGTCGGACGTTTTGGTAGGCGGCGAGCCGCGCGAGCTGTGGACCACCGGATCTGCGCAAAGGACGGGACCAGCGGATCACAAGTCCGCTGCTGTGGACGGCGCTCCGCTCCCGCGCACCGGTCAGCGCATCGAGCACCGGAGCGCTGTCGCGGTGCTCGATCAGTGCTCGGTGGCCGTGGAACGAGCCGACATCTGACGGCATCCGACGACACGGCACATTCGCGGTGGCCCGCAGAATCGACTTGGGTCGACACCCGGCGACCTGTCGCGACACGACCAGATTCGGGCTCTTAATCCGCGGGTTCGGGGTTCGAGTCCCTGGCGGCGCACCCCGAGCAGGCCTCTGACCTGCACACATGCGATCGACGAGATCCTTTGTCGGTCGCATGTGGACGTTCCGGTGCTCGAGCGGTGCTTGCTGGCGGAGACCGGGGCTCCGTGAAGTCCGCTGGTCACCATGATCATCGGGTCCGCGGCGCCCCCAGGGCGGGCTCGGTGCTCGAACGGTGCTCGATCCGCAAAGGCGCCGAACCCGGCCAGAAGTAGACAGACGGCCAGCTCCTCGCTCCGATCCCCGGCTGCCGGAGCCGATCGTCCGGCTCGACCCGGCCGCGCACCCCGAGGCCCAAACGGAGCTGACCGACTCTGTGGGCCTGGCGATGCTCGTCGTGCTGGATACCCTCACCCCGCCGGAACGACTCGCGTTCGTCCTGCACGACATGTTCGGCGCACCATTCGACGAGATCGCCCCGATGCTCGACCGCACCCCGGCCGCCACCCGGCAGCTCGGCCGGGCCCGCCGTACCGTGCGGGACGCTGCGGGTGCCGAGAAGGTCATCCGGCCTATGCGGCCTGCGGATATGTGTACTCGTTGATGAGGCCGCCGAGCCGCTGGCGGCGATGGACGACGGCGTCTTCGGCGGCCGGCGGCGGGCCGATTCGCCCGGTCGGCGGGGCTTGGCCCATGGAGCGGTGTGGCCGGTGGGTGTGTAGTGGTTGACGTACACGGCGAGGACATGTTCGAGGTGCCGCCGGTTGAGGATCAGGGTCCGGTCCAGCAGCTCGCGGCGGAGGCTGCCGATCCACCGCTCGGCGATCGCGTTCGCCCGGGAGTTCGGATCGGTGTACGCACGACCGTGATGCCCTCGGCGGTGAAGATGGCGTCGAACGCAGCAGCGAACTTGCTGTCTCTGTCCCGGATCAGATAGCAGAGGCGTGGACTGCGCTCGCCCAAGTCCATCAGCAGGTTCCGCGCGCACTGGGTGACCCAGCCACCGTCCGGGTGACCGGTGACTCCGAGCAGCCAGATCCGCCGGGTAGCGACCTCGATGACGAACAAGACGTACAGTACGGTGTCGACATGGGCGAAGTCGCAGGCCAGGATGCCCTCGGCCTGGGCGGTCAGGAACTGCCGCCAGCTTTGCCCGGCCCGCTGTGGAGCGGGGTCAATGCCGGCCCGGCGCAGGATCAGCCACACGGTGGAGGGCGCGAGCTGATGGCCTAGCCCAATCAGCTCGCCGTGGATCCGGCGGTACCCCCAACCGGGATTCTCTGCGGCCATCCGCAGCACCAGTTGCCGGATCGCCGGCTGGGTCGGTGGCCGACCGCAGCGGCGCGGAACCGTCCACCGGCGGCGGACCAGATCCCGGTGCCAACGCAACACCGTCTCCGGTGCGACGAACAGCCGCGGCCAGCCGCCGTTCTGAACCAGCCGGCTCAACGCCGCCTGCACAGCCCGATCGGCCCAGGACGGCCGCGGCCGAGGGGACCTGCAGCCGCAACACGGCCAGTTGGTGGCGTAGCAGGAGGATCTCTGCGTCCTTCGATGCCCGACCGCGGGTCAGCAGGCCGAGCCAGTCCACCGCCCCACGCAAGATCAAGTACAGCAATCTGAGAGCCATAAGCCGGCGATCATCCCTGAACGGCTCCGCCGGTGAACGACCAAGCCAGAACCCAAGGAGGAGATTCTCGGCACCCACACGCGGGCGACGTGCCGTAGGTCGTCGATCGCTTGCCGGATCTCGGATTCGGCAAGGTCCAGTTCGTTCTTGGCGGTCGTCGCTCGCGACCTGAGGAGGCGCAGCGCCAGCGATCTCGGGCGGCCCGGCTTCTCGTGGGCCGGGCATGGCGTGGGTGGCTGTTGATGTGATCGGGGAACGTCACTTTCAGCCGCCGCCACGTTTCACCGTCGACCTCCATGGGCCATCCGGCTGTGCCGGAGCGCGGCACATCGCGCGCTCTGCCCAGGGGGTTCAGTGTGGCCGTGCTTGTGCGCCGGGGAACAGCGATGCCGTGTTGCCCCGGATCCAAACCGAATTCTGATAGCGCATCAGCCCGGTCAGTGCGGCAGCGGCGATAATTACGCCGGCGACCAGCGCCGCTACCAGCGAGTGGCCAGAAACTACGGCTGCGAGCAGCCCGCCGGCTGAGCCGGAGAGTACCGCGGTGATCACGGCGACCATCCCGGCGACGGTCACGAATTGCTGCCTCAGGCGGATCCCCAGTCCCGGAGCGGGCAGCCAGGGTTCCGCGGGATTGGGCAGGTAGCCGGCCAGCTCGGGAGCGTGATCGAAGTAATAGTCGCGGAGCTGCGCGATACGGCGCGCGTATGTAAGGTCCTCGATCCCTGTCTGCAGCACCCGGTGGAACGTCGCCAGGCCCATGAAGGCCAGCGTGGGCAGGAGAATGAGCCCGAACATGTAGAACGCCACGCCGGTCTTGGCGGTGGTGGCGACGAGCCCGAGGGCGATCAGGCCGCCGGATACCGCCCCTAGGAAGACGCTCGCCCGCCCGGTCGACTCCGAGATCGTCGACGAGCGGGCACCCTGCAGCGTGAAGTGCTCCGTGGTCACAAACGTGACCGCCGCCGGGCGCGGGTCGCCAACAGCCTGGTCAGGCTTGTTGCCTCGGTCGGTGTTGTCCATGAACCTCCGCCTCCGATCCCGCAGGCAGGTGGTCACTGGTTGAGACCCGGGTGTACGGGTGATTCGCAGATGAATCTGCGCCGCCGCGGGTGTTGCACCGTTGTCAGCCGGGCGCATAGGTGAGGATCACCGACCCGTTCTCCAGCCTCCTCACGTCGGTGAGCCTGAGGCTCAGCCCGTAGGTGTCCACGTCCTCGAACAGCCGTTGCCCCGAGCCGACCACGACGGGCATGATCCAAAAGCGGAACTCGTCGATCAGGTGGTCTCGCACGAGCGTGTCGTCGAAGCGGCTGGTGCCGTATTTGATGAGGTCCTTGCCGGGCTGGTCCTTCAGCCGGGCGATCGCGCTGGATGGGTCGGGCCCGAGGAGGGTGGCATTCCATGGCGTCTGGGTCAGGGATCGGGATGCGACGTACTTGGGCATGGCGTTGATGAGGTCGATGTAGGGATTACTAGCGGCTTGGCCCCAGTTCGCGAAGAACTTCTCGTAGGTCACCCGGCCCATGACGAATGCGTCGTAGTTGCCCAGTTCCTTCAGGGACAGGGCCGTGGATTCGGCGTCGAAGTTGGCCCACTGTTCGGGCGCTTCGATGACGCCGTCCAGCGAGACGAGGGTCGATTCGATCAGTTTGCGCATTGTCGTCGCTTTCTCGGGTGGTTGAGGGTTAGCGAATGGTGATCTCGCCCATGTCGATGGCGACCAGCAGCGGCTCCGGGACGATCTGGTAGTCGCCCTGCCAGGCGTAGCCCCGTCGCGTGGTGGGGAAGATGATGCCGTCGATGTTGCGGTAGCCGGTGGCGTAGAGCAGCCCGGTGGCCCCGCCGAGGATGTCGATGGTGAAGTCATGGCGGCGCAGCAGCCCGTCCGGGCCGAAGCACGAGATCTGCTGGCGGGTGTGGCTTTTGATGTTATCGGGGAACGTCACTTGCAGCCGCCGCCACGTTTCACCGTCGACTTCGATTGGGGCGATCTCTTCGGTGGCGAACCCGGGCCAGGTGTAGAGGAACGGCGTATTCAGGTACGTCCACAGCGCCTCTCCGATGAAATAGGTGAGATGCATGTCGTCCCACGGGGTTTGGAGCTGATGACCGTCGAACGACTTCTCGGGGTCGTCGCGTGCGTCGACGAGCACGCCGTCACGGCGCTGCAGGACGACTCGGTGTGGCTCGAAGACCGACCGTTTGTCTTGGCCGGTGTAGTCCGTCGTCAGCCGCTGCCGTGTGGTGTCCACCTCGAGGCGAACATCCTCGAGCGCGTCAGCCTTGTTCTTGAGGGCAAAGAGGGCGCCGGTAATAGAGGCGTCGACCGTGATCGACCTGACCTGATTCCATCGGTCCAGGCCGCCGTGCGCGGCGACGGCGCTGTCGAGTAGATCGTTCATTTCTGCTCCTGGCTGCTGGTCGGGGCTGCTGCTTGCGGGTTCGGCGGTGAGCTGTGGCCACTGCTCAACCACGGTCCGCCACTCATCGAGGGCATGGCGGGCCGCCTGGCAACTCATCGCCCCACCGCCGGCCGGGGTCCTTCACGAGGTCCGTTGACGTCTATGGCACCGGTCTCTCCTGGTCTCATCGGGTGATCTTCACCAGGACGACGAACGGCGGCCGCCGAAACCGGACACGTGCAAGGACACGCGCTCGGCCGGGCTGCGGGCCAGCGCAATCGCGTGCTGGTTAGTTCTCCCGGGCCGCGGTGTGGCAGCCGGCCCGGCACGTCAGCGCCGGCGCGATCGCCGAGGCCATCGCCACCGGCGAGGTCCCGGCGCGCGCTCTCCTGGCAGTCGTGGAGCCCGACTCGGGTACCCCGCCCGACCGAGCAGACCGTCACCGCGGTACACGCCGAATCGCGGCGGGTGCCGCCGCCAGGCCCAACCCGCGCCGGAAGCCCTCGCGCCAGCTTGCCCAGGTCGGCTGCCAGCCCAAGGCGCGCTTGACGCAATCGTTGGACGATCCCCGCCCCTCGGTCATCCAGCGCACCGCAACCGAGCCGGCCATGATCCGCGCCAGCCAGACCGGAACCGTCATCGGCGGCTTGGCGCCGACCGTCTCGGCCAGGTAGGGCAGCCACTCGCCGACCCGCGCGGGCTCGTCGTCGGTGATGTTGTAGACGCCCGAATCGCCGTGCTCCAGAGCTGCGACCGTGGCCCCGGCCGCGTCATCGACATGGGTCCACGACCACACGCCGGCGCCATCGCCGATCACCGGGAAGCGACGCTTGCGGATCAGTTCGACCAGGGGATCGGATGCCCCGGGTCCGTAGAGGTTGCCGTAGCGCAGCACAATCCCATGCGGCACGGCTTCAGGCACCGTTTCCTCGAGGTAGCGGATCGCAGCCAGGGTGTGGCGCTGCATCTTCACCGGATCTGGATCGAACCCGTCGCGCTCGCTCTTGACCGGACCTCCGGTCCTCGGGTTCGTCCAGCCCGTGTAGCCCTGGGCGACGAAGTGATCGACGCCGACCTTCCGTGCCGCCGCGAGCAGGATGTCGGTGCCCGTGGTGCGAAGTTCGTTGGTGACTGCAAACCAGCGGTCGAAGCGGCGCATATCGGGCTTTCGGGCAAGCGCCGTCATCTGGTGGACGATGGCGTCGGGTTCGGCTTGCGCCACCGCTTGGGTCATGGCGCGGGCGTCGAGGCCGTCGGCCACCACCACCCCCTCGGCGCCGATCGCCCGCAGCTCGGCGGCCTTGGCCGGGCTGCGGGTGATCGCCGTGACGTCATGGCCGGCGGCGATCAGCCGGGGGATCAGTGGCCTGCCGACCGCTCCAGTACCTCCTGCGACAAAGACGTGCATTGCGTTCTCCTTTCTTGCTCAGGCCCGGCTCGCTTACCCGCGACGCGCCGTCTAACTGCTTCGCTTCCGCTGGTCGATGCCGATCGTGTTCAAACCCGGATCGACGATCCATGCGTGCAAGGCATCTCCGCTGTCGAAGACCGAGTGATGGTCTTCAACCCGGGCACGTCGTCTCCATGATCTCCACGCCGGGAGCGCGAAGCTCCGCCAACTCGGCGGCTAGGTCGTCCACCCGCCACGACGCCTGAGTTTGCTCGTCGGCGGTGCCGGTCGAGCTGGCCGAGAGGATGATCCGGCTGTCGCCGCCACACCCGACGACGATCGTGCACTCGTCCTCGAAGAGGACGGAGAGTCCTACTTTGCCGGCGTAGAACTCCCTGGACGCCCTGAGGTCGGGAGCCAGAAGGACCACGTCGATCGGATTGTCCGCAAGCATCGTTTCCTCCTTTGGATTTCCTGATCAGCGGAATGACTCGACGTGATCGAATGCCCACTGCTCGAATGTGCCCGGCTTCTGTCCGGTGATCTCCTCGACCGTCGCCAGCACGGGTGACTCGTCAACCCAGCCGTCTACGTAGAAGCCGATGAACGCATCGACGTATTCGGGCGGCATGCTCTTGCTGAGCTCGGCCCTCGCCTCGTCGTCGGATTGCGCCTCGAAGCGCACGTCGCGCCCCAGCGCCTCCGCCAGGATTCGCACCCGCTCCTCCGGAAGAAGGGATTGGGGACCGCTCAGCCTGTAGCTCCTGCCCTCGTGGCCGCCGTCGAGCAGCGCCGTGACGGCGGTTTCCGCGATGTCGCGCGGATCGATGACTGCAACGCTGACGTCCGCGAACGGTGCTCGGAGCACATCGCCAGATCGAACTTGTGCGGCCCAACGCAGCGCGTTGGACATGAACTCGTACGGACGGAGGATTGTCCATCCCAAGCCCGCTTCGCGAACCGCCTCCTCGGAGCGGATCATGTACTGCGAAATCGGGTTGCCCGCGTCGACGGCCACAGCCGCGCCTCCGGAGAGGAGCACCACTCTCTCGACACCCGCGCTGCGCGCCTGCGTGAGAACGCCGGGCATGTCCCGGTACCCGGAGAGCAGAAACAGCGCGCGAGCACCGGCCAGGGCTTCGGTCATGCTCTCCGGCCGGTCGAGGTCTCCGAGCGCCGGCTGGGCCCCGGTCGGCAGGACGGCGTTCGCGGAACGGACGAGGCCGCGCACCTCCTCACCCCGCTCGACGAGCGCGCGCACGACCGCGCCGCCGGCATTGCCCGTGGCGCCTGTGACGAGGATCATCGGCCGACCCTCCCTCCGCCGGTGATCCCGGCGTCCGCCCGGATCTCAGCGCCTGCCACGCGTCCGCCCGGCGCAGCCGGTCTGAGCGAGCGCGCCGCCACCGTTGCCGGGAGGCAGGCGAGCAGGATCAGGGCGCCAACGAGGGCCGTGTCTCGCACGCCGAGATTGGCGACCACCTGACCGCCGACCAGGGCCGCGATCGCGATCCCGGCGTTTGCCGCCGATGCCCCCAGGCTCGCAGCCACATCCCCACCCCTTCCGGCGAGGCCGATGACCCGAACCTGCAGCGCGGTGCTGGCGAGCCCGAAGCCCACGAGACCCCAGCCCACCACGATCAACAACGTGAGCGCCGGCGCGGAGCCGGCGAGGTAGAGCGCAAGCAGCATCGCCGCCACGCCGGCGTTGGCGACGATCAAGGTGCCGCTCGCGCTGCGGTCGGCGGCGCGCCCGCCGGCGAACGTGCCAATCGCGGTGGCCACTCCGAAAGCCAGGAGGAAGCCGCTGATCGCTTCACCGGAAACCCCCGAGACCCGACCGAGGAACGGCGCGAGATAGGTGAGCGCGGTGAACTGCCCGCCGATTATCAGAAGGCCGATGGCCAGAGTCGCCAGCACGGGGAATGTCAGCGCCGAGCGCGCCTCCTCGGAAAGGCGGCCCGTGCCTCGCGCTCGGACCCACGGCACGAACGCCATGTTGAGCAGGAGTGCCAACGCGCCGAGCGCGGCGATCCCCAGGAACGTCGCCTGCCAGCCGAGCGACTGCCCGACGAGCGTTCCCAGTGGGACGCCGACCACCGTCGACAGGGCAACGCCGCCGAAGACGACGGCGATCGCGTGTCCCTCGCGGCCCGGAGCCGCGAGCCCGGCCGCGACCACCGTGGCCACCCCGATGAAGGCGCCGTGCAACGAGCCAGCCACGAGACGGGAGACAAACAGCGGGGCGAAGCTCGCCGCCGCCGCGGTCGCGAGGTTCGCCGCCGCATAACCGGCCAGGGCGAGGCGCAGCATCGCCCGGCGCTCCAGCCCGCCGGTGAGCGCAGTCAACAGCGGCCCGCCAAGGGCGACTCCTAAGGCGTAGGCGGTGACCAGGCTCCCGGCGGCCCCGATCGAGATGCCCGCATCGTGTGCGAGCTGGTCCAGAATGCCAACGACGACGAGCTCGGAGGTCCCGACCGTGAAGGCCCCCAGGCCCAGAACCGCGAGGCCGACGCCGGCCCGCGACGCCGCGGCCAAACCGTCGGCGCCCCGCGGCTTCGCCCCGCCCGCACCGTGTTCGTCGGCCCCAGTGGCCCTCGCTCGTACGGTCATGCCTCGCTCCTTCGGCTTCGACTCACCCTCGGCGACAGGGTGCGAACGGCGTGGCCGAGGATCAAGGCCCGATCGCTTAGCGGCGCACGTAGCGATCCTTCACGGTCGACATCACTCGCCGAGCGGCGCGCGGCGTCGACGGCGCACGCGCCCACGGCCGGGTGTCACGCCTACCCGCCATCTCGATGCGCGCCATCGGTTGATCTACGCCCACCCGGCGTCGTCGCCACCCGGACCTTCTTGTGACGGGCCAGGCCAGGCTGCCGCGGGAGCAACCGGTGGAGCCGGTCGAGGCGAGCGCCGCTGTGCGCAGGTCGACCGGCCGTCAGTCCCAGGACTCGGGCGGATTCCGTGTCACGACGACACGACCTCGACGCTCCTGCCGCTAGTGGGCCGCTGAGAGGCGCACCGCCGCCCGCCGAGACCCGGTCAACGTTCGTGGTCACCGCACTAGTAGCGGCCAGGTCGTCTCGGTGACTGAGGCTAGCCGCCCCGGCGCTGGCCACGACCACCATCGCGATCGCGAGCAGCTCGCGCGCACCGAGATCCTGGTCGAGGACCACGAAGCCGGCCAGCGCGGCGACCGCCGGGTCGAGCGACATCAGCACCCCGAACACCGCCTCCGGGAGCCGGCGCAGCGCCTCTAGCTCGAGCGAGTACGGCAGCACCGAGGAGGCGAGCGCCACGACGAGCGCCGAGCCCAGCAGGTGGGGTTCGCCGAGCGCGCCCTGCGCCTGGATCACGCCCGCCGGGAGCACGATCAGCGCGCCGACGGCCATCGCGAGCGCGAGCCCCGAGCCGCCCGCGAACGCCGCGCCAGTGCGCTTGCTCAGGTAGATGTAGGCCATCCAGCACGCGGCGGCGGCGAGCGCGAAGCCGACACCGGCCGCGTCCACCGATCCGCCGCGGGGGTCGACGAGCAGCACGATGCCGGTCGTGGCGAGCGCGATCCACACCCCGTCGAGCGGCCGCCGCGAGCCGATCACCGCCACGAGCAGCGGGCCGGAGAACTCGATCGTCACCGCGACGGCGAGCGGGATCCGGTCGATCGCCTGGTAGAACGACCAGTTCATGAGCCCGAGCGCCACACCGAACGCCCCGGCTAGCCGCAGGTCGCCGGCCAGCCGGGGACGCCAGATCGCCCACAGCACGATCGCCGCGAACGCCAGCCGCAGGAACGCCGCACCCGCCGGACCCAGCTCGTCGAACAGCGTCACCGCGAACGCCGCACCGACCTGCGGCGACACCGCCGCGGCGAGCACCAGGCCCACGGCGGCCGTGCGATCCCGGCTCACGGGCGGCCGCAGCCCGCCGACGTCCCCGTCATCCCGCGTCACTAGACGTCCCGCGTGTCTTGTTGCCCGCACGATCGCCCGCCTGTGACTCGGCGAATTCCTTGACTGCCGCCGTAGTTCGCGCAATCTCCTCGTCGAACTTGGAGATGATCACTGAGCGGAGGAGGCGGACGATCCTCGGCGTGTAGACGTCCATGACCTGCCAGCGGCTGACTCGTGTGCCTCCGTCGTCCGGTTCCAGCGAGTAGTGGATGCGCACGTCGACGGTCGCCTTCAGCTGAGTGACTCGGATCGTCTGCTGGAAGTCGATCGACCCTGGACGTTGGAAACCGATGACGGTTCCCCACCAATCCTTGCGCGGCTCGCCGGGCCTGCCGTCGTGGTACTTGCTCCCGAGCTCGACTGGGTGCGGATCCACGTCAGTCCTGCGTGAAAAGGCCTCCGATTCCGGCAGCCAGCGCGCATAGTTCGGCATGTCGGAAAGCAACTCGAACAGGACATCCGGAGGTGCCGCGACCTTGGCGCTGTAGAACTTATGCCACTGGGAGCTAGACAAGATGGATCCTTTCCTGCGTCGTTCGCGGCCGTGATCAGCTCGCCTCCGGGCAGCCGTCCTGCGGTTCCCACTCGCCCACTGGACGGACGTTCGCGGCTCATTGCTCGCGACGTGCCAAGTGAAGGCTGCGCCTCGCAGCACAAGCGATCAAGAGCGGATCGCTTAGCGGACCGCTTAGCGTCGCTTGATGATCGGCGGCGACTCGCTTCAGGATCCGACTCGCATCGACGCGCCGGTCCACCAGGCGGGGATCGTCGGCCGACAGAACCCGCGCGCACGATCCCGAGTTTCCCGGCGGCTTTCCGATTCCGCCCTGGGCGCTTGCGGAGACCGTCATACCGGACTTAGGCCACGATCTTCGCATCAGCAGGTTTGCGGGTTGCTGACCTGCTGGTTTGCTGGTCGGAGCGGCTGTTGTTGTGCACTAAGCGGGCTCGTAGGCTCGTTCAACGTGTTGCGCGGCGAAATCCCCCGTCGTCGTAGTCGTTACGCGGGTCGGAGTTCGAACAGCGGGTGGCGCTGAGCTTCGACGAGGTAATCCTGTGGGGTGTCATCGATGCGGATCCGGTATCGGCGCAGCAGGGCGACGGGCGGCCTCACGCGCGAGCCGAGCACTCTGCGCAGCAGGTGCAGCTGGCGGTACGGCTCGAGCGCACGCCGAAGAATCGCTGCCGCTTGCTCGGGTGGGACCTCGATGGCATGGACCGCACTGCGCCCGCCGCCGGGCCGGATCATGGTCGCCTCGCCGGCCGCCCGCAGGTTTCGACCCCAGCCTGGCGCTCCGTAGGTCGCCTGGACGTACGAGTGTCCCTCGAAGTCGAGCAGCGCGACCGGCGTCGTGCGCTCAGTACCCGACCGGCGCCCGCGCACGATCAGCAGGATGTTCGGGGCACCCGTCGGCACTCCAGCGGTGATCATCCCGCGGGCAAGTGGATTAACCAGGCGGAACAACCGCCGGGCGATCCGCTCGCGCAGATCGGGTCGAGCGCTCGACGGACGACCAGCTGTCATCGCCTGTCACTCCCCTCTGCGCCGAAATAGCACCTCAGGTAGCTCCCATCCAGCCTACGTCGGGGGGCTCAAGCTTCCAGGGCTGGACGCCAGGGCTGTAAGCCGTCCGCGGCAGTTGACCCTGCGAGATACGACCTCACGTGGTAGCGGGCTGTCTTGCGTCGACCGAGCACACGGGTGATTCACGTGGTGCGGGGTGGTTCCAGTCGATGTGGTGGTGGTAGAGCCAGGACATGGCGTGACGGCGTCTTCGGTGCCGGCTTTGGCGAGGATGCCGGGCAGGATCAGGTCGCGTAGGTGTCGGGCGATCGGGCCGGCGGTTCTTGGTGCCGCCCATGCGGGCGCCCCAGGCCACGACGTGCTCGACACGCTCGCGACGCAGGGTTTCGCACGCCATGAATGCCGCGCGGCGCCCGCACCTGGCCCGCTTCCTCGCCATACGGCCCGACCAGCCCCGCCGCTCGGCCCCTACCAGGTGCCGACGTACCCGCGCTCGGCCCGCGTGAGGCCGCCCCAGATGCCGTACCGCTCCGGCTGGGCGAGGGCGTGCGCCCGGCACTCCGGCTGCACCGGGCACTCGGCGCACAGGCGCTTCGACTCACTGGTGCGCTTCAAGTCCTCCCAGGACTTGCCCTCGGGGAAGAACAGTTCCGGACGGTCGAGGCAGTACGACATGCCCCGCGTCCCGTCCTGGCAGCGCGAGGCGATGATCATCATCGGTGACGCCGCCCACGCCGCCCACGCCGTCTCTCCGCCTCCGGCCAAGGCGTCTCGCTGGCCTGCGAAGACGCGGTCATCCTCGCCCAGCAACTGCGCGACCAGGCCACCCCGCCGCGTGGCCGGATCACCTCCGAGGTCTTCGTCCAGGTCCGGACGGCACACTGCGGCTCGACGCAGCGCCACACCCGCTTGACCCACACCAGCGTCACCGGCCGGCCCGCCGCCGACAGATCCCGCACCCAACTCGGGCGCCGGTGATGCAGCCGAGCCCGGACACTGCAACCGCGGCAGAACTCCTCCGCCGAAGTGGTCTCCACCGCCTGTTCCAGCTCGCCGGCATACTCCGACACGGCCAGCACCACGAACCCGGGCAGCCCGAGCATCACCGCAGTCGCGATACCGTCACCCTGCACCTGGGACCTCCTTGATCGATGGCGTCAGACACCTCGATCGTGAGGTCTAGTGTCGGGTAAACGAAGTTCTTTGACCGGGTCGGCAGTGGTCGAGTAGGTCTTCGGCGGTCTTGGTCCAGACGAACGGGTGGCAGCGCTCGTTCCAGCCGTCGATGAAGCGCTGGATCGCGGTGGTGAGGTCTTTGACGCTGGTGAAGCTGCCGCGCCGGATGGCCTGCCGGGTGATGATGGAAAAGAAGATCTCGACCATGTTCAGCCAGCTGCCGCTGGTCGGGGTGAAGTGCAGGGTGATCCGGGGGTTGTGGGCGAGCCAGGCCTGCACGGCCGGGTGCTTGTGGGTGGCGTAGTTGTCCACCACCAGGTGCAGCTTGCGTCTCGGGTAGGCCTTCGCGACCTGGCGGAGGAACCGCAGGAACTCCTGGTGGCGGTGGCGGGGTAGGCAGGCCTGCTCGACCTTCCCGGTGGCCACCTCGAGCGCGGCGAACAGGGTGGTGACCCCGTGCCGGACGTAGTCGTGGGTCTGTTTCTCCGGGATCCCGGGTCGCAGCGGCAGGATCGGCGCGGTCCGGTCCAAGGCCTGGACCTGGGATTTCTCATCCACGCAGAGCACCACCGCCTTGTCCGGTGGGTTGAGATAGAGCCCGACGACATCACGGACCTTGGCCTCCAACTCCGGGTCGGTGGAGAACTTGAAGGTCTCGGTCCGCCACGGCTGCAAGCCCCACCGGCGCCAGATCTTGCCGACCCAGACGTGCGAGATCCCGAGCTCGCCGGCCAGCAGCCGGGACGACCAGTGGGTGACTGCGAGCCGCACCGGCGGTGGCTCCAACGTGGCCAGCACGACCGCGACCTCATCGATCACCGGTCGCCGCCCGGACTTCGGTCGATCCTGCAGACCAGCGACGCCCTCGGCCGCGTACCGCTTCTTCCAGCCGATCACCGTTGGCTTGGACACCCCGACCCGCTCGACGATGTCCTTGACCGCAACCCCGTCCGCGGCCAGCAACACGATCCTCGCCCGCTGCGCCAGCCCGGCTCGCACCGACGGCGCCCGCAGCCACGACTCCAACAGCTCACGATCGGACGGCGGCACCTCCACCGTCACAGTCAACGCCACGCACCATGATCCCGAACACCCACCCAGAAGTAAAGCTACCTAGTTACCGAGACACTAGCAAGGCTCGAACACCTGTGCCGATCCCTTAGTTTCTATGGGTGCGGTTGGCAAGTCGCCGCCGTCAGTTTGAGCGGCCGAGGAAGAACGCCGTGACGGCGGCGGCGATGGCGGCGGGGTCCTTCTCCGGGCCGAAGTGATCGAGTTTGGGGAAGATGGCCAGTTCGGAGTTGGGCAGGATGTCCTTGAGACGGCCTGGCGCCCGGCCCGCGCCAGTCTTGTCGGCTTCCTTGCCAACCATCAGCAGCACCGGCGTGGTGATCTGCGCGTACTTGGGGAAGTCGTTGTTGCGCCGCGCCTCTTCGGCATGTTCGCGGATGGTGCCGGGCAGCAGGGCGTACTTCTGCAGCCGTTCCCGCTTCTTGATGGCCATCGGAAGGATGGCGCGGAGCAGCCAACGGGGGGCCTTGCCGCTGGTCTGCGGGTTGATGCCCTGGACGAACGTCAGGAACGCCTCGAACGGCTCGCCCGCGTCGAGCTGTCGTTGGCATTGCGCGGTCCAGTCCATCGGGATCGAGCCATCGATGCAGACACCCGGCTCGTAGACGGCCATACGCTCGAAGGCTGAGTCCTTGAGCGCGGCTTCCAGGGCCAGGAAGCCGCCGAAGCTGTGCCCGAAGACGAAGCGTGCGCCGGTTGCCGCGCGTACCGCTTCGATGTCCGCGCACTCGAGGTCGGAGCTGTAGTTGTCGCCTTGTGGCCCGCTGGCGCCTCGTCCGCGCCGTTCGATGGTGTGCACGGTGAACCGGGCGGCGAGGGCGGTGGCCAGGTGATCGAAGTCCGTGGCGAGCGCGAGCGCTCCGGGCACGATGATGAGGCCCGGTCCGGTTCCGGTGGTGCGGTAGCTGATGGGCGTGCCGTCTGCGGAGTTCACGGACTCAACCGACATGTTCTGTTCTGCGACTTGAGTCGTCATTTTGTATCTCCGTACAAGGTGATCACCGAGTGGTGAGCGGTGGGTATTGCTGTCAGTGGGCGAGTGCGGCCAGGGCGCGGAGTCCTTCGAGGATTTCGCCGGCTGTAGGCGCGGTGGTCGGGTCGCTGAGGTGCTGGATCATTACGCCGGACATGAGGGCGAGTTGGACGCTGCCCAACGTGCGTACCGACTCTTCCGGAACCTGGTCCTCGGGCACGCTTTTGAGGATCGCCGCCATACCCCGGCGACCCTGTGCCGTGCCGTCAGCGAGGGCCTGGCGCAGGTCGGGCTGGCGCTGCGCCTGCATGAACAACTCCACGGAGGCGAGCCAAAGGTCGGGCTGCGCTTTGAAGTCGTCGATGAGGCTCTGCCACATCTGCGCGAAGTGCTCTCTGGCGGAGCCGTCGGCGTCAGGGACCAGCGCCCGGCCCATCGCGTCGCCCCATTCGTCGAGGATCTCGAACAGGGCCTGGTTGAGAAGGGCTTCGCGGGAGCCGTAGTGGTAGCCGATGGCGGCCATGCTCACGCCGGCCGCCGCGGCGATGTCCCGGACGCTGCTTCGGTCGTACCCCTTATGCCGCAGGCATGTCTTGGCCCCCACGAGCAAGGCTTCACGATTTCCCATGCGACAGACCGTAGCACCGTGTTGTGCGATCGCGCAAGGCGATCGCATCAGGCGTCCGCCTCGTGCGATCGCCTAACACTTCTAGTGCTCATCCGAGGGCGAACGCCAAGATCGTTTCTGCGTGGTCTACCGTCGCTGGACCTGCCGGATCCGGCTCGCCGAGCTGACCGGCCGGGATGTGGTGGCCATGTTCGCGGCGCTGTCCGAGGCGCCGGCACGGCACGGCAGGCCGTTGACGCCGGTGTCGCTGCACCGGATCCGGGCGACACTCAAGGCGGCGCCCAACGCCGCGATCCGGGAAGGCCTGCTGCGGGACAACCCGGCCCGGCACGTCGAGCTGCCCACCCCGCGCCGACCGGCGGCCTAGGTCTGGACCAGGGCCCGAGTGGAGGCGTGGCGTGCGCGGGGAGAACGGTCGACGGTGGCGGTGTGGACCGAACATCAGCTGGCCGAGTTCCTCGGCTTCATCGCCTCCGACCGGCTGTGCGCAATGTGGTGGCTGATCGCACTGCGCGGCCTGCGCCGAGGTGAAACCGCTGGACTGCGCTGGTCGGACGTCGACCTCGACAGCCGAGCCGTGACGGAGTGGCCAGCCTCGCTCGCTCCGCCGTCGCCGACCTGAAGACCATCCAGGAGCAGCTCGGGCACACCAGCATCGTGCTGACCGCCGACACGTACACCAGCGTCCTCACCGACAAGCGCCACAAACCCCGAAGCCACCGCCCGGCTCGTCCTCGCCGCAGCCGCCTGCGGCCCCAGACGCGGCAAGCGACTAGCCAACGGTCCCACGCCGAAATCCGCTGCCTCCCAGGTCTCGCCCAGGCCGGAACCCGTACGGCCGAACGCATCCGGGCGACGCAAGAGGAGAAAGCGGCGTCACACCCACACGACACCCAGGCGACACCCACGGTCCACAAGCGACAGAACCAGGCGATGAACGGCCAGTTCAACGGGTGCGCCGCCAGGGACTCGAACCCCGAACCCGCGGATTAAGAGGCCAAAGTTCACCCATTCGCTGTACGACTACCTGCGACTCTACGAACCTCTGCAGGCCGCGCCTTGAGCTATTCAGGCAGTGTGAGACTCCAGTTGCTGGACACGGACATGGACAGCTAGTCCACTGTGGACGGAGATCTAGCCAGGATTCGAGCTGGCGCCTCGCCTCTGGAGGCCGGTCACCGTCTCGGCACGGTATACGACCTACCATCCCGGTGAAGGACGACCGGCCGTGCCCGCCACCGCCGCAAGGGCTCCCCTGGGGGCCGACCCGTGTCTTCGGCCACGCCGACCTACATTCTGCGTCGACGAGCAGGTGGCGCAGATCCCACCGGAAGCCCGGGAGGGCGCGCACCACCTGCCCGAGCCCGGCGGCGTACCCCAAGGGTCTGCGCCTTGCTGTTTACGGCCGGCGCGCGTCCTTCGCGGTCAGGCGGTCAGTTCGGTCTCGACGAACTCGATCCGACAGTGGAGTGGCCCGATGTAGACGCAGGGCCTCCTGGACCGCTGCTCGAGTCGTCCGGAACGGCCCCAGCTCGTCCAGGAACACCGGCACGTGGAAGTGCGTACGGAGCTGGGCGGGGCGCGGGTCGGCCTCGAATGCGTCCAACGCCTCGCGGAGGGTGAGGAAGTGGCGGGCAGCGCCGTCCTGCCGCAGCACCGACTGGCTCAGGTAGATCGTCTCGGTGAACTCGCGCAGCGACGGCACCTCCGCCGTCGTCAGCTCCGGCACCGCCAGCGCCGCCGCCTCCTGCAGCTTGAACACCGGGATGCCGGCGGAGACCAGCGAACGTAGCGACGCGGTGACGTCCTCGAACCCGACCGACTGGTGGCCTATGTCGAGGACGACGCCGATGTGTCGGCGCAGCAACCCGGTCGCCTCCGACAGCGGTACGCCGGCCAGCGTCGCGAACTCTGAGATGCCGGCCGCGGAGTGGATGCGGGACCCGAAGTACGCGACTGTCTCGGCGGTCGTCTCCAGGTAGCAGGCCGGCTCCGGCTCCAGCGCCAGCGTCACGCGCCGCCCGGTGGTCGCCTCCAACGACACCAGGCGCGCACCACGCGCAGCAGCTGGGTGGTGAACCGGGTGACGGTGTGCTCGCCGGCCACGTTCGGCGCGAACGCCAGGGGTACGGTCTGGATGCTCGCGGTCACGTCCGCCGGCGCGACCTCGGCCTGTAAGGTTCCAGAACCTGGTGCAAGCCGATGACCTGCGGGAGAGGCGCAACTGCGCTCCAGCATGATCGTTCTGGAACCCGACAGGTCTCGTACCTGACTACCAGCAGAAAACGGGTTGATGCCACTCCTCTTCGCTAGCTAGGCCGACCGGGTGAAATCTGCAAACTTTTATGGCCATGAGCGAGCCGCAGTGAGCCACAGTGAGCAACAACGGCCCGCCAATGAGCAGCAACGGCCGTCGAGCTGCGTTTGCCAAGCCATGACGGCGAGATCTAGGTTACCGGCCCATGGAACCCAACGCGCTTGATGGGTAGCGTCCTTCAGCACTGGGCAGCCGCCGCGCACCATCGCCTCGTTCCCGCAGGCCACTGGCCTGCACCCAGTTGTGGCATCCCACAGGGTCAGCTGACTACGGCGTCAGGCGGTCATCCTGCTCCGGTCATAGTGCGCGCGACGAGCACCCGTAGGAGGTCGTTCGAGCCTTCGATTGTCCGGTGCAGTTCGAGGTCGCGTGCGATCTGGTCGATGCCGCCGTCCCCTGAATCGGCGGCGCCACGGTGCAGCTGCAAGGCACGGTCGGTTACCGCGGAACCCGCATCGGTCGCGAGTATCTTCGCCATGGCGCACAGCCGGTCCGCATCTGGATTGGCGGCATCCAGCGTGGCGGCCGCTCGCCAGAGCAACGTTCTTGCAGCTTCCAGTTCGGTTGTCATGTCCGCGAGTTGGAGTTGCACAGCTGCCGCCAGCAGAAGGATTCCGGCGGTCGTCGAGCGCCCTCTGAGTTGGGCGAAGCTCCGGTTGAGCGCGGCCTTGGCGCCGCCGAGGGAGCACGCAGCAAGGTGGAGCCGGCCACCGTTCACGGCGCTGGTGGCGACTCGGAAGCCATCCCCTTCCGCGCCGAGGCGGCGATCGGCGGTGACCCGCACGCCGTTCAGAACGACCTGTCCGGTCGGTCGGGCGTTCCAGCCGACATCGACTTGTCCCGCTCCGAAAGACAATCCGGCGTCGTCCCGGTCGATCACGAAGGCCGACAGTCCGTGCGTACCGGACTGCGCCGTGCGGGCGATCACGATGTAGACGTCGGCCGAGCCCGCAGCTGGTACGAAGTTCTTGACCCCGCTGATCACATAGTGGTCGCCGTCGCGGGCCGCGGTAGCTCGGACGCCCGCGACATCTGATCCTGTCCCCGCTTCCGCGATGCAGTAGACCGCGAGCTCCGTCAGAGCGCACAGGCCGGGAAGCCACCGGTAGCGCTGACCGCGGTCTCCGTACGTGTCGATCATCCAGGCGGCCGTGTTGTGGTTCGAGAGGCAGCCAGCGATCGCCGGGCATCCGGTCGCAACGCCCTCGACCACCAGGGCGGCGTCCACTCTGGACACGGCCTGTCCTCCGACATCCGGACCTACGTGCAGACCACCCATCTTCAGCCGACCGGCCTCCCGCAGGACCTCGACCGGAAGGTGCCGGTCCTGTTCCCACTGGAGGGCGAATGGTGTCAGGTGCTCAGCGCCGAACCGGGTCGCGGTATCAGAGATCGCCCGTTGCTGATCGGAGAGGGTGAACATGGGACGGCTCCGTCCTCGATCTCATGAGCGCGCGGCTGGTTGGTTCAGGAGAGGACGTCTCGGATCGCCTTTCCGCAGCGCAGTACGAGGTCGTCGACCTGGGAGTCGGCAATGACCAGCGGCGGCCCGAATAGGAGGAGGTCGCCGTCCGTGCCGTCCGCGCCGCCGGTCGAGGAGTACACCAGCGCCCCGTTGTCCGCACAGGCCGCGACAATCCGTTCGATGACCCGTTGGGCGCGGGGAAACGGCGTGCGGGCTTCACGGTCGACGACGAACTCCACAGCGCGCAGCATCCCGATTCCGCGAATGTCCCCGATGGCTGGATGCTCGGCCAGCTCCGTACGCAGGGCGGCATCGAGTCGCTCTCCTTGCCTCTGCGCGGCGTGTACCAAGCCGCGTTCTTGCAATATCCGCAGCACGGCCAGCCCGGCCGCCGCGCCGACCGGGTGGTGGGAGTGGGTGAAGCCGTGGGTGAACCCGCCGGCGGCGATCGTGTCGTGCACGGCGCCGGTGCTTGCCGCGAACCCGAGCGGCCAGTAACCGGAGGACGCACCCTTGGCGCCGACGACGATATCGGGTCGTACTTCCCAGTGTTCGCAGGCGAACCACTTGCCGGTCCGCCCGAACCCGGTCATCACCTCGTCAGCGATCAGCAGGACGCCGTACCGGCGGCACACCTCTGTAACAGCCGGCCAGTAGTCGTCCGGAGGTACACAGGCGCCCAGCGCGGCGCCTGCGACCGGCTCGGCGATGAAGGCCGCCACCCGCTCGGGCCCGGCGGCGAGGATGGTGCGCTCGAGTTCGGTGGCGTGCCGGGCGCCGCAGCCCACCGGGTGGGTGTCGGGGAACGGGCAGCGGTACTCGTAGGGGGTGCTCGTGTGCCAGCTCGCCCCGAGCCAGGGCAGGTACGGCGCCCGTAGGCCGGGCCGGCCCGACGCATCCAGGGCGCCGCGGGTGTTGCCGTGGTAGGAGCCCCGCCGGGACACCACCACGTGCCGATCCTCCCCCCTGGACAGGTGGTAGGCGCGGGCCATCTTCAACGCCGTCTCG
>Ga0308176_10000779_pt1 | contig 19854 bp, 17 predicted proteins | sample PhyCR2_3_FD_203890 | JGI IMG/M metagenome (GOLD analysis project Ga0308176, IMG submission 203890) | Soil microbial communities from UC Gill Tract Community Farm, Albany, California, United States - DLSLS.C.R2 | ecosystem: Environmental > Terrestrial > Soil > Agricultural land | place: USA... | reverse complement strand
GGCAGCCGGACCTCCACTCGCAGCCCCGGCGCACCGGGCGCGCCGCCGGCGTCGCCGAGCCGCACCGAGCCGCCCGCCTTGCCGACCAGCTGCCGCACGATGGACAGGCCCAGACCGGTGCCCCCGGCGTCCCGGTCTCGAGCGTCGTCGAGCCGCGCGAACCGCTCGAAGACGCGGTCGCGGTCCTGCGCGGCGATCCCGGGGCCGTCGTCGGTGACGGTGAGCACCGTCCACGGCCCCTCGGCGGCCGCGCCCACCGACACCCGGCTGGTCGCGTGCCGGACGGCGTTGTCGACCAGGTTGGACAGCACCCGGTCCAGGTCCCCGGGAGCCGCGGACGCGGCCACCGGGGCGCCGTCCTCGGCCACCACCGGCACCCGCGCCGCGGCGTACCGCTCCGCCAGCTCGCGCAGCAGCGGCTGCACCAGGAGGGGCTCCGGCGTCGACGACGGCCCCGAGTCGGCGCGAGCCAGCAGCAGCAGGTCCTCGACCAGGGCGGACAGCCGGGTGACGTCGGCGAGCAGGTCGTCGGCGAGTGGACCGCCCTCACCGAGCTGGCGAGCCACCTCGAGCTGGGTGCGCATCGAGGTGAGCGGGCTGCGAAGCTCGTGCGCGGCGTCGGCGACGAACGCGCGCTGCCGTGCCCGCGCCGCCTCCAACCGGTCCAGCATGTCGTTCAGGGTCAGGGCCAGCGCCCGGATCTCGTCCGCCGCCACCGGCACGCTCAACCGCTCCTCGCGCTGCTCGCCGGAGATCCGCACCGCGCCGACCCGAAGCTCGTGCACCGGCCGGAGGGTGCGGCCGATCACGAACCAGGCGATCAGCGCGAGCACCGCCAGCAGCAGCGGGAAGGTGACCAGCAGGATGGTCCGCAGCAGCCGCTCGCCCTGCAGCAGGTCCTGCACCTGCTGGGCGACGACCACCGTCACCGGTCCGGACGGCGAGTCGGCCGGGTCGGCCGTCACCCGCAGCGGCCCGTTGACGCCCGCCCGCGACCCGGGCACCGACAATGTGGCTCCGGCCCGGGCACGGGCCACCTCGGACGGCCGGAGCAGTGAGGTCAGCCGGTCCCCGTTCACCGATGCGGTGAGCACCCGGTTCCTGGCGTCGACGACCTGCACGATCTGCGCGCCTGAGACCGGGATCGGCTGTGGCAGCTGCCCGCTGCCGACCAGCGCCTCGACCTGGCGGGCGGTCGCCTGCGCCTCGCTGTCCAGGGTGTGGTCGATGGCGTAGTGCAGCACGGCGTACATCGCGACCCCGCCCACGGCGAGCGCGACCGCCAGGCCGGTGACCCCGATCGCCATCAGCCGGGAACGCAGGCTGAGGCGACCCAGCCAGTCCCTCATGACGCGAGGCGGTAGCCGACCCCGCGCACCGTCTGCAGCGCGGTGTGGCCGAGCTTGCGGCGCAGGTACCCGACATAGACCTCGACGGTGTTCGGGTCCGTGTCGAGCGGACTGTCCCACACGTGGTCGAGAATCTCGGTCTTGCTGACCACCCGGCCGGCGTTGCGGATGAGGTACTCCAGAAGGGTGAACTCCCGCGGGGTGAGGGTCACCGGACGGCCCGAGACGGTCACCTCCCGAGTGGCCGGGTCGAGCGTCAGGTCTCCGGCCTCGAGGACGGTGGGCCGTGCGGAGACGCCCCGGCGTAGCAGCGCCCGCAGCCGGGCAAGCAGCACGACGTAGGAGAACGGCTTGGTGAGGTAGTCGTCGGCGCCGCAGTCGAGTCCGTCGGCCTCGTCGTACTCCCCGTCCTTGGCCGACAGGATCAGCACCGGCACCCAGTTGTCCTCCTTGCGCAGCGTTCGCACCACGTCGTACCCGGACAAACGGGGCAGCATGATGTCGAGGACCACCGCGTCGAAGTCGCCGTACCGGGCCAGCTCGAGGCCGGTGGCGCCGTCGGCGGCCGTCTCGACGACGAAGCCCTCCGCGGCCAGGCCGCGACGGAGCGCGGCAGCCAGCCGCACCTCGTCCTCGACCACCAGAAGCCGCATGGCCCCAGCCTGGCACGTGGACCAGCCCGCTGGCAGCACTTCTCAGGCTGCTCACAGCGCGGCCGCGGCACCATGGAGGACATGAGCTTCTTCTCCCGCGTGCCCCTCCTGCGCTGGCTGGTCCCGCTGGTCAGCGCCGTCGTCCTGCTCGGCGGCGGCTGGGCGCTGACCCAGATCTCCGCCGCCGCCCACACCGACCTGAAGCCGCGGTCGGCGGCGCAGCTGCTCGCCGACGTGCAGCGCGCCCACCTCGACGGGCTGTCCGGGACCATCGTCCAGAAGTCGGACCTCGGCCTGCCGAGCCTGCCCGATGCCGGCGGCTCGGGCAGCTCCGACCTGGGCTCGCTCGTCACCGGCACGCACACCCTGAAGGTCTGGTTCTCGGGCCCGGACAAGGCCCGGGTGGCACTGCTCGGCACGCTCGGTGAGTCCGACGTGGTCTGGAACGGCACCGACCTGTGGACCTGGTCGAGCAAGGCGCACACCGCGACCCACCGGACCGTGCAGCCGCCGCAGCACCGGTCCGACCAGACCCTGCCCGACACGGTGACCACGCCGCAGGCAGCGGCGCGGGCCGCCCTCGACGCGGTCAAGCCGACGACCAAGGTTGTGACCAGCGGTACGGCGACGGTGGCCGGCCGGCCGGCCTACCAGCTGGTGCTCGAGCCCCGCGACCAGAACAGCCTCATCGGCTCGGTGCAGATCGGCATCGACGGGGCCACCCACGTGCCGACCAGCTTCCAGATCCTCACCGACAACGGCACCACCGCCTTCCAGGTGGCCTTCACCCACTTCGACCCGACCCGGCCGGGCGCCGCGCAGTTCCGGTTCAACCCACCGCCCGGCACCACGGTGAAGGAGCAGAAGGCTCCCTCGTCCGGCGCTCCCGACCTGCAGGCTCCCCCGGGGATGCAGGACGGAATGCGGGGCATGCCGCACGGGATGCTGGGCATGACCGGGTCCGCCGCCCCCCAGGTCATCGGGCACGGCTGGACCAGCGTGATAGTGGCCGACCTCGGGTCCAAGGCGCTCAGCGGGCTGGAGCAGAAGGCCGGGCCGGCCTCAGGCCAGCTCACGCAGATGCTGGGCGCGCTCCCGCCGGTCACCGGCCGGTGGGGCACCGGCCGCGCCTTCGAGGGCACCATCTTCTCGGCCGTGCTGACCAACGACGGCCGGATCGCGATCGGTGCGGTGCCCCTCCAGCAGGTGGAGGCGGCGCTCAACCAGGCTGGCTCGGCCCGGTGACCCAGTCGGTGCGCCTGCGCCCGGACCGGCCTTCCCCCGGTCCGGGCCACGGCGCTGGGACCACGAGCGACCTGGCGATCGCCACCGAGGGACTGACCAAGCGGTTCGGACACCAGACCGCGGTGGACACGATCGCGCTGCGAGTGCCCCGGGGCGCGGTGTACGGCTTCCTCGGCCCCAACGGCTCGGGGAAGACCACCACGATCCGAATGCTGCTCAGCCTGGTCACGCCGACCGCCGGCAGCATCGAGATCCTCGGCCTGCCCATGCCGCGGGGCGCGGGCCGCGCGCTGCCCCGGGTCGGCTCGCTGGTCGAGGGCCCGGCCTTCCACCCCTACCTGTCCGGCCGGGCCAACCTGCGCCGCCTCGATGCCGCGGACAGGTACGCCGACCCGGCCACGGCCGACCGGCGCATCGACGCGGCTCTCGACCGCGTCGGCCTGCTGGCCGCCGCGAAGAAGCACTACCGCGCCTACTCGCTCGGGATGCGGCAGCGGCTGGCTATCGCGGCCGCGCTGCTCGCGCCCCGCGACCTGCTGGTCCTCGACGAGCCCACGAACGGGCTGGACCCGCAGGGCACCCGCGAGGTGCGGTCGCTGATCTCCACGCTGGCGACCGACGGCACCACCGTGCTGGTCTCCAGCCACCTGCTGTCAGAGGTCGAGCAGGTGTGCAGCCACGTCGGAGTGATGCACGTGGGCCGCCTGGTCGCCCAGGGCCGCGCCGCGGACCTGCGCGGCGACGGCGATCCTCGGGTCCGGGTGGACACGGCGCAGCCGGAGGACGCCGCGCGCGTGCTCCGCGAGAAGGGCCTCGCCGAGGTGACGGTCGGCATCGGCCGAGCCGGTGGTGTGCTCGGGGTGGTCCCGGCCGAGGAGGTGGTCGCCGCGCTGGTGCACGCGGGTGTCCCGGTGCAGGGCTTCGTGGTCGACCGGCCGTCGCTGGAGGACCTGTTCGTCTCGTTGACGGGGGAGGGTTTCGATGTCAGTGGTTGAGCTGTCCCCGCGTCGTACCGCCTCGGCACGGTTCCTCCGCTCGGAGCTGTGGCTGATCTTCGGACGCCGGCGCAACCAGGCCGGGCTGCTCGTGCTGATGGCAGTCCCGATCCTGGTCGCGGTAGCCGTCAGGCTGACCGGAGGCGGACACGGCGACGGGCCGGACTTCTTCTCCTCGATCACCGACAACGGGCTGTTCGTGGCGCTGGCGGCGCTCACGCTCGAGCTGCCGCTGTTCCTGCCGCTCGCGGTGGCCGCCATCTCCGGGGACGCCATCGCCGGGGAGGCCAACCTGGGCACGCTGCGCTACCTCCTCGCCGTGCCGGTGCAGCGCACCCGGCTGCTGGCGGTGAAGTACCTCGCGATCGTGGTGTTCTCCTTCGCGGCCACCCTGCTGGTCACGCTCACGGGCATCGTGATGGGACTGGCGCTGTTCGGGGGCGGCTCGATGACGCTGTTCTCGGGCACCGAGATCGGGTTCGGTGAGGCGGTCGGCCGGGTGCTGATGGCCACTGCCTACCTGTCGGTGGGTTTCGCGTCGCTGGGCGCGGTCGGCATCTTCGTGTCCACGCTGACCGAGCAGCCGATCGGCGCCACGATCGCGGTGGTGATCTACTGCGTGGCCAACTTCATCATCGACACCATCCCGCAGCTGGGCTGGCTGCACCCCTACCTCATCACCCACTACTGGACCAGCTTCGGCGACCTGCTGCGCTCGCCCATCGCCTGGGACGGGGTCGGGAGCGGGCTGTTCCTGGCCGCGGTCTACATCCTGGTGTTCTGGTGTGCCTCCTGGGCCAGGTTCGCGGGCAAGGACGTGACCTCCTAGTCGTGGGGCGGGGCCAGGCTGCCGTGCTTGGCCTCCAGCCGGTCGCCGGTGGACCGGCCGCGCAACCGGCGCAGCGCCCACGGACCGAGGTGGTCGCGGGCCCAGGCCGCGTGGCCGCGAAGCGCCTGCACGGACGGCACCGGCTCGGGTGGCGGAAGGGGCGCCGCCCAGTCGGCGTCCTCCGGCGCGAAGCCGAGCGTGGTGAACGCGGCAAGGGCGACCCGCCGGTGGCCCTCGCTGGTCATGTGCAGGCGGTCCTCCGCCCACATCCGCCAGTCCTGGAGCGCTCGCATCCCCCACTGGTCGATGACGTAGGCCCCGTGCCGTCGCGCGATCGAGTGGATGTGCGCGGTGTAGGTCGCGTAGCGGCCGCGGGTGTACCGGATCACCGGCGCACCTCGTGGGTCGGCCGGGGTGGCGAGCAGCACGTCGGCTCCGGAGGCGCGGATGCGGGAGACCGCTCGCTCCAGGCTCTCGGCCAGCGCGTCCACGTCGGCCCGCGGGCGGAGGATGTCGTTGCCCCCGCCGACCACGGAGACCAGGTCCGGCTCGAGCGCGAGCGCGGCGTCGAGCTGCGGACCCACCACGTCGTCGAGCATCCGTCCGCGCACGGCCAGGTTGGCATAGCCGAACCCGTCCTCGGCCTGCTCGGCCAGCAGCGCGGCGAGCCGGTCGGCCCAGCCGCGGTAGCGACCCGGGTCGCCCGGGTCGGCGTCGGAGAGCCCCTCGGTGAACGAGTCGCCGATCGCCACGTAGCGGCTCCACGCCCTCATCAGACCTCCTTGCGCTGTGCTCGCCGAACCCTGACAGACTGCCGTAATGGCCTCCGACAGCGAGCAGGAGGGTGCGGCGGTCGCCCGTTTCGCGGGTCACCGCCTCGGTGAGCCGGGCTACCGGCGCATCTCGGTGGCGCTGTTCGCGGCCGGGTTGGCAACCTTCGCGCTGCTCTACTGCACCCAGCCCCTGCTCCCCGAGCTGGCCGGCAGCTTCGGGGTGTCGGCAGCCTCGAGCACGCTGACGGTCTCGCTGTGCACCGCCGCGCTCGGGCTGAGCATGCTGGTGGCCGGACCCACGTCCGAGGTGGTGGGCCGCACCGGGCTGATGCGCTGGTCGCTAGTGGCCGCGACGGTGGTCGGGCTGCTGTGCGCGGCGGCGCCGAGCTGGCCGGTGCTGCTCGTGTTGCGCGCCGTCCAGGGCATCACGCTCGCCGGGCTGCCCGCGATCGCGATCGCCTACCTGCGCGAGGAGGTGCACCCGGACAGCCACGCGGGTGCCTCCGGGCTCTACATCGGCGGCACGGCGCTCGGCGGGATGATCGGCCGGCTCATCGCCGGCGGGCTCGCCGACGTGGGCGGCTGGCGGCTTGCCCTGGCCGGGATCGGTGGGCTCGGCATCGTGTGCGCGGTGGTCGTCATCGCGCTGCTGCCCGCCTCCCGGAACTTCACGCCGGTCCCGGCCGAGCCGCGCCGGATCGCGCGGATGACGGTCCGGGTGCTCGCCGACCCGGTCCTGGTGGCGCTCTACGCGGTGGCCGCGGTGCTGATGGGCGCCTTCGTCGCGGTCTACAACGCGGTGGGCTTCCGGCTGACCGGACCGCCCTACCAGCTGAGCATTGCCGTGGCGGGTTTGGTGTTCTGCGTCTACCCGCTCGGCACTTTCAGCTCGGCGTACGCCGGCCGGCTGGCCGACCGGTTCGGGCGCCGACCGGTCGAGCCGGTGGCCTGCGTGCTGATGCTGGCCGGGGTGCTGCTGACCCTCGCGCCCCAGCTGTGGCTGATCGTCCTCGGACTCGCGGTGATGACCGCCGGGTTCTTCGCCGCGCACGGTGTGGCGAGCGGCTGGGTGGCGGCCCGGGCGCAGCTCGGCGCGGGTGGCACCGCGCAGGCGGCCTCCCTCTACCTGTTCGGCTACTACCTGGGATCCTCGGTGTTCGGTGGGCTCGCCGGTGTGGCCTGGTCCGGTGGCGGATGGACCTGGGTGGTCGTGGAGACCGCGGCGCTCACGGTCGCCGGCCTGGCCCTCGCGCTGGCGCTGTACCGCAGCCGCAGCCTGCTGGAGAGCGGACGGACACCGCCCCCGGTTGCCTACTGAGCCGCGCCGCCGAGGTTCTGCAGCCGGACCTGGCCGCGGGCGATCATGCGGCCCTTCTCGTCCACGGTCTCGACCAGCCAGACCTGCTGCGACCGGCCACGGTGCAGCGGGCGGGCGACAGAGCTGAGCAGCCCTTCCGAGACGGCCCGGAAGAAGTCGGTGTTGTTGTTGACGCCGACCACCTTGCCGCGCTCACCCAGCCACACCGCGGCGCCGACGGAGGCCAGCGTCTCCACGACGGAGCAGTACACGCCACCGTGCACGATGCCGTAGGGCTGGTGCAGCCGCGGCTGGGCCTTCCAGGTGGCCGAGACCCGCTCGCCGGTCACCTCCGTCAGCTCCAGCCCGAGATACTCCACGAAGGGGCCGGCAAGGGCGGTCGGGTCGTCGAGGAAGCTCGGGGCAGGTACGTCGCCGTTGGTCACCGGCCCAGTATTTCGCACGCCGGTCCACCGCGCCGACACGCCTCGACACGGCGGTTGGTAGAAAGACCGCATGAGCGACACCTTCGAGGCACGCACCGCCATCGTCACCGGGGCCGGCCGCGGGATCGGCGCCGAGATCGCCACCCGGCTCGCCGCGGACGGCCTGGCCGTCGCCTGCCTGGACATCGACGCGACCACCGCCGACGAGACGGCCACGAGGATCGCAGGCACCGGCGCCCGGGCTGCTGGCTTCGCCGTCGACGTGAGCGACGAGGACGCCGTGCAGCTGGTGGTGGCCGACGTCGCCCGCGAGCTGGGTGCGCCCACCGTGCTGGTCAACAACGCCGGCGTGCTCCGCGACAACCTGCTGTTCAAGATGTCCGCGGCTGACTGGGACACGGTCATGTCGGTGCACCTGCGCGGCACCTTCTTGATGACCCGGGCGGCGCAGAAGCACATGATCGACGCGGGCCACGGCCGGATCGTGAACCTGTCCTCCACCTCGGCGCTCGGCAACCGCGGGCAGGCGAACTATGCCGCCGCGAAGGCCGGCCTGCAGGGATTCACCAAGACCGTCGCCCAGGAGCTCGGCAGGTTCGGGGTGACCTGCAATGCCGTCGCCCCAGGGTTCATCGTCACCGACATGACCCGGGCCACCGCCGAGCGGGTGGGTCAGTCCTTCGAGGAGTTCAGCGCCGCCCGGGTCGCGAACATCCCGGTGAACCGGCCCGGGCAGCCGGAGGACGTCGCGGACGCGGTGTCCTTCTTCTGTTCTCCCCGCGCGGGGTTCGTGTCCGGGCAGGTGCTCTACGTCGCCGGTGGCCCCAAGGCCTGACCAACCGGTCAGAACCGCCACGTGCCGTTGTCCCCGCCGTGGGACCGGCTCTAGCCTGAGCGGATGGTGAGCACATCCGAACTCCTCATCGACGGCTTCGGCCGCATCCGTGAGACCGTGCATGCGGTCGTGGACGGCCTCGACGAGCGACAGCTGACGTTTCGCGCCGAGGGGCGGGGCAACTCGATCGCCTGGCTGGTGTGGCACCTGAGCCGGGTCCAGGACGACCACGTCGCCGACGTCGCCGGCACGAAGCAGGCCTGGACCGACCAGGGCTGGGCAGCACGGTTCGGCCTGCCCTTCGACGAGACGGCGACCGGCTACGGCCAGAGCCACGACGAGGTGGCACAGGTGCGGCCGACCGCCGAGCTGCTGGCCGGCTACCACGACGCCGTCCACGAGCGCACCGTCGGCTACCTTCGCGGGCTGCGCGACGACGACCTCGGCCGAGTTGTCGATGAGCGGTGGGACCCGCCCGTCACGCTCGCGGTCCGGCTGGTCAGCGTCGTCGACGACGACGCCCAGCACATCGGTCAGGCTGCGTTCGTGCGTGGTCTGCTGCCTGGCTGACCGGGCCCTTTACCCGGGTTTGCCGGGCATCGGCTCGGGGCACCATCGAGACCTCCGGACGAAAAACGCAGGAGGCGAGCCAGATGGCAATTTCGGGCGCGATCCTGGTCGGGATCATCATCCTGGCCATTGTCGGGTTCGTCGTGATCACCCGTGCCACGGTCAAGGTGTCGAAGAGCGCCGACTCGGCCGACGATCCGCGGGTCGAGTCGCTGTACTACCCGGTGCCGCACGGTCAGGACCCGGTGGTGCTCGTGGCCGCCATGAAGGAGGCGGGTTACGAGTCCTCCGCGGACACCAAGGAAGGCCAGATCTTCCTCGTGGTCACCACGCCCGCAGGCCGAGACCGCGAGCGGCCCAAGGTCCGGCAGGTGATCGCCTCCTCCAGCCACACCAGCCTGGAGGGCCCTGAGTTCGACCCCGGCCGGATCGTCTTCGCCGACGAGCAGCAGGGCGTCTGATGGGAGCACCGGCCGGCTCGCCGGACGGCTCCCCGCAGGTCTTCCTCCGCCCCATCGCCACGCCGATCCCGCTGGGCTTCATGGCGTTGTCGGCCACCACCTCGGTGTTCGCGGTGGTCGAGCTGGGCTGGATCCCTGCCGACCAGCGGCAGATCGCCGCCTGGATGGCGCTGGTCCTCGCGGCGCCGCTCCAGCTGCTCGCCGGCGTTTTCGGCTACCTCGCGCGGGACCCGATCGCCGGCAGCGGCATGGCCTTCCTCTCCGGGACCTGGGCGCTGCTGGGGGTGACCTCGCTGGTCGCACCGCCCGCGTCGAGCAGCCCAGGTCTCGGTGTCGCTCTGTTCGCCGCCGCTGCCGCCCTGCTGGTGCCCGTGCTCTCTTCGGGCGGGAAGCGGGTGGCGGCCGGGGTGATCGCGCTGGCAGCCGCCAGGTTCGCGGTCACCGGGGTCTACGAGGTCACCGGAAGCTCCGCATGGCAGGTCGCCGCCGGCGCGACGGGGCTGGCCCTCGGCGTCGCCGCGCTCTACGGCGCGCTGGCCTTCGAGGTCGAAGGTGCCCGGCACCGGACCGTGCTGCCGGTAGGGCGGGCCCGCGACGTCACGTCCCAGGGTGAGCCAGGGGTGCGCCGGAGGCTCTGACGCCGGCCGGGCGGGACAGCCGCTGAGCAGGATCAAGCGTGTCCACGCCCGGCCGACGCCTCGCGTCCCCCGGCGTCAGCCGTGCCAGGGCAGCACGACCACCGTGCCGACCATGCCCATGCCGTCGTGCAGCACGCAGATGTAGTGATAGGTGCCCGGCTTGCGGAACCGCACCGTGAACGAGTCACCGGGCAGCAGCTGCCCGGAGCTCAGCGCGCCGCCGTGGAAGTGCCACGGGTGCCCGTAGCGGGAGACCACGTCCGGGCCCTGCTTCTCCTCGCCGAACGTGACGGTGTGCGGCTCGCCCATGCCCGTGTTGCCGTTGATCACCGGGTTCGTGAACGTCACCATCTCGCCACGGTGGATCCGCACCCGGTGGTGGATGAACCGCATCGAGGCCACCACACCGTCGTCGCCGCCCACGATCACGTGGTGACGGTCGGCCTGCTGGCGGAACTCGCGCAGCATCTGCCGGCCGTCGAGGCGGAGGTAGTCGGCCTGGTAGGCGGCCTGCGCGTCGTACTCGGCCTGCGTGAACGGCAGGGCCACGTCGGCGGGCAGCACGTGCACGGTGCCCTGCATCGCCATTCCGTGCACCACGCACAGGTAGCCGAAGTCCCCGGCGTCGGGGAAGGTGAGCGAGTAGTCCGGGTACAGCTTCGTCCCCGGCACCAGCGGGCCGGCGTCCCCGCCGTCCGGGACGGAGGTCAGCAGGCCGGAGTTGTAGTACGACGTCCCGTCGTAGGTGTCGCCGCCCTCGCGGGTCACGTCGTCGGGGTTGCCGGGGTTGAAGGGCATCACCGTCGACGGGTCCTTGTCGCCGAGGAAGGTGACGGTGTGGATCTCGAACGAGTTCGCCTTCCACGTCACCGTGTCACCCGGGTGGATGAAGACGTCCTTGGGCAGGAACCACATGCCCTCGGTCGCCATGTTCGGCGATTCGCTGCCCACGAGCACCGTGAAGGTCTGCGGGTCGCTGGTCGCACCCGAGGCGGAGCTCACCGTGCCGACCAGGGCGAGCGGGAGCACCGCCGCTGCGAGCGCGGCCACGGCGGTGCGCAGCCGCGGCCTTCGTGGCAGTGGCCGGCGCGGGAGTGGGATCTGATGCCTGATAGTCACCTCTAAGCCTCCTGATTCGTCGATCCCCCGTGGAAGGCATGCACCATCGGCGGCCCGATCCACGGGAGGAGCGCACGAACGTCGGGTCGGAGGGTGTCGGGTGCGGGCACCAAGCCGGAGTCTCGTAGCGCGCGTTCAAGGCCGCTATCGCCCGAATGGGCAGTTTCGGGTAGTGCGTCCGGACGGTGCCGCCTCTCTTGCCGGACCTCGCTACTTTGGAGTAACACTGGGGAGTAGCTTTCGAAGGGAGCGGCCGTGAGCGCAGAGGTCACCGAGCAGCAGGCGCGGGAGGTCGCGGAGGCGGCCCGGGAGTCAGGCTGGACCCGCCCCAGCTTCGCCAAGGAGCTCTACCTCGGCCGGTTCGACCTCGGCCTGATCCATCCGCACCCGACGGCACCGGCGGAGGAGACCGCAAGCGGGGAGGAGTTCCTGGCCCGGCTGGAGGAGTACTGCCGCACACTCGACGGGCTGCGCATCGAGCGCGAGGCGCTGATCCCCGACGAGTACGTCAAGGGCTTCGCCGACCTCGGCGTGTTCGGGATGAAGATCCCGCGCGAGTACGGCGGGCTCGGCCTGTCGATGTACTACTACGGCCGCGCGCTGATGCTGGCCGGCTCGGTGCACCCGAGCATCGGGGCACTGCTGTCCGCGCACCAGTCGATCGGAGTCCCGGAGCCGGTGAAGATGTTCGGCACCGAGGCGCAGAAGCAGGCCTTTCTGCCGCGTTGCGCCGAGGGTGCGGTCTCGGCGTTCCTGCTCACCGAGCCCGACGTCGGCTCCGACCCGGCGCGGCTCGGTGCCACGGCGACACCGACCGAGGACGGCTACCTCCTCGACGGCGTGAAGCTGTGGACCACCAACGGGGTGATCGCGGAGCTGCTGGTGGTGATGGCCAAGGTGCCGGCCCACGAGAACGGCCGCGGCGGGATCACCGCGTTCGTCGTGGAGGCCGACTCGCCTGGCATCACCGTGGAGAACCGGAACGTGTTCATGGGTCTGAAGGGCATCGAGAACGGCGTCACCCGCTTCCACCAGGTCAAGGTGCCCGCGGAGAACCGGCTCGGCCGGGAGGGAGAGGGGCTGAAGATCGCGCTGACCACCCTCAACACGGGGCGGCTGTCCATCCCGGCGATGTGCGCCGGTGCCGGGAAGTGGTGCCTGGGCATCGCCCGCGGCTGGTCCGCCGAGCGCGTGCAGTGGGGACGCCGGGTCGGCGAGCACGCAGCGGTCGCGGAGAAGATCTCCTTCATGGCGGCCACCACGTTCGCCATGGAGGCCGTCTTCGAGCTGTCCGCCCGGCTCGCGGACGCCGGCACCAAGGACATCCGCATCGAGGCGGCGCTGGCCAAGCTGTGGTCGAGCGAGATGGCGTGGCGGGTGGCCGACGAGCTGGTCCAGGTCCGCGGCGGCCGCGGGTTCGAAACGGCGGACTCACTGGCTGCGCGGGGCGAGCGCGCGGTGCCGGCCGAGCAGGTGCTGCGGGACATGCGCATCAACCGGATCTTCGAAGGCTCGACGGAGATCATGCGGCTGCTGATCGCCCGGGAGGCCGTCGACGAGCACCTCAAGGCGGCCGGCGACCTCGCGGTCGCCGATGCGGACCTGTCCGCCAAGACACGGGCCGCGGTCGCGGCGAGTGGCTTCTACGCCCGGTGGCTGCCGCAGCTGGTCACCGGCAAGGGGAACCTCCCCACGTCGTACGCCGAGTTCGGCAGGCTCGCGAAGCACCTGCGGTACGTCGAGCGCGGCTCGCGCAAGCTCGCCCGCCAGACGTTCTACGGGATGAGCCGCTGGCAGGCGGGGCTGGAGCGGCAGCAGGTGTTCCTCGGCCGGATCGTCGACATCGGCGCCGAGCTGTTCGCGATGGCGGCCAGCTGCGCGCGCGCCGAGATGCTCCGCGTCGAGCGGCCCGAGCAGGCGGAGACCGCCGTCGAGCTCGCCGACGTCTTCTGCGCCCAGGCCCGGCTGCGGGCCGACCGGCTCTTCGACGGGCTGTGGGACAACACCGATGCCGCCGACCGGCGGCTCGCCGGGCGGGTGCTCGACGGTGACCTCACCTGGCTGGAGGAAGGTGTCGTCGACGGGTCGGAGGGCACCGGCCCGTGGATCTCCGCGTGGCAGCCCGGACCGTCGGAGAAGGTGAACCAGGCCCGCCGCTACCGCTGAGCCGGGCTCCGGATACCCCCGGCGCCGCCACGAGAGCAACACCAGGTCGTCACGAACCGTTGTTGCTGTCGATCCGGACCGAAGACTCGACCAACGGCTGAGCTACTCGCCGATCCAGACGGTCTTGATGTTGGTGAACTCGCGGATCCCGTGGGCGGCGAGCTCGCGGCCGTGGCCGGAGGCCTTCACCCCGCCGAACGGCAGCGCCGGGAACGACGTGGTCATTCCGTTGATGAACGTCTGGCCGGCCGCGAGGTCGCGGATGAAGATCTCGCGCTCCTCGGGGTCGTTGGTCCAGGCGTTGGAGCCGAGCCCGAAGCGCGTGGCGTTGGCCAGCCGGACCGCCTCGTCGATGTCCGCGACGCGATACACCTGGGCGACCGGCCCGAACACCTCCTCGGTGTACATCTCCATCTCCTGGGTCACGTCCGTGACCAGCGTGGGCGGGTACCACCAGCCGGCCTGGTCCGGCCGCTGCCCGCCGAGCACCACGGTCGCGCCCTTGTCCACCGCGTCCTTGACCTGGGCCTCCACGTCGTCGCGGCCCTGCTCGGTGGCGAGCGGGCCCACGTCGGTGCCGTCCTCCATCGGGTCGCCGACCTCGAGTGCGGACATCTCCTTGGTGAACAGCTCGAGGAACTCGTCGTAGACGTCGGTGTGCACGATGAACCGCTTCGCGGAGATGCAGCTCTGGCCGTTGTTCTGGCACCGGGACGTGGTGGCCACCTTGGCGGCCTTGGCCAGGTCCGCGGACGGCATCACCACGAACGGGTCGGAACCGCCCAGCTCGAGGACCACCTTCTTCAGCGACTCACCGGCGGTGCGCCCCACCGCCACGCCGGCCCCCTCGCTGCCCGTCAGGGTGGCCGCGGCGACCCGGTCGTCCCGGATCACCCGGTCGACCAGCTTGCTGCCGATCAGCAGGGTCTGGAACACGTCGCCGGGGAAGCCCGCCTCGCGGAACAGCTCCTCCATGAACAGCGCGGTCTGCGGCACGTTGCTGGCGTGCTTGAGCAGGCCGACGTTGCCGGCGGCCAGCGCCGGCGCGGCGAAGCGCATCGCCTGCCACAGCGGGAAGTTCCACGGCATGATCGCCAGCACCACGCCGAGCGGCTGATAGCGCGCATAGGCCTGGCTCGCGTTCACCGATCCCGGCTCCACCGGCTCGTCGGCGAGGAAGTCCGCGGCGTTGTCGGCGTAGTAGCGCAGCACCGCGGCGCACTTGGTCACCTCGGCGGCCGACGCCTTCTTCGTCTTGCCCATCTCCAGGGTCATCATCGACGCGACCTCGTCGGTGCGCCGGTCCAGCACCTCCGCCGCGCTCCGCAGCCAGCCGGCGCGCTGGTCGGGCGTCGTACGACGGTAGTCATCAGCCGCCGCGGCCGCCCGCGCCAGCTTCTCCTCGATCTGCGCCTCGGTCAGCTCGTCGAAGGTCTTGAGGACCTCGCCGCTGCGGGGGTCGGTGGTGGTGATTGCCATACTGTTACCTTTCCACGTCGGTCAAGCGGGCCCACCGAGGCTGGGAAGGGCATCACATGCAGATCTGGCCGGGGCGGGCATACCCGTTGGGCGCCACCTACGACGGCGCGGGGGTCAACTTCGCGCTGTTCTCCGAGGCCGCGGAACGCGTGGAGCTCTGCCTCGTCGACGACGACGGCCAGGAGACCCGGATCGACCTCCCGGAGAGCGACGGCTACGTCCACCACGCCTACCTCCCGGGCGTGCAGCCCGGGCAGCGGTACGGCTACCGGGTGCATGGCGCCTACGATCCCGCGAAAGGAGTCCGCTGCAACCCGGCCAAGCTGCTGCTCGACCCCTACGCGAAGGCCGTCGAGGGGCAGGTCGACGGGGACGAGTCGCTGTTCTCCTACCGGTTCGAGGACCCCACGCAGCGTAACGACGACGACAGCCTCGGGCACACCATGCTGTCGGTGGTCATCAACCCGTTCTTCGACTGGGGCAACGACCGGCACCCGGAGCACGAGTACCACGAGTCGGTGATCTACGAGGCCCACGTCAAGGGGCTGACCCAGCTGCACCCGGCGGTGCCCGAGGAGATCCGCGGCACCTACGCCGCCATCGCGCACCCTGCGGTCATCGAGCACCTGACCGGGCTCGGGGTCACCGCCCTGGAGCTGATGCCGGTTCACCAGTTCGTCCAGGACACCACCCTGATCGACCGCGGCCTGTCCAACTACTGGGGCTACAACACCATCGGCTTCCTCGCCCCGCACAACGCCTACTCGGCGGCCGGACAGCGCGGCCAGCAGGTCCAGGAGTTCAAGGCGATGGTGCGCGCCCTGCACGAGGCGGACATCGAGGTCATCCTCGACGTGGTCTACAACCACACCGCCGAGGGCAACCACCTCGGCCCGACGCTGTGCTTCCGCGGCATCGACAACACCGCCTACTACCGGCTCGTCGACGACGATCCGCAGCACTACTACGACACCACCGGCACCGGGAACACGCTGCTGATGCGCCACCCGCACGTGCTGCAGCTGATCATGGACTCGCTGCGCTACTGGGTGCTGGAGATGCACGTCGACGGGTTCCGCTTCGACCTGGCCTCCAGCCTGGCCCGACAGTTCCACGAGGTCGACCGGCTCTCGGCGTTCTTCGACCTGGTCCAGCAGGACCCGGTGATCAGCCAGGTCAAGCTGATCGCCGAGCCGTGGGACGTCGGCGCCGGTGGCTACCAGGTCGGGAACTTCCCGCCGCAGTGGACGGAGTGGAACGGCCAGTACCGCGACACCGTGCGTGACTTCTGGCGCGGCGAGCCTGCGACGCTGGGCGAGTTCGCCTCCCGGATCGCCGGCTCCTCCGACCTCTACGAGGCGTCCGGACGCAGGCCGTTCGCGTCGATCAACTTCGTGACCGCCCATGACGGCTTCACGCTGCGCGACCTGGTCTCCTACAACGAGAAGCACAACGAGGCCAACGGCGAGGGCGGCAACGACGGCGAGAGCCACAACCGGTCCTGGAACTGCGGCGTCGAGGGGGAGACCGACGACAAGTCCGTCCTCGCGCTGCGGGCGCGCCAGGAGCGGAACTTCCTGGTCACCCTGCTGATGTCCCAGGGCGTGCCGATGATCGCGCACGGCGACGAGCTCGGTCGCACCCAGCAGGGCAACAACAACGGCTACTGTCAGGACAGCGAGCTGACCTGGATGCACTGGGACCTCGAGGACTGGCAGCAGGAGCTGCTCGCGTTCGCCCAGCGGCTGGTTGCGCTGCGCACCGACCACCCGGTGCTGCGACGGCGGCGGTTCTTCGTCGGCGCGCGGGCCTCCAGCGACGACGTCGCCGACATCGCCTGGTTCACCTTCGAGGGGCAGAACATGCGCGACGCCGACTGGGGACACGACTTCGCCAAGTCGCTGATGGTGTTCCTCAACGGCGACGCGATCCCCGAGCCCGACCGACGTGGTGAGCCGGTCGCCGACGACTCGTTCCTGGTCGCCTTCAACGCCCACTATGAGCCGCTGGAGTTCACCATCCCCGACGAGGTGTACGGCGACGGGTGGCAGGTCCTGGTCGACACCGGCGACGACGAGGTCGGGCTGGCCGCGGGCGAGGAGTCGGCGACCCTGCTCCCGGGTGCCGAGTTCACCGTCACCGACCGGTCGGTGGTCGTGCTGAGGCGGCCGCGCCAGCCCTGACGCCGGCCTGGCGTGGAGTTTGCGCGCGCAGCGACGGGGTAACGCCGCACCGGAAGCCGTTGTTGTCCTCAACGGTCGAAGGGAGATCGTGACGTGCGCATACTCGTCCTGGGTGGTGACGGCTACCTCGGCTGGCCGACCGCGCTCCATCTGTCTGACTGCGGCCACGAAGTCGGGATCGTCGACAGCTTCGTCCGCCGTCAGTACGACCACGAGATGGGGGTCGGGAGCCTGGTTCCGGTGCAGTCGCTGAAGGCTCGTACCGACACCTGGGAGGAGCTGTCCGGACGTCGCATCGAGACGTTTCCCGGTGACCTCACCGACGCGGACTTCACCTGCGGGGTGCTCGAGTCGTTCCGCCCGGACGCGGTGGTGCACTTCGCCGAGCAGCGCTCCGCGCCGTACTCGATGATCGACCGCAAGCACGCGGTCTACACCCAGTCCAACAACGTGCTCGGCACCTTGAACCTGCTGTTCGCGATCGGCGAGTCCAACCGGGACATCCACCTGGTCAAGCTCGGCACGATGGGGGAGTACGGCACCCCCAACATCACCATCGAGGAGGGCTGGCTGACCGTCGAGCACAACGGGCGCACCGACCGGGTGCTCTACCCCAAGCGGCCGGGCTCCTTCTACCACCTGTCGAAGGTGCACGACAGCCACAACATCGAGTTCGCGTGCCGCACCTGGGGGCTGCGCGCGACCGACCTCAACCAGGGCGTCGTCTACGGGCAGGAGACCGCGCAGACCTCGCGCGACCCCCGGCTGGCCACGCGGTTCGACTACGACGCGATCTTCGGCACGGTGCTCAACCGGTTCGTGGTCCAGGCGGTGCTCGGGCACCCGCTGACCGTCTACGGCTCCGGCAAGCAGACCCGCGGCATCATCGACATCCGCGACACCGTCGAGTGCATCCGGCTGGCCTGCGAGAACCCCGCCGACCGGGGCGAGTTCCGGGTCTTCAACCAGATGACCGAGTCGCTCTCTGTCCAGGAGATCGCCGACACCGTCGTCGACTGCTACGACGGGCCGGCCACCATCGACCACATCGCGAATCCGCGGGTGGAGGCCGACGAGCACTACTACCGGGTCACCCACACGGCGCTCACCGGGCTCGGGCTGCGTCCGCACCTGCTGTGCGACACGCTCATCGAGTCGATGTTCGCCGTCGTCGAGCGGCACCGGGACCGGATCGACCCGGACTTCTTCACACCGACCGTGCAGTGGAGGTCGACCGCCAACGGGATGTGCGGTCCTCACGCGGACGGGGCGGCCCCGCAGAACGGGCACAGCCACCGGCTCGCGGAGTCCATGCTCAGCCCGGCGCGCGGCTGACCAAGCTCAGCCGGTCAGCCTCAGCCGGCCTCGCCGGCCGGCTCCGCCTCGGCGTCCTCGCGCTCCTGCTCCTCGATGCGCTGCTCCTTGCGTACGACGGGGGAGGTGTCCAGCGCCACGATGCCGACCAGCAGCAGCACGATGCCGAGCCCGGCCCCGGTCAGGCCGAGGGCGCTGGTCCGCACGTGCTCACCGAACAGCCCGACGCCCAGCCCGATGGCCACCAGGGGGAGCACCGCATCGATCACCGGCGTGCTGGCGGCCAGCGGGCCGGACTGGAAGGCATTCTGGATCAGGAACAGGCCGAGGAAGCTGGCCACGATCAGGGCGTAGGTCTGCCAGACCAGGAACACCTGCCAGGTGTCTTGCCGGATCACCGAGATGGTGGCGTCGTACAGCGCCGACTGCAGGCCCATCGTGCAGGCGCCGGCGAGGGCGAACATGGTCGCCTTGACCGGGCCGTCGAGCATCCGGGCGGCGACCACGCACCCGGTGACCAGCACCGCGATCGCGACCAGCGCCGGGGCCCACACGGTGATGGGCTGGATTGGCTCGCCCTTGCCGGGGTCGGCAGCCACAATGCCGATGGTCAGGCCGATCACGATGCCCGCGCACGCCGCCCAGTCCCTGGGCCGCAGCCGCAGATTGCGGAGCCGCACGGAGACCGGCACCGCGAACAGCAGCTCGGAGACCACCAGCGGCTGGACCAGCGTCAGCGGGCCGAAGCTGAGCGCGATCGCCTGGAAGCCGTAGGAGAGCACCGCGCAGCCGATGCCGAACAGCCAGGTCTTGTCCGAGACCAGGCTGCGCATCAGCTGGACCGACATCCGTTCCCCGCTGGGTCGACGGCTGGCGGCACGCTGCTGGAGCACCCCGCCGGTGGCGATGAACAGGCCGGCGACGATCGCGGCTGCCGCCGAGATCGCCGTCGATGAACCGGTCGTCATCGGCTGCGCCACCTCTCGTCGGACGTGTCCGTCCGTTCGGCCTGCCGGCGCTCCTCGCGATCCCGGTGCGCCTGGCCGGTGACCAGCGGGGAGCGGGTGAGCGTGAAGATGCCGACGAGCATGGCCGCGAAGGCCGGGATGATCACCGCCAGGTGCGCGGGCCCGCTGCGCACCGTGCCGCCGAGGATGAACACGCCGATCGCCAGCGCGGCCAGCAGCTGGGTTGTCACCACGCCGGGGTACGACGCGGGCAGCGGTGCTGCCTCGAACGCGCTCTGCACGAGCAGCATGCCGAGCAGCGCGACCACCACCACGACGTACCCGTGCCAGCTCTCGAGCAGGGCGACGACACCGGCGCCGGTCATCAGCTGGACCGCGGACTGGATCAGCGCGGCCTGCAGCCCGAACAGCGCCCCGGCCCCGACTCCCAGCAGCAGCGCGGTGCGCGCCGGACCACCGGTGCGCGAGAGCACCGCGAGGACGAGCGCGAACGCGACGAGAGAGCCGCCGCCGAGTGCCCAGTGCAGCGTGGGC
>Ga0308176_10000777_pt1 | contig 19875 bp, 21 predicted proteins | sample PhyCR2_3_FD_203890 | JGI IMG/M metagenome (GOLD analysis project Ga0308176, IMG submission 203890) | Soil microbial communities from UC Gill Tract Community Farm, Albany, California, United States - DLSLS.C.R2 | ecosystem: Environmental > Terrestrial > Soil > Agricultural land | place: USA... | reverse complement strand
CAGGCGCATGACGCCGGGTAGCTTTCGACCACTTCCTCCGCTGTGCACCGATGGCTGATTTCATGAAGATCCTGCAGCAAGCGCAGGAGATGCAGGGCCGCTTCGCGAAGCTCCAGGAGGAGCTGCAGCAGCAGACGGTGAAGGCCTCCTCGGGAGGCGGCATGGTCACCGTCGAGGCGAACGGGCAGGGCACCGTCAGGTCGATCAAGATCGACCCGAGCGTCGTGAACGCATCCGACGTCGAGATGCTCGAGGACCTTCTCCTCGTCGCGGTGACCGAGGCGCAGAAGAAGGCGCAGGAGAGCATGCAGACGGAGTTGGGCAAGCTCACCGGCGGGCTCCCGTTCAAGCTCCCCTTCTAGCCGAGCGCCGGACGTGTCGGCGATCGACGACCTGACCAGCGAGCTGTCGCGGCTCCCCGGGATCGGACGGAAGACGGCGTTGCGGCTGACGTACCACCTGCTGAAGCAGCCGCCCGAGCAGAGCCGCCGTCTCGCCGAGGCGCTCCAGACGCTCTCGGAGAAGGTCCGACCCTGCTCGCGCTGCTTCAACCTCACGGAGGAGGAGCTGTGCGCGATCTGTCGCGATCCGCGACGTGATCCGGCGATCATCTGCGTCGTGGAGGACGCGGCGGACATCGGAGCCATCGAGCGTGCCGGTGAGTTCCGCGGGCAGTACCACGTCCTCGGCGGGCGGCTCTCTCCACTGGACGGGATCACTCCGGACGACCTCACCATCCGGCAGCTGGTGGACCGGGTGGAGCAGGGCGAGGTGCGGGAGGTGATCCTCGCGACGAATCCCAGCCTGGAGGGGGAAGCGACGGCGCTCTACGTCCAGCGGCAGCTCGCCCCACAGCGGCTCGCCGTGACGCGCATCGCCCGGGGCCTGCCCGTCGGGGGTGATCTGGAATACGCCGACGGCGTGACCATCGCCCAGGCCCTCTCCGCCCGGAGGGCAATGTGAGCTCGGTTCGCCACGCACGGCTGGCGGCGGCAGGGTTCGTTGGTGGCCTAGCGGTAGGGCTCGTCGTCTGGTCAACACAGGTGCAGCGCAGTCGGCGGGAGCTGTTCAGCCGGTCCCCCGTGCGTCGCTACGCCGCGCTCGGCTTCCTGGCCGGCCGGCCGAGCGCGGAGACGGCGCGGCTCCTCACCGATTACGTGAACTGGGAGACCCGTCCCGCCCTTCGCCGCCGCGGCCAGCTCCTGCTACGCCGCATGCACGCTTACCTCGATTAGGTCCAGAGTCTCATGCCCGTCGGTGCCGCGAGCTGGTCGTTCACGGAAGACGACTTTGCCGCCATCACGCAGTCGCTGCAGCGCTTCCTCCACGAGAGCAGCGCCCGCTGCGCGCTCCTCGTGGACCGGAGCGGGCAGCTGGTGGCTACGGTCGGCGAGCAGCCGAAGTTCGATCCGACTGCCTTCGCCACGCTGACCGCCGCCGATTTCAGCGCGAACGATCAGCTGGCGAAGCTGATCGGCGAGAGCGACTTCAACTCGCTCTTCCATCAGGGCGAGAAGGAATCGATGTACCTGGCTGATGTCGCACGGCGCGTCATCCTCGTCGTGCTGTTCGACAACCGGACGACGCTCGGCCTCGTCCGACTCAAGATGAAGGAGACGGTGCACGAGCTCACGAAGCTGTTCGAGCAGGTGTTCGCCCGCCCCACGCAAGCCCAGGGCGGTGCGCCCGGTCTGCTCGCCGGCGCGGACGACGAGATCGACAAGCTGTTCCAGTAAGGAGAGACAGCCATGTCGATGATCAACTACGCTTCGCGCGAGATCAACTGTAAGATCGTGTACTACGGCTCCGGACTCGGCGGCAAGACGACGAACCTGGAGCACATCTACGGGAAGGTGCAGCCGGATACGCGCGGCAAGCTCATCTCGCTCGCCACCGAGACCGAGCGTACGCTCTTCTTCGACTTCCTCCCGGTCGACCTCGGCACGATCCGCGGCTTCAAGACCCGGTTCCACCTCTACACCGTCCCGGGACAGGTCTACTACAACGCCAGCCGGAAGCTGATCCTCAAGGGCGTGGATGGGATCGTCTTCGTCGCCGACTCGCAGACCGAGCGCATGGAGGCGAATCAGGAAGCCATGCAGAATCTCTACGACAACATGGCCGAGTACGGATACGACCTGACGAAGATGCCGTTCGTGATCCAGTACAATAAGCGTGACCTTCCCAACGCTGCCCCGGTCCGCGAACTGCAGACTGCGCTGAACCCGGGGTGGGAGATCACCGAGCCGGGCAGGCAGCGGGTGACCCCGGACGCCTATCACGCCGGTGAGAATCTGGTCGAGCAGCTCCCGACCGGGGAATGGATCGAGCGCGCGACGTATTTTGAAGCAGTCGCCGTCACGGGGGACGGCGTTTTCGAGACGCTCCGCGCCGTCAGCAAGCTGGTCCTCAAGTCGCTCGCATGATTCGTCATCTCACGACGTGAACCTCCCGAACGCCTTTTCCGCCGGTCGCATCGCCATCACGCCGCTCATCGCGTGGCTTCCGCTCGCCCCGTCTTCGGCGCTCCGGCTCACCGCGTTCGTGCTGTTCATCGTCGCTGCGGTCAGCGATTACGTGGACGGACATCTCGCGCGGACGCGCAAGCAGGAGACGGACCTCGGACGTCTGCTCGATCCCCTGGCCGACAAGCTGCTGCTGTTGGGGACATTCATCCCGATGTACGTCCTCATGCGGCCGTCGGTGCACGCCGAGGAGTCGCTCGCCTCGCGCGCGCTCGCCAACGTCTTCCCCTTCCACACGCCGCTGGGCGAGATCCCGCTGACGTGGTGGGTGCTCGCCATCGTTCTGGGGCGTGAGCTGTTCATGACGCTCTTCCGCCAGGCGGCGGCGCGGCGCGGTGTGGTGATCAGCGCGATCGGGCCGGCGAAGTGGAAGACGACTTTCCAGTGGATCTGGGTCGGCACGGCGTACTTCTGGTTCTTCGCCGCGACCCTTGCCGTGCGGCAGCACTGGGAGGCGCTCCCCGCGTGGGCGGGGTTCGCGAACTTCAACGGGCTCGTCGGCGTTCTTGCCATGATCGGCGCCGTCGGCCTCACGCTGTATTCGCTCGCGCTGTACCTGCAGCGCTACGGGCGCGTTTTCACGGGAGCGCCCGTCCGCGGTCGGAGCTGACGCGCGCGGCGTTCCGCCCGCTCAACTCCATCGACCATGCACATCGAAGTCGTCACGATCGGCGACGAGCTCCTTCTCGGTTACACGATCGACACGAATGCGGCGCATCTCGCGCGAACGCTCGCCGGCGAGGGCGTCGAGATCTCGCGGCGAACGACGGTCGGCGACACCGCCGCCTCGATCGCGACGGCCGTGCGCGAGGCGCTCGATCGCACCGGCGCGGTGATCACCACCGGCGGCCTTGGCCCGACGAGCGACGATCTCACCAAGCCCTCCATCGCGGCGCTGTTCGGCCGCGAGATGGTGCTCGACGAGGAGCATCTCGCCTGGATGGAAGAACGCTTCACGCGTCTGTTTCAGCGGCCGATGCCGGCGGCGAACAGGCAGCAGGCGATGCTTCCCGCGGGAGCCCGCAAGCTGAAGAACAACCACGGTTCTGCGCCGGGCATCTGGCTCGAGGACGAGCGTGGCCGCTGGGTGGCGATGCTGCCCGGCGTCCCTCGCGAGATGCGCGGCATGCTCGCCGATACGCTGATCCCGCTCGTCCGCGAGCGCATGGGAAACGAGCGGCGCGTCGTGCGCTCGCGCACGCTCCGCACGACTGGCGTGGGCGAATCGTTCCTCGCCGACCGCATCGCGACGATCCCGGGCGGCGTCGGCGACGGGTCGCTCGCGTATCTGCCGAATGCCGAGGGCACCGATCTCCGCCTGACCGTGCGCGGCGTCGCGCCGGAGGAAGCCGATCGCCATCTCGCCGCGTCCGCGGAGCGACTGCGCTCCGTGGTCGCGGACGCGGTGTATGGTGAGGACGGCGCCGACCTCGCCGGGGTCGTGCTGGAGCTGTGTCGCGAGCGCCAGCTCTCGATCGCCATCGCCGAGAGCTGCACCGGCGGGCTGCTCGGCGCGCGGCTCACGGCGATCCCCGGCTCGAGCGACGTCGTCCTGGGCGGCGTGATCGCCTACGCGAACGAGGTGAAGCGCGAGCTTCTCGGCGTATCGAAGGGCGATCTCGACGAATACGGCGCGGTGAGCGATCCGGTCGTTCGGGCGATGGCGAGCGGCGTGCGTGCCGCGACCGGAGCGCGCGTCGGCATGGCGATCACCGGCATTGCCGGCCCCGGCGGAGGGACGAAGGAGAAGCCGGTGGGCACCGTGTGGATTGCCACGGACGTCGACGGCACGGTGGAATCGCGGCTGACTCGCCTGATCGGCGATCGCGCCGAGGTGCGGCAGCGCGCCGCGCAGGCGGTGCTGGAGATGCTGCGGCGGAGGCTGGTGTTCGGGACCTCGCAGCTCGACTCGGCGGGTGAGGGCAGCAAGCGATGAGGCGTCGCGGCGCGCACCGGCTCATGCGCAGTCCCGTGTCCTCTCGTTGCCGCATTCCCGCGTTCGCGGCCCGTTGCATGCCACGGCTATCACCGGCGACATTTCCGGTCTACCACTGACAGAGCACATGTCTGACGACGATCAGTTCCCGATAGAGGGCGCGGCACCCGCCGACGGAGCCGTGCTGGATGACGCCGGCGCGCTCGAGGGCGCCGAGGCCGCAGGCACCGACGAGGCACGGCGCGCGCTCACCGAGCAGCGCGACAAATACCTCCGGCTCGCCGCGGAGTACGACAACTTCCGCAAGCGCACGGCGCGCGAGCGGCAGGAGGCGCATCTGCGCGGCCAGGCGGACATGCTCAAGGGGATGATCGACGCCCTCGACGATCTCGGCAGGTTCGCGCACGTCGATCCGGATTCGACCGACGCGAAGACGGTGGTGGAAGGGGTCGACATGGTGGAGAAGAAGCTCCTCAAGACGCTCTCCGGCCACGGTCTGGAGATCATCAATCCGGTCGGCCACCCATTCGACCCGGCACTCCACGAAGCGGTGATGACCGAGCCGGCGTCCTCCAAGGACGAGGATCACCTCGTCGCGCGCGTCTTCCAGGTCGGTTACCTGTTCAACGGGCAACTGCTCCGGCCGGCGCGTGTCGTGGTGAAGCAGTGGAACGGCTGACCCCGTAAGGTCAGACATGGCCCAGCAAGACTACTACGCCGTACTCGGCGTCCCCGCCTCGGCGAGCCAGGACGAGATCAAGAAGCAGTACCGCAAGCTCGCGGCGAAGCACCACCCCGACAAGAATCCGAACGACCCCAAGGCCGCCGACACGTTCAAGGCGATCTCGGAGGCGTACCAGACGCTCGGCGACGCCGAGAAGCGAAAGCAGTACGACCAGATGCGCCAGCTCGGTGCGTTCGGCGGCTTCGGAGGCGGGGCGCGCGGCGCAGGCCCGCGGCCCGGCGGCACCGGCGTTCCTCCGCAGGGCAACGTCCGCTTCGAGGATTTCGACATCGGCGGACTCGGGGGCCTGGGGGACATCTTCAGTTCGATGTTCGGCGGCGGAGCCGCTGGTGCCCGCGGCGCAACCGGTGGCGCGCGCGCTCGCGGTCCCCAGCGCGGGCAGGACGTCGAGTCCACCCTCGAGATCCCGTTCCGCACCGCCGCCCTCGGCGGAAAGGTGCCGGTGGAGCTGGACCTCAACGAAGAATGCCCGACCTGCCACGGGAGCGGCGCGGCGCCGGGCGCGAAGCTCGTGACTTGCGAGGAGTGCAAGGGCCGCGGCACGATCAGCTTCGGCCAGGGAGGCTTCGCCGTGAACCGGCCATGCCCCGTGTGCCTCGGCCGCGGCCAGGTGCCCACGGAGCGTTGTCCGACGTGCGCGGGCGCGGGAGAGGTGCGGACGCGCAAGAAGGTGTCGATCACCGTGCCGCCCGGCGTGGACACCGGGACGAAGATCCGGCTGAAGGGGCAGGGCGGCCGCGGGTCGAAGAACGGGCCCCCCGGCGACCTGCTGATCACCTTCACCGTTGCGCCAGACCGCTTCTACAAGCGGGAGGGGGTCGACCTGATCGCGCCGGTCCCGATCAACATCGCGCAGGCCACACTCGGCTCGCGCGTGAGCGTGAAGACGCTGGACGGGACGAAAGTCGCGATCAAGATCCCGCCGGGCACAGCGTCTGGAAAGCGCTTCCGGGTGCGAGGCCAGGGGATCGAGAAGGACGGACAGAAGGGCGACCTCATCGTGCAGGTCGACGTGTCCGTGCCGGAGAAGCTCACGCCCGAGCAGGAGGAGGCGATGAAGGCGTTCGCCGAAGCTGGAGGAATGAAGTACTAGGTCCTCTGCGTTGCGCAACGAATCGCCGGGTGCGACTGTCTCAGCGGTAGCTCTGCTCGCCGGCCCATTCGCGTCACCAGCTCCGGACCGTACCGATGAAGCTCGCCGCATCTCTCGCGCTGCTCGCGCTCGTGCATCCATGGACGGCCGCCGCGCAGGCGTTCCCCGTGCGCGACACCACGCTCTCCAACGGGCTTCAGGTGATCGTCGTGGAGAACCACGCCGTCCCGCTCGTCACGGTCGAGCTGGACGTGAAGAACGGCGCGTACACGCAGACCCCGGAGTTCGAGGGGCTCGCGCATCTGTACGAGCACATGTTCTTCAAGGCCAACAAGACGATCCCGTCGCAGGAGAAGTACCTGCAGCGGCTTCGCCAGCTCGGCGCGCAATGGAACGGCACCACGTCCGACGAGCGCGTCAACTACTTCATCACCCTGGGCGTCGACAGCCTGCGCCCCGGGATGCAATTCATGGAGGACGCGATCCGCTATCCGCTCTTCCTCCAGGATGAGCTGGTGCGGGAGCGACCGGTCGTCACAGGCGAATTCGATCGCAACGAGGCGAACCCGTACTTCCAGCTCAGCCGCGCGATGGACACGCTGCTGTGGACGCCGGCGTACTACTCGCACAAGAACACCATCGGGAACCGCCAGGTCATCCTGTCGACGACGCCCGAGAAGATGCGCGAGATCCAGCGTCGGTACTACGTGCCGAACAACTCGGCGCTGCTCCTCGCGGGGGACGTCACCACCGCCGACGGCTTCCGACTGGCGACGGAGATCTTCGGCGACTGGCCGCGCGGTGAAGATCCCTTCGCCACGCCCATCCCCGATCCGCCGCCGCTCGCGAAGACGAAGGCGGTGACCGTCGAGCAACCGGTGAAGGCTGCGACCCTGGTGCTGAAGTTCGATGGCCCCAGCGTCACCCGTGATCCCGCTTCGACGTACGCCGCGGACGTGCTCTCGGCCATTCTCAACAAGCGGACGAGCGCGTTGAGCAAGCGCCTCGTGGACAGCGGCCTGGCCTACTTCGCGAGCCTGAGCTACTACACGCTCGCGCACACCGGCCCCATCGCGCTCTTCCTCCAGGTCGATCCCGCGAAGGCGTTGGACGCCAAACGCGCCCTGCTCGAGGAGATCACGAAGATGGGCGACTCCACGTACATCTCGCCGCAGGAGCTCGCCGACGCACAGTCGGAGCTCGGCATCCAGGCATTGTACGAGCGCGAGCAGACGAGCGAGTGGGCGCACACGATCGGCTTCTGGTGGTCCGTGGCGGGACTCGACTACTACAGGAACTACGTGCCCAACATGCAGCGCATCAGCCGGAGCGATCTCGCGCGATATGCTCGTACGTATCTGGTGGGGAAGCCCTACGTGGTCGGGTTGATGATGAATCCGGACGCATTCAAGCAGACCCGCATCGACGCCGATGCGCTGTTGCCGAAGGAGCTCGTGCCATGATGCGCGCTCCCATCGTTCTCAGCCTGCTGGCGATCGCGTCGCCGTGCATCGCCCAATCAGCGCCGAAGATCGACGACTTCACCGTGGCGGGCATCCACGTCATCCACAAGCTGATCACCGCGAACGACGTGATCGCCGTACAGCTGTTCGTGAAGGGGGGCGCCGCGGCGCTCACGCCCGCGACTGCAGGCATCGAACAGTTGATCGTCGACGCGGCACCGCTCGGCACGCGCAAATACACGAAGGAAGAGTTCACCGCCGCGGCGACGAAGAACGGGGCGCAGGTCGGCGGGGCGGCCGAGCTGGAGTTCACGTCGATGACGCTGCGCGCCGTCCGACAGAACTGGGACGCGTCGTGGGACCTGTTCGCCGAGGCCGTGGCGCACCCGACGTTTCCTGAAGCGGAGGTCGCGCTCGCGCGGGGTCAGCTCGTGAACCAGGTCAAGCAGCGCACCGACAATCCCGACTCCTATCTCGACCAGGTCAGCGACAGCGTCGTCTTTGCTGGGCATCCTTTCGCTCAGGAGCCGCGGGGCACGCCGACGTCGGTCGCGGCGCTCACGTCGGCGGACCTCGCGCGGTGGCATGCGCGCCGCTTCACGCGAGCGAACATGCTGATCGTCGTCGTCGGCAACGTCACGCACGACGATCTCGTGGCGAAGATCGGCCGGTCGTTCGGTGGCTTGCCCGCCAGCGGCGGAGGAGTCGCCGCCGTGCCCGCACTCGCGCCGATGAAGCCGAGCGTCACGATCGTGAACCGGAGCCTGCCCACGAACTACATCCAGGGCACCTTCGCCGCACCGCCGAGCAGGAGCCGCGATGCGGCTGCGGTTCGACTCGCGATCCGGATACTCAGCGATCGCTTTTTCGAGGAGGTCCGCACGAAGCGCAACCTCTCCTACGCGGCATTTTCTTTTTTCCGCGGCGGAACCGTGGGACGAGGGATGTTGTACGTGACGGCGACGGAACCCGACACGACGCTGGAGGTCATGCTCGCGGAAGTGCGTCGGTTGCAGCGTGAGCCCGTCTCCACCGAACGGCTGCAGGAGTCGCGGAACGACTACGTCACCGGGTACTGGATGGGGCAGCAGGCGAACCTCGAGCAGGCGGCGCAGCTCGGCACGTTCGAGTTGACCGGCGGCGGCTGGCGCAACGCGTTGGCGCTGGTCGACAAGGTGCGCGCGGTGACGCCGGCGGACATCCAGCGGGTCGCGACGCGGTATTTCAGGAACGCGCGCTTCGTCGTCGTCGGTGATCCGAAGAAGATCGACCGGGCGCTGTTCCAGTCGCTCTGATCGCGGATCGGGTCAGGCGGCGCGCACCGGCAGCGCGCGCCGCCCCCGCTCGATCACGCCGCCGCCGAGCACACGATCCGCGTCGTACAGCACCATCGACTGCCCGGGGCTGATCGCGCTCGCCGGCTCGTCGAGCGCAACCTCCACCTCGTCGTCGGCGACGCGGACGATGACGCCGGGCACGGCGCGCGAACGGTGCCGGATCTGCACGCTCACCTCCGCGCCGATCTCGGGGGTGGTGCCGAGCCAGTTCACCTCGCGCGCCACGATGCCGCGGCCGAGCAGCTCGTCGCGCGTGCCGATCACCACAGCGCGCGTTTCCGGCTCGATCGCGACCACGAACATCGGCTCGCCGAATCCGCCCGGCAGGCCGCGCCGCTGGCCCACGGTGAACCGCGCATATCCATCGTGCTCGCCGACCACGCGGCCGTCGCGCAGTACCACGGGCCCGCGCGCCAGCGCCGCCGTGTCCGCGCCCAGGACGCGCGCGATGATGCGCATGTGGTCGCCATCGGGAACGAAGCAGATGTCCTGACTCTCGCGCTTCTCCGCGATCAGCTCCAGCCCCAGCTCGTGCGCGACGGCGCGCGTCTCCGCTTTCGTCTGCGCGCCCACGGGGAGCAGCATGCGCGACAGCACGCGCGGGTCGATCCCCCAGAGGAAGTACGACTGATCCTTCGCCGGGTCGAGTCCGCGCTGTAGCGCGCCGTCGACGACTCGGGCGTAGTGTCCTGTGGCGATCCAGCGCGCGTCGATCGCGTCGGCGGTCCGCACCAGGTCGCGGAACTTCGTGAACGTGTTGCAGCGCACGCACGGGATCGGCGTGCGGCCACGGGCGTACTCGTCGACGAAGTCGCGCACCACGTCGTGGCCGAAGGCGCTCTCGAGATTGAGCACGTAGTGCGGGACGCCGAGCTGCTCGCAGATGCGCCGCGCATCGTTCACGCTGTCGAGCGAGCAGCACGGGCGATCGGGCACGTCGTCGCCATGGCAGAACAGCTTCATCGTCGCGCCGACGACGTCGTAGCCCTGGCGCACGAGGAGCGCCGCCGCCACCGACGAGTCGACGCCGCCGCTCATCGCGACCAGCACGCGCTCGCGCATCAGCCGATCACGCCGGTGCGAGCCGGCGTGCCTTCTCCACGAGCATCGGAAGGACCTCGGCCACCCGATCGATGGACGCGTCCGTGGTCAGCGCGCCGAGGCTCAGGCGAAGCGCCGACTTCGCGACGTCCGTCGACACGCCGATCGCCTCGAGCACGTGCGACGGGTTGATGCTCCCGCTCTGGCAGGCGGAGCCGGCCGAGCAGGCGATGCCGCGCAGATCGAGCGCGATGAGCATCGACTCGCTCTCCGTCCCCGGGATCGAGATGTTCGTGACATGTGCCGCGCGCGGCGCGCCGCGCGCGTGGATGATCGCGTCGGGGATGCGGGCGAGGAGCGTCGCCTCGAGCCGATCGCGCAGCGCGCCGAGGCGCCTTACCTCCTCCTCCCGATGCGCCACCGTGAGCTCCGCGGCGCAGGCGAGACCGACGGCCATCGCGACGTTCTCGGTCCCGGGCCGGCGGCCACGATCCTGGGCGCCGCCGAACATCAGCGCCTCCATCGGCGTGCCGCGGCGGATGTAGAGCGCCCCGATCCCCTTCGGCGCCCCGATCTTGTGGCCCGAGATCGAGAGCATGTCGAACGGCGTCGTGCGCGCGTCGATCTCCACCTTGCCGAACGCCTGAACGGCGTCGCTGTGGAACACGACGCCCCGCTCCTTCGCCCGCTGCGCGAGGGCTGGTACGTCCTGCATCGTGCCGATCTCGTTGTTCACCCACATGACCGAGCAGACCGCGGCGTCGTCCCGCACGAGCGAATCGACCGAGTCGGCGGTGACCCGCCCGAACGCGTCGACGGTGAGGAGGCGCTCCACGCCCCCTTCCTTGCCGATCTGATGCAGGGCGCCGAGTACCGCCTTGTGCTCGATCGGGGTCGAGACGGCCGCGCGGCGACCTTCGTCGCGGCGGGCCCGCCAGACGCCGATGAGAGCCATGTTGTCTGCTTCGGTGCCGCACGACGTGAACACGATCTCGTCCGCGGAGGCACCGAGACATCGGCCGACGCGCTCGCGCGCCTCGTCCAGCGCCGTGCGTGCCTCGCGGCCCCACCGGTGGACGCTGGACGGGTTGCCGAAGCGTGGCCCGAAGAAGGGCAGCATCGCGGCGACGACCTCCTCGCGGACGGGCGTGGTCGCGGCGTGATCGAGATAGACTGGCTCGGGCATACGCTTGAAGTCTAACGACTTAGGGGTCGTTCGCGCGAGAGCGAATCAGCGGGAGCGGAGGACGGCGCGCACCGGTGCGGCGTCCAGTCCGGCGAGGCGCTGCGGCAGCGCGATCAGCTCGTAGCGGCCGGCCGGCACGCCGCGAAGGTCGAGGTTCTCGAGCACGTACGCACCCCCGCCGAAAAGCGCGTGGTGCACCTCGAGTTGCGTGCTGTGGCGGGCGTCCACGGACGGGGCGTCCACGCCGAACAGGCGAAGCCCGCGCTGGGTGAGACGCGCCGCGGCGCCGGCTCTCAACACGGGCCACTCATCCGGGAATCGCCCCTCGGCGATGCACCGGCCGGTGCGCAGCAGCAGCCGCTCCACGCCGGCCAGCCGCGCGTCGTCCACGTCGATCGAGAGCGGTCCGTACGGCAGGTCGCTGACGTCGACGACGAGCGCGTCACCGAGGAACGCCTCCAGGGGGAGCGCGTCCGAGGCCGGCCAGTCGTCGCGAACGTGGAACGGTGCGTCGGCGTGCGTGCCGACGTGCGGGCTCCCGCCGACCCGAGACAGGTTCACGCTCGATCCGCTGCGGATGCGAGCCGTCCATCCACATTCGAACGGCGCGTCCCCGGGCCATTCCGGCGTCCCGATGCGCACCTCGATGGAGATGTCGTGCAGCACGCTAGCCCGGCTTGCCGTAGAACTTCGCGCGCACCGCCCACAGCGCGGGGAAGAACTTCTGGTCGATCGTGCGCGCCAGATACTTGGCGCCGAGCGTGCCGCCCGTCCCGCCGGTGAGGGGACCGAGCACGCGCTCCACGAGCTGCACGTGATGGAAGCGCCAGAGCCCGAACTGCTGCTCGTACTCGAGCAGCGCTTCGGCGAGGAAGAAAAGTGTCGTCGGGCGTGGACCGGTGAACAGCGCCTCGAGCTCGACCCGCTGCGACGCGAGCAGTGCGAGAAAGAGCTCCTGCAGCGTGGGCCGCGACAGCGCGCGCTGCACGAGCGGGGGGATCTCGCCGTGCGCGGACACCAACTCCATGAAGTGCGGCTCGCGCAGCCCCGACGCTGCCTCGATGGCGCGGAACTGCACGCTCTGCGATCCGCTCGAGCTCCCGAGGTGACGGCGGAATTCGGCGAAGTGCTGCGGCGGAAGGGTCTCGAGCGCGGAGAGCTGTGCGGAGACGATCCGCATGAGCGCGTTGATGCGTCCCATGCGGAACAGGGCGAACTCGGGCTCCATGCGCTCGAGCGCGTCGATCAGCCCGTCGAGCTCGTGAAGGATCTCCTTGAACCACAGCTCGCTCGACTGATGCACGACGATGAACAGCAGCTCGTCCGCGTGCTCGGGCTTCGAGCGTGGCTGCTGCAGCGACAGCAACTCGTCCAGCGCGAGGTACGACCCGTAGGTGACTTCGCCTTCGGCCGGCCGCGGCGCGTCGCTCAAAACGTTGCCACCTCGAGCGAGACGACGTCGTCGACGCGCATCATCTCCGTGGTGAAGAACGGCTCGCCATAGCGCGTGCGAATCAGCGCGCCGTAGGTCGCTGCGTGGTGCGTCACGATGTCGTAGAGCGGCTCACCGTTCGGGTACACCTCACCGGCCTGGATCTCGCCGTCGAACTGCGAGCTGTAGCACCGGACCGCCGCCATCTTCTGCTCGAACTCGGCGCTGATGTCGACGACGAAGGAGGGCCGGTCGAAGTCCTGCCGATACGCGATCGCGTGCAGGACCTTGTGCGGCCGGTGCTTCGGCACCTCCGGCGCCAGCTTGGTGAGGCCGGCGAGGAAGCAGGCATCACGAATGAGCTGAGCGGCGACCCAGTGGTCGGGGTGGCGGCCCTGCAGCGGCGGCGCGATGACGACGCGCGGGCGGAATCGCCGGATCGCGCGCACGAGCCGCTCGCGCGTCGCCGGCGTGTTCTCGATGCCGGCGTCGGGAAGCCCGAGGGTCTCGCGCGCGCTGCACCCGATGATCTCTGCGGCCCGCTCGGCTTCCTGCTGCCGCAGCGCCGCCGAGCCCCGCGTGCCCATCTCGCCCTGCGTCAGGTCGATGATTGCCGTCCGGTGCCCCGCCTTGGCGGCCTTGATGAGCGTCCCGCCGCAGGTGAGCTCGACATCGTCGCGATGCGCGGCGATGGCGAGAAGGGCGACGGCGGGCGCCTCGGCGCGCGATGAGTGGTCGGACATGCGGCGCAATATAGAGGCTCATCCCGCGACGAGCATCTCGCGCCGATGGCGCGTCACTCGTACCGCAGCGCCACCACCGGATCCAGTCGGGCCGCTTTGATCGCCGGCAGCATCCCGAAGAGGATTCCCGTCACCGCGCTGATGCCGAGCGCCGCGGCGACGGTGCTCCACGACGTCGACGCCGGCACGGCTGGCCAGGCGGTCCGCACGCCGACCGCGACCGCGATGCCGAGCACGAGGCCGACGGAGGCTCCGATCCCGGTGAGCGTCACGGCCTCGACGAGGAACTGCCAGAGGATCGTCCACCGCGTGGCGCCGAGCGCCTTGCGAACGCCGATCTCGCGCGTGCGCTCGGTGACCGAGATCATCATGATCGCCACCACGCCCACGCCGCCGACGAGCAGCCCGACGGACGACAGCGCCAGCCCGACGATGAAGAAGGTGCCGAACAGCTTCGTGTAGATCGACCAGAGCCGGTCCTGCGTCACGATCTCGAAGTTGTTCTCCTGCGTCGGCCGCAGCCCGCGATGCGCGCGCAGTGCGGCGGTCACGTCGTCGACCGCCTCCTGCGTCGTGACGCCGGCTCGCGGCTTCACGATCAGATCCGTGCCGCGGATCCAGAGATTGAGGTGCCGCCGGCCGGTCTCGTACGGGACGATCGACTTCGGCGAGTCGCCCTGGCCACCCGACGTCGGGGTGCCCATCGGGCTGGCCGTGTAATGATAGAGCCCGATCACCCTGAACTCGACGTCGTCGATCTTGATCACCTTGTCGATCGGCTCCGAGGTCTGGAAGAGCTGTTCGGCGAGCTTGTCGTTCACCAAAACGACGCGCTCACCCTTGTAGTTCTCCGCATAGGTGAAGCTGCGACCGGGATAGATGTCGCCGCCATCGACTTCGGTCCAGTTCGGGGTGTAGACCTCCATCCCCGCCTGCGGGATGACGCGATCCTTGTACTTGTAGGATGCGCGGTTGCCGACGTGCGCCGTCACGGCCCGAATGTTCGGCAGACGCTCCAGCATCTTCACCTCGTCCATCGTGATGCCGGGATTGTTGCGCGTCCATTCGGGGGGACGCGAGAAGCCGCCGATGGGTCGGCGATAGATGAAGAACGAAGTCGGCCCCGACGCCTCCAGGTCGCGACGGAACGATTCGTTGATTCCCTTCACCACGGACGACATCGCGACGACGACGAAGACGCCGAGGGCGACGCCCATGATCGTCAGTGCGGCGCGCACCTTGTTGGCGCGCAGCGAATCGAACGCGATGCCGACGCCTTCGAAGGCCTGGGTCACCGAGGTCAGGAGGGCCATGGTCACTCCGCGCGCAGCGCGTCGATGGGATTGAGTCGGGAGGCGCGCCGCGCCGGATACACGCCGGACGTGATGCCGACGACGGTGCCGAGCAGCGTCGCGACGACGAGCGACCACGGCGCGACCGCGGCGGGCAACGGGGTCGTCCAGGAGATGATCTTGGCGCCGAGCAGCCCGAGCCCGATGCCGAGCATGGCGCCCAAGGTGCTGAGCGTCGCGCTCTCGACGAGGAACTGGCGAAGGATGTCCTTGCGTCGCGCCCCCAGCGACTTGCGCACGCCGATCTCGCGCGTGCGCTCGGCGACGGCGACGAGCATGATGTTCATGATCACCAGGCCACCCACGACGAGACTGATGGCCGGGAGCGCCGTGCCGGCGATCGTCATGATGGTCTTCGTCTTCTCGAAGGACTGCAACGCCGAGGCGGAGGTCTCCATGACGAAGTTGTCGGGCGTCCCCGGACGCAGCCGGCGATGCCCGCGCATCACCTCGCGCACCGTCTCCATCGCTTCGTCCATCATCAGGGCACTCGGCGCCTGGACCATCAGGCCGTCGATGTCGCCACGAGGGTTGGTGAGGCGGTGCAGGGGCGAGTTGAACGGCGCGAACGCCGTCTGGTCGAGCGACTGGCCGAACAGACTACCCTGGTGCTCGATGACGCCGATGACCGTGTAGGGAATGCCGCCGAGTCGGAGCTCGCGTCCGATCGGACTCAGTCCGTTGAAGAAGTACTTCGCCACCTCGTCCCCGACGAGGATGACTGTCGCGCCCATCTCCGCTTCCTGCGGAGAGAAGACGCGCCCCTCGGACAGGTCGAGCTTCTTGATCGTGAAATAGTCACCTTCCACGGCGTGCGCCTCGACGTTCTGCGGACGGGCGTACTTGCTGGAGGCGCTGAGATTCTCCTGGCTCTCGACGGCGTACCGCGTTCCGCCGGGGAGGGCGTTGCGGATGATCGCGACATCGCTGTGGTAGACGCGCGGGCGCCGCTGCCACTCGCGCCACTCCTCTTCGGTGACGTTGTTGCCGAACCAGGGAAAGCGCCGGAGGGTGAAGGTGTTCGCGCCGAGCATCCGGCCGGCGAAGTCCTCCTCGACGTACTTGCTCATCCCGGTGACGATCGACACGACCGCGATGAGGAACATGACGCCGATCATCACGCCCAACAGCGTGAAGAAGCTCTTCAGCTTCTGCACGCGGATCTGCTGGAGCGCGAGCCGCACGGCCTCGTGGAAGGGCATGATCCGCCTGGTGGGTTGAGGTACCGGGCCTACGGATTCGGGCGCGTGGAAGTGTCAGAGGACACCTGCCACTCCCAGTAGCGGGTAGCGGGTACTTCGTAGTGGGACTGGCGTACAGGCCACACAGGAGTGGGGGCAACGCCCTGGCACGCGAAAGCTGACGGCCGTACCTGACACCAAGTACATGGTACCGAGTACGGCCGTCAGCTTTCAGCTCGAGATCTCTACGGTGGCTCCCTTGGGATCAGTATGCCAATCCCGCTACCGAGTACTCGCTCCTCACTACTGGGAGTGGTAGTTCACTCGTACCTGAGCGCCACCACCGGATCCAGCTGGGCGGCCCGGGCCGCCGGCAGCATGCCGAACAGGATCCCGGTCACGCAGCTTGCGCCGAGGGCCGCCGCTATGGCGACAGGTGGGACGCTCGCCGCCACCGGACTCAATGCGCGGATCAGGGCGCTGGCGAGCCATCCGAGGACCAGCCCGATCACGGCACCGATAGCGGTGAGCGTGACCGCCTCGACGAGGAACTGCCACAGAATCGTTCCACGCGTGGCGCCCAGTGCCTTTCTCACGCCGATCTCTCTGGTGCGTTCGGTGACCGAGATCATCATGATCGCCACCACGCCAACGCCGCCGACGATGAGGCCGACCGCGGAGAGCACCAGCATCACGAAGAAGAAGGTTCCGAAGATCTTGTTATAGGTTGCGAACAGCTGGTCCTGCGTGATGATGGCGAAGTCATTCTCCGAGGTCGGCCGCAATGCGTGCCGGAGCCGCATGGCGGCGATCACGTCGTCGATGGCGTCGGCCCGCGTGCTCGCCGCGCGCGGCACCACGGCCAGGCCGATGTTGTCGTAGGAGGCAGCGAGATGCTTCCGCGCCGACTCGATTGGCATGAGCGCACGAGGCGAATCGCCACCGGCCAGGAAGCTCGCCTTGTAGTGATAGACACCCAACACGCGGAACGGCTCGTTGCCGATGGTGATCGACTTGTCCACCGGGTCCGAGTCACCGAAGAGCGTCTTCGCAAGCTCCTCGTTCACGATGACGACACTCTCACCCGCCCGCGCCTCGTTCTCGGTGAAGTTGCGTCCGGGAAAGAGATCGCCGCCGCCGTCGAACTGCTGCCAGTTCCCGGTGAATCCGCTCACCTGGACACCCGTCGCGCGACGATCCCGGTATGCGATCGGATACTGCGTGTCGAGGCGTGCACCCGCCGTGCGCACCGAGGGCAGCGCGTTGATCGCACTGACGTCGGCGAGCGACAGGGGCGGGTTACGGCGGTACTTGCAGGTGGCGTCCGTCCCATCGCACGCCTCAAAAGAGATGGGAAAGCGTGAGACGAAGAACGTCGTCGGGCCGGCATTCTCCAGATCGGCCGCGACACTGGCATTGATTCCGTGGATCGCGGCCGAGATCACGACGACGACGAAGACGCCGACCGCGATGCCGAGGATCGTCAGACCGGCCCGTACCTTGTTCGCCCGGATCGAGTCGAGGGCGATGGTCACCCCCTCGCCCATCGCGTGGACTCGCTGGGAGGCGTTCGACACTCAGGTCTCCGCGCGCAGGGCGGTGATCGGATCGAGGCGCGAGGCGCGGCTGGCCGGATACACGCCAGCGATGACGCCCACTCCTGCGCCGATCGATACGCCGAGGAACACGGACCAGAGCTCGACCGCGGCCGGCAGGGGGCTGAGCATCGCGATGATCTTGGCGAACGCGAATCCCGTAAGTACGCCGAGCGCCGCGCCGAAGGTGCTCAGAGTCGCACTCTCCACGAGGAATTGGCTCATGATGTCTCGACGCCGCGCTCCGAGCGACTTCCGGATGCCGATCTCACGGGTACGCTCCGCAACCGCCACGAGCATGATGTTCATGATGACGATCGCACCGACAACGAGGCCGATTGCGGGGAGGGCGACGCCGGCGATCACGAGATAGCTCTTGATCTTGTTCCAGAACTCGAGCGCGGAATCCGATGTCTCGAGCGCGAAGTTGTCGGGCTGGTTGGGCCGGAGATGGTGACGCACGCGTAGCACCTCGCGCGCCGCTTCCATCTCGGTGGTGATCGCTTCTCGACTCGGCGCCTGGACGATCACGGCCGCGACGACGTCGTGCGGGGCCACGACGCGGTTGAGTGGGCTGGTCATCGGTGCCACGATGAACTGATCGAGGGACTGACCGAACACGCTCCCCTGCTTTTCCATGACGCCGACGATGGTATACGGCAGTCCGCGAACAGTCAGCTCGCGCCCGACCGGATCGAGTCCCTCGAAGAAATGGGAGGCGACATCCTGGCCGACGACGATCACGTTGCGGCCGCGTTCGTACTCCTGCTGGTTGAAGAGGCGGCCGCTGACCGGCTCCATGCGCTTGATGCCGAAGTAGTCGCTCGTCACCGTGAACACGCGCAATTGCTTGGGACGCGCGGTGAATCGCGATTCGCCAGGGAGCTGCGCGACGTTATAGGCCGCCCAGCGCGCATCTGACGGGAGCGCGGCTGCGATCGGCGCAACGTCGTCGAGCTTGATGCGCGGGCGACGATTGAGCTCGCGCCAGCGCTCTTCGGTCATCTGAAAGTTGATCTTCGGCCGCTGCCGAACCTCGAACGAGTTCAGCGCGATGATCTTGCCGACGAGCGTGTCCGTCATGTAGCGGCTCATGCCGCCGACGATCGAGACGACGGCAATCAGAAAAGTGACTCCGATCATCACGCCGAGCAGGGTGAAGAAGCTCTTGAGCTTCTGCACCCAGATCTGCTGGAGGGCGAGCCGGACGGCCTCTAGGAAGGGCATGCGACGAGGATCGCGGAAAATGCGAGGGAGCCGGCCGGCCGGCGGCGGTGATGCGCCGCCGCCGTGTCAGCCGGTAGTGATGCCGAGCTTCTCGACGAACGTCGACCGGCGCTCGTCGCTCGCCACGAGACCGTCGCGCAGCACGATGACGCGCCGCGCATGGGCAGCGATGTCCGGCTCGTGGGTCACCATGATCACCGTCTGGCCCTGATCGGCGAGCGACTCGAACACCCGCATGATCTCCTCCGAGGTCTGCGAGTCGAGGTTACCGGTCGGCTCGTCGGCGAGGAGGATGGATGGGTTGTTCACCAGCGCGCGCGCGATGGCCACGCGCTGCCGCTGTCCGCCCGACAGCTCGTTCGGCCGGTGGTCGATCCGCGCACCGAGCTGCACGCGCTCCAGCGCCTCCTTGGCGCGCCGGCGACGCTCGTCGCCCGGGACGCCGGCGTACACCAGCGGCAGCTCGACGTTGTGCAGGGCACTCGCGCGCGGCAGGAGGTTGAACGTCTGGAAGACGAACCCGATTTCCTTGTTCCGCACGCGGGCCAGCGCGTCGTCCGACATCTTCGAGACCTGCGTGCCGTTGAGCCAGTACTCCCCGGCGTTCGGCGTGTCGAGGCAGCCGATGACGTTCATGAGCGTGGACTTGCCGGAGCCCGACGGTCCCATGATCGCGACGTACTCGTTGCGCCGGATCGCGAGGTCGACGCCGCGCAGGGCGCGCACGATCTCGCCGCCCATGTCGTACTCGCGCTTGATCCCGCGCGTCACGATCACCCAGTCCTTGCCCGGCGTGGCGCCCGCCGCACTCACGACGGCCTGCCGCTCGGCGGTGGCGCCGAGCGGGGCTTCGAGCGAGTCCTGCACGATGTCCTGGCTCACGTTTTGGCCTGTGTCTTCTTCGGGTCGACTTTCGCCTCGCGAACCAGCGCGCCGTCCTTCAGCTCGCGGATCGCCTGATAGGTGCCGGCGACGATCTTGTCGCCCTTCTTGAGGCCACTGAGCACCTCGAAGTGCTT
>Ga0308176_10000775_pt1 | contig 19897 bp, 8 predicted proteins | sample PhyCR2_3_FD_203890 | JGI IMG/M metagenome (GOLD analysis project Ga0308176, IMG submission 203890) | Soil microbial communities from UC Gill Tract Community Farm, Albany, California, United States - DLSLS.C.R2 | ecosystem: Environmental > Terrestrial > Soil > Agricultural land | place: USA... | reverse complement strand
TTGGGCCGCCCACTGGGACGACCGCAATGCGGCGCAAAGCCTGATCGAAGCGGGGGCCAACGTCAACGCGCGAAACGAACTCGGCATGACGCCGCTGCTCGTTGCTTGCGCGAATGGCAGCGCGCCGATGATCGAGAAACTGCTGGGCGCCGGAGCGGACCCAAATATCGCGGCTCCAGATGGTGAGATGGCCCTGATGATGGCGGCGCGAACCAGCACTCCGGGCGCGATTGAGGCTCTGGTGGCGCATGGGGCGAAGGTGAATGCGAGGGAGAATTCGCGGGGGCAGACCGCATTGATGTGGGCTGTGGCGGAGCACCGCCCGGATATCGCGCGGGTTCTGATTGCGCACGGAGCGGACGTGAACGCCCGCTCGGCGGTAACCCAGGAACTCATCTATCGGGAGAACCCGGATCCGGGTGACGAGAACGCGGCCAAAGGCCAGCCGCACCCAGGAGGGGAGATGATCGACCGGGGCGGCAGTACGCCTTTGCTGTTTGCGGCGAGGGCCGGTGACATCGACTGCGCAAAGGTGCTGCTTGCGGCCGGGGCCAACGTGAACGATACGGCGGCCGATGGAACCAGCGCGCTCGTGATGGCCGCGTTCAGCGACCATGGCGATTTCGCCACATTCCTGCTGGACCACGGCGCCGACCCGAACGCAGCCGGCGCCGGATACACGGCTCTTCACATCGCGGCTCTTACGCACAATCGCGAACTGGTGAAAACGCTCGTGGCCCACCGTGCGGACCTCAACGCGCGGCTCACGAAGGGTACTCCCGTCAGACGATTCGAAGAGGATCTGGTGCTACCCCAATCACTCGTGGGGACAACGCCGTTTCTGGTCGCGGCTCACTTCGCCGAAGTCGATATTATGCGGGATCTGGCGAGCGCGGGAGCCGATACGCGACTGGCGACGGCAAATGGGACTACGCCGCTGATGGCGGCGATCGCTCCGGACCGGCGAAGTCTCGCGCTGCGTGGCGTTCGGACACGGAAGGGACCGAATCCGGCGCTCGAAGCCGTTCAACTCGCGCTCGAACTCGGCGCAGACGTGAATGCGAGGAATGCGAATGGCGATACCGCGCTTCATATTGCGGCGGTAAAAGGCTCGAATGCCATGGTCCAGTTGCTTGTCGATAAAGGCGCAAGGCTGGAGGTGAGAAACAAACTCGGACAGACGCCGTTAGGCGCGACCCAAAGCGCCACTCTCAGCGATTCGGCTCGCCTGCGACTCAAACGTACCGCCGAGCTGCTGCAGAAGCTCGAAGCCAAACGATGAATTTCGCGCTCCCGCGCACTTCTGTTGCAATCAATTCACGCCTCGCATAAAATCGCTTCCAGCATATCGGTCGCTTAGCCGTTCAGGGGCGCTGAGAAGTTCTGACCGGGTTGGAGGGAGCGAAAAGCAGTTTCGAGTTGCGCGCGGCGCGGTCCGCACCATCTTCAATTCGGGGCGTCTTACATTCCGCGCACGACGCGAGAAGCACAAAATGACCTGCCAGCGAAAGCTCCGGGAACCTACACGAAGTGATCGCGGGCGGATCAGGAAAGTTTTGCCTGACCATATGACGATCCGAGGAGGCTCAATTACAACCATGATTCGGGGCTACATGCTGCCGCGACTCTTTGCTTTGGCCTGCGCGTTATTACTTGTGCCGGTTCCCAAAGCCTCCGCGCAGGTGCTGTACGGCTCGGTTGCCGGCACAGTCGAGGATAGTACAGGCGCGGTCGTCCCGGGAGCTACGGTTACGGTTACAGATCAGGCGACAAACCAGTCCAGGCAAGCCACTACGACGAACGATGGCACGTATGTTATTCCCGATCTGCCGGCCGGGTCCTATACTCTGGCGGTCGCCGCGCAGGGCTTTCGGACATCGCAAACCAGGAATATTCTGGTGAGCATCAATAACGTAACTCGCTCCGACGTCCATTTGAGTGTAGGAGAGCGCGCAGAGACAGTAACAGTCGAGGCCAATGCGGCTACGATCCAGACCGACAGCGCCGACGTGCACACTTCCTTGTCGTCGAGCCAGATTACCCAACTTCCGCTGCCCGGGTATCGTAATTACCAGACCCTGATTAATCTCGTGCCCGGCGCAACGCCCGCGGCGTATCAAAACGCTGTGAGCGGTTCGCCGGGGCGATCTCTCAACACCAATATCAACGGAACGACAAACACAAGCAACAACACGAGGCTTGATGGGGCGCTCAATATGCGCGGCTCCCTGCCTGCACAAAGCCTTTACGTTCCACCGGCCGAATCCATTGAAACCGTCAATGTCACTACCAACGATTTCGATGCGGAGCAGGGCCTGGCCGGGGGAGCCGCAATCAATGTGGTCACAAAAAGTGGGACCAACCAGTTTCATTTCACTGCCTTCGAATTCCATACCGACAGCAGTCTTACGGACCGCAACTTCTTCAACGTCTCTTCTTCTGTTCTGCCCAAGGACATCCTGAATAACTACGGCGGCACGGTGGGCGGGCCGATCCGGAAGAACAAGCTGTTCTTTTTTCTGAGTTGGGAGGGAATGAAAGAGCGCTCGAATTTCAGCAAACTGGCCACGGTTGCGACTGAAGCTCAGCGCGCCGGGAACTTCAGCGGACTGACCTCCAACGGGGCGCCCGTAACGATCTACGACCCTTTGAGCGGCAACCCGAATGGAACAGGCCGGACTCCGTTTCCAAATAACATGATTCCGGCGAGCAGCATGAGCCCGATCACGCTCAAGATGCAATCGCTGGTACCTCTGCCAAACCTTCCGGGGACCACTTCGAACTACTACGATTCCGCGCCTGTGCAGTTCGATCGAGATAATGTGGACGCCAAGATCAACTGGAATATTTCCGAGAAGAACTTATTCTGGACCAAGTACAGCGCGATGAAGGCGCTGATTACGGATCGCTTCAGCCTGGGTCCGGCGGGCGGCGTCGGAATGATCAATGGCGGAGGCGCGGGCACCGGCGATGTCCTGATGCAGGTATTCACGATCGGCGGCGTACATACTTTCAGCCCCACGTTCCTGATGGACGGGACGGCGGCGGTGAGCCGCGATCCACTGGATCTGGTCCCACCGGATTCGAACACGGCGTTTGGCCTGAACGTGCTCGGCATCCCGGGTACAAACGGCCCGAGCCCCCGATACAACGGAATCCCCGGTTTCAGCATCGGTGGGGGATATGAACCGCTGGGCACGGCAGAAACCTATCTTCCCAAATACGAGCGCAATACGTATTACACGTATTCCCTGAATTTCGGCTGGATGAAAGGACAACATGATATCCGTTTCGGGCTCGATGTTGCTCGCATTCAACTCAATGAGTGGCATCCCGAGCGGGGTGGCGGCCCGATCGGGTCCTTCACTTTTGACGGATCGGTGACGCTTCCGGGCTCCGGCTCGCCGAACCAGTTTAATAACTATGCCGCATTCCTTCTGGGTTTGCCCCAGACAATCAGCAAGACCATCGAGCCGGACTGGATGGCGCCTCGCCAGTGGATGGAAGGATATTATTTTCGCGACAGGTGGCGTGTGAACGACAAGCTAACGCTTACGCTGGGTCTTCGCTGGGAGTACTACCCGATCATGACTTATGCGAACTACGGAATGGTACGGTTTGATGCTTCCGCGGGGAACGTTCTGATCGGGGGCCTTGGATCGGTTCCCAATGATACCGGCAATTCGACAAGCAAGAAGGAATTCGCGCCGCGTTTCGGAGTGGCTTACCGGCTGGGAACCAAAACAGTGCTGCGCAGCGGGTATGGCATCAGCGTGGACCCGCAGGGGCCGGCGGCGCAAATGCTTTTCTCATACCCGAACATTGTTCTTCAGAGCTTCTCCGGCAATACGCCTTACGTCCCGTACGGTCCGATTGCCAACGGTATTCCGCCGATCCCTTATCCCGACATCAGCAGTGGAGTTGTACCTTTGCCGAAGCCGATTTCAACTGTCAGCCTGCCGCCGGGCCCCTATAAGCGTGGGTACATTCAGTCTTACAATTTTTTCGTTGAAAGAGAACTTCCCGGCAGTTTTACGGGATCTGTCGGCTATGTGGGGACGCGGACCGTACACGAAAATGCGCTCTATTCGATCAACGCCGGCACTCCGGGATTGGGCAATGCCGGGCGTCCGCTGGCGTCGCAAGGCTATCTGGTCGATGAGACTTTCATAGAACCTGTGGGTAGCGGAACTTACAATGCGCTTCAGGCGCAGGCGCAGCGCCGACTGACAGCAGGACTGCAGGTCAACCTTGCTTACACCTGGTCGAAGACGATCAACAACGTTGATAACGAACTTGGAAGTTTGCTGTTTTATGGCGCCGGATTTGACCGCAACCGGGCCGTTGCCGGCTTTAACCGGACACACAATTTCCGGGTCGGATGGCTGGCCGAGTTGCCATTTGGCGCAGGCAAGAAGTGGGCGCAAAGCGGAGTCTCCCGCTTATTGCTGGGCGGCTGGCAGGTGAACGGGATATTCAGCGCTTATAGCGGCACGCCATTTACGGTGACAGCGTCGGGAGGTTCCCTCAGCGCGCCGAATCAGACGCAGACAGCCGATCAGATAAAAGCTTCGGTCAGAAAGCTCGGCGGCATAGGACCAGGTCAGCCTTACTACGATCCGACAGCTTTCGCCGCGGTTTCGGGCGCGCGCTTCGGAACCAGCGGACGGAATATATTAACTGGTCCCAGCCTGGTGAATGTGGACGCGTCCGTGTTTCGGAACTTCCGATTCAAGGAACGGCTGACCTTCCAGCTTCGCGCGGAGGCATACAATCTGACGAACACGCCGCATTTCAATAATCCGAGCGCCAATGTTTCGTCGGGTGGATTCATGACGATTACGAGCGCGCTGAGCCGTGCGAATAACGTTGAAGGCGGCGAACGGCAGTTTCGCTTCGCGTTGCGGATCAGCTACTAAATCGCATTTGTCCTGCGCTGCCGGGACGGCGCAAGAGGCTGGGTCCTCGCTCTCCGGTCGAGAGCATTACGAAATCCTGACTCGTAGCTCGTATTGACTGAATCCAGCGATGCCAGGATAATCACATCTGCCAGTCGCGAGCCGGACCGCCGTATGTTGTCGGCGCCTTTATGTCAGCCATACGGGGTAGCGGAAGCAGCAGAGTGAAAACGTTCCGTGGGCAGGATTGCGACCAGACCCCGCGTAAAGGCGCCTGAACCTTTGAAATCAGCCCAGGCCGGTTCTCGGAAACCCCTTCGTGTCGCAATCGTGGGTGGCGGCTGTGCCGCGCTTACTGCCGCTTTTGAACTCACCAGCCCAAAACACCATGGCCGTTACGACGTGACCGTCTACCAGATGGGATGGCGGCTCGGCGGAAAAGGAGCATCGGGGCGTGGCGTGGCCAATCGCATTGAGGAGCATGGGCTGCACCTGTGGATGGGATTCTATGAGAACGCATTTCGCCTGATGCGAGATTGTTATGGCGAACGGCGCGCGTCGTTTCCGAGTTGCCGCTTCGCGGACTGGCGCGATGCGTTTCGGCCGGCGCCGGACGTCGGGGTAGCGGACCGCGACGGCGATAGCTGGGCCTTCTGGCTGGCGCATTTCCCGCCGGGCGAGGGGGATCCGGGCGACCCTGTCGACCGGGGGCCGTTCACCGTTCGCTCGTATCTTCGAAAATCTGCGATGCTGATCGGCGAGCTGTTACGGTCGGCGGGGATAGCCGAAGACGAGGCCACGCGGCGGTTTACGAACTCAGGACCCGATGCGATCGCCGCCGCAATGAACACGCTGCTCCGCTACGGCCAGCTGGCTACGGCCGCGGCGCTTTGCGAAGCGAGTGAAATTCTGGCGGAGATGATCGGAAAGTTCGCGCCATTCGGGGCGGGCTCTCCGGCTGTGCAGTTACTCGACATGCTGGCTGACGGCGCGCGCCGCCAGATCGAAAGCCAGATCGCCGGGGATGCTGAACTGCGGCGAGTCTGGCATGTTATCGACCTGATCCTGGCTATTTTGAGAGGCTCGTTTCGATTCGGGCTGGCCTTCGATCCGCGCGGATTCGACGCGATCAACGACTACGACTGGCGCGAATGGCTGCGCCTGAACGGCGCATCGCAGCAAGCGCTTGATTCGGGATTCATGCGCGGGACTTACGATCTCGCGTTCGCTTTTGAGGATGGCGACATCACGCGGCCGCGCCTTGCTGCAGGAGTGGCGCTGCGCGGCGCCATGCGCATGTTTTTCACTTATCGCGGCTCGCTCTTCTGGAGAATGAGCGCAGGGATGGGCGATATCGTGTTCGCGCCGCTTTACCAGGTGCTGCGCAAGCGTGGAGTCCGGTTCGAGTTTTTTCACCGGCTGAGAAACATTCGGCTTGCGCCTCCCACTGCTGGAGAATCGGATTATGTCGAGGCGCTGGAGTTCGATATCCAGGCGCGCGTGAAGGGCGGCGGCGAATATCAGCCTCTGATCGATGTTCATGATGTTCCGAGCTGGCCCGCATCGCCGGATTATTCGCAGCTCGTGAATGGCAGGGCGCTCCAGCGCGAAGGCCGGGCTTTTGAGGCGGCGTGGGAGCGCCAGCGGGCAGGCGAGAAAACTTTGATGGTGATGCGGGATTTCGATTTCGTCGTGCTCGGCGTGAGTATCGGGGCGCTGCCGGAGGTCGGCGCGGAGTTGATCGAGCGCGGCCCGGGGTGGAAGGATATGGTGCGCCGGGTGAAAACGGTACCGACGCAGGCATTTCAGATCTGGATAAAACGAGATGTGGCGCAACTTGGGTGGAAGTATTGTTCCGTAAACCTCGCCGGATTCGTGCAACCGTTTGACACGTGGGCCGATATGACGCACCTGATCCCCGAAGAGAACTGGAATGGAGACGTCAGGTCAATCGCTTATTTTTGCAGCGTGCTGCCCGACGTCACCGCACCAGGAAGCATCGTCACGCAACAACTGCACTGTGGCGCGCGGGAAAAGGTGCGCGCAAACGCTGTTCGCTTCCTGAACAATGACATATGTGCGCTCTGGCCGCAAGCGAATGACGGCAACGGAGCGTTCGCATGGGACGATCTGGCCTGCGCCCCGTTCGGGGAGGCCGCAACGGGTGAGTCACGCTTCTCCGCTCAGTTCTGGACATCGAATATCAATCCGACGGATCGGTATGTTCAGTCACTGCCGGGTAGCATCTCTTATCGCAAGAGCCCGCTCGATATGTCTTTCGACAATCTGACCATTGCCGGCGACTGGACCGCCACGGGTCTCGACACTGGCTGTATCGAATCCGCCGTAATGTCCGGAATGCTGGCTGCGCATGCTATCTCGCAAAGTCCCGCGCTCGAGGAAATCGTTGGTTATGACCATCCGTGAGGTGAGGCGATGAACACCTACGGCGAACGTGTGAGGCGGAAGGCTCCGGAGCGGTACCATCCGATTCGGAATCCATTGATGCCCGCTGTGATAGCCGCCGAGTCAGCCAGGAAGCGGACAGACTCTTCTGAATCGCACGCACGTACAAATGGAACCGGCCGATTGAGTGAACCATTGGAGTGTGGAGTAGAAACTGCGTATACTGTCATCAACGATTACCTGCGCCGCGGCTACGAAGCGGCGCAAGGAAATGGGGATCGCGTCGAACCTGGAGGCGGGATGCGCGACGAACGACAAGGCTACGGCCCCTGGATGTATCAATCGAACCCGATGGCCTTTGCGATGCAGCAATGGCTGACTGCCATTCGCGCATGGAGTGACGCATGGTCCGCCGGCTTTATGGGCGCCGGGCAACAGACGTGGCCGCAACAGATGTGGAACATGGCATGGCCCGGTTATGGAACATCTCCCGGCTGGGGAACGTCGCCTGGTTACGCGGGACAGCCGGTTTCACCTTTTGTTACTGTCCACATCTCGTCCGATCGCGCTGGAAGCGTCACAGCGGACGTGAACCTGAACCCTGGCGCCGAGAGAATGTCCCTGACCATGGCGCCGCCCGTGAACGACGTATCCAGCCGGATAGTTCCAAACGTTTCGATCACCAATGAAGGCGGTTCGCTCAAGGTTCACGTGGACGTAGAGAAGGACCAGCCGGCGGGAACGTATCGTCGCGAGATCAGATCCTCAATGGACGGCGCAACCTGCGGCGACGTGACGATTGTTGTAACTGAACCGTCCACAAAGGTGGCGTAAGCGCGACTGTTATGGCTGGGACGGCCGGAAGCCTTGTACCTTCCGTGCTGCGCGAGTACGGTGACGCGACCCGGTCGATGCTCTTCGATTACCTGCCACCTCGCGAACCGCGCCGATATTTATACGATCTTGTAGCCGAGTATCCACGCCGAGGGGGCCGCGCCCTTCGCCCCAGCATCTGCATTGCGGCGGCGCGGGCACTGGGAGCCCCGCTCGAAGCGGCCCTGCGAACGGCTGTCTCGATCGAGATGATACATAACGCCATGCTCGTTCACGACGATATCGAGGATGAAAGCGAACAAAGGCGCGGCAAGCCAACTCTGCACGTCATGCATGGCGTACCCATGGCGATTAATGCCGGAGATATGCTGTCGCTTGTCTCAATGCGTCCGCTGTTCGATAACCGCGATCGCCTCGGGCCCGATCTGTCGCTCAGAATCATTCAGGAAACGGACCGGATGGCCCGGGAATCCGCCGAGGGGCAGGCGCTCGAACTGGGATGGCGGCGCGATAACATCGCGGATCTGTCTGAGGCGGACTACCTCCTCATGGTTCTCAAGAAGACCTGCTGGCTTACGGCCATTCACCCGGCCCGGATGGGCACGCTCATTGGCTCGCTCGGGACGATTGATCCCGACCGCTGCATCCGATTCGGCTTTTTCCTGGGGGCCGCTTTCCAGATTCAGGATGATCTGCTGAACCTTAAGGGCGATGCGACGGCGTATGGGAAGGAACTCGGCGGCGATATCAGGGAGGGCAAGCGCACGCTTATGATCATTCACCTCATGGCGAAGGCCAGCCGGGCGGAACGGCGCCGCCTTTCGAAGATACTGGCGGAACGGCGTGAAGCGCGCACCGCGAGAGACGTGGCATGGGTGCTTGAGCGCATGAATGCATATGGCTCTCTTGAATACGCCCGACAGGTGGCGCATGGACTTGCCGGCGCGGCGCAATACGAATTTAACGATCTTTATGCATCCCTCCCCGAGTCGCGCGACAAGAGCTTTCTTCGAGCCTTGCCCTTGTGGGTAATTGAAAGGAGCTGACGATGGCGGGCGAAGAGTTCTCAAGCCGGTTGCCGCGCCTGGCGGGCAATATAGCCGACGTGCTGCCGCCGCTGGTTTTCACAGGCGTTTCGGCCCGATGTTTTCCGCTGCGCGCCAGCCTGGGTACCCTGCAGAGGCTTTGCGACTGCTATCTGAACACCGTTCCGCAAGAGGCAGGGTACTTCCGCGTTTCATCGCCTTATGCCTATATGGTGATTCTCAATTACGGCCAGATGGGCGAGGCCGTTATGCGCGCGGGCTGGTTTTCCCAGCTCGAGGTGTTTTTTGGCGTCTTCGTGGAATGGTATAAGCGCGTTGCAGGGCGGTGGGTGTTTCATGACTGGGGAATGATCACGCCCTACATATTCGTCGATGACGAGGTTTCGGTCCCGGTTGGGCGGCTGGTCTACGGCTTTCCCAAGATTCTGAGCAAAGTGGAATTAGCTGCGAGCGGCTGGATCAAAGATCCGGTCGCCGGAACGACCGTCGCCAGCGTAGCCACGAATGTTTTTCCGAAAGTATATGCGGACGGCAGTCTCGAAATGCGCACGTTTCTGGAAGTCAGGCAGGGCAGAATTTCCACATGGCGCGCGCCATTCGATGCCGCCGCTCCATTCCTGCCCTGGACGGTCGCTTCGAATGTCGCAGGAGCGATTGGGGGCATGGGTCGCGACGCGATGTGGCTCGCGCAGTCGATGAGAATCTTCCCGTTCAATCCGCTTTCGGATCCGTCGCTGTTCGGGCAAGTGATGAATCGTGTTCCGGCCTGGTGGGCTCCGGGGGGAACAGGATTCGTGATGAATTCGCTGAACATGAAGCAACACCGGCATTCCGAGAAGCCTTCGGAAATCTCCTACCAGGCGCTCACGAATTGCCCGCTCCAAATCAAGGGTTTCAACAGAGCGGGGCTGCTGGGCGAGGAATACGTTATGGCCGGCGACCCGAGCGGCGGGTATTCGATCCGACTCGATGAAAACGCGTCGCTTCCGATCGTCAGCACGCTCGGTCTGGAAGTCCGCGAACGCACGGACTTTCGCGACCGGCGATCGTCGCAGTTGCGACCGGTGATGCCTTTCTGGGTGGACGTGGATCTGATTTGTCACGCCGGAACCAACGTCGCCTGGCGAACTCACGATGGCCTCTGGAAAGATGAAACGGGCGCTCGATTTCCCCCCAACCAGCCACCCCGGGTTTCCACAAAGCCCGATTTTAATAGCACCATTCCGAATGCCGTCGAGGCCGTGGCCGGCCCCTTCCGGTTTGACGGCACAACAATCGGCGTGATGCCGCTTCGGGCCGAAAAGAAGAAACTGGAGGTTTTCCTCGACAAAAACCTGAATCAGGCGTTCCGGTGCGACATTGACCGCGCGGACGGCAAAGGCAAGGTGAAGGTGCGGTTTGAAGTCTGGAGCAGACCGGCTCAAAGAATCGACGATGGCAAGCCGGTGGGCGGCGAAACCGCCACCATTTACATGGCGGTCTCCATGTTCTCCGGCGTCAAATCCGGAACCGATGACGTGGGGGATTGGGCCAAATCCGAGTTGGCCTTTCTCATCCCGGTTCGGTGGCAGCGGTGGGTTGCGCCGCCGGATGACGCGAAGGCGGAAGATAACGGCGTCAGCCACGGCTGGGTCACTCAGGGCGTTGGCGTGTTTCCCGCTTTCGCGTTTGTGGACAACGGAATCACCGCCTTCTCACGTCTCGAGATCCAGGGGATCGATGCGATTACGGCCGATTTCGTCACGCCGGAACGCGCCTGGCTGAGTGACGAAGGAATCGACAACCCGGCGCAGCCGCTGATGCGCGTCGGCACGGAGTTGCTTCCCGCGCTCGGATTTGGCCAGAAAGCAGGTGTCCTGCCGGTGATAGAGATCCGGGGTGGCCAGCCCGACGCAAGCCCTGGGCAAGCGCCCGATGCCGCATGGAAGAGAGCGCAGGAACTTCAGCTCGATCTGGAAACCAAAAAGGCCGCCCGGCTTGACCACTGGGTCGAGTTGAAATGCGCTCGAGCTCTGGCTCTCGAAGTTCTCGGAAACAAGCAGGCGCTTTCAATCTACACGCTGAAGGAAATACCAGACGCGAATGACCCATCTGGGGCGTGCTATCAGTCGCTGGTTCGCGTATGCCGCGAACTGACCGAGGTCTTCGACGTACGCGAGATCGAGCAGACTCTTTGCGTACGCATTCACGAATATCCGAGTTTGAGCATTGCCTCAGAACTCGGGATTGTATCCGAATTTGTGTACGACGAGTCCGGAGGAATCGTAAAAGTCGCGCAGGGCGTCCGTCCTTTCTATATCCGCGCGACCGTTAGCGAGCCTCTGGCGCGCCGGGTCATGTGGCGGGCAGGGACAACGAAATGGACAATCCTGGATTCCGCATTCCAGACAATGCTGAGCGAACAACCGGGTTCACCGCAGATCACGGCGGATCTGGGCGCGGAGACCATTCAGGATTGGATGGATCCGTCGCGAACGGCGGAGGCCATGTTCCAGGCGAGGAGGCGGCGTGAATCCGGTTCTCCCGTTGGTGAGATTGACGTCAGAAGGGCGCGCCAAGCCGTGAAGGTCGCGGACCCGCAGATCGTCATCGATGCCATTTTGTCTCGCGAGTGGAGTAACAACGACCCGAACTCCCGATGGCGGAAAGGATGGAGAACTCTGGCCGACGCTTTCGATGTGGTGCCGTCGGGTGACCCTACGAAAGCCTATACACAAGCGGAAATGTACCGCCGGATGAACAACAAGCTCTCGGCTGCGCCGGGCGCCATCGCAGCTATAATTCCAAAAGACGAACTGGACAAGATTATTCAGGCGCTGTGGAACCGACCGAATAGCGGAGAGAAGTTGCCTGAAAAAGAAGAATTCCTCAAAAGAGCTACCAGGCCGATCCCGAAGTTCGCATCGAGGGAACAGGCGTCGAAGGAGCTTTCGGGCGAAGCGTTCGCTGGTCGATGGCAGCAAGCTATCAAAGAGGTCATTGCCAGTCAAACCGAATTTACCGAACGCCGGCTCGAGATGGAACATAACGTCACGCTGCTCACTTCAGTAGCGATTCTGGGGCTCAGCGGAGTAGCGGATGCATACAGCCAGACCAGGCAGGCGCGTCAGGCGTCCAAGCGGCATTCAGACCAGGGCTCGCTGGAAGAACCTTCAAGCGAGAAATACTACGAAACTTTAGTAAACCTGTACGATTCCATTAGAGCCATCGCCGGGATGGCAGTAGAGGGCGAACCGTATCATCCCGACGCCAATGTGACCGCTTCTTTTCAGCGCCTCGGCGAATTGTTGAAAGCTCTCCAGACGCAGATAGAGGAGGAGAGCAATACGAACGACATTAACGAGGTCAAAATCGAACGGGCCCGTTCCCATCAGGAGGAATTCCAGAAGCTCGTTCAGTTTGCGCGTCAGTGCTGCGACTTTCAACGACAGGCTCTGCTGAACAAAATGGCGCGGGCTTGCCAGAAGCCTGACTATTGTATTCAGCGGGACCTGGTGGGAGTGGATGCCGACCGCATTCTGCCTACACAGCTCTCATGGGACAGCAATTGGTACTACGGTGAGCCTATTTCATTCGCGCCGCGGCCCAATCCGACCGCTGCGCAAGCCGGCGCGATCGATGGAACGTGACCGAGTCTCTTAAACTCGCCTCCAGCGGCCGGAGCGAAACGCCGAGAGATATCTGCTCCGCCGAGGGGTAAACGGGCATGACTTCCGGACTTATGGCGACGAGACCCAGAATGCCAGGCGACACCATCCCGAACGCCGCAAGCGCCATGTGAGTCCAGAATGACACCGCCGAGGCCATGAAGCCGGAAGCCGCGACTGGCGGCGGCAATCCCATGCCGGCAATTCGCGCTGTGAGCATAGCCAGATCCCGCGAATGAATGTTGTGACCGGCAAGAGGAATGGGACGGCCGAAGACCTCCCGCTCAATCGCTCTGTCCAGCGCTTCTGCGACGTCACGCACGTCGATCACACAGATCGTCTGGTTCACCACAACGGGAAATCTGCCCGCGAGCAACAGCGGAACGAAGCTCCAGGACGGATCCCGAAACTCCCAGGGGCCAACGAATGCGACGGGATTGAGGACAACGGCGGGCAAACCTTCCTTCGCAGCGGTCAAAACGACGTTCTCCATCGCGATTTTGGCTTCGAAGTACGGAGTCGCCGAACGCCGCCACAGCGCCGCCGCGGCTGCGGGCTCCGTCAAATCGTTCCGCGGCACTGTTGCATACGAACTCACGAATGCCAGCTTCAGCCCGTTGCAGCGCGCCGCGTCGGTCACCATCGCGGCGCGGCTAACGGCGGCATCCACCTGCAGGCGCCACAGCTCGCTGCCTGGGATACACATCTCGTGTACATATGGCGCGCCCGCATCGACCAGCAGGTCGTATCCCGCGGCCATTTGGCGGAGCGAGCGAAGTTCGCTGTCGATTCGAACCATGTTCACGCCGAGACCGCGCAAAGGTTCGGGGTCGGCGCGTCGCGTTGCTGCCGTAACCTCGTGCCCTTGTTCCAGAGCCCGCCTTACCACCGCCTGCCCGATATGTCCGGTGGCTCCGAGCACAAGTAATCGCTGCCGTGTATTGGCCATCCGCCGCTTCGAATGCTTCCGCATACATGGTACGCTCCGGAGAAGCTCTGATGACCGCGCCCTATCCATTCGGGTTCATCGGCAATGGGCTCACGCGATTTATATGCCTGGCCTTACCGTCTTCGCGGGTGCGCGCGTTCCTGCATCCTCGCCTGGACCTCTCAATTCAGGACATTACCGCGCCGGGAACGCACCCGGTCATATTCCTTTTCCAAAAGTTCTCTGAATGCCAGTTCTCGTTTCCGACGGCACTTCGAAGCATGAGTTTCCATGAGCACACAATCTGCATTCCTTTCACTTCGGTACGGGCGGACTTCGGACCTTTCGGCGGCAACGGTCCGTATTGCTTTATGCCCAGACTGTATCTCGACGATCTGTGGGTGCAGTGGAACGGCATCTTTCTGTGGGGATTCAGTAAGGAAATGGCATATATGGAAGTGAACGAGTCGCGATACGCGGTCAGGAGCAGCACGGGCCAGCCGCTCGCGTCACTCACATGGGTCACGAGCGTGGAGGAAGCGCACCGCCCTGCCGCCAGTTGCGCTGATTTCGAGCCTGTCCGCAGAATGCTCAGCCAGAAACTCGTGTCTGTATTCCCCGCGGCGATGGGGCCATGCATCGCGCTTAGCGATTTCGACCGACGCTGGAATATGGCGAGCGTGCGACCACTTCGGGTGGACATGGAAATCCACCCGACCTACATTCCCGTGATCGAGCCCGGCCGCTATTCCACGGGCTCCAACTCGCGTCTTCCGGTGTCGTCGGTACCGGGCTCCTGGGAGTTTCTGGCCCCGTGGTGGCTCAGCTTTCCATACCGGTTCATGCCTCCCCTGCCACAATGAACGCCATTACAGCGGCCTGAAACAAATCGACGTCCCGCGTGACATTACTTAGGGATGGATTATTCTGGCCCGCCCCGCAGATCAGTCTGCCAGTTGCGTCAGAAAGATCGTCTATGCTGTATAAGCTGCTGCGCGAAAGGTGAGCGGCAAATAACTAGGGAACTCCGGCACAATGCGGTGTCCTGCCTGCGCAAGTGAAAATTCTGACCGTGTCCGGTCCTGTGCTGAATGCGGCTTGCCGCTCGCCGCGCCGTGCGAGGAATGTGGGCGCCGGAACCCGCCGAACACGCCCCGGTGCAACAAGTGCGGGCGCGATTTGAATGTAGCCCGGAACTCGAGCGCTGAGCGGCGGCAGATTACCGTTTTCTTCGCCGATATTGCGGATTCGACGTCGCTCGCCGAACGTCTCGATCCGGAGGATCTGCGCGATCTTTATGCCCGCTATCACTCTGTTTGCGCGGACGTTGTGCGCCGGTACGATGGCCTCCTGGCGCAGTACCTCGGGGACGGAATCCTCGTGTACTTCGGGTACCCGGCTGCGCACGAAGATGATGCCGCGCGCGCGATTCGAGCCGCAATCGATCTGCTGGATGCCGCCGATTCGATGGGCCCCCATAGCAGCCGGCCCCGTATCCGTATCGGGATCCATACCGGACTTGTGGTCGTGGGAGACGTGGGCGCCGGAGTTCGCGGTGAGCAACTCGCGCTCGGCGAAGCTCCCAACATTGCCGCCCGCTTGCAGTCGGAAGCGGCGCCAGACACGATCGTGATCAGTGATGCGACCAGAAAACTTGTCGCCGGCCAGTTCGATCTGGAAAATCTGGGGCCGCGGAGTCTCAAGGGTTTATCGCGCCCAATGCAGATTTTCCGGGTGCTTGCCTGCAGCGAAACGAAAAGCCGCTTCCAGGCGATGAAAACCGCTCTGGGCCTCACGTCTTTCATTGGCCGCGAGCGGGAGGTTCAGCAGCTTCGGGCAGCATGGGCGGAAGCGGGCTCCGGACGTGGCCGGACGCTCTTGTTGCGCGGAGAAGCCGGTATGGGGAAATCGCGGCTGCTGGAAGCGACTCAGCAGCTTGCCGCTGGCATATCCCACGAAGTCTTTGCGATCCAGTGTTCTCCGTATCAGATGAACAGCCCATTGCAGCCCGTGATCGACATGCTCGAGCGCCATATCGGAGTCGAAGCGGAAACGACTGCAATCCGCAAACTCGATCTGATCGAGCAGTTCGCGGCCGAGCGGGGCGGGGAAGCGAAGGAATCGATAGCGGCGGTGGCCGAGCTGCTTTCCGTAACCGCCACGGATCACTATCCGGCGCTCGACATGGCGCCCGCGAGGCGGCGGCAGTGGTTGGTCGAAGTGCTTGCCGGGATGCTTCTCGAGTCCGCTGCCGGGTTGCCTGTTCTGCTGCTGGTTGAAGACCTGCACTGGGCAGACCCCTCGACGCTGGATCTGCTGGGCGAGATGATCGCGAGGCAGACGAATTTGCCAGCGCTGATTATCTGTACCGCCCGCCCCGAATTCCCGCCCCAATGGCAGAGTCAGCCGAACTACGCGGAAATTCGAGTTGACTCGCTCTCGCCTGACGATACGCGCGCCCTGGTTGCGGTGGTCGCCGGACTGAAGCCGTTACCGCTCGCCGTGCGGGAGGAGATCGTGGCCCGCACCGGCGGGGTCCCGCTGTTTGTCGAGGCGGTGACGCGTAGTGTCATGGAATCGGGCATTCTGCGCGAAGTGGATGACTGCTATGAACTCATCGGCCCAGTTCCTCCGGGTCTGGTTCCGCCAACCGTCCAGGACTCGCTGATGGCGCGAATCGACCGGCTCGGACCGGACCGGGCCGTGGCCCAGCTTGCGGCAACCATTGGACGCGAATCCACGTTCGAATTGCTCGAGGCCGTTCTGTGCCAGCCGAAAGAGGAGCTCGCAAGAGCGCTCCGGCATCTGGTAGACCTCGAGCTCGTTTCAGAAACCGGCACTCCTCCTGCATCCACGTACAGGTTCCGACACGCACTGATCCAGGATGCCGCATATGAATCACTTCTGCGCCGCACCCGGCAGCAGTTCCACGGGAGAATCGCTGAGGTCCTGACGACTCGCTTCCCGGACCTTGCGGAAACCAGACCGGAGTTGCTCGCCCGTCATTATGAACGCGCAGGACGGACTGCCGATGCTATAGCCGGATGGGTGAAAGCTGGTCTGCAGGCTCGCGATGATATGGCGTTGCGGGAGTGCGTGGCATATCTGCAAAGGGCCGTCTGTCTGCTGGAAACGCTTGCAGAAGATGACCCCAGCAGCCTTCAGGTAGAAATGGACGTTCAGCTCGCGCTCGGTCAGGCTTTGACGGCCACATTTGGCTGGGCTTCCCGCGAACTCGAAACTGCATTTCTGCGCGCCCGGGATCTCTGTAAGACTCTCGGAAACAGCCAGGGCCTGTTACACGTATCAATCGCGCTTTCCGGCATGTATTTCATGCGAGGTTTTCTGGATCGGGCGCTCGAGATCGCGGAGTCAGTTGTGGAGATGGCGGCCGGCACGGGAGATCCGGCGCTCGAAATCGCCGCGATGCATGTGATCAGTTATCCAACCTATTACGCCGGCCATTTTTGTAGGGCCCTGAAGTACGGCGAACGAGCGATCGCGCTCTACACTCCGGAGCGCGAGCTTTCCATCACCGCCGCATTCCACATTCCCTCAACCTTCTTCTGCTCGACGCTTGCGTCGTGGTGTCTGTGGCATTTGGGATATCCCGATCGGGCCGATGAAATCAGACGCGAGGCCTGGGCCAGAATCGAGGCGCTCGACATCCCGTCCTGCTCGGCCTTCGCGCTCGGTCTCACGCTGCAGTTGCTTTATTTGCGCCGTGATTATGCCGCACTCGCCGCGGCAGCCGATCAGGTTCACAAATTCGCGACAGACGGCGGATATCTCTACTGGATTGGCCAGTCTCGGGTTTTCAGAGGCTGGGCCTGGGCGATGACCGGCGATGTGGAAGCAGGCATCACGGAGATGAAGGCCGGAGTGGAAAGCGAACGTCTCACGGGGACTTGCATCGTGATGCCGCAATGGGAATTGATGATCGCGGAGGCGGAACTTCGCGCCGGGCGCGCCGGGGAAGCGCTCTCGACGACCGCGCGGGGCCTCGAATTTATGCAAAGAAACGGCGAACACGCCGAGGAATCGGAACTCTACCGCGTGAAGGGCGAAATCCATTACGTGGAAGAAGATGAGCAGGCAGGCGAGGCGAGCCTTCGGCGCGCCATCGAAATCGCGCGATCCCAGGAAGCGAAGATGCTCGAGTTGAGAGCCGTTGTGGCGCTCGCAAGGCGCATGCTCGGGCAGGGCCGCACGGAAGAGGGACAGGCGCTGTTGCGCCCGATCTATGAATGGTTCCAGGAAGGATTCGATACGGCCGAATTGAGCGATGCCCGCGAGCTGCTATCGGCCAGCGTTCGCTCGATGCACGCCTGATGCCGGCGGCCGATCAGAATGCGAATCGCAGCGCGACGCTGATTTGCCGGGCCGGGTATGCCGAAGTAAAGGACAGCGGCTGACTCAACTGCGCGACGGACGCCGGCACGAAGCCATCAACATTGTACGGACCGGCGCCGAGCGCGCCGCCTCCTGGCAGCGGATAATTCGGATCCACGGGAAAGTTGTTGTTCACGGCCGCGAAATTCGTACGGTTCAGAAGATTCTGCGCCTGCCCGATCAGATCGAGCCGCGCAAATCGTTCGCCATGCAACAGAGTTTTCGAAATCCGCAGGTCCCAACTGATAAAGCGAGGTCCGATGCCGTTGTTGCGTCCCTCATACCACGGGCGCGCGTTGTCGTTATGCCCAATGGTCCCATTCGACAGGCCGGGGACAAGAAGCGTGAATGGTACGCCGCTTCTCGCGTAGAAAATCGGCGATATGGTAACGTCCTCGAGTATACGCGTCAGGAGCCGGCCGCTTCCGGCGCGAAACGGCGTCGTATAAACGGCGTTCGCGACAAGGTTATGCGTGATGTTGAAATCCGACTGCGCGCGATCCAGGTTGAGAAGATCCGGCCGGAATGGGGTGCTCAAAGAGCTGAAATCGCTTGTATCATCAATCGCTCTGCTCAAGCTATAGTTCACCTGGAACTGCAATCCGCGATCGAATCTTCGCGTGAGAGAGAGCGTACCGCCGTTGTAGATTCCGGACCCGACAGATGAGAATGCGTTGTTCTGGAAGATCGAGGCGTTCGGCTCGCCTGCTGTCGCGCCCGGCCTCGGCGCATAAGACGGTCCGTTGAACGGATCGACCGGCACGGCTGTATTCCGGACGAAATTCACTTCGAGGACCTGTTCCACATGAACGCTGCGATACATGAGATATGCGGCTTCCAGCGTAAGATTGCGCGAGAGTTCGCGCGCAACGCTCGCGCTCGCCTGAATCGAGTAAGCGTTCCTGAAGTTCGGCGCCATCGTGTAGATGAAGTTCCCGAATGCAGCCGGCCCCGGTGGCCCGATCGTCATGCCCAGAGACGAAAGTTGCGCCCCCGTCAAAGGTGGATTGGGTTCCGCGGGCGTGGCGTCGGCCTGCTGGATTGCCCATGCGGCGAAGATGGACGGGAACGGCGGCGGAAGCCCGGGAACCAGCGCACTCTGGTTTATGTATCTTCCGCTGTCCCCCAGAGTATTTGCATAGAACGGAATCATGAATACATTCGGCGCAACGAAGATTCCGCCGCCGGCTCGAATCACGGTTCTGTTATCGCCGAAGGGCTGCCATGCCAGTCCGACTCTCGGCGCGAGCCAGAGACTATGGGGAACCGGGGAGGGGTCGTGGCTGTAATCGAGCCTGATTCCATAATTCAGGCTCAGGCCTCGCCATGCTTTCCAGGAATCCTGCGCGTACAGGCCAACGGAGTGCGCCCATCCGGCCCACTGCGAATCCGACATGGGATCCGCCTGCAGGAGGGTAGTTGGCAAGCCGGCCAGAAATGCCTGTACGGCAGTAAGGTTCGTGGATGCCAGACCAGTGACGGGGTAATTCCGGCTGATGTTATAGTCCTCCAGCGCCGCCGCGGCCGCAGTCCCCTGAGCAGCGGCCACGATATTCAGGATTGAGAACGTCCCATCGGTAAACTTCCACTGGCCGCCGAACCAGATATCCTCCCTGATGCTGTAGTAATCAGGCCGCCACGAGCCGCCGAATTTGAAGAGATGATTTCCCTTTACCCAGGAAATCCCGTCATCCAACTGGAAGCGCCGGAATCGCGCGAAATAGGGATAGGAAAACGGAGTTCCCA
>Ga0308176_10000774_pt1 | contig 19908 bp, 18 predicted proteins | sample PhyCR2_3_FD_203890 | JGI IMG/M metagenome (GOLD analysis project Ga0308176, IMG submission 203890) | Soil microbial communities from UC Gill Tract Community Farm, Albany, California, United States - DLSLS.C.R2 | ecosystem: Environmental > Terrestrial > Soil > Agricultural land | place: USA... | reverse complement strand
GCCTCCGTCCACTCGGTCTGCAGATCAGGAAGTTGAGTGTGTTGCATCTGGTAAGACTCACCCGCCGTCAAGCGTGGTGAGGGTCCAGACGCTCCCGACTACGGGTGCGCTCGAGCGGGCGGACACCCTCAGGGACGCGGCTTGTCCACGGCGCCGCGCCGGGCCTGCCGGGCAGCTATCAGCGCGCGATCGACGGCTCGCTCATCGGCCCCAGCGCGGGGTCGTGCGGGACCGCGGCGTTCCGGCGCGAACCCGTCTACGTCGCCGACATCACCACCGATCCGCTGTGGACCGATTACCGCCAGCTGGCGACTCCGCACGGCCTGCGCGCGTGCTGGTCGTCGCCGGTCCGCGCCACCGACGGTCGGGTGCTCGGAACCTTCGCGCTCTACCGGCGCGAGCCGGGCCCCCCCGATGACGCCGCGCGTGCGCTGATGGCGCGCGCCACGCACGTCACGGCGATCGTGCTCGAGCGGCGCGCCCTCGATGATCAGCTGCGCGCGTTCGCGTCGCAGATCGAGGCGATCCGCGAGGACGAGCGCACCAAGATCGCGCGCGAGATCCATGATGAGCTCGGCCAGGCGCTCACCGCGCTCAAGCTCGACATCGGCTGGCTCGCGCGGCGGATCCAGGACGCCCCCGTCGCGCGCAAGCTCGGCGAGATGTCGAAGACGGCGGACGAGGTCCTGCGTTCGGTCCGGCGGATCTCGTCGGATCTGCGCCCCGGCGTGCTCGAACACCTCGGGCTTCACGCGGCGATCGAGTGGCAGGCCGAGGAGTTCGCGCAGCGCACCGGCACGCCCTGCGAGGTGCACTCCGACATCGGCGATCTCGAGCTCGACCGCGAGCTCGCCACGACGCTGTTCCGGATCTTCCAGGAGGCGCTGACCAACATCGCTCGCCACGCGAGCGCCCACCGCGTCGAGGTCGCGGTCAAGCTCAAGCACGGCAGCGTCCTCCTCGAAGTCGCCGACGATGGCATCGGGCTCCCCGAGGTCGGGCCCCGCGAGCGCACCTTCGGGATCCTCGGGATGGGCGAGCGCGCCCGGCGGCTCGGCGGCGAGTGCACCGTCAAGCGGCGCGGGGCGCGCGGCACGCTCGTGTCGGTCACGATCCCGCTGCGGTTCCCGGCAGACCGCTTCGCCGATCAAAGTGACTGAGCAGCGCGAGTCGCACAGGCGAGACTGGCTCAGCGGTTCTGCGGGAACCCGAGGTCGACGCCGCGGTGGCGCGGATCGGGCCAGCGGGACGTGATCGCCTTGGTGCGGGTGTAGAAGTGGACGCCGTCGCGGCCGTAGATGTGGTGATCGCCGAACAGCGAGGCCTTCCAGCCGCCGAACGAGTAGTAGGCCATCGGGACCGGGATCGGCACGTTGATGCCGACCATGCCGACCTCGGCCTCGTGCTGGAACTTGCGGGCGGCGCCGCCGTCGTTGGTGAACAGCGCCACGCCGTTGGCGTAGGGGTTGGTGTTGACCAGCTTGATGGCCTCGTCGTAGGTCGCGACGCGCGTCATCGACAGGACCGGCCCGAAGATCTCGTCCTTGTAGATCGCCATGCCGGGCTTCACATGGTCGAACAGGCACGGCCCGAGGAAGAAGCCGTGGGGGCGGCCCGCGACGGCGAGACCCCTGCCGTCGGCGACGAGCGTCGCGCCCTCGGCGAGGCCCTTGTCGACGTAACCGGCGACCCGGTCGCGGTGGGCACGGTTGATCAGGGGGCCCATCTCCGAGCCGGGCTCGAGGCCGTCGCCGACCTTGAGCTTCTCGATCCGCTGCTTCATGAGCGGCACGAGCCGGTCGGCCGCGCTGCCGACGGCGACGACGACCGAGATCGCCATGCAGCGCTCGCCGGCCGAGCCGTAGCCCGCCGAGACCGCCGCGTCCGCCGCGAGCTCCATGTCGGCGTCGGGCAGGACGATCATGTGGTTCTTGGCGCCGCCGAGCGCCTGCACGCGCTTGCCGTGCCGGGTGCCGGTCTCGTAGATGTACTGGGCGATCGGCGTCGAGCCGACGAACGAGATCGCGGCGACCTTGGGGTGCTCGAGCAGGCGGTCCACCGCGACTTTGTCGCCGTGCACGACGTTGAACACGCCGGGCGGCAGGCCCGCGTCGGCGAACAGCTGCGCGCAGAAGTTGGCGCACGACGGGTCGCGCTCGCTGGGCTTCAAGACGAACGTGTTGCCGCACGCGATCGCGATCGGATACATCCACATCGGGACCATGGCCGGGAAGTTGAACGGCGTGATGCCGGCGACCACGCCGAGCGGCTGGCGGATCGAGTAGGAGTCGACCTCGGTCGAGACATTTTCGGAGTACTCGCCCTTGGCGAGGTCGGCGATGCCGCACGCGAACTCGATGACCTCGAGGCCGCGGTTGACCTCGCCGATCGCGTCGGCGGTGACCTTGCCGTGCTCGAGGGTCAGGAGGCGCGCGAGCTCGTGCTGGTGCTTGTCGACGAGCTGGCGGAACGCGAACAAGATCTTCGTGCGCTTGGCGATCGAGACCGAGCGCCAGGTCTCGGCGGCGCGGGCGGCCGCGTCGACCGCTTCGTCGACCACGCTCGGTGAGGCGAACGCCACCTGGGCCTGGACCTCGCCGGTCGCGGGGTTAAATACGTCGCCGTGACGGTCCGCCGCGCGCCCGTGGGGTTTACCGTCGATCCAGTGGGTGATCGTCTTTTGCGCCATGCGTCCGTAGCCGTACCATGGTCCGCGGCCGGTTCGCGCAGAACCTCACGGACGCGACCGCTTGCCCCGGGGCGTGGCGGACCGGCAAGATGTGGGTTGAACCGCGCTCGTGGAGCGTGTTACCCAGAACGCTTTCCCCAGCTCATCATGGAGGCCACGTGACCGACCTGAGCATCACCGTCAACGGTATGAAGTTCGATAATCCGTTCGTGCTTGGCTCGGGACCGCCCGGCACCAACGGCAAAGTGATCGCGCGGTCGTTCGATCTCGGGTGGGGCGGCATGGTCGCCAAGACGTTCTCGCTCGACGCGTCCAAGGTGATCAACACCGCGCCCAGGTACGCCAAGCTGCGCGGCCGCACGAGCGACGAGGTGATCGGGTTCGAGAACATCGAGCTCATCAGCGATCGCCCGTACGCGGACTGGCTCGACGACTGCCGCCAGCTGAAGAAGAACTACCCGAACAAGATCCTGATCGCGTCGATCATGGAGGAGTACCGCAAGGAGGCCTGGCAGCAGATCGTCCGCGAGGTCCAGGACACCGGCGTCGACGGCTTCGAGCTGAACCTGTCGTGCCCGCACGGCCTGCCCGAGCGCAAGATGGGCATGGCGATGGGCGAGAACCCCGACATCGTCGAGGAGGTGGTCGGCTGGGTGAAGCAGGTCGCGCGGATCCCGGTGTGGGCGAAGATGACGCCGAACGTCGGCAACCCCACGGTGCCGGCGGGCGCGGCGCTGCGCGGCGGGGCCGACGGCATCTCGCTGATCAATACGATCCTTTCGGTGTGCGGCATCGATCTCAAGACGCTGCGGCCGATGCCGACCGTCGAGGGCCACAGCGTCCCGGGCGGCTACTCGGGCCAGGCGGTGCGGCCGGTCGCGCTGCGCCAGGTCATGGAGGTCGCGCGCGCCCACCCCGGCGTCGCGATCAGCGGGCTCGGCGGGATCGAGACCGGGTTCGACGCGGCGCAGTTCTTCCTGCTCGGCGCGTCCACCGTGCAGATCTGCACCGGCGCGATGCTGCGCGGCTACGAGATCATCGACGAGCTCAAGGCCGAGCTCTCGAAGTTCATGACCGATCACAAGTTCGGTAACCTCCGCGAGTTCATCGGCAAGAGCCTGCCGTACTTCACGACCCACCACGATCTCGTCGATCGCCAGAAGGCGGCGCGCGACGCCAAGGAGGCCAAGCGCAGCGGCAAGGACGCCGAGACCTGGAAGGGCGAGATCGCGAAGGAAACCTCGACGCTGGTCACGAACTAGGAGGCATCGTCATGGCACGCAACGTCATCAGCGGCCTCATCCAGGCCAGTAACCCGATCAACGACGAGTCGCGCAGCGTCGCCGACATCCAGGCGGCGATGTTCAAGAAGCACCTGCCGATGATCCACGACGCCGGCAAGCAGGGCGTCCAGATCCTGTGTCTGCAGGAGATCTTCAACGGCCCGTACTTCTGTCCCGGCCAGGACAAGCGCTGGTACGACGCGGCGGAAGACGTGCCGGGCCCGACGCTGGACAAGCTGGTCCCGCTCGCCAAGAAGTACCAGATGGTGATGATCGTCCCGCTCTACGAGCGCGAGCAGGCCGGCCTCTACTACAACACCGCGGCGATCCTCGACGCCGACGGCAGCTACCTCGGCAAGTACCGGAAGACCCACATCCCGCAGACCGCGGGGTTCTGGGAGAAGTACTTCTTCAGGCCCGGCAACCTGGGCTTTCCGGTGTTCAAGACCCGCTACGCGACGATCGGTGTGTACATCTGCTATGACCGGCACTTCCCCGAGGGCGCCCGGGCGCTCGGGCTCGCCGGCGCCGAGATCGTCTATAACCCATCGGCGACGGTCGCCGGGCTGTCGCAGTACCTGTGGAAGCTCGAGCAGCCGGCCCACGCGGTGGCCAATGGCTACTTCATGGGCGCGATCAACCGCGTCGGCACCGAGGCGCCGTGGAACATCGGCAAGTTCTACGGCAGCTCGTACTTCGTGGATCCGCGCGGCCAGATCGTTGCGTGCGCCAGCGAAGACAAGGACGAGCTGCTCGTCACGACGCTCGATCTCGACATGATCGAGGAGGTCCGCCGCACCTGGCAGTTCTTCCGCGATCGCCGCCCCGACGCCTACGGCCCCCTGGTGGAGGACTGACATGCGCACCTTGATCAAAGATGGCACCGTCGTCACCGCATCGGACACGTTCGTGTCCGACGTCTGGATCGAAGGCGGCAAGATCGTCGGGCTGACCCACCCGTCGCAGCGCGCCGGGGCGCTGGGCCAGGCCGCCGATCACACGATCGACGCCGCGGGGCAGTACGTGATTCCGGGCGGCATCGACTGCCACACCCACATGGAGCTACCGTTCGGCGGGACGACGGCGTCGGACGACTTCGATACCGGGACGGTCGCGGCGGCGCACGGCGGCACGACGACGATCGTCGACTTCGCGATCCAGTCCAAGGGCAGCTCGATGCGCGCCGGGCTCGACGCGTGGTTCGCCAAGGCTTCCGGCAAGGCGGCGATCGACTACGGCTTCCACATGATCATGACCGAGGCCAACCCCGCCGCGCTCGAGGACATGGCGGCGATGGTGCGCGAGGGCGTGACGTCGTTCAAGATGTTCATGGCCTATCCGGGCGTGTTCCTCGTCGATGATCAGCAGATCTTCCGCGCGATGCTGCGCGCCGGCGAGCTCGGGGCGCTGATCACGATGCACGCCGAGATCGGCCTGCCGATCGACGTCTTGATCCAGCGGGCGCTCGCCGCCGGCCACACCGCGCCGGTCTACCACGCGCTGACCCGCCCCGAGGCCGCCGAGGCCACCGGCACCGAGCGGGCGATCGCGCTCGCCGAGATGGCGGGCGTGCCGGTGTACATGGTGCACCTGTCGGCGCAGCGGGCGCTCGAGCGCGTGATGGAAGCGCGCGATCGCGGCCTGCCGACCTACGCCGAGACCTGCCCGCAGTACCTGTTCTGCTCCGAGGACGATCTGCGTGGCGAGCCGGGCAACGAGTGGAAGGGCGCCGGCTTCGTGTGCACGCCGCCGATGCGGCCCAAGCACCACCACGATCACCTGTGGCGCGGCCTCAAGAACTACGATCTGCAGGTCGTCGCCACCGACCACTGCCCGTTCTGCATGAAGGATCAGAAGGAGCTCGGCAAGAACGACTTCTCGAAGATCCCCAATGGCATGCCGGGCGTCGAGACCCGCCTGCACCTGCTGTGGGAAGGCGTCGTGCAAGGCAAGATCTCGATCAACCGGTTCGTCGAGATCACCTCGACGGCCCCGGCCAAGATCTTCGGGATGTACGGCAAGAAGGGCGCAATCGCGATCGGCGCCGACGCCGACATCGTCGTCTGGGATCCCAAGCGCGAGAAGCTGCTGGGCAAGGACACCCTGCATATGCGCGTCGACTACTCGCCGTTCGAAGGCCGCCGGGTGCCGGCGAGCCCGTCGCACGTCCTGTCGCGCGGCGAGCTGATCGTCGTCGACGACAAGTGGGTCGGCAAGGCCAAGCAGGGCCGCGGCCAGTTCCTGCGCCGCGGGACGTTCGGCCTGTAAACGCCGCTTGTCGGGTGATTCGCGAGCCCTCACAGGTGAGGTGCAACATCGCTGCGAAGTTTTCTGTCGCTCAGACTAAATCGTAGGCGGGCTCGTTCGTCGTAGTGACCGAATGGTCGCACAGGGGGGGGGGGGGGGGGCGCCCGGTTACGGGGCACGTTCCGTCGTTCGCGATCGGGTACCGCCGTGCCATCGTAAGATCCGAGATACACGCCCTGGACCGCTGCTTGCTTATCTCATGGGCGATGCGTTCCATGCTCGTCGAGCTACCTCGGGCTCGCCACCGCCCAGACTGGAAAGGCTGGCAGCAGCTCACCGCGAAGGCGCCGCCGTATCTGAGCCCCGAGTTCTTCGCGCTGGCATCGCGGTTCAGCGGCGACGGGGCGCTCATCGCCGAGGCCTGGGACGACGATGAGCGCCTGATCGGTGCGCTCCCGCTCACCCGCAATGGCGACCGTCTGGTCGCGCTGAGCTGCGATTACACGCCAGGGTACGATTACTGCGGCGCACCTGAGGGCGTCGAGGCAATCTGGCACGCGCTGCGTGAGGACGATGGCTGGAACCAGCTCGTGCTGGGCAAGGTGCCGGTCGATGCGCTGCTCGCGAGCCGCTTGCCGACGCTCGCCAACGCGGACGGGTGCCCGGTCGTCATCCGCCTCGATTCGCGGCATCCCTACTTCGCGCTGCCGGGGTTCGAGGTGGCCCTGTCGTCGAGGTTTCGCGCGAACCTGCGGCGCTGTGCGCGCAAGGCCGGCGGGATCGAGCTCGAGAAGGTCGCGGCTCCCGACCGCGCCACGTTCGACCAGGCGCTCGCCATCGAGGCGATGGCGTGGAAGGGTGTCGCCGGCACCAGCATCGCGACGGATCCGCGCGCCGCACACCTGTATCGTGCGCTCCTGCGACTGCTCGGCCGGCGCGGGCTCGGTACGCTGTACTTCTTGCGCGCCGAGGGCCGGCGGATCGCGATGCTGTTCGCGGTCGAGGACGGCCACACGGTGTACGCGCTCAAGATCGGGTACGACCCGCGCGCCGCGAACCTCAGCCCCGGGCACTTGATCGTGTGGAAGGTCGCCGCGGACGCCGAGGCGCGCGGCTTGCGCGAGTTCAACTTCGTCGGGCGCGACGACGACTGGAAGCGAAGGTGGACCGATCGCGTTCACGAGACCGTCGCGCTCACGATCTATCGCGACAACCTCGCCGGGCTCGCGCGCTATGCGCTCCATCTTGCACGCCCGCACCTCCCGCCGAGGCTGCAGGGCGGGATCGGCGACGTGCTGCCGCGCGACTGCCAGCGCGGAGATGTCATCGGCGCCCACACGCTCCTCGCCAAGGTGCGCGGACGCCTCGACGCCGGGCTCGGCATCAAGTCGGGGATCGTACGCCTGCTGCGGCCGCCGCCGAAACGCGAGCGGCTGGGGGCGCCATCGCAGTTCGCGCCTGGCAGCTGGGTGCGCGTGAAGCCGGCGCCGGCGTTGCGCGCGTTGCTCGACCCGCACGATCGCACGCGCGGTCTCCTGTTCACCAAGGCACAATGGGAGACCGCTGGCCAGGTGTTCCAGGTCGGCAAGCACGTGCGGCGGATGCTTGACGATCACGGCCGGTTCCGGCCGATCTCGCGCACCGTCCTGCTCGAGGGGGTGGACTGCGCGGGTCGCGCAACCGAGCCGGCTGGCTGTGGGCGCCACTGCCCGATGATGTACCGTGATGAGTGGCTCGATCCGGCAGCGGCACCTGCGCACGACCCGACACTGCCGGCGACGGGTGGACACGCCCGGATCCGCAGCCTCGACGAGATCCGGGCCGGGCTCGACCTGCGCGGACGCCGCGACGGACTCACGTTCATGCCGGAGATGGGACAGTACGCCGGTAAACGGTTTTCGATCGCGAACGAGATCACGACCGTGTTCGAGTACGACCGCTGGATCGAGACCCGTGCGCCGGTCTACATCCTCGAAGGGCTGCACTGTACGGGGGCCGTGCTCGGGGACAAAGGGCCTTGTGATCGCGCCTGCGCGCTGATGTGGCATGAAGACTGGCTGATCATCGAACCATAGACTCGTCATCGCTGGCGGTAGGGGTCTCCGAAGTAGAGATCCAGACCGAGCAGTCGCCGGGTGCTCGAAGGACGGGGAGCGGCCGGAATCACATGGTGCCGGGGACGGGAGGCGACGGCACCGGACCATAGTCGGGACCGGCCAAGATCACTTCATTCAAGAGGTGGCGCCCGATCGGGTGGCGGCTCGGAGGCGTGGGCGGCGCGGTGGGGGCAGGACCGACCGCACGTCAATCGGGAGCATCGGTGCTACCAGGGCGGCGAGGGCCTCGAGGAAGAGGCGCACCTTCGCCGGCAGATAGCGGCGGCTCGGGTACACCGCGTAGACCGAGCGGCGCATCGTCGATGCCGGGCCGAACAGGGCGCGCAGCCGCCCGTCGGTGACGGCCTCGCGACACACCAGCGACGGCAAGCGCGCGATGCCGGCGCCGGCGATCGCCGCCTCGCACGCGACCTCGAGGTCGTTGACCACCAGCACTGGCTCGATCTTCACCGAGGCGCCGTCGACCTTCCAGGTCTCGATGGCGCGCATGCCGATGCAGCGCACGCCGCGCAGGCCGGCGGCGGTGGGGGCGCCGTGCGCCGCCAGAAACCGCGGGCTGGCCACATAGTAGACGTGGGCCTCGCCCAGCTTGCGCGCCGCGAGCGTGGAGTCGTCGAGCGCGCCGATCCGGATGGCGAGATCGAGGCCCTCCTCGATGAGGTCGACGCGGCGATCCGACAGCACCACCTCGACGCGGGTGCGCGGGTAGCGGGCGAGGAAGTCGGCGATCAGCGGGGCGAGGAAGCGGCGGCCGTAGAGCACCGGCGCCGAGACGCGCAGGCGGCCCACCGGCTCGGCCTGACGCTGCTGGACCTCGCTGTTGGCCTCGTCGATCTGCGCGGCGATCAGGGCGCAGCGCTCGTAGTAGCCGGTGCCGGCGTCGGTGGCGCGGAGCCGCCGCGTGGTGCGCTCGAGGAGGCGCACGCCGAGGCCGGCCTCCAGCTTGGCGATCCGCTCGCTGGCGGTCTGCTTGGTGATGCCGAGCTGGCGCGCAGCGCGCGTGAAGCTGCCTTCGCGGACGACCGCAGCGAACAGGAGCATGTCGGCGGGCGAGATCATGATCGTCAAGGTAAGCCTGACAAAGTGTTCGCGCCTAGCCGGATTGTCGGGAGGTCCGGCGAGCGCCATCCTGGACGCATGAAGGACAAGAAGCTCGTTGTTGTCGCCGGCGCTGCCGGCAAGCTCGGCCGCCTCGTCATCGACGCCCTGCTCGCGCATCCCTCGGCGCGGGTGCGGGCCCTCGTGCGCGACCCCGGCAAGCCCGAGGTCGCCGATCTGGCGCGCGATCGGGTGGAGCTCCACGCCTTCGACGCCGTGGCTGCCGACGCCGCGGCTCGCGCGCGCGCCGTGGAGGGCGCGTACGCCGTGGTCTCGACGCTGCAAGGCGGCCCGGAGGTGATCATCGACGCGCAGCTCGCGCTGGTGCGCGGCGCCAAGGCGGCTGGCGCGCGCCGCTTCATCCCGTCGGATTACTCGTACGACATGTTCTCGCTGCCCGCGGGGATCAACGTGAACTCCGACTGGCGGCGCACGCTGGGCGAGCGGGCGCGCCCGGAGATCTCGCCGTCATTCGAGGTCGTCCACGTGCTGCAGGGCATGTTCACCGACAAGCAGGTGCTCGGCTTCCTCGGGCTGTTCGACGATGAGCACGGGGTGGTGCGTTACTGGGGCGACGGCACGACACCGATCGACTGGACCACGTGGGAGGACACGGCGCGGTTCACCGCCGCGGCGGCGCTCGACGATCGCCCGGTGCCGGAGCGGCTGTACGTGGCCGGCGACCGCCTGGACGTGTTCGGCTTCGCGCGCGCGTGGGAGCCGGTGCGTGGCCGCAAGCTCGCGCTCGAGCGCCTGGGCTCGCTCGAGGATCTCGAGCGGGAGACACAGCGCCGGCTGACCGCCGAGCCACAGAATATGTTCGCGTGGCTGCCGCTGATGTATGCCCGCGGGGTGTTTGGCGGGCAGGCGCTGCTCGGGCCGAAACTCAACGCGCGCTACCCGGAGATCACCGCCGAGACCGTGGCCCAGGCGATCGCGCGCGGCGCGCTGTGACGACGGCCAGGTGCGCCGCGACCACCTGGGGCGGCGACAGATGTGTCGCGCAGGTCGCGGTCGCTGTAAACTGCGCATCCGTTTCGGGCTGCGCTCCGTGGCCGTGCGTCTTCTCGCTTGCTTCGACCCGCACACACCGACGTGCGGTGTTCCCCGGCGGGTGATTGTCCGGCTGGCTTACGTGCAACTTCGTCGATAGATATTCGTTATAGGGCGGCATCCCGTCGGAAGTTCGGTGAAGAGCTCCGGTGCCCATTCTGCCGGGCTGGTTCTTCGCGTACCATGTTGGTTGACGAACCTGTCAACGGGTGAGGAGCGCGACATGAAACGAGGGTCATTAGCGGTGATCGGGCTGTCAGTGGTGCTGGCCGGAGGCACGCTCCTGTGTACGTCGCTGGCCACGTCCAGTCCTCCACCGCCGGCGCCGCCACCGATGGTGCCGGGCACGCCCGTGGCCTGCTGGAAGCCCGCCGCCGGCATTCGGCTCACCGGTCGCTCCTGCGCGCCGCTCCGGCCACCGCAAGTGAGCTGCTTCCTGCCGGCCGACGTCGAGGGCGCCCTGGCCCAGCCGAACCAGAATGTCCGCCAGCGCGCCAGCGACCTGTTCGCCTGGCAGGCGTTCTTGTCCCTCCAGTGGCCCGCCACCGATGGGCAGCGCGGTGTGCCCGACGCTGGAAAGTCACCCGATGCGCCCGGGCCGCGGACCTGGGAGACCATGAAGGAGGAGTCCGAGGTCTATTGCCCGGGTGGCGCCGAGCCGCCACCGTGGAATGAGTATCCCCAGCCGGGCAGCGCGTGTTACATGGCCAATTCGTGCACCGGGCGCGCGGCCGGCCGGGTGCTGTTTCGCGTCGGCAAGGTGGACGATATCCTCGATGACACGCGCCAGCCCACGGTGGCCGACGGCTCCCTGCCGAAGTCGCTGAAAGACCTGCGCGGCCGGCCGGTGCGCTTCGAGATCCGGATGAACCGGGTGATGTTCGATTATGTGCGGCAGAATCACCTGTATCAGTCAGGCGTCCAGGCCGCGGCGCGCTCGATCGATCCGCCCGACGGGGCGATCCTGGTCAAGGCAGCGTGGCGCGAGCTCGAGGACGGTGCCGGCGACGGCGCCGGGCAGGTCACGACCGAGGCGTGCGTGTGCTCACGCGACAAGGCGAGCGGAGCGATGTCGGACTGCCGGGCGACGAAGGTGGGGATGGTGGGCTTTCACGTGATGCAGAAGACCCATAGCGCGCCGCAGTGGATCTGGTCGACGTTCGAGCATGTGGAGGAGGACAAGTGGTTCTCGCGCGCCGGTTGCCCCGGGATCGGGTGCAATGCGCAGACGCCGCCGGGCATACCGAACGCCGTGGCGCGGGTGACGCCCGTCCCGGACCGCGAGCCGAACTGCAGTGACGCCGCCGCGGCGGTCGATGACGTGGTGAAGCTCGATACCGACGTGGACCGCGCGCTGGCGGGGCCAGCGGCCGCGCTGGCCGGTTATCGCTTGATCAGCGCGCAGTGGCCGATCCCCGGAGCCGCGGCGCCGGTCACCGTGTTCGACGCGGTTCCGCCCACGCTCGCCAACACCACGCTGGAGACCTTCATCCAGGGGACCTCGTCGTGCATGGGTTGTCACGCCATGGCGCGCTCGTCGAACCCCTCGTGCTTCGCGTCTGCGGACTTCAGCTTCACGCTCAACAACGCACAGCCGATCTTGCCGGACCGATCGATCCTGCCGGCTCCGCCTCCGTCGTCGCCGGGATCGGAGGACCCCGCGCGATGGAACGATATCTTGCGGGGCGAGCGGCTGATCACCCATACCTGGGAGGAGCTGCCGGAGAAGGGCTCGGCCCACCTGCATTGCCAGAGCTGTCACCTCGACGCCGGCCGCAACCCGACAGCCGCCTGGTACGCGCCCACGCCCACACGGTTCCCTCCGGGCGTGTGCCTGTGGAACCGGATCAATCAATGCTTCCAGAACAGCATGAATCATTCGCCCATCTGCTCGACCGCCATCACCAGCGGGCCCGGCAGCTGCGCGGACAGCGCCGACATGCGCGCCATCTCCGCCTACATCCAGTGGGTCGCCGGGGAGTACCAGGCGCGCTTCCACAATGTCCGCGCGCCCTATGGCTTCCCCAAGATCGGCGGCAGCAGCGGGGATGCCGCGTCGGGCCGGACGATCTTCCATCAGAAATGCGCGTTTTGCCACGGTGAGGACGGCCAGGGGCGCTATGGCTGGAGTGGGCGGCAATATTATCGGCCGGCGCTGTGGGGCAATATTTCATTCAACCAGGGAGCGGGCATGGAGACGACCAGCACGCTGGCCGCGTTCGTCCACGCCAACATGCCATTCGGGTCGGGCGGCGAGCTGACCGACCGTGAAGCCTGGGACCTCGCCACGTATATCGAGGGCCAGCCGCGGCCGCCCCAGCAGACGCCCGTGAAGAGCGGCACCTGTTCGCACAAGCCGCCTGATACGCCGTCGCCCTCGCTGTGCCCGGCCCGAGCTCCGTGAGCGTGGCGCGCGGCGAGGATCGAGGCATAATCAGGCGATGCGGTTGATCGATTCGCGGATGGCCGACGGCACGCGGCACTTCGGCTCGCTCCCGGAGGGCAACGATCCCGCGTCGCCCGACTGGGATCGGTTCCGTGATCACGTGGCGCAGCTCGATGGGGCGCGGCTCACCAGCTACGTCACCGACGAGATCTGCGAGGCGTGGATCGACTTCGAGTGGCAGGGTCACGCGTTCCAGCTCAACAACCAGCACGGCGAGTGGTGGCTGTTCGTCGCTGACCCGGCATGTCCCGACGCGGTGCTCGAGGACGTGCTCGCCCACTTCGAGGCGGTCGCTGCGCCGGGCGATTGAGTGCCGCCCGTGCTTCTCCCTCGGGTCTTCTCCCGCAATTAACGTCGTACGGGTCTTCTCCCGGTCTTCTCCGCTGAAGGACGGGCGCTGAGCCGGGCGCGCCGCGCCGTCACGGCACGCACCGGTTCATGCAGTCCTGCCACTGCTCACCGCACGACTCGGCCGTGGGCCCGCCGCGGTGATGGGAGTCGGCAATGCAGCCCCTGCGCGCGACATTGCAGAGCCGGCCACACTGGCTGTTCGGATCGACGGGGCGCTTGATGCAGCACGCGTCGCAGTCATAGGCGTTGCCCTGGGAGACGTAGCCCGCGCTGCACTGCGCGCCACCCTGGCACTTGCCGCCGAGCGCACTGCACGATTGCAGGCACTGGCCGTTCTTGTTGCCCCATGAGCCGTCGCCCGGCTTGCCCGCGCAGACGTCGACGCAGCAGGACGAGGCATCGTACGCCTTGGCCTTGAAGATCGTGCCGGGCGCGCACTCGGCCCCGCCCTGCGCCGTACCGCCCGCCTTCGCGCACGACGGCAGACAGACATTGTCCTTCACGCCCCAGTCGGGCGCGGGCTGCGACGTCGGATTGCACACGCTCGGCGCCTCGGTGGCGGGATATCCGAGCTGGAGGCCGACGATGTTGTGCGCGATGCCCGGCATCCAGATCCCGCTGCGCCGCGAGGTCGGCTGGGCCTCGTCGCGCGCCCACGAATATGCGAGCCCGAGCCGCGCCATCGGCGCCGCGGTCGGAAACATCAGCGCCGGATCCGTCGCCCCCGCGTGCCGGCCGGCGAACGCGTGCATGAGGTTGTCCTCGATGTGAAACTGGATCGGCGGCTTGCCGTCGCAGACCGCGTGGAGGTCGTACCACTCGAGGTTGCTCGCGAGGAAGCTGGTCTGGCCGCTGTCGTTGGGGTTGTACCCGTAGTTGAAGTCGCCGACGAAGATCGGCGCGAAGTCGCCCGGGTGCATCCGCTGCTGCGCCAGCAGGATGATCGGCCGCACGTTGTCGACGATCGATTTCGCTGCGGAGTCGCCGGTGTGCAGGATGTAGATCGAGACGTGCGCGCGGGGGAACGTGGTGTCCTGCAGGTAGACCTCGAACGCGTTGTCGCCGCCGTTCGACGCGAGCGGCGTGCCCGGGTTGCCGCCGGCGCCGGGGAGCTGGCGCCAGCGCGGGCCGGTGATCAGCGCCGGACCCGCGGGCCCCTGGTCGCTGTTGATCGGATAGTACCCGGTAGACTGAAACTTCTTGCCGGTCAGCTGCTCGAGCTTGTGCGCGAGACACTCGCCGTTCTGCGTGAAGCCATCGCTGCCGGCCTTGTCGCCCGCGTCGCACGGGATCAGCCGCTGCGGTGGCTGGCTCGCGCTGATCGCGATGACGAGCGAGTTCAGATCTCGGATCGAGCCGACGATCGCGTTGGCGAGCTGATCGATCGCGTCGGCCTGGGCCGGGATCGATGCGTCCAGCATCGAGTGGTTGAGGCCGGCGACGAACAGCGTCATCGCGGGCTTGCTGTTGCCGGCGCCGACGGTCTTGCACGTCGCGATCGGATCGAGGCGTTCGTGGATGCACGAGCCGAGCGCGCCGGCCGCCGAGTTGGCGCAGTGGCACAGCCGGGCCGAGTCGGGCTTGGGCGATCGGATGTCGCAGACCGTGCCGTTGACGTCGATCATCGGCGACGGCCCCGCCGCGAAGCCCGGCGCACACGGGCCGGAGAACTCCTTGGACTCGAACGCGCAACACTGGCGCTGGGCGAGCGGATCATCGAATCGACCATGCGGATCTTCGCGGCCGCATGGCGTGACGTCGGACGCGGTCGCGGCCGGAGCCACCGCGGTGAGCCCTTGGCGCCCGCCCGGCGTCGGCGCCGGCTTCGACTCGCCACACCCGGCAACCGCCACTCCGCCCACGAAGACGCACAACGCTCGATGAAAACGCCCCATCCAGGTGACCATCGTAGTCCGGAGCGCGCATCCCTGTCCATGCAGCTCCGTTTCGGTGCCGGCGGCCGGGGCCGGCTGGCGAAGCGCTGAGGGCGCCGGGGTGCCCGGAGGCCCGCCGAGTGTAAGGCTGCCGACGTTTGGACGACGTCAGGGCAGACGAGTCCATGGGTCCGGCAAGCGAATCATCTTGCCGCTGGGAAGCTTCCATAGCTGGGTCCGCAGCCAGCCCCGGATGTTGTTGGACACGTTGTGTTGCATCTCGACGAGCACGTCGCGCGCGCCGCAGATCGCCGAGTTGGCATCCGCACGCCAGCTCCTCGACGACTGTGGGCATCTCCTGCGTACGCTCGACGATCACTGGAAACAAGCCGCTGTCCATCTACCTAACGGCCACCCAGCCAAGACGAAGCGCGACGACGACGACGTGTTCTGAGCAACCCATCAGCTGTCGCCGCGACTTTGCCTTCTCGCGAGTGCCCATCGCCGCGTGTCACCCTCTCGGCACGACGGCCGATGCCCATCAGTCGTTGCCCGCGAAGCCCTTCCGCGCGGATGCCCATCGGCGCGGTCCGCCCCTTTGCGTACTGGCCGATGCCCATCAGTCAGGCCGCTTGGATTTCCATTAACAGGCCCGCTCCGTAACACTCGCGGTACTTGCGCGGCAGCTCCGAACGCGGAGACTCGCCGCCGGCATAGGCATGGTTCTTGCGAGAGCCTTCCGCGACCGGCTCGGCCGTGGCGATCGCCTCACTCTATTACGGCCCGTTGTCCTGATCGGGGCGGCGATCGAGTCGACCTGGTGGTTTCTCTGGCCTAACCTTCTCCCATTGCTGATTCAGGTCCGTGAGGTACTTTGCCATAAGAGCTGTGCCGATCGGCCGGTCGGTTCCTCGCAAAGGAACACAAATGAAAGCGATGATCATCTTGGTGTTGATAGCGTCGGCATGCGTGGACGCAGGCGATCCGGAGGTCGGTGCACGGCAGCAGGACGAGAGGATCGAGGTCAACGGTTGTAGCCCCGGATTCTTGGAGTTGGGCGAGGGGGACAACCTGACGTGCATCGGGGATCGATCGTGGAGTGGAGGCGTGGCGGCGCAGATCCTCCCAGTGAGGGAGGGCCGACCCGCGGGGGCGGTGGAGGCGGTGGTGGAGGTGGACCAGGCCCGAAGCCCGACCGGAAGCAATGCGGGCCCGAGATGGGCGAGCAGGGATGCCTAGATTGCTGCCTTTACAACAACATGTACGTCGACGGATGGGAGTGCAACAGGAAAAGGACCAAGAAGGCAAAGATGAAGTGCTGGGAAGAAGCCAACGTGAAGCTCTCCAAGTGCCAGGTGGAAACGTGCGACCGGCACGGGATTCCCATTATCACCTCGGTGCCGCAATGAATCCGATCAATGGTCGAATTCCGATTGCCGAGGATCACGTGATCTGGGTGTTCCCGTCGGGGGAAAGACGTCCTGGACGCATCGCGATTTGTGCACCTGAACCTGATCCATCTCCCGATATAGAGAATGACACTACGTGGAGGTGCTGGTGGTTCCTGGAGGGTTTCTGGCATAGCCCCCGTCCTTCGCTTGGGGAGGGAAGCTTTCAACCGCTCATGCTGGCGTTGCAGATGATCGGATACGAGATCCGCGCGTTCATCGCGCGCGGCGGACGGGTACTCGCGACGAGTGATGAGGAGACCGGCTGGGCCGGCGCGCTCATCACGCTACGCTTGTTACTGCGGCATCCGGGTGATCCACCACCTCCGGATCCTGTGCTGGCCGATCTCGACGCCGAGCTCGCCGCAATTAAGCGGAGCGATGATGACGAACACGAGTGAGCCGGTGGCGCTTACAGCACCTGCTCGCGCACCGTGAGCGTCGCGCCGCCGGCCGCCGCCGTCGTAGTGGCCGCCGGCACCACGTAGCTCATACACACCGGTTCAGCCCCGGTGTCTCCGACGCACTGCGTTGATTCGGCTCGCCGTAAATCTCGACGCGTGTACCGTGCCAGCGCTCGGCCCACGCCTCGACAGAAAGGCCGCCGGGAAAAACTACATGGCCAGCCACCGGACGCTACCGGACGCTGGCGCGCGTCAACTGCGCGAGATCGCGTCGCGAGCGAGTGGCCGAGATCTTGATAGCTCGCTGGCGCATGCTCCCGCGCCAGGTGCTTCCCCGTCAGTACTACCTCATCACCCGCCGGTGCGCCCATCGCCAGTTCTTGCTGCATCCGGATGCGGCAACCAACAACGCGTTCCTGTACTGCCTGATCGCCGCAGCGTTGCGCTGCGAGATCGATGTGCTGCTACCGTGTGCAATGAGTAACCACTACCACGTCGTGATCTACGATCGTGTTGGCCGTTACCCGGAGTTCATCCAGCACTTCCACAAACTCCTGGCGCGCAGCCAGAATGCCCTGCGAGGTCGTTGGGAGAACTTCTGGGCCAGCGAGCAGACCTGCGTCGTGAAGCTGGTGGAGCGTGAGGCGGTGATCGACAAGCTGGTCTACACGGCGGCCAATCCGGTGGCGGACGACCTGGTCGAGCGGGTCCACCACTGGCCCGGCGCGAACGGGCTGGGAGCGCTGATGGCGGGACGGCCGCTCCGCGCGACGCGACCGCTACACTTCTTCCGGGCCGACGGCCCGATGCCCGATGCGCTCGAGCTGCCGCTCGCGATCCCTGCCGAACTCGGCCCGGCCGCCGCGGTGGTCGCGGAGCTGCGCGACCGCGTACGAGCCGTCGAGCTCGAGCGAGCGGCCGAGCGAGCGCGCACGGGGCGTCGCGTGCTGGGTCGGCGCGCAGTACGTGCGCAGTCATGGCGCGATTGCCCGGCGAGCCTGGAGCCCCGGCGGAATCTGCGGCCCCGGGTGGCGACGCGAAGCAAGTGGGCTCGCATCGAGGCGCTGCTGCGCAATCGCGCGTTCGCCACGGAGTACGCCGGCGCGCGCGAGCAATGGCGAAACGGCCTTCCCGTCGTATTCCCATCTGGCACCTACTGGCTCCACCGATTCGCGTCGGTGCCAGTACTCGAGACATGACCTCGTCATCTCGTGCGGGGCGCTGAACAACGCGTAGAGCATCGCAGAACGCGACGTGCCGATACCGACACCGCCTGGTGCCTCGGGTACCTGGTCACGCTCTCGCGTCGGCGTTGCGACCAGCGATGCACTCATCGACTGCGGTCGCAGGACATCTGTCTCCATCGGCTTGTAAACTGACGCACAGAAACAATGTGGGTAGTGCCGACGTGCCCGCAACCCCGGGCGCCGGTCTATCCGTTCCACGCAATTAACGTCGTACGGGTCTTCTGCGGCGCGAGCTCGGCGACGCGCTCGATGGCCTTCTCCTTGACGAGCAGATCGAGCGCGGCGTTGCCGGCGGCACACACGACGGTCAGCTCAGCGACCAGCGATGCACGCTTCGATTGCGTTTCCGGGACATCTGCCTCCATGGCCTTGTAAGCCGACGCACAGAAGCAACGTGGGTAATGCCGATGTGCCGCACCCCGGGGCGCGGTCTATCCGCAGGTCGCCAAGCATTCGAGCTGACCTCGCCCGAGTCATCACGCGAGCTTGCCCGCTCGTGTGTCCCGAGTGTGGTATCCCCGAGCGAGTCGTCATCGGACACCCACGGCCAGTCGAACCTAGGGTCATGTTTCAGCGCGGAAGGCGTCTAGCTCCTCCCAGAACTTGTCGAAGGCAACCTGCTCCTTGCCGCCCGTCGAATCGAGAAGCATCTCGCTCCAGCCATGCCCATTGTTTCGCCGGCCGAGGCGAGCTGCGACCCAGTCATGAAAGCCTCGAAACGATGGCGCCTCGGCTTCGAGTGACTCGTGCGCAGCGTGGATGCCGGTCAGGAATCCCTGGATGAATATCGCCAGCCTCGTGATCGAGGGCTCACCGATCCACATTCCTGGGCGGATGCGGATCAGATCCAACAAATCGTAGATCGTCCTGATTTCAGCGTCCCCGAGTTTCAGCGGTCGAGCAGCCACAGAGAAACTATACCGGGCCGAAGACTGCGACGCTCGCGAAAATGACCCGGGTTTGCTTGGCAGAAATGACCCGGGCGGCATGATCGCGCCGGTCGCGGTGATCGGCGGTCGGCACCGGTGCGGTGCGGAAAAAGCGTCCGTGTTCGGAGTGCGGGCGGTGGTTCGAGCCCGATGCGCGCGTAGGTGATCGGCAGCGAGTTTGTGGGGCTGCGGAGAGGCCCGTACGACGTTAATTGCGAGGGACGGATAGAGCCGTCGCGGGCATCGTGGGCCGATGTCAAGGTAGAGGCCGTGCTCTCGGGCAGGTGGCCCGGCGAGCGCTGCCCGACGTGCGGCGGCACCGGGCACTGCCGCTGAGGTTCGTGCTTCAAGCACCGGCCCCCGATGCGCGTCGGCGTGTTGGTCGCGTTCATGGCCGACGTCGAAGTGACCCGACGAGCGCTGCCCGACGTGAGCGACACCGGGGGCTGTCGCGAGGCTCTCTACCTTACAGCCGAGGATTTGGCCATGAACGACTTCTATAAGCAGCTCGACTTCTAACTAAGAGGTTCTTCTCGCGTTCGGGTGTAGGAAAACTACTGATCTAGCGAACGCGAGAAGAACCGATTTCCTAAAGCGCAGGCCGCAGGTTCGAACCGTGCTGGGATCACTGGAATCTATACCGAGCCGGGGTAGCAGCGGCAGCGGCGCGAAAATTACGCTAACGCCCGTTTCTCGTCGGTAGCGTGCTCACCGTTGCTCAC